>Ga0308175_100003556_pt1 | contig 10809 bp, 5 predicted proteins | sample PhyCR1_3_FD_203893 | JGI IMG/M metagenome (GOLD analysis project Ga0308175, IMG submission 203893) | Soil microbial communities from UC Gill Tract Community Farm, Albany, California, United States - DLSLS.C.R1 | ecosystem: Environmental > Terrestrial > Soil > Agricultural land | place: USA...
CGATGGCGGGGTTTTCTTTTGCGCGTCCCTGCGGGAGCCCATTCGTGGGCGATGCTTCTGCCGGGCTGTGCGATACGGCATCGCCCGCAAGCGGGCTACTACAGGGCCCAGGTTTTCACCTGGCCGCCAACCGGGCCATGCCTTTTGGCACTGTGTCGCAAGTCATGCCCGACCTAGTTTCCGGAAGTTGCCTTCACTGCCTCCGGGGAAAACACATGCGTCGTTTCGTCCGTCCGCTCGTGCTCACTGCGCTGGCCGCCTGTTGTGGCGCCGCGCTCGCCGCCACCGCCGATCAGGTGCCGCACGGCAAGTTGCCGCGCTGGGCGGTGCCGGAGGCTTACCAGCTTTCGTTCAAGGTCGATCCGCGCCAGGCGGATTTCGCCGGCACCACCGTCATCAAGGTCGACCTCAAGCAGGCGTCCGACCATCTGTGGCTGCACGGCCATGACCTGAAGGTGTCCAAGGTCAGTGTGACCGACGCGGCCGGCAAGGCGCACGCCGCCAAGTACGTCGAGGCGGCGCCGAACGAGGGCGTGGTGAGGATCGACTTCGCCGACACGCTCAAGCCACAGGAATTGACCCTCAGCTTCGACTACACCGCGCCGCTCAACCAGCAGCTGCAGGGCCTGTACAAGGTCAGCCACGAAGGCCAGCCCTACGCGATGACGCAGATGGAGCCGATCAGCGCGCGCTATGCGTTTCCCGGCTTCGACGAGCCGGATTTCAAGACACCGTTCGACATCAGCCTGACGATCCCCAACGACGAGAAGGCGGTCGCCAACACCAAGCAGGTCAAGCAATCCCCTGCCGGCGACGGCTGGAAGACGCTGACCTTCTCCACCACCAAGCCGCTGCCCACCTACCTGGTCGCCTTTGGCGTCGGTCCGTGGGACATCGTCGCCGGCCCGGACATTTCGCCGGACGCCTACCGCGCCACGCCGCTGCAGCTGCGCGGCGTCGCCGCCAAGGGCGAGGGCCACCGCATGCGCCACGTGCTCGGCGAGACGCCCAGCATCATCCATGCGCTGGAGGACTACTACGCCTTCGGCTACCCGTGGGACAAGCTCGACCTGCTCGCCGCACCGGACTTCTCCGCCGGCGCCATGGAAAACGCCGGCCTGGTCACCTTCCGCGACTGGCTGCTGCTGCTCGATCCCGATTCCCCGGCGCAGTACGTGCGCAGCTCCTTCAACGTCAACGCGCACGAGCTCGCCCACCAGTGGACCGGCGACACCGTTACCACTGCCTGGTGGAACGACATCTGGCTCAACGAGGCCTTCGCCACCTGGATGCAGCAGAAGGTGACGATGAAGGTGCATCCGGAATACCGCGCCGACCTCGACCGCGTGCGTGGCGCGCAGGGCGCGATGAACAACGACAGCCTGGTCACTGCGCGCAAGATCCGCCAGCCGATTACCGGCAACGGCGACATCGAGACCGCGTTCGACTCGATCACCTACCAGAAGGGCGCCAGCGTGCTCGGCATGTTCGAGGGCTACGTCGGCGAGGACACCTTCCGCAGCGGCATGCGCCAGTACATCCAGGAGCACAAGTTCGGCAACGCCACCGCCGACGACCTGGTCGACTCGATCGCCAAGGCGGCCGACAAGGGCGAGGACTTCAAGCAGGCCTTCAAGAGCTTCCTCAACCAGCCCGGCGTGCCCTACGTGCAGACCAGGCTGAGCCAGAAGAACGGCCAGACGGTGCTGATCCTGAGCCAGAGCCGCTACCTGCCGGTCGGCAGCAAGGGCAATGCCAGCCACGTTTGGGGCGTGCCGGTGTGCGTGCGCTACGGCACCGCCGACGGCAGCAAGGTCAGCTGCGAGCTGCTGGAAAAAGCCCAGGGCACGATGGTGCTGCCCGGCGCCGGCGCCACCACCTGGGTGATGCCCAACGCCAACGCCAGCGGCTACTACCGCTTCGGCATGGGCAAGGACGACCTGGCCCGTCTGGGCGAGCAGGCCGATCACCTGACCGATGCCGAGCAACTGGCGTACGCCGATGCGGTCGATGCCAGCTTCCACCACGGCGACATCAACGCCGGCGACCTGCTGGCCGCGCTCAAGCCGTTGACCGCTTCGCGCGTGCGCGAAGTGGCCACCGCGCCGATGGGCGGCTTCGGATGGGTCAAGCAGTACCTCGCCCGCACCGATGCGCAGCGTACGGCGCTCGGTGCCTGGGCCAGGTCGGCGTATCTGCCACGCATGGAGCTGCTCGGCTACCAGCGCAAGGCCGGCGAGGCTGATGGTGATTCGCTGCTGCGCAGCACACTGGCGAATTTCCTCGCGCTCGACGTGAAGGTGCCCGAGGTGCGCGTGGCGTTGCTCAAGCAGGGCGACGCGGCACTGCAGCGCAAGGCCGACGGCAGCCTCAACCTCGGCGCCGCCGACCCGGACCTGCTGGATACCGCACTGGGTGTGGCCGTGCAGGAGCGTGGCAAGAGTGCGGTCGACGCCCTTATCGCGGAGCTGCCCAAGACCTCCGACCCGGCCTTGCGCAACGCCATGCTGTCGGGGCTGAGTGCGGTGGAAGACCCGGCGCTGGCTACCCAGGTGCGCAACTTTGCCTTGAACAGGCAGGTCAAGGTCGGCGAGATGTCGGCGCTGCTGCGTGGCAGCCGCGACACCCGTGCCCAGCGTGATGCCATGTGGCAGTGGGCGGTGGACCACTATGACCAGATCGTTGCCCGTACCGGCAGCTTCGCCGGCGGCCGTCTGCCCGGCCTGATGGGCGGCGGTGGTTGCTCGCAGGAAGAGGCCAGCCGCCTGCAGGCGTTCTTCAAGACCCGCGCCAAGGAGGTCACCGGCGCCGAGCGCGGCCTGGCGCAGACCACCGAGCAAACTTTGCTGTGCGCGGCGCTGAAGGCCAAGCAGGATCCGGAGGCGATCCTGCACTGATGCCGCGGGCACGCGGCTGCAAGTCGGCGCCGGGCGGCAACGCCCGGCGTTTTGCGTTTCTTGCGCGCCGAACGCCAGCGCACACGCGGCGTTCACGTTCCCCCTAAACTGGGCCGCGCCCCTCCAGGCGACAGGGACACACGCATGCGCACTCGATCAGGATGGTTGTGGTTGTGGTTGCTCGGCCTGCTGGCGACAGCGCCGTTGCTGGCGCAACAGGTGCCGCCGCCACTGCGCGACTGGCAGGACTGGGTGTTGCACGAGGTGCCGACGCATGCCTGCCCGCGCGTGGTGCATGCACCCGGCCAGGCCGATGCCTGGCAATGCGCGTGGCCCGGTCGACTCGCGCTGACCGCCGATGCGGACGGTGGCCAGTTCGCCCTCGACGTGCATGCCGATGCGGCGGACTGGATCGCCCTGCCGGGCGACCCGCGCAGCTGGCCCGAGCAGGTCCGGCTCGACGGCCAGCCGGCGGTGGTCCTGCAGCGCGACGAGCAACCGGCGGTACGCGTGGCGCCCGGCGACCACCACCTGCAGGGCCAACTGCCGTGGCACGTGCGCCCGGCGAGCCTGGCGGTGCCGGAGGCGATCGGCCTGGTCGACCTCACGCTCGATGGCAAGCCGGTTACGCGCATCGAGCGCGATGGCGGCGAGCTGACCCTGGGCGAAGCGGCGGCCGCCCAACGCGTGGCCGATGCGCTGGCGCTGCGGGTCGACCGTCGGCTGGCCGACGGCCTGCCGCCGACCTTGCAGACGCAGTTGCGCTTCGATGTCACCGGCAGTGCACGCGAGCAGCTGCTGGGCCCCGTGCTGCCGTCCGGTTTCATCGCCACGGCGATCGATGGCGAACTGCCCGCGCGGCTGGAGAGCGACGGCCGCCTGCGCGTGCAACTCAAACCCGGCCGCTGGACGGTCACCCTTGATGCGCGTGCCAGCGCGCCGCTGACACGCGTCACCCTCGCGCTGCCGCCGGCACCATGGCCGCGCCAGGAAATCTGGAGCTACGCCGATGCGCAGGACCTGCGCGGCAGCCATGCCGAGGGCCAGGCGACCGACGCGGCACAAGCCGGCGTGCCACCGGAATGGCGCGAGCTGCCGGCGTTCGTGATGGACGCAAACGCCAGCCTCAGCGTGCAGCCGGGCGAACGCGGAGCGGGGCGCACCGATCGACTGCGCCTGTCCCGCCGCCTGTGGCTGGATTTCGATGGCAAAGGCCTGAGCGCAGTCGACCGGCTCGAAGGCGAGCTGCACCGCCAGCGCCTGGATGTAGATGCGCCCTGGCGCCTGGAACATGCGGAGCAAGGCGGTGTACCGCTGCTGGTCAGTCGCAGCGAAGGCGCTCGCAGCGGCGTCGAGGTGCGCAGCGATCGGTTGGCATTGAACGCCGGCCTGCGCCTGCCCGCCGGCGGCGCCATGCCGGTCTCCGGCTGGCACGTCCCGCTGGAACGCATCGACGCCAACCTGTCGCTGCCGCCAGGCTATCGCCTGCTCGGCGCGGCGGGGGCGGACCGTTCGCCGGATTCCTGGGTGGCGCAGTGGAGCTTGCTGGATTTGTTCGGCGTCGCGCTGATCGCGTTGCTGGCCGGTCGCCTGCTCGGCTGGCCGTGGGCGCTGCTGGCCGCGGGCTTTCTCGCCTTGGCGCAGCACGAAGCCGGCGCGCCGCGCTGGACGCTGGCGGTGCTGTTTGCCCTTGCCCTGCTGCTGCGCGCGCTGCCGGAAGGGCGCCTGCGCCGCGCGGCCAACTTCGCCGCATTGGCAGCCTTCGCGCTGGCGGCGCTGTGGACGCTGCCGTTCGCCGCGGCGCAGTTGCAGTACGCCTTGCACCCGCAACTGGAGTCCGCGCCAGAGAGGCAGATCGCCGCGCGCTTAATCGAGCAGCCGACCCAGGCGGAGAACCTCCAGGCGGCGCCGGAGCCAATGGCTGCACCCGCACCGCCACCGCCACCGCTGCTGAGCAAGACGCTGGCCAGCGTGACGGTGACGGGGGCGATGGCCCTGCAGTCCGATCTGGGCGACACCCGCAGCCTGATCCAGGCCGGCCCCGGCACGCCTGCGTGGGAGCTCGGCAGCAGCTACCGCCTGGGCTGGTCGGGCCCGGTCACGCCGGCGCAGACCATGCGCCTGGTGATTGCCCCGGCGTGGCTGGTGAGCCTGCTGCGCGTGCTGATGGTCGGCCTGCTGGCGGGCTTGCTGGCACGGCTGCTGCCATCGCTGCTCGCGCCCTGGCGCGGCCGCTGGCAGGCGGGGCGTGGTGCGGCGGCGGCGGCGCTGCTGCTGGCGTTGTTGCCCTGGCACGCGCACGCGCAGGCGCTGCCCGATCCGTCATTGCTTGGCCAGTTGCGCGATCGCCTGGTCGAGGCGCCGCCTTGCGCGCCGTCCTGCGCGAGCCTGCCGCAAGCGCGCGCCGTGCTCGCCGGCGACACGCTCGACCTGACATTGCAGGCGCACGCCGGCGCAGTCGTCGCGCTGCCGCTACCGACGACTGCCTTCCCACTGGTCGCCGCCACGGTCGATGGGCGCACGGCGGTGCTGGCGCGGCGTGACGACGACCAGCTCTGGCTGCGGCTGGAAGCGGGCGTGCATGAAGTTGCCTTGCGCTACCGTCTCGACGGCACCGACAGCGCGCGGCTGCGCTTCGAACTGCCGCCACAGCGCATGGCCGTGCAGGCGGACGGCTGGACGGTCGATGGCCTGGACGAGGATCGCCTGCTCGGCGACAGCCTGGCGTTCGATCGCCAGCGCACCGCCAGCCCGGGCACCTCCGGTGCGCCGACGCAGGACTTTCCGCCCTACGTGCGGCTCACCCGCCGCCTGGTGCTTGGCAACGAGTGGACCGTACGCAACCAGATCGAACGCATCGCGCCGCAGCAGGCCGGCTTCAGCGTCACGCTGCCGTTGCTGCCGGGCGAACATCCGCTGGGCGCAGGGACACCGCTGCGCGATGGCCGCATCCAGCTGGCCCTAAATGCGGGCGTCGACAGCATCGAATGGACCAGCCGACTCGATCGCGCTGCGCAGCTGCGGCTGACCGCGCCAGCGCTGGGCGAACGCGCCGAGGTGTGGGAGATCGAGGCCGCGCCGATGTGGCACGTCGATGCGAAAGGCGTGCCGGCAAGCACCGGCGACGTGCTGCGCTTCCAGCCATTGCCGGGCGAGCAGCTCACGCTGGCGCTCACCCAGCCGGCCGCCGCCGCCGGCGGCAGCCTGGCGTTCGACAAGGTCGGCGCAAGCAGCGTAGTCGGCGAGCGCGCCACCGAGACCACCCTGCAACTGGATGCGCGCAGTACCCGCGGTGGCGAGCACGCGCTCGGCCTGCCGAGCGGCGCCGAGCTGCTGCAGGCAAGCCGCGATGGCGAGCGCCTGCCGCTGGCCGTGCACGACGGCACGCTGGCGCTGCCGCTGCTGCCGGGCCTGCATCATTACGCGTTGCGCCTGCGCGAAGCCGGGGGTGCCGCAATGGGCCTGCGCCTGCCCAGGGTTGCCCTGCACGCGCCCGCCGCCAACCTCGACCTGACCCTGCAACTGCCGCAGGACCGCTGGGTGTTGTGGACCTGGGGTCCGGACGCGGGACCGGCGGTGTTGTACTGGGCGCAGCTGATCGTGCTGCTGATCGCCGCCTGGCTGCTGTCCCGTTATGCACCGACACCGTTGCGTTTCCGGCACTGGCTGCTGCTTGGCCTGGGCTTCTCCGCGTTCGCCTGGAGTGCCTATGCGCTGGTGGTGGCCTGGCTGATCCTGCTCGGCCTGCGCGGGCGCACCGCGGCGGCGTCCTGGCAACCGGGCAGGTTCGACCTGATGCAGATCGCGCTGGCGCTGCTCACGCTGTTTGCCTTGGCGGTACTGGTGGCTGCGGTCCCGGGAGGCCTGCTCGGCCAGCCGGACATGCACATTGCCGGCATGGGATCGAGCGCGTCGCAGTTGCACTGGTTCGCCGATCGCAGCACCGACGCGTTGCCCGCCGCCGGCGTGTTCAGCCTGCCGCTGTGGACCTACAAGCTGGCCATGCTGGCGTGGGCGCTGTGGCTGGCCAACGCGCTGATCGGCTGGCTGCGCTGGGGCTTCGAGGCGTGGTCGAACGGCGGCTACTGGCGCCGCACCACGCCGCAGCCGGTGCTGCCGCCGGACCTGCCGCTCGCCACGGAAACCATGCCCGATGCCTGACGTACGCGGGCAACTGGCCAGCGCGGCGGCGCGTCTGGGCGAACGCGCCGAGGCGGAGATCCTGCTTGTCCACGTGCTGGGCAAGCCACGCGGCTGGCCGATCGCGCATGCCGACGACGTACTGGACGCCGCCGTGGTCGCGGCGTTCGATGCCCTGGTGGCGCGACGCGTCGCCGGCGAACCGGTCGCCTACCTCACCGGCCGGCGCGGCTTCTGGACGCTGGAGCTGGAAGTGACGCCGGCCACGCTGATTCCACGCCCGGAGACCGAGCTCCTGGTCGAGCTGGCGCTCGCGCGGCTACCGCAGGAGGGCGCACCCACCGTGGTCGACCTGGGCACCGGCAGCGGTGCGATTGCCCTGGCGATTGCGCACGAGTGCCCGCACGCCCGTGTCGTCGCCACCGATGCCAGCGCCGCCGCCCTGGCCGTGGCGCGCCGCAACGCCGCGGCCAACCATCTGCGCAACGTGGCCTTTGCCGAGGGCAACTGGTTCGCACCGCTGGCGGGTGTGAGCTTCGACCTGGTGGTGTCCAACCCGCCGTACATCGAGGCAGCCGATCCGCATCTGCAGCAAGGCGATCTGCGTTTCGAGCCGGCCACCGCGCTGGCATCGGGTGCGGACGGCCTGGACGACATCCGTCGCATTGTCGATGGCGCACGCGCCCATCTCGCACCGGGCGGATGGCTGCTGTTCGAGCATGGCTGGAACCAGGGCGCGGCGGCGCGCCTCCTGCTGGAGGCGGCCGGTTACCGCGAGATCTTCACCGCGCAGGATCTGGAGCAGCGCGATCGGGTGAGTGGTGGCCGCGTGGCGTAGTTCCCGGGCGCGAGCGCGATGCTGGTCACGCCAGCTCAGCCGGCGCTGACCGCCACCGCCGCCAACTGCGGGAAGCGCGCGCGGATCGCTTGCCGGATGCCGGGCAGGTCCAGTCCGGCCATGCTCAGCACTTCCTCGCGGCTGCCGTGTTCCAGATAGACGTCTGGAAGGCCAAGATGCAGGATCGGCTTGACCATGCCGTGCGCAGCCAGGCTCTCGGCCACGGCGGAGCCGGCGCCGCCAGCCACCGCGTTGTCCTCCAGCGTGACGAAGGCATCGTGGCTCTTCGCCAGCTCCAGGATCAGCGCCTCGTCCAGCGGCTTGATGAAGCGCATGTTGACCAGCGTGGCGTCGAGTTCAGCGGCCACCACCGCCGCCGGCGCCAGCATCGCGCCAAACGACAGGATCGCCAGGCCGTGCCCACGGCGGCGCAGCTCGGCCTTGCCGATTGGCAGGGTGTCGAGCTCCGTGCGCACGGCGGCGCCGGGGCCGGTGCCGCGCGGGTAACGGATCGCCGCGGGACCGTCGTATTCGAAGCCGGTGGTCAGCATCGTCCGACATTCGTTCTCGTCCGCCGGCGCCATGATCAGCAGGTTGGGCAGGCAGCGCATGAATGACAGGTCGAAACTGCCCGAATGGGTGGCGCCATCAGGTCCGACCACGCCGGCGCGATCGATCGCGAAGGTGACGTCCAGGTTCTGCAGCGCCACGTCGTGGATGGCCTGGTCGTAGGCGCGCTGCAGGAAGGTCGAGTAGATCGCCACCACCGGCTTGGCGCCCTCGCAGGCCATGCCGGCGGCCAGCGTGACCGCGTGTTGTTCGGCAATCCCCACGTCAAAATAGCGCTGCGGGTATTCCTTGGAAAAACGCACCAGGCCGGAGCCTTCGCGCATCGCCGGGGTGATCCCGAGCAGCCGCTCGTCGGCCGCGGCCATGTCACACAACCAGTTGCCGAAGATGTCGGTGTAGGTCGGCTTGGCCGGGACGTTTTTCTTGACCAGCCCGGCGACCGGGTCGAACGGGCCGACCGCGTGGTATTCGATCTGCGCACGTTCGGCCGGGGCGTAGCCCTTGCCCTTGGTGGTGACCACGTGCAGCAGCTGCGGGCCGGGCAGATTCTTGACCGTGCGCAGCGCGCGCAGCAACGCGGGAATGTCGTGGCCGTCGATCGGGCCGGTGTAGTGGAAGCCCAGTTCCTCGAACATCGTCGAGGGCAGGAACATGCCCTTGGCGTGCTCCTCCCAGTTCTTGAAGAAGCGGCCGAAGAACGACTGCCGCGGGATCGCCTTCTTGGCCCGCTCGCGCACGGCGTTGAGCCGGCGGCTGGCCATCGCGCGGGCCATCATCTTGGTCATCGCGCCGACGTTCTCGCTGATCGACATGCCGTTGTCGTTGAGCACCACCAGCATGTTCGGCTCGACGTCGCCACCGTGGTTGAGCGCCTCGAAGGCCATGCCGGCGGTCATCGCGCCGTCGCCGATCACCGCGACCACCTTGCGATCATCGCCCTTGCGCTGGGCGGCGATCGCCATGCCCAGCGCGGCCGAGATCGAGGTGGACGAGTGGCCGACGCCAAAGGTGTCGTATTCGCTTTCCTCGCGGCGCGGGAACGGGGCCAGGCCGTCCTTTTTCTTGATCGTGGTAATGCGGTCACGACGGCCGGTGAGAATCTTGTGCGGGTAGCACTGGTGGCCGACGTCCCACACCAGGCGGTCGCGCGGCGTGTCGAACACGTGATGCAGCGCGACGGTCAGCTCGACCACGCCCAGCCCCGCGCCAAAATGGCCGCCGGAGCTGGCAACCGATTCGATCAGGTACTGGCGCAGTTCGTCGGCGACGGCGGGCAGTTCGACGTCCGGCACGCAGCGCAGGTCGGAGGGCGCCTCGATGCGGGCCAGATGGGGGTAGCGGGAACGTTCGATCATCCGCGTATTGTTGGTCCAGCGGCAGGGCGGGGCAAGGGCGACAACGTGAACGGAGGCGGGCCGGCGTGCACGCCGGCCACACAGATCGCTGCGCAATCTGGATTGACTTCGTCTCCGGGACGCAAACCATGTCCAACCTGTCGAAGGCCTTCCGCAGCTTCGCCGAGGCGACCGCCCGCTATTCGGGCAAGCCGGCCGCCTTTCTCATTGCCGCGTTCATCGTCGTCGTCTGGGCCGCGACCGGCCCGATGTTCGGTTTCGGCGACACCTGGCAGCTGGTGATCAACACCGGCACCACGATCATCACGTTCCTGATGGTGTTTCTGATCCAGAACAGCCAGAACCGCGACAGCGCGTCGCTGCAGATCAAGCTGGACGAGCTGATCCGTTCGACCAAGGCGCGCAACAGCCTGCTGGATGTGGACAACCTCGACGAAGACGCGCTCGAGCGCATCCGCGAGAACTACCGCAAGCTTGCCCACAACAAGGACGAGGCCGCGCGGCGAAGCCATCACGCGGGTCACCGCGTGCGCAGGGAGGAGGAGTCGGATGAAGCCTGCGAGGAGGTCAAGGAGATCGATCGCGAGCTGGCCAAGGCCAGTGCCGACCATGCCGAGGCGGACGGCGAGTCGGCGAAAAAGAACAGCGATTAACCCATCGCCCGCCGCCGATCGCGCGGCAGGTGGTTGACCAGGAATTCCATCTGGTCGGCCAAAATGTTGCGGTTGGACAGGATCAGGTGTTCCACCCAACTGGGCCGGTACGGCACGGCCAGCAGCGGCATGTGCGCCTGCTGCGGGGTGCGGTTGGCCTTCTTCAAGTTGCAGGCGAGGCAGGCGCTGACCACGTTCTCCCATTCGTCCTTGCCGCCGTGCGAAACCGGCTCGACGTGGTCGCGGGTCAGTTCGCCGCGCGAATACTGGTTGCCGCAGTACAGGCACAAGTGGCGGTCGCGGGCGAACAAGGCGGTGTTGGTCAGCGCCGGCGCCGGGTCGATCGCGTGATCGCG
>Ga0308175_100003558_pt1 | contig 10806 bp, 14 predicted proteins | sample PhyCR1_3_FD_203893 | JGI IMG/M metagenome (GOLD analysis project Ga0308175, IMG submission 203893) | Soil microbial communities from UC Gill Tract Community Farm, Albany, California, United States - DLSLS.C.R1 | ecosystem: Environmental > Terrestrial > Soil > Agricultural land | place: USA...
CTGCGCCGGCCTCCACCTTGCCCGGATGTCAGTTCGGCCAGCAGAGTGTCATTGCTGTCGGGGTGGCAGATGTTGCCTTGCCCATAGCGCGGCCTGAACGCGGTCGGTGACGCCGATCCGCTGGAACACATGGGTCATGTGCGACTTCACGGTCCGCTCGGTGATATCGAGCCGGCGCGCGATCTGCTTGTTGGCCAGGCCCTGACCGACCAGTTGAAGGATCTCGCGCTCCCTTGGCGTCAGGTCGACCGGCTGAGATCGACGGCGGCTGTCCTCAAGCAACACCCGCCCGGCTTCCGGACCCAGCACAACGTCGCCCGCATATGCAGCGCGCACTGCGCGGAGGACGTCGTGCGGATCGCCATGCTTGAGCACGTAGCCGCGGGCACCCTCCCGCAGTGCATCGAGGATCCGGTCCTCGTCAGCGTGCGCGCTCAAGATCACCACTTTGGCATCGGGGTCAGCGGCGATGATGCGCCGGGTCGTCTCGACCCCATCGAGGTTCGGCATCTCGATGTCCATCAGCACCACGTCCGCTGCTACCTCTTGCATCAAGGCCAACGCCGACGCGCCGTCCGCGGCGGCTCCCACCACCTCGATGTCTGGCACCGTCGCGAACACCTGCTGCAGGCCCGCGCGCACGATCGCGTGGTCATCCACGATCAGCAGGCGTATCAACGCCGGATTCTGTCCGCCGTCTCGTCTCCTGATCGCTCGCATCCCACCCTCCCCGCCGCCGACCAGCATGACCCGATCGCTGTGCTGTGCTGGGTCTCTGGGCGCTAGGCGCGAAGCGGCCACCGAGCAAGTCGGTCGTCGGCAGTCATGTGGTCGGCTCTGACCTCTCTATGCGGGTGTTCGATGTCGCGCCGCTGATGGCAGTGCGGTTCGCCGTACGGGCAGCAAGGAGCAGCGCTGGCGAGACGTTGATCAAGCCGCCAACATGAAGACTCTCGAAACGCCGACTGCTTACGCGAGCGCCGGCCAGAGCCGGCTGGACGTCGAGGCGATGGACATCACGAAGGACCACACCGACATGCCGACGAGCGCCAGGCCTTGCTTTACGGTCGAGTCGTGCTGTCAATGTTCCGCGGACGCGAGCTGGTCAGGATCGGGAACGTCGCGACCGAGCCGCCCGGGAGCGGGCCGAAGCCGCAGCCCTACCGACGTCCGGGGAATGCGCCGACGCGGTGGAGGCCGAGAGTCGACGGTTGCGCGGTCTGCTCCGTCGCCCCGCCGGTCGAGCGGCAGACCCCGCTGGCGAGTAGCCAACCGAGTAGCCAAGCCGGCGGAGATCGGCGGACGACGGCGGACGCCGACAGGCGTGGACGGTAGGGGAGTAGCCCAGCTCAGGCGGGGGGTGCCTGCGCCTGGCAGCGTGGGGGTCAGGGGTTCGAGTCCCCGGCCCCCGCGGGCGCCGCGTTCCGTTCCCTTGGGTGAGTGGGCGACCCGGGCCCGAGTTTCCGTACGGCCTCCGGTTGGGTGGCGAGTGACTCCCGCGGACCGTCGGGGTTTGGTGGTTCGGCCCGCGAATGATTCCGTCGGCCACGTCCACGTCTCCCGGCGATGGGAGCATGTGATTCGTCTGTGCTGGGACCTTCACAGCCGGGACGGCGTGTAGTGGCGTAGGGAGTCTGGGATGGCACAGCGAAGGCCTCTGCCGCACCTGTCAGGTCGTCCGGTGGTGACCGACGGCGGCATCGAGACCGACCTGATCTTCCACCGTGGGGTGGACCTTCCGGACTTCGCGGCGTTCCCGCTCGTGGACGACGAGCGCGGGCGGGAATTGCTGCTGGACTACTACCGGGACTACATCGCCATCGCCGTACGGGCGGGCGCGAGCGTCCAGCTGGAGACGCCGACATGGCGGGCCAGCGGTGACTGGGGTGACCGTCTCGGGTTCTCCGCGGCCGAGCTTCGCCGGGTCAACCGCGATTCGGTGGCGCTCCTGGACCGGCTGCGGGACGAGGTGGGCTTCCAGTCGATGCTCGTCAGCGGTTGCCTCGGCCCGCGCGGCGACGGCTACTCGGCCGGTGATGTCGTCGACCCCGACTCGGCCGCCGCATACCACACGCCGCAGATCGAGGCGTTCGCCGAGGCCGGCGCCGACCTGGTCACGGTGCTCACCTTGACCGGAACCGGCGAGGCGGTGGGCATCGTCCGCGCTGCGCGGGCGGCCGGGTTGCCGGTCGCGGCGTCGTTCACAGTCGAGCAAGACGGCCGGCTGCCGGACGGCACGCCTCTGTCCGAGGCGATCACCACGGTCGACGCCGAGGCCGCGCCCGACTACTTCATGGTCAACTGCGCACATCCCAGCCACATCGCGGCGGCGCTGACCACGGCCGGCGACTGGCGCTCCCGCATCGTCGGACTCCGCGCGAACGCGTCGGCCCGCAGCCACGAGGAGCTCGACGCCGCCACTGACCTCGACGAGGGCGATCCCGTCGAGCTCGCCCGGGCACAGGACGCGCTGCGTCCTCGGCTGCCGAGCCTTGCCCTGATCGGCGGATGCTGCGGTACGGACGCCCGTCATGTCGCCGCCATGTGGGGTGACCGCGTTATGCCCAGCCAGGGAAGCTCGGCGCCTTAGGCGGCGACCGCCCATCCTGACCCGACGCCGACGGACGTGCGGCCGCGCCGTACCGGGAAGCCGCTCCGCTGCTGCTGTCAGGTCGCTGGGGGAATGTTGCGGTTGACGCGGAACAGGTTGCCGGGGTCGTAGGTGGCCTTCACGCGTTGGAGGCGCTGGTAGTTGGTGCCGTAGGCGGCGGCGGTCCGGGTGGTGTCGTCCTCGGCCAGCTGGAAGTTCACGTAGTTCCCGCCGGTCGAGAAGGGTCGGATCCGCTCCCATCCGTCTCGGGCCCAAGCCACATGCGGATCGGCTGCGGCGCCGGGTGGCCAGGTGGCGTTGAACCCGCCGATGTAGTGGGCGTCGCGGTTGCCGACCGCCCCGTCGTCGTCCTCGTGGTCATTGATGGCGCCGGCGAGGTGGAAGATGACCGACTGGGACAGCGGTGAGGTCACCCGCATCGCAGTGCTCCGGAAGGCGTCCAGGAATTCGCTCGACAGGCGAGGGAGGAACTCGGCCTTCCAGTAGCGGTGCAGCCATTTCGGCTCCATGGCATTCAGCATCGACTGCATGGCCGTGTACGGCCTGGAAGCGATCAGGTCCACGATCGGGCTCCCCAGCGCGCGAACCGGGGCCAGGTCGGCGTCGGCGTTCGCGCCGCTGTGGCACACCTGGATCCCGGCGATGGGCTTGCCGTGCCAGACCTGGGGCAGGAACGGGGCCGGCGGGGCGAGCCGCACGACGGCGGCGGCGGTCAACTCGCGCGGCGCCGACTCGGTAAGGTCGCGGTAGGCGGCCAGCACCTCGGCGGCCCGCTCGGCGCTCCAGACGATGAGGCCGCCGGTGATCATCGGGCCGACCTCATGCAACCGGAAAGTGAACCGGGTGACGACTCCGAAGTTGCCGCCACCACCCCGCACTGCCCAGAACAGCTCGGGATGCTGGTCGTGGTTGGCGGTGCGAATCGCACCGTCGGCGGTGACGACCTCGACCTCGGCGAGGTTGTCGACGGTGAAGCCGAAGCGGCGGGCGAGATAGCCCCAGCCGCCGCCCAGGGTCAGCCCGGCCACGCCTGTCTCGGACACGAACCCGAGCACGGTCGCCAACCCGTGGGCCTGGGTCGCCTGGTCGACCTCCCCAAGCAGACAGCCCGGCCTGACCTGGGCGAGCCTGGCCTGGGGGTCGACGCTGATCTCGCGCATGCGCGACAGGTCCAGCGTCAAGCCCTCGTCGGCCATGGAGGTTCCGGCGATGTTGTGACCTCCGCCCTTGATGCTGAGCAGCAGCCCGTGGTCTCTGGCGAAGCCGACGGCGGCGGCGACGTCGTGGGCCGAGGCCGGCTGCAGGACCAGGGCTGGGAGCCTGGCCGCCATGCCGTTCCAGATCGAGACGGCATCGTTCCAGCCCTGGTCGCCCGGACGCAGCAACCGACCCTGGACTCGCGAGTCCAGGTCGCTCAGCTGCTCCGGGGCAAGGGTGACGTGTCGCCCGTCAAGTCCGGCGATGTCGATGGTGGCGGTGGCAGTGGTCATGGCGTGGCCTCCTCCGACCCGGTCGGTTGGCCTCAGACCCAGCGCATCGATATACTCCAAACGCTAGTAACCATATGCTTGCGTTTGGAGTATGTCAACAGCTATGTCAAGATCCAGCGACGCCTCTCCGCCAAGCCTGACCACCACCTCCTATGCCGTCCTGGCCCAGCTCGCCGTGCATCCGTGGTCCTCCTACGAGCTGGCTCGACAGCGGGTCCGTTACTTCCGCTACGTCTGGCCGCGGGCCGAGAGCGCGATCTACCGCGAGGTGAAACGGCTCGCCGTCATGGAACTGGCCACAGCCGAGCGCGAGTACGTGGGGAAACGGCCACGGACCCTGTACTCGATTACCGAAGCCGGTCGCCAGACCCTCCGCGAGTGGCTCGCTACCCCGGTATCGCCGTTCGCCATGGATTTCGAGGCCATGATCCGGCTGTTCATCGCGCCGCTGGGCACCAAAGAGCAGCTCGTCGCCACCCTGGAGCAGGTGCGCGACGACGCTCAGGAGATGCTGCGCTTCGGCGGCGCCGTCAGGCAGGAGTTCCTGGACGGCCGAGCCGTGCTGCAAGACCAGGTCTACCTCCGCGCCCACGCCGTCGACTTCTTCATCAGCCTCCTCACCACCGTCGACGGCTGGGCCGAGCGGACCCTTGCCGAGGTCCACGGATGGAAGGACCTCTCGCCGGATGGGAAGAACGACCGAGGCCTCGAGCTCATGGCCCAGCTATCGGCGCTGGCCCCCGGCGAGCACACCGAGCACACGCTGGTGCCGCCTCGAACCCAGCGGCGACGGCGGCGGTCCGATCGTCCTCGCGTATAGAAGATGGCCGGCGACGTCGTTCTGGAAGGGCTTCGGGCGAGGAGAGACGCGGGCGCCGGGCAAGTGGTTGCCATGAGCCGCGACCAGGCGGACGCTACGGCCGGGGCGAGGGACGGAGGCAGCCACATGGCCGAGGGCGAGATCGCGTACGGCGCCGTCATCCCACTGCCGCCTGACGCGGCCTTCGCCTTCGTATCCGACCCGACCACCTGGCCACTGTTCTTCGACACGCTCGAGTCCGCGGGGCTGCTGGATGACTGGGGAACGGTCGGCGGGCGGGGCCGCATGACGACCCGGTTTCTCGGGTCCTCGGTCACGTCCGAGCTGGAGCTCACCGAGTGGGACCCGCCGCGGGCCTTCCGCTACACCGCCCGTCAGGCAGGCCGACCTGACCTGGACAATCTGCGGGTCTTCACCCAGGTCGGCAGTGGCACGCAGCTGCGCGGCACCACGACCATCCGACCGCGACCGGGCGTGCGCGGTTTGATCGACCGAGTCACCCTGCGTGCGCTGGCCCGGGTGTACGGGAAGGCGATGCGCCGCTTGCCCGCGGCCGCCGGCGGCGCGGCCGATCCACGCTGACGGGCCGTTCGACCGCCCGGACGGATGACACCATCCTCGCTCAACTCGTATGTCTACCGTGCAGGTCAGGGGGCCTTCCTCAACGCGGCGTCAGGCGTGCTGGAACGGTGAAGCGGCCAGCACCACCGCCGCCACCACCATCCCGGCGGCGGCGAGCCAGAGCGCAGACCGGAACCCGATCGCGTCCGCGACCAGCCCGCCGACCGGGGCGCCGATCACTACCGCGGCCCGGTTGAAGGAGCGCATGGTCGCGTTCGTCCGGGCCTGCAGCCGGTCCGGGGTGACCGCCTGCCGGTAGGACACCTCGACCGGGATGGACAGGCCGAGTCCCAGGCCGTTGAGGAACTGCCCCGCGCCGGCGACGACCAGCCCGCCCGCCGGTGTCACAGCGATCACCGCGATGCCGACGGCATCGAGCAGCCAGGCGGCCGGCACGGCGATCCCCAGCCGCCGGCCCCACCGCTCCGACAACCCGCTACCGACCAGGCCGCCGACGCCGGCCGCGGCCAGCGTGAGGCCCAGCCCGAGAGCGCTGAAACCAAGCTCCAGCAGCCCGTACGGGACGTAGACGGCCCCGAGCACCGCGGCGAACAAGGTCCAGCCATGGGTGCTCAGCGCGAGCGGCCGCAGCATGCGGTGCCCGTACACCCAGCTCAAGCCCTCCCGGATCTCGCGCAGGAGCGGCCCGCGGACCGGTGCGGGCGGGTCCTCGACCCGGATCGGGGCAATGAACAGCGCGGAGGCGAGGTAGGACGCGGCGTCCACGAGCACCGCCACAGGCGCACCGAGTCAGGACACCAGCCCGCCGGCTATCGCAGGGCCGGACGTCTCAGCGGCTGCCGCACTCTGCTCCAGCCGGGCGTTCGCCCACGGCAGCACCTCGCGGGGCAGCAGCCGCGGCAGGAACGACTGATGCGCGGCGTCGTTGACCAGCGACGCCAGACCGAACAGCGCCATGATGCCGACCAGCACCGGCACGCTGAGCAGGTCCGGCAGAGCGAGCAGCGGCACCGCGGACAGCAGCGCCGCCCGGGCCAGGTCCGCGCCGACCAGCAGCGGCTTGCGCGGCACCCGGTCGACCATCGCGCCGACCACCACGCCGAGCAGCGGATACGGAAGCCAGCGGGCGGCGTTGACCAGCCCGACGTCCGCCGCCGTGCCGCCCAGCGTGGTCACGATCAGCACCGCCACCGCTAACGCCGTGATCTGGCTGCCGAACCCCGACACGGTGGAGGCCGTCCAGAACAGCCGATATCCACCGGAGCTACGAAGCCGCATCGCCCGTCGAGAGTAGATCACCGATGCCGGCTCGCCGCCGGGCATCTGACGGAGACCTCTCGGACGGTGGCCTCGTCGACATACCCGGCGCAGCGGCCGGTGAGCCTGAGCGCCCTGGCACAGGTGCCGCCGTCCGCATCCCGGGCGGATCACACCGGTAGGAGAGCGACGTCGTCTCGGTGGATGTGCGGGTCGCTCCGGGACGACTGCCCGATCGCGCAGTCCGGCCGCGGCGCCGCAACAACTCAGGTCCAGGGCGCATCAGTTCAGACGACCGTTCCGCGCAGCACCGCTGCCCGCCGAGAGGTGGACGTCCGATGAGACCCACCGCATTCGCCCCTGCCAACCGTTGCTTGCTCGGCGTCGCCGCCGGCGTCGCCGTCGCCCTGGCCGCGGCGGGCTGCGGCGACGGCCGGTCGGGCCCGGCCAGGGCCGCACCGACCCCGGTGGCCGCACCCGCGCCGCTGGCGTCAGCCACGAATCCACCGTCGTCCGCGCCGTCGTCCGCACCGGCGGCCACACCGTCATCGGCCGAGTCCGGCTCCACGGCACCCGCGCCGAAGCCGGGGGTGCACTTCGCCACGCCGGAAGCGGCCATGCGCTACCTCACCGCCGCGTACAACCGGAACGACCTGCCGGCGCTGAAGAAGGTGACGAACCAGCCCGCTCGCGCCGCTCTCCTCGAGATGCGGCAGGAAGCCACCAACCTCCAGTTGACCGGATGCAGCCCGCGGCCGCGCGGCGACTATGTCTGCTCGTTCCGGCACGACTTTCCCGAGCACCGGCACCGCATCGGCCATGGGCAGGCAACCTTCCTGGCAGCACCCGCAGACAAGCCTGGCTGGTACATGACCGTCCTGCTGGACTGCGACTGAGCCCGGCCGACCGCGTCCCGATCGCCGCGCCGCGCTCGCTGGCGGCCGACCCCGACCACAGCGGACCGCTCTGATCGAGACCGGGCCTGGCCGGCGTCGCCCCTTCCAGGCCTGCCGGCGTTCCGAGACTGCGCGGGCACGGCGGTAACTTGCGTGGATGGCTGCCTACGTCATCGTCGAGACCGACATCACCGATGCGACGCAGTACGAGCAGTACAAGGCGGCGTCGCCCGGCGCTATCCAGGCCGGTGGCGGCCGCTTCCTGGCCCGGGGCGGTGAGCTCGCCGTCCTCGAAGGCGACTGGCAACCGTCCCGCCTGGTCGTGCTCGAGTTCGAGGATCTCGCCGCCGCCCGCGACTGGTATCAGTCGGAGATCTACCAGCAGGCCAAGAAGCTCCGCGACGGCGCCGCTCGCCTGCGGATGGTCGCGGTCCAAGGCGTTGACTAGGTCTGCGCCGGTCCTGCGCCGCGAGCGCCCGACCCGCGGCAAGAATTCTGTCGGCGACATGTCGAATCAGGTCGGCGGCGTTCGTAGCCGAGGTGAGGGGCGGCCGGAGGAGGCCGCAGGACGAGGAGGAATGGGATGACGCAGTACCTGATCTCGTTCGACGACGGCGCGATGACCTTCCCCGCGGAGGACCTGCCCGACGTGGCCAAGGCCGCACACGAGGTGGTCCAGGAGGCGAAGACTGCCGGCGTCTGGGTCTTCGGCGGCGGGCTGGAAAGGCAGCGGGCGAGCATCGTGGCCACCGACGGGATGGTCACCGACGGTCCCTTCCCGGAGACCAAGGAGGTCATCGGCGGGTTCGCGGTCGTCGACGTGCCCTCGCGCGAGGAGGCGCTGAAGTGGGCGGCCAAGATCGCCGTCGCCTGCCGCTGTGCGCAAGAGGTGCGGGAGCTCCTGCCCGACCCGGACGTCTGATCGACGCAGACCGCCAGGGTCGTCCTGGGTGGGCCCCTGCTCGCAGGACGCGCGAGCAGGGGCCCCTCCTCACTTGGCCGCAGGGGTGGTTCGATGCGGGAATGACCAGTGACGGCGAGGGTGCGCAGATCGTCAGTGCCAGTCGGGAGATTGCGGCCGAGCCTGCCGAGATCTTCGAGCTGATCGCGGATCCGGTTCAGCAACCGCGGTGGGACGGGAACGACAACCTGGCGCAGGCGGCGGACGGGCAGCGCATCCGCGGCACGGGTGAGGTGTTCGTGATGACGACGACGAGCGGGAGTGTGCGGGAGAACCACGTCGTCGAGTTCGAGGAGGGGCGGCGGGTCGCCTGGACACCGGCTGATCCCGGCCGGGCACCGGCCGGACACCTGTGGCGGTGGGAGCTGGATCCGGTCGACGGGTCACGAACGCGCGTCACGCACACGTACGACTGGAGCCGGTTGACGGACGAGAAGCGGCTGCCGCGCGCCCGGGCAACGACGGCCGGGAAGCTTCAGGCGTCGCTCGACCGGCTCGCCGCGCTGGTCGAAGGGTCCCGGCGCGCCTGACGGCCGGCTCTGGTCGGCCGCCCCGGCTGAGGTCACACCCGGAGCAGGGCGACGTCGTATCGCTGGATGTGCGGGTCGCGACTGGCGAGCGTCATTGCTTCGCACTGTGCCTGGGCCACGAGCATGCGATCGAACGGGTCGCGGTGGATCAATGGCAGTCGGCCTGCGACGATCGCATGGCGGAACGTGATAGGCAGTTCGCGGAAGCCGCTGTTCCCGATCTCTTCCGCCAGGTCGATCGGCTCGGACAGCTTTCCGATCGATTGCTTGATCGTGACCTCCCAGAGTGACGCCGGGCTGACGTAGACGTCGGGCTCGTCGTCGAGCCGCGTCTTCATCTCAGCCGACAGTGCCGCATCATCGGTCAGCCACCAGAGAATGACGTGGGTGTCCAGGAGAAGGCTCACCGGGCCGGGAGACCGAAGTCCCGCGCGATGGCCTCGTTGACCTCCGGCGAGTCCCAGTCATCGCTGAGGACGAGTCGACCGGCCAGAGCGCCTCGCCGGGTGCGCCTCGCCCTGGGGGCCAGCGGGATCACCTTGGCCACGGGGGTGCCGGCGCGACTGATGATGATCTCTTCGCCATGCTCCACGCGATCGATGATGCGCGACAGATTGGTCTTCGCGTCATGAATGTTGTACTGGCTTCCAGCAGCATCGGCAGCCACACCGCACCTCCTTAGCTAACAGCTTAGTCCAGAGACGTGATCCGGGCTACCGGCAGTGCCGCTGTTCCGCAAGCGACAGGTCCTCCGTGGACGGACACGGTGGGTGGGCACTGCCGCTCAGGCCGCCAGGTCCGGCGCCGGCCGTGACTAGTCCTGCTGCGGCGGGTGACTGATGGCCCACCGTGACCAGTCATCGAGGGCCTTGTTGATCCGGACGCCGGCCTCGGCGGCTATGCGCATGGACCTGGCCTGCGGGCTGTCGCCGTACTCGCCGCGGTCCTTGGCGGCGGCGAGTGCCCGGTATTTGGCGGCGAGATCGTGGTAGAAGGCTGCCTCCTTCTCGAGATGCGCGGCGAGCTCGTCGGGCGTCATCAGCCAGAAGAAGACGGATCGGAGCACTGGCTCCAGCCGAAGCGTGTGATCCACATCGACTTCGATCAGCCAGCGCCGGACCTCCCGGATACCGGCTTCGGTGGGCCGGTAGGTCTTCCGGCGCCGGGGACCTTCGGAGTCGATCTCGATGAATCCCTCGGCCTCGAGCCTTCCCAGCTCGCCGTAGATCTGCGGATGTCCCGCGGGCCAGACCGAGCCGAGCAGCTCCTCGAATCGGCGGGTCAGGTCCCAGCCGCTTGCCGGCTGTTCGGCGAGGAGGCCGATCAGCGCATGTCTCAGCGACATGGGCTGCTCACATGTTCGTAGTCACATGTCGCACTTGACAGGTAGAGGTGAAGGCGTGATTCTCGGGGCACATGTTCAACCTAACATGTCGTTACACACATGAGGAGTGTTCGTGGCAGACAAGGGCAACGTGTTCATCACCGGGGCGGCGACGGGCATCGGCGCTGCTACCACCGACCAGTTGGTCCGCAGCGGTTACCGGGTGTTCGCCGGCGTGCATCATCAGTCCGGCTCGCTGGCCGGCGCACGCGGGATTCGGACTGTCCCGATCGACGTGACCGATCCGGCCGGTGTCCTCGCGGCGGCGAAGGACG
>Ga0308175_100003559_pt1 | contig 10806 bp, 9 predicted proteins | sample PhyCR1_3_FD_203893 | JGI IMG/M metagenome (GOLD analysis project Ga0308175, IMG submission 203893) | Soil microbial communities from UC Gill Tract Community Farm, Albany, California, United States - DLSLS.C.R1 | ecosystem: Environmental > Terrestrial > Soil > Agricultural land | place: USA...
AGCGCGGCGGCGGCCGGCACGAGGACCACGGTGAGGTGGACCAGCAGCACGTGCGCCGGGAGCCCGTTGACCTGCGTGAACATGGTCAGAGCCTGCCTCCCCGACGGCGACCGGTCCATCACCATCCGGTCGGGTTTCCGGGGGGACTTAGGTCCTAGGACCTCGCCTGGCCTGCGGCCGTCAGCCGGTCGGGGAGCCGAAGTCCTCCGTCGACCACAGGTACCCGTCCTTGTCGCGCACGACGGCGAAGCCGGCCACCCGGTACGACGCCAGCAGCACGTTGTCCCGGTGGTGCGCGCTGGCCAGGAACGCCCGGTGCTGCGCCGGCACGGTCACGTCGAAGCCGACGTTCTCGCCCAGCCGTCGGAACCCCAGCCGCCGGTGCGACGCGGCCGAGAACAGCGGCTCGTCGTGTGCGAGCGTGCCGGCCGCGGCCAGGTGCTCGGCCCACGCCCGGGCCGTCGCGGCCAGCCGCCGGTCGACGGCGAGCGGCCGCAGTCCGTGCTGGCGCCGGGTGGCGTTGACCTCGGCGAGCAGCTGCCAGCTGCCGGTGGCGACGTACCCCGCCGGAGCGGCCGCTGGTGCCGGTGCCGGTGCCGGCGCGGGGGTGTCGTCCGCCTGCGACGGCGCCCCCAGCGCGACGAGGGCCAGCGCCGCGACTGCGGCGCCGATGCGGATCTTCTGCGCTGCGTCCATCTCTTCCCCCGAGGTCTCGTGCCGCCGTGCGACAAATCCGACATCGGGTACGGATCACCAGGATCTTGAGCGGAAGGGGCAGATCAGTGCGGTCGGCGGTCCGGCCTGGTCCGTTGGCACCAGGACCACTACGCCGTACGGCGCAGTCAGGGCTCGAGGAGCCGGATCCGCACCGCGCGGAACAGCTCCGGCGTGGCCTGCAGGACCTTCAGGCGGGGATCGGGGACGTCGAGCAGCCGGCCCGTCACCAGCGGCCGGAGCGCCGCCAGCCGGCGGTCGGCGAGCACCTCGTCGACGGCGGCCCGGTCACCGCCGGTGACGACCGCTTCGAGCCGGGACGCCTCCGGCACCAGCACCCGTACGACGTTGTCCGCCGCCGCCGCGAGCGCGACCCGGACCTGGCCCTCGCGGCGGCGGGCGAACCGCTGCTGCGACTGCCCTCCTGCGGCGGACCGGCCGTGCACCTGCCGGCTCCCGACCTTGGACTCGACCAGCCGCTCGCCCTCGAAGACGCCGGCGGCGTAGCCCCCGAGCCGCACGAGCAGGACGCCCACCCGCCGGTCCCGCCGGGCGTGCTCACCGAGATCAGCGAGCAGCGGCGGAAAGGGCACCTCGCACTCCGCACGGGCGCCGTCCGGCGCTGCCAGCACGACCTGCTCCGGCGTCGTCGTACGGACGCAGTGCCCGTGTCGCTCCTCGAACCCGGCGAGCCAGCGGTCGATCCGCTCCGGTGCGACGCTGACCCACCGGCCGCCGCCGGCGGCCGGGGTGGAGGCCATGCCGCCATCCTGCCGTGACCTGCCGTGAGCTCAGCGCCGGAGCGACGCCGTGAGGCCCAGCCCGCCGATCGCGATCAGCGCCACGGGCACGACCCAGCGCAGGTCGAAGCCGTGTCCGGTGACGTCGGTGACCAGGAACATCAGCGCCCCGACGGTGAGCAGCAGGCCCAGGACGAGCGAGACGGCGTCGCGCGGGTGGCGCTCGGAGCGGTCAGCCATGACGCACCTCCACCTGGCCGGCGGTGACGGCGGCGTCGACCTCGACCTGCGGATCGCCCGGTGGGCCGTAGGTCAGGGTCCGCTCCATCCGCTCTCCTCCGTTGGCGATGCTCCGGCCGAACTCGGTGATGTCGCCGACCCGCGCCGTCGCGTGCAGCCGGATCGGCACGTCGTCCGGCACCAGGACGATCAGGTGGCCCGCGCCGATGTGCGCGTCGACCGCGACGTGCCGCCCGGTAGCCGGCAGGTCGCGCAGGTCGAGCGTCGCCTCGCCGATGCCGAGCCGGTAGCTCGCGTCGGTCGCACCCGGCGACACCACCCAGGTGCGCTCCCCGAGACCGCCGCGGAACGTGTCGGACGCGTCGTCGGTGGCAGCGGTGCCGACGAGCGCGACGGCGAGCAGGATCCCGACCAGGAACAGCCAGCGGGCCCGGCCGAGCCAGGTCCCGACGACGAGCCCGCCACCCACGACGAGCAGCGCGACGGCGAGGGTCCGCGCGGGCGTCACGCCGTCCGCGCCGGCCTGGTCGGCCAGCACGAGGACGCCGCTGACGAGCGCGGCGACGCTCAGGGTGACGACGCCGAGCCGGGACCGGGGTGGACGGGGCTCCGCCGGCGGCACCTTCCAGGCCGGGGCCGTCGCCGGGCCGGCCCAGGCGGCCGGATCCGTCGGCCAGCTGGCCGCCGGTGGCGGTGGTGCCGGTGCGGCCTGGGGCGCGTCGGCTGGGCCGGCCACGTCGGCCGGCGGACCCGCAGCCCCCGCGTACGACGGGACCAGCGGCCGGCCCTCGCGGTCCCGGTGGACCAGGTACGCGACGCCGGCGATCACGGCGAGTGCCCACAGGCCGTGCCCGCGGTGCACCCCGCTGAAGACGAACAGCGCGACGAGCACGATGGCGAGGACGACGGCGGGCGTCAGCGGCTGCCGCCGGCGCAGCGCCCCCTCGGCAATCGACATCGGCGCGCCGGCCTTCGGGATCAGCAGCCAGCCGAGGACGTAGAGCAGGACACCGGCACCGCCGAAGACGGTGAGGACCACCGTGACGATCCGCCAGATCACCGGGTCGGTGCCGGTGTAGCGGCCGACCGCCGTGCAGACGCCGGCGAACATGCTGTTGTCGGGGTCGCGGTACAGCAGCGAGGGGTGCGGGCCGCTCGGGGGGCCCTGCGGCGCGGTCGTCGTCTCGGTCATGACAGCGACGATCGTCCCGCGGCCGGCACCGGGCATCAGGGAGCGACCCTGGCCTGTCCCTGGCTCACCGGCTCAGGGACGCGCGGGGGCCCGACCCTGAGTCGCCGGCCCCCCTTGCGTGTGAGGCTGTGCAGGTGACCAGCGCAGCGGGTACGGCGGGCGCCCCGGCGCCGCCCGTCCGCGTGCTGCGGCGGGCCTCGGACGGCCGGCTGCTGTCGGGCGTGGCGGCGGGGCTGGCCGAGCACCTGGGGCTGGCCCCGGTGGTGATCCGCGTGGCCTTCGTGCTGCTCACCTTCGCCGGCGGCATGGGACTGGCCCTGTACGGCGCCTTCTGGGCCTTCGTGCCGCAGCTCGACGAGGGGCCGGGGTCCAGCGCCCGCTCCCGCGGGCAGCTGGTCGCGCTGGCCGCGATCGGGCTGGGCGGCCTGCTGCTCGTCAACCAGATCGGCTTCCTGCACGGGCACCGGGCGGCGCTGCCGCTCGCGGCGGTGGCCGGCGGCATCGCCCTGGTGTGGCGTCAGGCCGACGAGGCGCAGCGGGCCCGCTGGCGCGCGACGGCGAGCGGCCCCGGCGGGGTGGCGCGCGCCGCTGCCGGAGCCGTGCTGCTGGTCGCCGGTCTCGCGGGCTTCCTGGCCAGCCGCGGCGAGCTGGGTGCGGCCCGCGACGGGCTGGCGTCCACGGCCGTCGTGGTCGTGGGGCTGGTCGTGCTGACGGCGCCGTTCTGGCGCGGCATGACCGCGGACCTGCGGGCCGAGCGGCGGGAGCGGATCCGGTCCCAGGAGCGGGCCGAGGTCGCCGCGCACGTCCATGACTCCGTCCTGCAGACGCTCGCCCTGATCCAGAAGGCCGCGGACGACCCGCGCGAGGTGACCCGGCTCGCGCGCGGGCAGGAGCGGGAGCTGCGGGGGTGGCTGTACCGCCCGCCGCCGGACGCCCAGGCGACGTTCGCGGCGCTGCTCGAGCAGGCGGCCGCGGAGGTGGAGGAGGCCCACCGCACGCCGGTCGAGGTCGTCGTCGTCGGCGACTGCCCCGCCGACGCCCGGCTCGGCGCCCTCGTCGCCGCCGCCCGGGAGGCGATCGTCAACGCGGCGAAGCACTCCGGCGCCGAGCAGGTCCGGGTCTACGCGGAGGTCGAGGAGGACCGGGTGGCCGTCTACGTGCGCGACCGCGGCGCGGGGTTCGACCCTGCCGCGGTCCCCGGGGACCGGTTCGGCCTGGCCGAGTCCGTGGTGGGGCGGATGCAGCGCAACGGCGGCACGGCCGAGGTCCGCAGCACGCCCGGCGACGGCACCGAGGTGCGACTGGAGGTTCCCCGTGACTGACGACCCGATCCGTCCCCGCGTCGTCCTGGTCGACGACCACCGGCTGTTCCGGTCCGGCGTGCGCGCCGAGCTCGGCGACGCGGTCGAGCTGGTCGGGGAGGCCGAGACGGTCGGCGAGGCCGTCGCGCTGATCCGCGCGACCCAGCCCGACGTCGTGCTCCTCGACGTGCACATGCCGGACGGCGGCGGCCGGGCGGTGCTGGCCGGCGTGGGCACCGACGCGCCGGCGACGCGGTTCCTCGCGCTGTCGGTGAGCGACGCGGCCGAGGACGTCATCGGCGTCATCCGCGGCGGTGCCCGCGGCTACGTCACGAAGACCATCTCCGGCCCCGAGCTGGCGGACGCCGTGCGACGGGTCGCGGGCGGTGACGCGGTCTTCTCCCCGCGGCTGGCGGGGTTCGTCCTCGACGCCTTCAAGGGCGGTACGACGGCGGAGGCGGACGAGGAGCTGGACCTGCTGACGGCCCGGGAGCGCGAGGTGATGCGGCTGATCGCGCGCGGCTACGCCTACAAGGAGGTCGCGAAGGAGCTGTTCATCTCCGGGAAGACGGTCGAGACGCACGTGTCGTCGGTGCTGCGCAAGCTCCAGCTGTCCAACCGGCACGAGCTGGCCCGCTGGGCCAGCGCCCGCAGGCTCGTCTAGGGAGGCAACCTCGCAACCTCCCTAGCGAAACGAACCGGACATCTGCATCCTGAGTGCAGGTTGTGAACCAGCTCACAACACGTCTGGGAGGCCCTTCGTGCTGCGCACCTCCGCCCTTGGGAAGTTCGCTCCGCTGGCGGCCATCGTCGTCGTCCAGCTGCTCGTCATCCTGCTCGTCCCGTCGACCGGGAAGTCGCAGAGCGACACGCTCAACAGCGCCTACGGGGCGCCGGGGGTGCCGGGTGCGCCGGGCGCGGTCGGTGGCGCGGGCGGCGTCGGAGCCGTCGGCTCGGTGCCCGGCGCGCCGGGCTCCGTCGCGGGGGCCGGCGGCGGCGCGGTCAGCGGTCCCGCCGGTGCGACCGGTGCGGCCGGCTCGGGTGGCGGCGGCGGAGGCGGAGCGGCGGCGGGCTCGTCGGGCCAGTCGGCGGCCGTCGCCGGCGACACGAAGCACTGCGTCGGCGGGCGGCAGTTCGACCCGTCGATCGACTACTACGCACCGCCCTGCGTTCCGGGCGCCCCGGGTGCCGCCTTCGCCAACAACGGCGGCGCGACCTGGCAGGGCGTCACGAAGGACACCATCGAGATCGTGCAGTACGTCCCCGACTACGGCGCGGCGGTCAACACGATCCTCAAGGCGCAGGGGCTGTTCTACGACGCCAGCGCGGCGACCGTCGTCGACAACGCCTTCGAGAAGTTCATCAACGAGAAGTACCAGCTGTACGGCCGCAAGGTCCACATCGACACCTTCCAGGGCAAGTGCCAGACCGTGCCGCCGGACACGAAGTGCCTGCTGCCGGAGATGGACGAGCTGGTGCTCAAGTACCACCCGTACGCCGTCCTGTTCTCGACCGCGTCGATCTGCTCCAAGTGCTTCGCCGAGCTGGCCCGGAAGAAGGTCGTCACCACCGGTGGCTCCGGCTTCTCCGACGCCTTCCAGAACGCGAACGCGCCGTACGTCTACGACCTGTCCATGAGCTCGACGAGGATGGCCAACCAGTTCGCCGAGTTCTGGTGCAAGCAGATGACCAGCAAGCGCAGCTCAGGCCGGACCGCGGTGTTCGCCGGGACGCAGAACCCGGCTCAGAACTTCCGGACCAAGCCGCGCCAGCTCGGCGTCGTCTCGACCAACGACCCCGACAACATGGACACCGTCAAGAACGTGCTCTACCCGGCGCTCCAGCGCGGCTGCGGTGACTCCGTCGCGGGCCACGAGTACTTCTACGCGCAGGACATCAGCACCGCCCAGCAGCAGTCGCAGGCGGGCACCGCCGCGATGAACACGCCCAACAACCCCGCTACCAGCGTGGTCTGCTTCTGCGACCCGGTCGCGCCGCAGTTCTCCTACAGCGCGGCCGCGCAGAACAACTACTGGCCGGAGTCCATCCTCGCGACCAACCAGTCGATGGACTTCGACTCGTCCGGCCAGACCTACGTCGACAACAACGGGCAAGCGACACTCGCGTGTCCGAGTCCATCGAGAGGCTGTCCGTTCGACAACGCGGTCGGCCTCGGGGCCGCCGACCCGCAGACGGCCCCTGACCAGATGGCCGGCGTGAAGATCTTCAAGAAGTACGGCGGTGGCGCGGCGCTGCCCGTGCAGCCGCCGACCGCGGACATCTTCTGGGGCAACTTCAACCTGCTGGCCAGCCTGATCGAGAACACCGGCCCGTTCCTGACGCCGGCGCGCATGCAGCAGGCGGCACCGGCGCTCGGCGCACGCGGTGGCGGAACGACCGGTCACGCGCTCCGCCAGTTCACGCAGGGCAGCTGGAGCTGGACGCAGGACTCGCGCGTCGTCTTCTACAACAAGCACGCGGCGAGCCCGTACAACAGCAAGAACGGCAAGTACATCTCGATCGAGGGCCGGCGCTTCAACACCGGGCAGTTCCCGACGATGAAGGAGCCGCCCGCGCCGCCGGCCGAGGGACGGAAGTAACCCGTGCCCATCGACAGTCCCTACGCGCCACCACCGACGCGCCCGGCGGCCGGCACGCCGGTGCCCGCGCGTGAGCCGGGTCGGCTGGCCGAGCTCGCCGCCACCAGCGCGGGCCGGCGCACGATCGCCTTCTTCCGCAGCAGCAAGCGCGGGCCGGTCGCCATCCGGTCGACCGCCTACGGCCTGGCGTTCCTGCTGTTCATGACCCGCGGCATCGGGATGTCGCCCGCGGACACGGTCAACGGGCTGGCCCTCGGCGCGCTCTACGGGATCATCGGCGTCGCCCTCGTCCTGATCTACCGGACCACCCGCATCATCAACTTCGCGGCCGGCGCTCTGGGTGCGGTCCCCGCGATCACGGCGCTGCTCATGGTCACGAACAAGGGCGTCAACTACCTGGTCGCTCTGCCGGTCGCGGCGATCGGCGGCTTCCTCATCGGCGGTCTCACCGATGTGCTCGTGCTGCGCCGGTTCTCGAGGTCACCGCGGCTGATCCTCACGGTCGTGACGATCGGCGTCGCGCAGAGCTTCGCCGCGCTCGGCTTCTTCATCCCGGTGTGGTTCGGCGCCAAGGCGACGCAGGTCCCGAAGGTGCCGACGCCGTGGGGCGACATCGCCTACCACAGCAAGCGGGGGCAGCCGATCCTGACCGGAGACCAGATCTTCGCGTTCGCCGTCGTGCTGGTGCTCACCATCTCGCTGTCGGTCTTCCTCAAGCGGTCGCGGATGGGCATCGCCCTGCGCGCGTCGGCGGAGAACGCCGACCGCGCGTCGCTGCTGGGCATCCCGGTCGGTCGGGTCACCACGCTCGCCTGGGCGCTGGGCGGACTGCTCTCCGGGCTGGCGATCTTCGCGCAGGCGCCGCTGATCGGCGTCCCGGGCGACGCCACGCTCGGCTTCGACGCGCTGCTCTACGGCCTGGCGGCGGCGGTCGTCGCGCGGATGGACCGCTTCGGCGTCGCGCTCGGCGCCGGCGCCGGCATCGGGCTGATCATCTTCAAGTCGGTGAGCTCCACCGGCAGCAACAACGTCGCGTCGGCGCTGATGCTGCTCATCATCCTGCTGGCGCTGCTCGCCCAGCGCGGGTCGCTCTCGCGGGCGATGGACACCGGTGTCTCGACCTGGCAGTCGGTCAAGGCGTTCCGGCCGATCCCGACCGAGCTGCGCGAGGTCCCGGAGGTCGTCGCCGCCCGCTGGTTCCTCTACGCGCTGCTGCTCGCGGTCGCCGTCGTCGCGCCGTTCGTCGTCGGCGACGCCAACCTGTTCAAGCTCGAGACGCTGCCGCTGTTCGGGATCGTCGCGGTGTCCCTGGTGGTGCTCACCGGCTGGGCCGGCCAGATCAGCCTCGGGCAGTTCGGCCTCGTGGGCATCGGCGCCGCGGCGGCGGGCGGCCTGGCCGCCAACCACAACATCGACTTCTTCGTCGCCCTTGCCATCGGCGTGGGTGCCGGGGCGGTCACCGCGGTCGTCGTCGGCCTGCCGGCGGTGCGCATCCAGGGGCTCTACCTCGCGGTGACCACGCTGGCGTTCGGCTACGCGATGCAGAACTACCTCCTCAACCCGAACTACTGGATCGGCCGGCACCTGCTGCCGCACGGCCAGGCCGCCAACATCCTGCGGCCGGTCATCTACGGCCGGATCGACCTGGAGAACGAGCGCAACTTCTACTTCGCCGGGCTGGTCTTCTTCCTGCTGTCCGTCGCGGCGGCCCTGGCGTTCCGCCGCAACCACAGCGGACGCGTGCTGATCGCGATGCGCGACAACCAGCGCGCGACGTCGTCGTACGCCGTCAACCCGGTGAAGACCAAGCTCGCCGCGTTCGCGGTGTCGGGTGCCTTCGCCGGACTGGCCGGGGTGCTGTTCGCCTACCAGCAGCACAACGTCGTGCCCGAGAGCTTCAACGTCCTCAGCTCGATCCAGGTGTTCCTGGCAGCCTGCATCGGCGGCCTCACGTCGGTCTGGGCCGGCGCGCTCGGCGTCATCGCCTTCCAGGCCTTCGTCTACTTCGCGCCGGCGTTCTACCAGCCACTGCTGAAGAACCACTCCACGATCAGCTCGGTCATCCCGCTGCTGCTGACCGGGCCGCTGCTCATCCTGAACCTCTACTTCAACCCGGGCGGCCTCGCCGAGCAGGCCTTCCAGACCCGCGACAAGTTCCTCCGCAAGATCGCGGCGAAGCGCGGCATCCACGTGCCGTCGCTGGTCGCCGACCGGCTGCTCGAGGAGGAGCAGCAGCGCTCGGTCGTGCAGCACGCCGAGGAGACGGTGGAGCACGTCGAGGAGACGGCGCAGTACGAGTGCCCGGCCTGTGCGGCGCCGCTCACGTACGAGGAGCTCACCACCCACGAGCACCTGCTCGCCCGAACCCCGGAGGTCGTGTGATGAGGCTGCGCGGCCGCACCTCTGCGGACACTGGTGCCGAGCTGTCGTCGTACGACGGCCCCTTCCTGAGCTGTCGCGGTGTCGACGTCGCCTACGACAAGGTGCAGATCCTGTTCGGCGTCGACCTCGACGTGGAGCAGGGCGAGATCGTCGCGCTGCTCGGCACGAACGGCGCGGGCAAGTCCACGCTGCTCAAGGCGGTCTCGGGGCTCGTCGACCCGATCGGCGGGCAGATCGTCTTCGCCGGCGAGGACATCACGCACGCCGACGCGGTCATGACCTCCAAGCGCGGCATCGTGCAGGTGCCGGGCGGCAAGGCGGTGTTCCCGACGCTCACGGTCGCGGAGCACTTCCGGGCCGGCTGCTGGCTGTTCTCCGGTGAGGACGGGGCGGAGGTCGCCGACCGGACCGAGCGGGTCCTGGAGATGTTCCCGCGACTGCGCGAGCGCTGGGACCAGATGGCCGGCAACCTGTCCGGCGGCGAGCAGCAGCAGCTCGCGCTGGGCATGGCGTTCATCGCGAAGCCGAAGCTGCTCATCATCGACGAGCTGTCGCTCGGCCTGGCCCCCGCTATCGTCGCGCAGCTGCTCGACATCGTCCGCGAGATCCACGCCGACGGCGCGACCGTGATCCTCGTCGAGCAGTCCGTCAACGTCGCCCTGACGATCGCGACGCGCGCCTACTTCATGGAGAAGGGCGAGGTGCGGTTCTCCGGGCCGACCGAGGAGCTGCTCGGTCGCGACGACATCCTGCGGTCGGTCTTCCTGCAGGGGGCGTCGGAGACGCTGTCGGGCGGCAAGGCGACGGCGCGGACGCGGGCCGACAAGCCCGTGTACGACGACCCCGTGCTCGAGGTGTCGGGGCTGACGCGGCGGTTCGGCGGCATCACCGCCGTCCGCGACGTGGGGTTCACGCTGCACCGCGGCCAGATCCTCGGCCTCATCGGCCCGAACGGCGCCGGCAAGACGACGATCTTCGACCTCATCTCGGGCCACCTGCCCAGCGACGGCGGGCGCATCGTGCTCAACGGCGTCGACGTGACGGACTGGCCGGCCGACCGGCGCGCGCAGGTCGGCCTGGGCAGGTCCTTCCAGGACGCCCGGATCTTCCCGTCCCTGACGGTGGCCGAGAACATCGCGCTCGGGCTCGAGCGGCACATCGACGTGACCGACCACGTCTCCGCGCTGTTCGCGACCCCGGCCATGCGCGAGTCCGAGGCCGACGTCGCGTACACGGTCGAGGACCTGATCGAGCTGATGGGGCTGCAGGCCTACCGCGACAAGTTCGTCTCCGAGCTGTCGACGGGGTCGCGGCGCATCGTCGACCTCGCGATGTCCATCGCGCACGACCCGTTGGTCCTGCTGCTCGACGAGCCCTCGAGCGGCATTGCGCAGCGCGAGACCGAGGCCCTCGGCCCGCTGCTGCAGCGGATCCGGCACGAGACCGGCTGCGCGATGCTCGTCATCGAGCACGACATGCCGCTGATCACGTCGCTGTCGGACGAGATCGTCGCGCTCGAGCTCGGCGCCGTCGTGCTGCAGGGGCCGGCGGAGGAGGTCATGAGCGACCCCCGGGTCATCACGTCGTACCTCGGCGGTGACCTCGCCACCATCGAGCGGTCGGGCGCGGCCTAGCCC
>Ga0308175_100003560_pt1 | contig 10806 bp, 8 predicted proteins | sample PhyCR1_3_FD_203893 | JGI IMG/M metagenome (GOLD analysis project Ga0308175, IMG submission 203893) | Soil microbial communities from UC Gill Tract Community Farm, Albany, California, United States - DLSLS.C.R1 | ecosystem: Environmental > Terrestrial > Soil > Agricultural land | place: USA...
AGATGTTCGCCGTGACCGGCTACCGGACGCCGACCCGCCAGCGGCTGCGCCTCGGCGCCGACCGCGACGGCCGCCTGCAGGCGATCGCGCACGAGGTGATCGAGCAGAGCTCGACGCTGGACGAGTTCGCCGAGCAGACCGCCGTCCCGACGCGCATGATGTACGCGGCCGCGCACCGGCGCACGTCGCACCGGCTCGCCCGCCTGGACGTCCCCACCCCCTCGTGGATGCGCGCCCCGGGCGAGTGCCCCGGCATGTACGCCCTCGAATCCGCCATGGACGAACTCGCGGCGGAGACCGGCGTGGACCCCGTCGAGCTGCGGCTGCGCAACGACCCGGCCGACGAACCCGACTCCGGCAAACCCTTCAGCAGCCGCGGCCTGGCCGCCTGTCTGCGCGAGGGCGCCGACCGCTTCGGCTGGCAGGACCGCGACCCCGCCCCCGGCGTCCGCCGCGAGGGCGCCCTGCTGCTCGGCACGGGCGTCGCCTCGGCCACGTACCCCGTCTACGCGAGCCCCAGCCACGCCTCCGCGCACGCGGCGCCCGACGGCACGTACCGGATCGCCGTCAACGCGACGGACATCGGCACCGGGGCCCGCACCGTCCTCGCCCAGATCGCCGCGGAGGTGCTGGGCGCGGCGCTGGACGACGTGACCATCGACATCGGCGACAGCGACCTGCCCGACGCCCCGCTGGCCGGCGGCTCCTCCGGGACCGCCTCCTGGGGCTGGGCCGTGCACAAGGCCGCTTCCGGGCTCGCGGAACGGCTCGCCGCGCACACCGGGCCGCTGCCCGAAGCGGGGGTCACCGTCACCGCCGACACCGGCGAGGAGACCGCCGAGGAGTCCCCGTACGCCCGGCACGCCTTCGGGGCGCACTTCGCCGAGGTCGCCGTCGACACCCGTACGGGCGAGGTCAGGGTGCGCCGCATGCTCGGCGTCTTCGCGGCCGGCCGCATCCTCAACTCCCGTACCGCTCGCTCCCAGTTCATCGGCGGCATGACCATGGGCCTCGGCATGGCCCTCACCGAGGGCAGCACCCTGGACCCGGTCTTCGGTGACTTCACCGAGTCCGACCTCGCCTCCTACCACGTCCCCGTCTGCGCCGACGTGGCCGCCATCGAGGCGCACTGGATCGACGAGGACGACCCCCACCTCAACCCCATGGGCAGCAAGGGCATCGGCGAGATCGGCATCGTCGGCGCCGCCGCGGCCGTCGGGAACGCCTTCCGGCACGCCACCGGTGTCCGGCTGCGCACCCTGCCCCTCACCCCCGACCGGGTGCTCACCCACCTGCCGTGACCTCCGGGCCGCGCACCCCCGACCGGACGAACGCGCCGGTCACCCGGGGTGCGCGGTCCGATATGTTGCGCGACCGGCCCAGCCGGGTCACCCTGTGGAGTGACCCAGAAGAGACATCTGCTCACTCTTCGTATTCGGGGGTCGTTGGTTCAACGGGGCGAAGGACGTGGGCCTCGATGTGAGGAGCCTCGACGATGACCGTTCCACTCGACCGGCACTATCTGGTCGAACTCCAGGTTTCCGCAGAACGTGTGGACCAGCTGCGACGGATAGTCGCCGCACATCTGCGCCACTGGAGTCTCGAACTCCACGTGCGGCCCGTGTGCCGCGCCGTGGAGGAGCTGCTGACCAACGTCCAACGGCACGTCGGTGACGACAACCGCTGCGTCGTCGAACTCCGCTGGTCCGGACGGCACCTCACGGTCTCCGTCGCCGACAACGGCTCCGAGATGCCGCGGCTGCTCCACGAGGGTGGCGGCCTGAGCCGCGTCATGGCCCTCAGCGACAGCTGGGGCACCTGCCGGACCGCCGAGGGCAAGGTCGTCTGGTTCACCCGGTACGCCCAGGAGCCGCAGCACATCGAGCTGGTGCCGCTGCCGCCGCTGCCCGGCGTCCGCGAGTTCCGCCGCCCGCCGGCCGTGGTCGCGGAGATCCCCGAGCCCGTCCCGGCCGCCGCCGACGAGACCGTGCCCGTCGCGGCCGGCATCGAGGAAGCCGTCCCCGACGCCGCCCCCGCCCTCGTCTGAGGCGTACGGCCCACGGCGACGGGGCAGCACCCGCCCCCGCCACCGCAGCGCCCGCCGGCGCGGATCACATGCTCCCGGGCATGCATGATCCGCGCCGGCCGGGTATCCGGTGGCGGGGGCCCGCCGTGCTCCGGCCCCGCGTTGCGGCCGGGCCCGGCGCGCGGCAGGGTCGAAGTACCGAGGCAAGGAGGCCACAGGCATGCCCATCGCGACGGTCAACCCCGCGAACGGCGAGACGCTCAGGACGTTCGACGCGCTGGAGGACGACGAGATCGACAGGCGGATCGCCGTGGCCGACGCAGCCTTCCGCGACTACCGCACCACCACGTTCCGCGAACGGGCCCGGCTGCTCAACCGCGCCGCCGACCTCCTGGACGAGGACCAGCAGGACATCGCGCGCACCATGGTCCTGGAGATGGGCAAGCCGATCACGGCTGCCCGCGCCGAGGCCGCGAAGTGCGCCAAGGCGATGCGCTGGTACGCCGCCCGGGCCGAGGAACTGCTCGCCGACGAGCACCCCGCGCCCGCGGACGTCGAGGACTCCGGCGCCGTGCGCGCGTACGTCCGCTACCGGCCGCTCGGCCCGGTGCTCGCCGTCATGCCGTGGAACTTCCCGCTCTGGCAGGTCGTGCGCTTCGCCGCCCCCGCCCTCATGGCGGGCAACACGGGCCTGCTGAAGCACGCCTCGAACGTGCCGCAGACCGCGCTGTACCTGGGCGACCTCTTCCACCGCGCGGGCTTCCCGGCCGGCTGCTTCCAGACCCTGCTCGTCGGCTCCAAGTCCGTCGAGGGCATCCTGCGCGACCGCAGGGTCGTCGCGGCGACCCTGACCGGCAGCGAACCGGCCGGACGCTCCGTCGCCGCGATCGCCGGTGACGAGATCAAGCACACCGTCCTCGAACTCGGCGGCAGCGACCCCTACCTGGTCCTGCCCTCGGCGGACGTCGCCAAGGCCGCCCGTACCGCCGTCACGGCCCGCGCCCAGAACAACGGCCAGTCGTGCATCGCCGCCAAGCGGTTCATCGTGCACACCCAGGTCTACGAGGAGTTCGCCGAGCGCTTCACCGTCGGCATGCGCGAGCTGACCGTCGGGGACCCGCTGGAGGAGTCCACCGACGTCGGACCGCTCTCCAGCGAACAGGGCCGCGCCGACCTCGAGGAGCTCGTCGACGACGCCGTGAACCGGGGCGCCGAGGCCCTGTGCGGGGGCGGCCGGCCCGAGGGCCTGGGGGGCGGCCTGGAGAACGGCTGGTTCTACGCCCCCACCGTCCTCGCCGGCATCACGTCGGAGATGCGCATCCACCGCGAGGAGACCTTCGGCCCGGTCGCCACCCTCTACCGCGTGGACAGCCTCGACGAGGCCGTGGAGGTCGCCAACGACACCTCCTTCGGACTCAGCTCCAACGTATGGACCCGCGACGCGGGCGAGGCCGACCGCTGTGTCCGCGACCTCCAGGCCGGCGGCGTGTTCTTCAACGGCATGACGGCCTCCCACCCCGCGCTGCCCTTCGGCGGGGTGAAGCGCTCGGGTTACGGACGTGAGCTCGCCGGACACGGCATCCGCGAGTTCTGCAACGCCACCACCGTCTGGTACGGCTCCGAGCCCCGGTGACCGTACGCGCGCCGCCCCTACCCCGCCCGCTGAGAGGTGACCATGAGCGACGCCCCACCGCCCGCGCCGGCCGGCCCTTCCGACGAGGAGCTCGACGCGCTCGACGCGCACTGGCGGGCCGCCAACTACCTCGCCGTCGGGCAGATCTACCTGATGGACAACCCGCTGCTGACCCGGCCGCTCGCACCCGAGCACATCAAGCCCCGGCTGCTCGGCCACTGGGGCACCTCACCGGGGCTCAACCTCGTGTACACCCACCTCAACCGCCTCATCGGCGCGCGCGGCACACCGGCGCTGTGCATCTGGGGCCCGGGCCACGGCGGACCCGCCGTCCTCGCCGGTTCCTGGCTGGAGGGCAGCTACTCCGAGACGTACCCGGACGTCGGCCGGGACGCCGAGGGCATGGGCCTGCTGTTCAAGCAGTTCTCCTTCCCCGGCGGCGTCCCCAGTCACGTCGCCCCCGAGACCCCGGGCTCCATCCACGAGGGCGGCGAACTCGGCTACTCCCTCGCCCACGCCTACGGGGCCGCCCTCGACCACCCGGAGCTGCTGGTCACCTGCGTCATCGGCGACGGCGAGGCGGAGACGGGGCCGCTCGCCGGGTCCTGGCACGCCAACAAGTTCCTCGACCCGGTCCACGACGGGGCCGTCCTGCCCGTGCTCCACCTCAACGGCTACAAGATCGCCAACCCGACGGTGCTCGCCCGCCTCCCGCAGACCGAACTCGACGCCCTGCTGCGCGGCTACGGACACGACCCCCTCTACGTGGAGGGCGACGATCCGCGCTCCGTGCACCGGGCGATGGCCCTCGCGATGGACCGCGCCGTCGACCGCATCCAGGAGATCCAGGCCACCGCCCGCGCCGGCGGTGACCCGGAGCGGCCGCGCTGGCCGATGATCGTGCTGCGCACCCCGAAGGGCTGGACCGGCCCCGCCGAGGTCGACGGGCTCCCCGTCGAAGGCACCTGGCGAGCCCATCAGGTCCCGCTGCCCGGTGTCCGCGACAACCCGGACCATCTGCGCCAGCTGGAGGCGTGGATGCGGTCCTACCGGCCGGACGAGCTCTTCGACGCCGAAGGCCGTCCGACCGCCCAGGTCCTGGCCTGCGTCCCGGAGGGCGCCGCCCGCCTCGGCGCGTCCCCGTACGCCAACGGCGGCCTGCTCCTGCGCGACCTGCCCATCCCGGATCTGGACGGGTTCGCCGCCCCCGTGGACCGGCCCGGCACCACGCTGCGGGAGCCGACCCGGGTGCTGGGCGGGCTGCTGGAAGCGGTCATGGCGGCGACGGCCGACCGCAGGGACTTCCGTCTCGTGGGGCCCGACGAGACGGCCTCCAACCGGCTCGACGCGGTCTACGAGGCCAGCGGCAAGACGTGGAACGCCCGCACGCTCCCGACCGACGAGCACCTCGCGCGCGACGGCCGCGTCATGGAGGTCCTCTCCGAGCACCTGTGCCAGGGCTGGCTGGAGGGCTATCTGCTGACCGGCCGGCACGGCCTGTTCTCCTGCTACGAGGCCTTCGCGCACATCGTGGACTCGATGGTCAACCAGCACATCAAATGGCTGCGCACCTCGCGCCGCCTCGCCTGGCGCCGTCCCATCGCCTCCCTCAACTACCTGCTCACCTCGCACGTCTGGCGCCAGGACCACAACGGCTTCTCTCACCAGGACCCGGGCTTCGTCGACCACATCCTCAACAAGAGCCCGGAAGTCGTACGGGTCTACCTGCCGCCCGACGCCAACACCCTGCTCTCCGTGGCCGACCACGCCCTGCGCAGCCGGGACTACGTCAACGTGATCGTGGCGGGGAAGCAGCCGAGCTACGACTGGCTCACCCTCGACCAGGCCCGGGTGCACTGCGCGCGCGGAGCCGGGGTCTGGGACTGGGCCGGCACGGAGGATGGCAGCCGCGAGCCCGACGTCGTCCTCGCCTGTGCCGGGGACGTACCCACGCTGGAGACCCTGGCGGCCGCCCAGCTCCTGCGGCACCACCTGCCGGAGCTGGCGGTGCGCGTGGTCAACGTCGTCGACATGGCCCGGCTCATGCCGCACTCGGAGCACCCGCACGGCATGCCGGACTCCGAGTACGACGCCCTGTTCACCCGGGGCCGGCCGGTCATCTTCGCGTATCACGGCTATCCCTGGCTGATCCACCGGCTGGCCTACCGCCGCGCCGGCCACAGCGACCTGCATGTGCGGGGCTACAAGGAGGAGGGCACGACGACCACGCCCTTCGACATGGTCGTCCGCAACGACCTGGACCGCTACCGGCTGGTCATGGACGTCATCGACCGGGTGCCGGGCCTCGGCGTCCGCGCCGTGGCGGTGCGTCAGGAGATGGCGGACACCCGCACCCGCCATCACGCCTGGATCCGCGAGCACGGCACCGACCTGCCCGAGGTGGCCAACTGGTCCTGGGAGGGATGAGCCCCGGCCTACGGCGAGGGCCCCGACGGAGGTTTCCGCCGGGGCCCTCGCCGTGCGACAGGCCGGCTCAGAAGCGCAGTTCGGCAGCGATCCGCCCGTGCCCCTTGAGCGAGTCGTCGGCGACGAAGCAGACCTCCGCGCCGCTGTCCAGTGCCGCCTCGACCAGCTCGTCGACGATGTCCTCGCGGACGCTCTCGTCGGCCGGGTCCACCACGTCGTCGGTCACGGGCTTCAGGTGCTCCTGGTCGACCCGGACCGTCTGCTGGTAGTGCTCCTCCACCGCCACCAGTCCGGCCCGGCCCTCGCGCACCGCCGCCCACACCTCGTCGAGCCCGCCGGCGAACGCCTTCCGGCTGCGCGCCGCGTCGAGCCGGCCCTCGATCTCCTGCGCGAAGTGCTCGCGCCGGGCGTCCAGGGCCGGGCGCAGCTCGGTGAGCAGGTCGCGGGGCGAGTTGTCGGCCGGTGCGCCCTTGGTGACCCGGCCCACGGCGTCCTTCGCGCACTGGCCGGCCTCGTCGAACAGGGCGAGCGCCGGGGCGATGCCGACCAGGTACAGCGGACGCGGGTCGGTGGCCAGGACGGAGCGCAGCTTCTCGTCCACCGTGCGCAGGAAGAGCTTGGTGTCCTCGTTGGCGAAGTTGCTGGGGGTGTCACCGGTCCGTTCCATGCGCTGCGGGTTGAACTCCTCGCGCGGTGCCGTCAGCGGGAAGCCGCCTACGTGTGCCTCCTGCGCGGACTCGGTCGTGCCGCTGAAGAGGGCGGCGTGGTCGGCGGCCACGGTCAGTGCCCAGAAGGGCCGCGCCTGCGCCTTCGCGGCGACCAGGTTGCGGGTGAGGTAGCTGTCGCTCAGCACCACTCGTTCGGGTGCGGTACGCGGCAGTCGCCAGATCTGGAACTCGTCGGCCGTCGCGAGCAGCACCAGCGCGTCCAGCGCCCGGCGCGAGTCGAGCTCGTCGACCGCGCGTTCGAGCTGGCGCTTGATCGCGGCGCAGGCGTCGCGGCTGACCTCCGGGTCGGCCTCCAGCCTGTTGTGCGCCTCGGACAGCAGGTTGCGCAGCCGTACCGCGTCCTGGGCGTTGTCCGGGGCGTGCCGGTGGGTCGGCATGGTCAGGGACAGGGCCGGATAGGGCTTGGCCGCGCGCAGCTCCTGCAGCAGGCCGGCGGTCAGGGCGTCCGTGTCCATCAGTTCCCTCCCGGGGAATTGCGCACTGCGTGCGGAGCGGGTGATTCAACGAGTCAATTCATACCTTTTGATCCTAATATGGGCGAGTTGGTCATTCCGGGTGCGAGAAGCCCTGCTTTCCCGTGCCCGCTTCAGTGGACGGAGCGTTTGTGAACCGGACCTGCCCCGTGCGGCGCCCCCTCCGACGCCGCGTGTTCCGCGGCCTGGCCCCCGCCGCGCTCGTCGTCGTGGTCGCCGCCGGCGCGGCCGCCTGTGGCGGCTCCGACACCTCGTCGGCGGGTACGGCCCGCAGCACCCGCACGGTGTCCGCCGAGCCGACGGCGAGCCCGAGCCCCACCCGTAGCGGGCGCACCCAGGAGGAGTTCGCGGCCTCGGTATCGGCCGACGTCGAGCGCAACCGGCAGAAGGCGGTGTCGACCCTCAAGGGTGTCGACGGCAAGGGCAACGCGGTCGACGACGTCTCCGTCAGCAGTGTCGCGGTCCGGCCCGGGGAGCAGTTCCGCAGCGCCCTGGTGCGGGTGACCAACGGGGGCGACAAGCCGGCGTTCTTCGCCGTGCGCGTGGAGTTCGTCGACGCCTCGGGCAAGGTGCTGGACTCCGTTGTGCTCGGCTTCCCGGACGCGCCGGCCGACCGGACCGTCAGCCGGCACGCCGACAGCCGCAAGGCCGCCGGCGTGAAGTCGGTCCCCCGGATCGCCCAGGCGCAGCGGAGCTGACGGCCGACGGCCTCTCGATGGTTCGGCACGGGGCCCTTACCAGATGGCCTCCACCCACTCGGGGTGGTCCACGAACGGGTTCCGGTTGTGCTGGTACTGCTCGTATATGACGTCGTTGCGTCGCTTCTCGAAGGCGTCCGGCGGGTCCTGCTCGTTCCACGCCTTCAGTACGGAGAGCCGGCCCATGTACGGCGCGGACCCGTTCGACACGCGGTCGTTGGGCTCCAGGTCGGCGAAGGAGTCGTCGCCCTCGTAGCGCACCGCCATGTAGAGGATCATGCGGGCGACGTCGCCCTTGACAGCGTCGCGCGGTTCGAAGGAGTCGCCGTCGGTGTAGTTGCCCGGCGCGTCGCCCAGTTCCGTACCGCCGTTGTCGAAGTCCTTGTTGCCGCGCGTGGAGTTGACCTGGACGTCGGACGGGCGCAGGTGGTGGATGTCGGTGCCGGGGCCGGTGGCCGTGCCGAAGTCGCCGTGGGACTTGGCCCAGACGTGCTCGCGGTTCCACTGGCCGACGTTGCCGCCGTTGTCGCTCTTGGGCTCGGAGCGGCCGGTGTACAGCTCGATCACGTTCGAGGAGTCGGCCGGGTCCTCGTCGGTTTCCTTCAGGGCGTCCCAGACCTGGCTGTAGGTGAGCTTGCTCTGGTCGCTGATGATGGTGTGCAGGGCGCTCTTGAGTGCGGCGCCGGACTTGCCGCTCGCGTCCTGGTAGTACGTGTCGTCGAGCGCGGTGGCCGAGAGGGCCGGAGCCGGTGCGGCGGCCGCCGTGCCGGTGAGCACCGCGAGGACGGCGAGCGCGGCGGGCAGCGCGCGGCGTGGGGGAAGGTGACGACGGGACATGTGGGGTGTCCTCTCCGGGAATACGCGCACCGCGGCGCCGTCACGGGGTGAGGGGCGGCGCCGCAGCGGTCGTGTCCGCTCTGTGTACGCGGGAGCCTTCCATGCGGACCGTCACGATGAGTGAACACTCCGTACCTATCATGTGCAGGTCAAGTGAGGGCCCGTGGCCGCCTTCGTGACTCCGCCCGGCCTCGGATGCGGGAGCGCCGGTCGCGGGCGAGAATGACGGGAAGGACAAGGAGGCGGCATGAGCGACGAGTCCGATTCCGTATCCAGCACCCGGGGCGTGACTCCGGACGACCTCTTGCACACCGGCGCCACCGACGACCCGTCCCCGGAGGACCTGGTCCTCGCATCGGGGAAGGACCTCACCCCGGCGAACCTCGAGTGGGCGGAGCGCACCCTGGCCAGGGAGGGCCGGGCGGCCATCGACAAGCGACTGCCGTAGACAGCGGTACGGCGCGGCGGCCCGCGGCCGTCGCGCCCCGGCAGGTACGGGCGAAGCGCGCCGCTCGGTTAGCCTGAACGCACAATGAACCGTTTGACGACGTCAGAGGCCGGTTACGACCTCGCCCGCTTCCCCGAGGACCCCCGCGACCCGTTCCGTGCCTGGGACGCGTCCGACGCCTATCTCCTCCAGCACCTGGAGGAGGAGGCGGTCGACCTCTCGGGGAACGTCGTCGTGGTCGGGGACCGCTGGGGCGCCCTGAGCGCCGTGCTCGCCGCGCACCGTCCCGTGCAGATCAGCGACTCCTACCTCGGGCAACGGGCGACCGTCGCGAACCTGGAGCGGAACGGGCTGCCCGCCGACGCGGTGCGCCTGCTCTCCCCGCGCGACACCCCGCCGGACCGGGTCGACGTGCTGCTCGTACGCGTACCGAAGAGCCTGGCGTTCCTGGAGGACCAGCTCCACCGGATCGCGCCCGCCGTGCACGCCGGGACCGTCGTCGTAGGCACCGGCATGGTCAAGGAGATCCACACCTCCACGCTCAGCCTCTTCGAGCGGATCATCGGCCCGACCCGGACCTCCCTCGCCGTCCGCAAGGCCCGGCTCATCCACTGCACACCGGACCTCGCCCTGTCCCGCACCCCCAGCCCCTGGCCGCTGAGGTACGCGCTGCCCGCGGACGCCGGACCGGCCGCCGGGCGCACCGTGACCAACCACGCCGGCATCTTCTGCGCCGACCGCCTCGACATCGGCACCCGCTTCTTCCTCAAGCACCTGCCGGACCGCACAGGGCCGGACCGGGTCGTGGACCTCGGCTGCGGCAACGGCGTCGTCGGCCTCGCCGCCGCCCTCGCCAACCCCGACGCCGCCCTCACCTTCATCGACGAGTCCCACCAGGCCGTCGCCTCCGCCGAAGAGACCTTCCGGAGCAACACCGGACCCGGGGCCGAGGCCCGCTTCGTCGTCGGGGACGGCCTGTCCGGCGCCGAGCCCGGCAGCGCCGACCTCGTCCTCAACAACCCGCCGTTCCACTCCCACCAGGCCACCACGGACGCCACCGCCCGGGCCATGTTCCACGGGGCACGGCGCGCGCTGCGCCGGGGCGGCGAGCTCTGGGTCGTCGCCAACCGCCACCTCGGCCACCACACCACCCTGCGCCGCGTCTTCGGCAACTGCGCCACGGTGGCGGGCGACCCGAAGTTCGTGGTGCTGCGGGCAGTCAGGCGCTGAGCCGCCCGTCACCGTCCGCCGTCCCGCGCCGCGCGAAGGCAGCCGCCGCTGCCGCGCCCAGGGACAGCAGCGCGCACAGCAGCCAGACCGTGACGTACCCGGACTCGCCCGCCGCCTCCCCGGCCTCGGCGACGGCGCTCCCCGTCTCCGGCGCCGGGGTCGCCAGGACGACGGCGATGACGGCTCCGGCGATCGCGCCGCCCAGGGTCTTGACGTTGTTGTACAGGGCCGTCGTGATCCCCGTACGGGAAGGGGCGCCGGCCTCGGCGATCACCGTGGGCAGCGCGCCCAGCGCCACGCCGATGC
>Ga0308175_100003561_pt1 | contig 10803 bp, 11 predicted proteins | sample PhyCR1_3_FD_203893 | JGI IMG/M metagenome (GOLD analysis project Ga0308175, IMG submission 203893) | Soil microbial communities from UC Gill Tract Community Farm, Albany, California, United States - DLSLS.C.R1 | ecosystem: Environmental > Terrestrial > Soil > Agricultural land | place: USA...
CGAAGATGTCCAAGTCGCGCGGGAACGTGGTGTCGCCGGGCGAGATCGTGGCGTCGCACGGGGCCGACACGGCGCGCTGCTACATCCTGTTCATCGGCCCGCCCGATCAGGACGCCGACTGGTCCGACGACGGCGTCGAGGGCGTGCACCGGTTCCTGGCGCGGCTGTGGCGGCTGTCGGCGGCGGCTTCGGCTGGTGAGGGGTCGGGCGGCTCGCAGCCGGAAACGACCCACGGTTTCGGCGAGGAGCTCGTACGCAAGGCGCATTGGGCGATCGAGAAGGTCACGAACGACATGCGCGGGCGGTTTGCGTTCAACACAGCGATCGCCGCGGTGATGGAGCTGACGAACACCTGCTCCAAGGCGTTCAACGAGCAGGGCAACCCGGATCCGCAGGCGCTGCGCTTCGCGCTGGCGACCGCGAACTCGCTGCTGTTCCCGTTCGCGCCGCATGCGGCTGCCGACGGTTACTTCATGCTCACCGGGCAGCGCGTGTGGGAGGAGCCGTGGCCGGTTGCCGACCTGGCGTACCTGACGTCCGACACGGTCGAGGTCGTGGTGCAGGTCAACGGCAAGGTGCGCGACCGCGTGGAGGCGCCGGCCGACGCGTCGGCGGACGACCTCAAGGCGCTGGCGCACGCGGCGCCCAATGCGCGGGTGCACGTTGACGGGCGCGAGGTGGTCAAGGAGATCGTCGTGCCCGGCAAGCTCGTGAACATCGTTGTCCGCTGAGCGCTACGTCGCCGTCGTAGGGCCGGGGGAGGCCTCCGACGCCGAGCTGGCCGTGGCCGAGGAGGTCGGCGGGCGGCTGGCCGCGGGCGGTGCCGTGCTGGTCTGCGGCGGCCTCGGCGGTGTGATGGAGGCGGCGTGCCGCGGCGCGAAGTCCAAGCGCGGCATGACGATCGGGCTGCTGCCGGGGCTCGATCGGTCGGCTGCGAACGGCTGGGTCGACGTCGCGATACCGACCGGGCTGGGGGAGCTTCGCAACGGGCTGATCGTGCGGGCTTGCGATGCGCTGATCGCGATCGGTGGGAGTGAGGGGACGCTCTCGGAGATCGCGCTCGCGCTGCGCGACGGGCGGCCGGTGATCGGCATCGGGACGTTCGAGGTTGGCGCTGTCGTGCAGGTCTCCTCGGCTGAGGAAGCCGCGGCGCTGGCGTTGCGCTGAAACGGCACAGTCCGCGCGCCTTCTGTCACACCGTCGTTCGTAGCGTGGAGGCGTGCCCCGCCTGCCGCGCCATGAGCTCGTCGCCTACGCAGCGCTGGCGGTCGTCGTGGTGCTGCTCGGGGCGCGCTACCTGCGGTCTGCGGCGCCGCCGGCCTCCGTTGCCTCGCCACCGCGGGCGGTGTCGGTGTCCTCGGGCGGGCGCAGTGCGGTGGTCGACGTCGCGGGCGCCGTTCGACGGCCGGGCGTGTACGAGTTGGACGCGGGCTCGCGCGTGCTGGACGCGGTGCGGCGCGCGGGCGGCGCGAAGCATGGGGCGAACCTCGCCGCGATCAATCTCGCCGCGCGGCTCGCGGACGGGCAGCAGATCGTCGTGCCGTCGCGGCTGGCGGCCGCACCCGGTACGGATCCGGTCGATGCGGGTTCGAGCGCGGCTGCGCCCTCGCTGCCCATCAGCCTCGGCAGCGCGACGCTCGAACAGCTCGAGACGCTTGACGGCGTCGGTCCGGCGACCGCCCAGAAGATCGTCACCTACCGAACGCAGCATGGTGGCTTTCGCTCGATCGACGACCTGGCGAACGTGCCGGGGATCGGGCCGAAGAAGCTGGCGGCGATCCGCCCGCACGTGCAGCCTTGAGCATCGTCGCCCGCCATCCCCGCCACGCGATCCTCGGCGCGGCGGTGGCGGGCCTGCTGCTCGCGCATCACCCCGCGGCGCTGCTCTTTGCACCGCTCGCCGTGCCGCGGCGGCCACTGCTCGCGCTCGCGCTGCTCGCTGCCGGTTTCGGCGGTGTCGTCGCGGCGCAGGAGCGCGCTGCCCAGCTGGACCGGACGGCGCTGCGGCCGCTGTTCGGTCACTCGGTCGGTGGGCGGGTCGCGCTGCTCGACACGCCCCAGCCAACGCCGTTCGGCTGGCGCGCGACGGTGTCGTTGCGAGGAGAGCGGGTCGCCGTGTCCGCGGGTCGGTGGGTGCCGCGGCCGGTGGCCCCGATCGGGTCACGGCTGTTCGTGGCGGGGACGCTCAAGCCGTTGTCGCCAGGGCAGGCATGGATGCGCGCGCGCAACGTGCACGCGGCGCTGTCGGCGCGGGCCGCGCGTGTCGCTGCGGGGCCGGCGGGGTTCGTCGATCGTGTACGCGCCCGTGCCGACCGTGCGCTCGCGGCGGGCGCGCCGGCGCGGGTCAGCGGCCTGCTTCGCGGGATGGTGCTCGGCGAGGGCGAGGCGCTGGATCCGGCGCTGCAAGAGGATTTTCGCAAGGCGTCACTCACGCATCTGGTCGCGGCAAGCGGTCAGAACGTGGCGCTGCTCGCAGCGCTGGCGGTGGCGCTGGCGACGGCGCTCGGACTCGGGTTGCGTGGGCGGTTGGTGTGCGCGCTGGCGCTGGTGGTGCTCTACGTGCCGCTCGCCGGCGCCGGTCCGTCGATCCAGCGCGCGGGCATCATGGGCGGCGCGGCGCTCGTCGCAGCGCTGGCTGGGCGGCCGGGGTCGCGTGCCTATGCGCTGCTGCTCGCCGCGGCGCTGACGCTGCTCGTCAATCCGCGTGCGTCGGCGGACCCGGGCTGGCAGATGAGCTTCGCGGCCGTGGTCGGGATCGCCGCGGGAGCGGGGCCGATCGCGCGGCGCCTGCGTGCGCGGCGCGTGCCGTCTGGGATTGCCGACGCGACGGGGATGACGGTGGCCGCGACGCTCGTCACGGCGCCGCTCATCGCATTGCACTTCGACCGCGTCTCGCTCGTCGGACTGCCGGCGAACGTCCTCGCCACACCGGCCGTCGCGCCGGCGATGTGGCTCGGGGCGGTTGCGGCGGCGATCGGCCAGGTGAGCGCCGCGCTCGCGGCGCCGGTCGCGACGCTCGCCGCCGTCCCGACCGCGTATGTCGCCTGGCTCGGCCACGCCGCGGCGCGGATGCCGGGTGCAACGGTCCAACTGTCGCCGCCTGCCGTCACTGCGCTCTGCGCGCTGGCCGCGGTCGCGCCGTTCGCCGTTCGGCGCGCCCCGCCGCCGGCCCGCCGGCTTGCGCTGCTCGTCGCGTGCGCGCTCGCCCTCGCAGCGGCCGGCCCTCTGCGTCCCAGCCCGCCGGGCCCGCCACCCGCGTTTCGCATCTCGTTCCTCGACGTCGGCCAGGGCGACGCGACGCTGATCCAGGCGGGCGGGCGCGCGGTCCTGGTCGATGCGGGCCCACCGGGTGACCACATCGCGTCGCTCGCGCGTGGCGAGGGGGCGCAGCGGATCGACCTGCTCGTCATCACGCACGCGCAGGCCGATCACGAGGGCGGCGGCGCCGAGCTGCTCTCGAAGCTCCCGGTCGGCGCGGTGCTCGACGGGCGCGACGGCGTTCGGTCGGCGGACGGCGCGCGGCTCGCGGCGGCCGCGGTCGCTCGCCGCGCGCCGCTCCTGCGACCGGCCGCAGGGCAGGCACTTGACGTCGGCCCGATTCGCCTCGATGTGCTCTCACCTCCGCCGGACGGCCGTCTTCCCGGTGAGGACCCGAACACGCGCGCGATCGTCCTCGAGGCGACGGTCGCGGGCGTCCGCCTGCTGCTCACAGCCGATGCGGAATCCGACGTGCTCTCGGCGCTGCCGCTGGAGCCGGTGGATCTGCTCAAGGTGTCCCACCACGGCAGCGCCGACCCGGGCCTCCCGTCGCTGCTCGCGCTGCTTCACCCGAGCGCCGCCGTCATCGAGGTCGGCCGCCACAACCCGTACGGACATCCGGCGCCCTCCACGCTCGCGGCCCTGGCGACCGTGCCACGCGTCCTTCGCACCGACCGCGACGGCACGGTCCGCGTCGAGCTGCGCGCCGGCCGGCTCACGATCACCACGCACGGCTGAGGCGGCCGCTCTCGCTTTGGGTTCGACCCGCCAGACGCTCGCATGGCTTACGAATGTCACGACAGGTGGGACATTCGTCAGTCATGTGTCGCCAGCAGGCTGGTTCACCCCTTCTCCCTCAACGACCCACACCACGCCGGTGCGACGCAAACGCGCGAGCTGAGCGCCACCTCCGCAACCGGCCAAAGCGCGGACCGGCGCGTCGCCTAGAGTGAGGGTGTGGCCGCATGGAAGCCCGCGTACCTGATCCACGGCGATGCGCACGGGCGGATCAGCGAGCGGCGGGGAAGGCTGCGGGCGCTCGCCGAGCAGGAGTCGGGCGTCGAGGCGGTCGAGGTCTTCGAGGGCGAGACGGCGACGCCCGAGGTGGTGGCCGCGGCGCTGAACGCGATGACGTTCGCAGTCGGCCGGCGGTTCCTGATCGTCGACGGCGTCGAGCGCTGGAAGGACGCGGAGGTCGAAGAGCAGCTCGCGCCGACACTGAAGGACGTGCCGCCGGACACCACGATCGCGTTCTTCGCCAGGGAGGACGGGCGCGCCAAGACGCCGGCGAACCTCGTTGCGATCGTGAAGAAGGTCGGCAGCGTCGACGTCGAGGCCACGCTCAAGGCGAAGGACCTGCCCAGCTGGGCGATCGCCGAGGCGCAGCGCCTCGGCGTAACGCTCGAGCGACCGGCGGCGCAGGCGCTCGTCACCAGCGTCGGGGAGCGCCAGCAGCGGCTGCTGCGCGAGCTCGAGAAGCTCGCGATCGAATACGGCCCGGGCGCGACGCTCGGCCTGGACGAGGTCGACGCCGCGGCCCACAGCGCCGAACGTCAGGTGTGGGGTCTGGTCGACGCGCTCGTCGCCCGCAACGGTGCCGGGGCAACGCGAGCGTTCCTCGAGCTGCGCGAGCAGGGCGAGGCGATCGCGCGCCTGATCCCGCTCATGGCGCGGCGGATCCGCGACGTGCTCGCGATCGCGACGCGGCTGGAGAACGGCGAATCGCCGGCGCAGATCAAGGAGACGATCCGCGGCAATCCGTGGGCGACGGACCGGCGGATCAAGGAGGCGCGCCAGACCGACGCCGACAGCCTGCGCCGTGCGCTCGAGGCGCTGGCGGAGCTCGAGGTCGCCACCCGCGGGGGGAGCGAGCTCGCCGACGACACCGTCGCCCTGCGGGCGATCGGCGTAATCGCCGCCTAACGGGACCGGGCGATGGCGCGCAGCATCGCGCGCGTCGCGAGCACGTGCAGCCGCGTCCCGATGACCAGCGCGCGGTAGGCGCGGCCATGCGGCCCGGGGAACTCGGCGAACGAGCGCGCGGCGAGCCGCGTGGCGCCCGGCGCGTCGTCAGCCAGCGTGAACTCGAGCATGTAGCGCGAGAAGCGATGGCGGCCGGCGAGCTCGAGCCGCTCCCCGGCGACGGACTGCACCACCTCGAAGCCCGGCCGCGGTTCCGTTCCGAGCACGCGATGGAACGGCCCGCCACCCGACAGCAGCGATCGGTCGGCGAACCGCTCGAGTCGCTGCCACACCTCGTCACGCGGCGCCGCGACCGCGATGGCGTGCTCGTCGATGAAAGGGGGCGCTACTCGCCCGTCGATGACCACTCGGGCGCCTGGTAGGCCTTCCCGGGCGCGGCGCCGATGATCAGCACGCGCAGGCCGTCCGGCCCGCTGCGCAGCGTTCGACCGACGCCTGGTCCGACCGCCGCGAGGCAGTCGGAATCCAGCGGCAGCTCGGTTCCGTCTTCATCGAGCACCACCGCGCCCGAGCCGGCGAGCCGCACGTAGAGCTCCTCCTGCCCGGACTCCGACTCGTCGTGCGACTTCGTCGCGTAATCCGGCGGCAGGTTCATGACGTTCGCGCCGAATGCGGACAGGCCAAGGCCGGGCCGAACGAGCCGTGCGAAGCCGTCCCACAGCGCAGGGAGCTCGTCGATGCGTGCTCCCTTTGCGCGCATCGAGGCTGCTACTCGGGCGAGCCGGCCCGGACGCGCATCGCGCGCGCCTTCTTGCGGGCGCCCGTGTTGCGATGCAAGGCGCCGCGCTTGACGGCCTTGTCGATGGTGGAGACGAGCGTCCGCAACTCGGCGTCGGCGTTCGCGTCGTCACCCTCGGTGACGGCGGCGTCGAGGCGCCGGAAGTAGGTCCGGATCGTCGACGTGTAGCGACGGTTCTCGAGGCGCTCGCGCTCGGAGCGCAGGATGCGCTTCTTCTGAGAATGAATGTTGGCCATGAGGTGAGGCGGGGATGATAGCGGCCACATGGGGGAGGATGCCGTGCGTGAGCGCGACCTCCGAGGTCCCAGCGCCGCGGCGCAGCGGCGTCGCGCGCAACACGATCATCTTCTCCATCGCGACGGGCGCGAGCCGGATCGTCGGGCTCGTGCGCGAGATCGTGGCCGCGCGCTACTTCGGCACGAGCGGCCCGGCATCGGCGTTCACGCTCGCCTTCCAGGTGCCGAACCTCGTCCGCGGCCTGTTCGCCGATGCCGCGATCAGCGCGGCGTTCGTGCCGGTCTTCACCGAGCTGCTGGAGAAGGGCAAGCGGCGCGAGGCGTTCCAGCTCGCGGGTTCGCTCCTGATGATCATCCTCGGCGGGCTGGGCGCCCTGAGCCTGTTCTTCATCCTCGCTGCGAGCGTCGTGATGCCGCTGTTCATCGGCGGCCAGTTCACCGAGCACCTCACGCACCTGACGGTCGTGATGAGCCAGATCCTGTTCCCGATCGTCGTGCTGCTCGGCGTCAACGGGCTCGTCGTCGGGATCCTGAACGCCTACGAGCACTTCTCGATCCCGGCAATCGCGCCGCTCGTCTGGAACGTGGTGATCATCGCGGCGCTGATCGGGCTGCGGCCCGCCTTCAGCTCCGCCCATGAGATCTACGCCTACGCGGTGGGGGTCCTGGCGGGGACGATCGTGCAGCTCGGCATGTCGCTGCCACCGCTGAAGCGCATCGACTTCAGGTTCGCGCTGGGTGGCAGCTGGCGCGACCCGCGCATCCGCCAGGTCCTGACGCTGATGCTGCCGGTCACGATCGGCCTGGGGGTCATCAACTTCGACCTTGTCATCAACTCGAGCCTCGGCTCGCTTGTCTCCGATCAGGCGCCGCGGGCGATCGATGCCGCGTTCCGGATCTACATGCTGCCCCAGGGGATGTTCAGCGTCGCGCTGGCGACGGTCCTGTTCCCGACCCTGAGCCGCTACGCCGCGCGCAAGGACATGGACGGCCTGCGCGCGACGATGGCCACGGGCGTGCGGCAGATCTTCCTGCTGCTGATCCCGGCGGCCGCGTTCACGCTCGTGCTCGCGACGCCGATCGTGCGGCTCGTCTTCCAGCACGGCGCGTTCGGGCCGGACTCGACGCACCGCGTCTCCACGGCGCTGTTCTGGTTCAGCTTCAGCCTTCCGTTCGCAGGCGTGAACCTGCTGCTCACGCGGACGTTCTTCAGCATCCAGCGGCCCTGGATCCCGACCGCGCTGGCGACCGGCAACCTCGTCGTCAACGGGCTCATCAGCCTCGCGCTGTACAAGCCGTTCGGGATCGCCGGGCTCGTGATCGGCACCGCGGTCGCGAGCGCCGGCATGACGCTCAGCCAGGGCTACTACCTGCGACGCGAGCTGCACGGGCGCCTCGAGGGCGGGCGCACACTCGTCGCGGTGGGGCAGATGAGCGTCGCGGCGGCGGCACTGGGCGCTGCGGCGTACGGCGTCTGGTGGGGGCTCGACAGCGCGCTGGGACGCTCGATTCCGGCGCAGATCGTGTCGGTCGGGCTCTCGGCCGTGGCGGGCTTCGTGGTCTACGCGGCGGCGGTGCTCGTGCAGCGCATCCCGGAGGCACGGCGGCTGGAGCTCGCGGTGGCCGGGCGGCTGCGTCGCAGGGGCTGACCTATCCTCCGGGGCCGCCTCATGGCCGCCCAGGACCACATCCGCAACTTCTCGATCATCGCCCACATCGACCATGGGAAGTCGACGCTGGCCGATCGCATCCTCGAGATGACGCACACGGTCGACCCGCGGTCGATGCGCGCGCAGGTGCTCGACTCGATGGATCTCGAGCGCGAGCGCGGGATCACGATCAAGGCGCAGGCGGTCCGCGTCTACTACACGGCCAAGAACGGCGAGACCTACCAGTTCCACCTCATCGACACGCCCGGCCACGTTGACTTCACCTACGAGGTGTCGCGCTCGCTGGCCGCGTGCGAGGGCGCGCTGTTGGTGGTGGATGCGTCGCAGGGCGTCGAGGCCCAGACCGTGGCGAACACCTACCTGGCGGTCGACGCCGGCCTGGAGCTGATCCCGTGCTTGAACAAGATCGACCTTCCGGGAGCCGAGCCCGAGCGTGTCGCCGCCGAGGTGGCGGAGCTGATCGGCGAGCCCGCCGAGGGCATCCTCACGATCTCCGGCAAGACCGGCGAGGGCGTCACCGAGGTGCTCGAGCAGCTCGTCGAGCGCGTGCCGCCGCCGGCCGGCGATCCAAACGCGCCGCCGCGCGCGCTGATCTTCGACTCCGAGTTCGACCAGTACCGCGGCGTCATCGCCTACATCCGCGTGGTGGACGGCACGTTCACCAAGGGCGAGGCGATCCGCGCGATGCAGACCGGCACGCAGGCCGACATCGACGACATCGGCTTCTTCACGCCGGCGATGGCGCCCACCGCCGCGCTCAGCGCGGGCGAGGTCGGCTACCTGATCACGGGGATCAAGGACGTGACGAAGCTGGCCGTCGGCGACACGCTGACCACGAAGGCCAACTCGGCGAGCGAGCCGCTGCCCGGCTACCGCGAGGTCAAGCCGATGGTGTTCTGCGGGCTGTTCCCGATCGTCAACGACGACTACCCGGACCTGCGCGACGCGCTGGAGAAGCTGACGCTCAACGACGCCGCACTGGACTGGGAGCCGGAGACCTCCGACGCGCTCGGGTTCGGCTTCCGCTGCGGCTTCCTCGGCCTGCTGCACATGGACATCGTGCGCGAGCGCCTCGAGCGCGAGTACGACCTCGAGCTGATGGCGACGATGCCCTCGGTCGGCTTCGAGGTGACGAAGACCGACGGCGAGATCATCGAGGTCCACAACCCGTCCGACATGCCCGACCCGGCGTCGATCGCCGAGATCCGCGAGCCGTACGTGAAGGCTTCGATCCTCACGCCGAAGGACTTCGTCGGGCAGGTCATGGAGCTCTGCCAGGAGCGCCGCGGCGAGCACACGGGCATGCACTACCTGTCGGCCGACCGCGTGCAGATCAACTACGACCTGCCGCTGTCGGAGATCGTGCTGGACTTCTTCGACCAGCTGAAGTCGCGCACGCGCGGCTACGCGTCGCTGGACTACGAGATCAGCGAGCTGCGGCCCTCGAACCTGGTCAAGCTCGACGTGCTCCTCGCGGGCGACCCCGTCGATGCCCTCTCGATGGTTGTCCACCGCGACAAGGCCTACGAGGTCGGCCGCACGCTGACCGAGAAGCTGCGCGCGAAGATCCCGCGCCAGCAGTACGACGTGCCGATCCAGGCGGCGATCGGCTCGCACATCATCGCCCGCGAGACCGTCAAGGCCTTTCGCAAGGACGTCACCGCCAAGTGCTACGGCGGCGACATCTCGCGCAAGCGAAAGCTGCTCGAGCGCCAGAAGGAGGGCAAGAAGCGCATGAAGCAGGTCGGGCGCATCGAGGTGCCCCAGGAGGCGTTCCTCGCGGTGCTCGAGCTGGGCGACGACGGCCGCGGTTAGAGGCGCTTCTTCGCCCACTCGTTGAGTGGGCGCAGGTGGTCCAGCAGCTCGCGGCCGTTGCTCGTGAGCGCGTAGCCGGCGGGGGTCTGCTCGACGATGCCCGCGGCGGCGAGCTCGCGCAGGCGCGTGGCGAGGACGGAGGTCGAGACCTCGTCGCAGCGCTCGCGCAGGCGGCGGTATGGGACGGGCGCGTCGCGCAGCTCCCAGAGCACGCGCAGCGCCCAGCGGCGGCCGAGCAGGTCGAACAGGTTGGCGATCGGGTGCCTTGACATATGTGCTTCGATTTTAGAACCATGACACGACTCGCGCCACTCGAACCGCCGTACGAACCGAAGGTTGAGGACACGCTGCGGCGGCTGATGGGCGCGGTCGAGGCGGAGCCGCTCAACCTGTTCCGCACGATCGCCCACCACGACGTGCTGCTGGAGCGCTTCCGCCAGATCGGTTCAAGCCTGCTGTCGTTCGGCCGCCTGCCCGCCGACGAGCGCGAGATCGTCATCCACCGCACGACGGCGTTGTGCGGCGCGGACTACGAGTGGGGCGTGCACGCGACGGTGTTCGCCGACGCGGCCGGTATCGACGCCGAGGCGCTCTGGCGCGGCGAGGTCGACGGGCTCGACGCACGGCAGCGCACGGTCGTTGCGCTGTGCGACGAGCTGCACGCGACCGGGACGGTCAGCGACGAGCTGTGGGCGCAGCTGCGCGCGGGCTGGCCCGACGACCAGCTGGTCGAGCTCGTCTGCCTGGCCGGCTTCTACCACCTCGTCTCGTACGCCTCTAATGCGTTCGCGGTGGACCCTGAGGAGTGGGCGGCTCAGCCGCCGGCGTAGCGGCGCGCGGCCTGGGCGGCGCTGGCGCCGTAGGAGCCGCCGAACAGCACGGCGTGCACGAGCAGCGGCAGCAGCTGGTAGAGCTGGACGCGATCCTCGTGACCGGTCGCGAGCGGGGCGCGTTCCGCGTAGGCGGCCAGCGTTGTCGGCGAGATGCGGCCGAACAGCCGCAGCATCGCGAGGTCGACCTCGCGGTGTCCGCCGTAGGCGGCGGGGTCGACGAGCACGGGGCGGCCGTCGATGCCGGCCATGACGTTGCCCGACCACAGGTC
>Ga0308175_100003562_pt1 | contig 10803 bp, 14 predicted proteins | sample PhyCR1_3_FD_203893 | JGI IMG/M metagenome (GOLD analysis project Ga0308175, IMG submission 203893) | Soil microbial communities from UC Gill Tract Community Farm, Albany, California, United States - DLSLS.C.R1 | ecosystem: Environmental > Terrestrial > Soil > Agricultural land | place: USA...
GCACGGCAGAGGCCAGGTGGGGGACCGCCACCTCAACTTCCACGAGACCCGGGACAACCTCCGCGTCCCGCGCGCAGCGCGGCAGAGTCGCGCGTCCCGCGCGCAGCGCGGCAGAGTCGCGCGTCCCGCGCGCAGCGCGGCAGAGTCGCGCGTCCCGCGCGCAGCGCGGCAGATGAGTGCGTTCTGCCGACCCTGGGTTTGTCGTCAGCGCGGCCCGCGCTCCATGAGAGTCTTTAGTCCTACCCAGTTCCGGTACTCCCACCGCGGACCGATCGCGCGCATCTGAGGGGACAGGACTCGCATGGCGCCTCGCAGCCTCATATCCCAGGACCAGCGCATCCGGGTGCCGCCATCGATCGGGGCGAAGGTGAGCGTGCCGACAACGTCGAGGTAGGAGGATCGGATCGACATCGCGAGCCGGCCGGGTCGATCGTAGTCAACCACCTCGACAGTCATCACCCCCTTTCGTCCCATCCCTTTAGGCTGCGCTGTGAAGCGGGTACCGCGGCCGACAGGCCCGTCCGACATCTTCTCCGCGCGCACGATTCGTGGGTTGTACTGCGGTTCATTGCGCTCGTCCGCGACCGTGTCGAACACCTGCTCTACGGGCGCGGCGATGACAATCTCCCCGTCGATGCGCGTCACGAGCCTCTCCCCCCGTGCGTCGTCATCTGTCCACCGCGGCGGCGGTGAGTGGGGGTCTGCCGGAGAGTCGCCGTGGCGGGCGGGACTCGGCGCGCTGCTTGATCCCGCGGAGCATCCCCCGGGCCATGATGTAGTCGGCTGGCACGATCGTCGCGCGGTAGATCGCGGTCACCCACCACGGCGCCGTGCGGCCGCGGACGCGCGACTGCAGCCGGGTCCGTCGGTCCGACAACTCTGTCAGCCGCAGACTCCAGGTCCAGTCGATCGTCGCGCCGAACCTGTCCCGCCAGCCCGGTGGCAGATGCGTGCTGGAGCGCAGAACCAGTGTGTGGGGGGCGTTGACCTCGGCTACGACGTACCAGGCTGTGCCGGGCGGGCCGTCTGGAATCGTGTCTCCCGTCGCGAGGTCGCGCGTCAGCGCGGGGTCCAGGTGGTGCAGGCTCGGCCAGTTCGGCGGGAACAGCAGTCGGTCGACCCACTCGGGCGTGTAGTAGCCGCCCAGCTGCCAGCCCATCTGCGTCAGCCACGGCCAGATCTCCGCCGGCGGCGCGTCGATGGTGATCGCATGGTCGGTGCGTAGCTGCGGCCGGGCGACGATCTCGTCGCCCGGCAGTCGCATCCGCCGCTCCTGGGCGGTGGAGCCGGCTCGCCTGCCCAGGGCCTGCACGGCGCCGTACCCGACCAGCGCAGAAACGGCGGCGTACCGGACGACGGGCGCCATCGACACCACCCCCGCCCACGAGCCTGATGCTCAGCGTCCGTACCGCACAGGGCCGAAGGACCCGGCATGACCCCCAGGCCGGGCCCTCCGCCCGGACTCGCCGGGTCGGTTCGGGGCCGTTCAATCGCCTTCTGCATGCAGCGGAGGGAGGATGAGATGGTGACGAAACGCGCTGCGGCGTTGGTCGCTCCGGTGGCGGTGCCGGTGTCGATGGCCGCGGTGTTCGGGCTGCTTGCCCGCCGGCTGCCGCCGCGCCGCGCGTACAACGTGGGATTCGGCCTGTACTGGGTCGGCTGGTGCATGGCGTTTCCGCTGTGGGTGCTCGGTCCCCGGCGAGCGGCGAGGGTGCTGTGGTCGGGGCGGCGGCCGACCGCCGGGGAGGCGGTGGTGCTGGCGGTGCCGGTGTTCGGTGCCGTGGTTGCTGAGCTGCTCCCGCATCGGCGCGACCTCGATCCCGGTGTCGTCGCGGTCATGGTGGGCAGCGCCGCGGTGAATGCGGTCGGCGAGGAGCTGCTGTGGCGAGGGGTGTTCCTGGAGGAGTTTCCGGGTGATCTGGTGCGCGGCTGCTTGTGGCCGCTGGGAGGTTTCGCGTTGTGGCATCTGGCGCCGCAGATCGTGCTGCCGTCGCGGCTGGGCAGGGTCCGGTTCGTGCTCGGCGCCGCCGTGGTGGGCTCCGCCTCCGGGGTCGTGGCGTGGCGTGGCGGAGGACTGCGAGCGACCCTGCTGCCGCATGGAGCCACCGACGCGTGCGGGGTGACGGCTGCGCGCTTCCGGCTGGGACGGTGACCGGCCGAGCGACGGTGAGGGGTTGTTGTGGTAGAGGTGCTCATCGAGACGCCGCAGGGCCAGATGCCGGCCTACGTGGCGGCGCCGAGTTCGGCTCCGCCGTGGCCTGGGGTGGTCGTCATACATGACTTCACCGGCATGAGCCACGACTTGCGGAAGCAGGCGGAGTGGTTGGCCGGTGAAGGGTTCCTGGCGATCGCGCCTGACCTGTACTACTGGGGAAGCCGGCTCAGCTGCCTGCGCACGATCATGCGTGAGATCGGTTACGTCGGGGGCGAACTTTCGATGACATCGAAGCTGCCCGGGCCTGGCTCGTGCGGCACGGCGACTGCACGGGAGATGTTGGTGTCATCGGCTTCTGCATGGGCGGCGGATACGCCCTCGCACTGGCTCCTGGGCGGGGGTTCACGGCCGCCAGCGTCAACTACGGCGGATGCCCGAAGGACGCCGCCTTGTGGCTGAAAGAGGCGTGCCCCATCGTGGGCAGCTTCGGCGGCAAGGACAAATCGCCGATGGGACGTAGCGCCGGAGAACGGTTGGAGCGAGTGCTCACCGGCGTGGACGTGGAACACGACGTGAGGATCTACCCCGGCGTGGGCCATGGATTCATGAACGACCATGACCAGGCCGACATGACGCCTCTGCTTCGATTGCTGAATCGCGTCTCCGGCACACGCTACGATGGACCTGCCACAGAGGACGCCAGACGTCGGATCGTCTCATTTTTCAACAAGCACCTTCAACCGCGCCAGTAGAACACCGCAGCAGCGGCCAGAGCAGCAGCCGCACCGCAACGGGGCAACCCACTGCTTGAGGCGGTGCTGAACCTTGCGAAGTTCCACCGCGACCACGAGAAGTTCTACTCATCCTCGCCGCGCGAGCGGGTCGCGTCTCGCAGACGGTGTAAATGACGACGGACGTAGGTTCCGCTCGAAGCCGCCAAGCTTTCGAGAGAGGACCCACGTCCGTGTCTGGTCGACTATCGCCTGCCGTGCGTCTGCGTCAGGAGATCGATGAGGTGTTCGCCTCTGGTGTCGATCTGGCTGGCGCGGTCGAGCAGGTCGCTCGCCTTGCGACCGCGCCTCGGCCGGCTGGCGCGGGTTCACCATGACCGCACCCGGGCTCCGGCTGCTGCAAGACCTCCGCCGCTCGCTGCTCGACCCGCCCACCCAACTCCGACACCGCGCTGACCACCCACTCGCGCCACCCGACACTGTCGGTGCCGTCGCCTAACATCCCCAGCGAGCAGAACCTACGTCCGGCGATTTACACCGCACCTGGGACGCGACCCGCGAGCAGGCCGTCGTGCTCCAGCGGCACAGTCGCACGCTGCAGGCGCTGGCGGACCGGTGGACTACGGCGGAGCCGTCGACCCGGGCCGCGTTGAGCCCGTTCGAGGGCGCCGAGGATCTCAACGCACCGGACGCGATCCAGCTGAGACGGTGTGCTGTTCCTCGAAGGCGAGGGGGAGCCACCGGAGATCACCCGCCTCATCCGGAACCTGCGCACCCTCGCCGGGGATGCACGCGCGAGTGGAGAGTGGCTCGCCGCGGCGACGCAGGCGTCATGGGACATGGCCACGGCCGCCTGACCGCGGCCGGCATCTCGGTGCGGCCCTTGGTGAGGTCGATCGCCTCGTTGTCGAGCCGGGTCTGCAGCTTCACGACGGCGGACCGGTCGGCGGACAGCGGTCGGGACGGCATGGTCGGAGCCTAGGCGACCCGCCCCGGCCACGGGGGGAGCCAAGGCGGGTCGTCAGTGGAGCAACGTACCCCAGCCGGGAAGTCGCAGAGTAGAGTCGAACGGCCCAGTCAGCAGCCCCCGCTGTCCCCGTGTGAGAGCGGGACTATCCTCGGATTTTGCCACTACTTCGCCATCCCATGTGACAAGAAGGATGACGTTTTAGCAATCGCTTTCCGAGCGCATTCTCGACAGCCTGACCGGACCAAGATACCTGCCGGATTCACCGCCGTCGGGCGGGGCAGGCGCGTACGGTCACAGGCCTCGGTATCGACCTCGGGTTGCCCGAGCGGGGCAACCCGCGAAGGGGGGAGCGCGATGAGGCGAGTGATCGTTCTTGTGTCCCTGATCGCCACGATGGCTCTGGCGGCGATCGGGTTAAGCGCCGGGCCTGCAGCCGCGTACGGCGGTGGTGCCAACCACGACATGTGGCAGGTCGGCCTGTCGTTCAACTGCAACAACCCGTCGCTCTGCGCGGACATGGGCGCCGGTGGGTTCTGGGGTTGGGTCGAGTTTGACCGCTCCGTGGACGGCACGCAGACGTGGGGGGATGCTGAGCTCACATTCTGCTTCCACACCGTCGGTGGCGGCGGCGCCGGTGCCGGCCACACGTCCATCGAGATCGAGAGTTGGACGATCGCGCCCGGGTCGGCCGGGCCGCAGACGTTCTTCGTCAGCGGCGAGGAAACCGACACCTACCGCGGCACTAAGACGACCTTCGATATCACCAACGAGGACACTGGCATTTCAGCGGTTCCCGGCCACTACGGCACGAACGACGTGCTCGGCTTCTCGGCACCCGGGGTCGCCGTCCAGATCCAGGTCGCGTTCCGGCCGGCCAAGTAGCGCAGCCTCGATTCGATCGGCGGGGGGAGGACGCTTCCTCCCCCCGCCGGTTCGACCCGCCCGGGCCTCAGCGGTCTTATCCGTCGGCGTACCAGTACAGCTCCGGACCGGGCTCTGCGGCGGCGGCGGAACCGAGTGGGCCATGATCGCGCAGATGGCGATATCCATCCGCCGCGCGGAGTGCTTGTGTTTGCGGGTGCCGCGGCTGTCGGTCCGCACGGTGGCATTGCCGATGTGCCGGGCCAGCCGGGGGTCGCCGGAGTGCGTGACGGCGCCCGATCGTCGCCTGGGTACATCAGCTGCGGCGCGCGTGAATGCCGAATGTCTCGCAGCGGGTGGTCCTTCTTGCCCGAGGATCTGCCGGGCGGTACACCGTGGACACCCACCCGGCGCTCATGACTCCGAGTGGGTGCCGCGCGAGGAGAGGCGAGCAAGTGCGATACGTCGAGTTGCGCCGGCACGCCGACAACGATGGTGATGCGCTCACGGCGGACGGCGTCGCCGCCGCGGAGGCGATTGGTCGTGACCGGCTGCACCCGCCGTATGCCGCGTTTGTCTCCACCGGGGCAGCGCGGGCGAGCAGGATGCTGGAGATCCTGCGGCACGCCGCGGGTCAGGACGACGCGGGAATCACGGTGGCGACCGGATTGCGGTCGTCGGTGGAGGACCGCTGGCGGGAGGCGGCCCGAGCTGCCGGCGGGGGCGCCGACGTGGAGGCGATGCGGGCGGTCGACCCGGATCTGGTCGAGCGGGACTCCTGGCTGCTCGGTGCGGCGCTGCGGCAGGTGGTGGACAGCCTGCCGGACGGAGCCCGGGCCTTGGTGGTCGGTCACAGTCCGACGAATGAGGCCGCCGTGTTGGGACTCGCGGGCCGGGTCGTCCCGCCGCTCGGCAAGGGCGAGGGCGTCCTGCTGATCGAGGACGACGGGCGGTATCGGGTGGAGTCGCTGGACTGATCCACCGTTCTGAGACGCCCAGCCCCACCAGCCCGCTCCACACGCCGGTCATCATCGTTGGTCCCGGCGCAGCGGGTGATCGTCGGGAACCTCGACGAGGACGATGCGCACACCGTCCGGGTCCTGGATCCACATCTCGACCAGTCCCGACGGTTCCCCTCGTGGCGGCCGCAGGACGGTCACTCCGGCCCTGAGCAGCCGTTCCAACTCGGCCCAGATATCCCGGACCTGGAGCCAGAGGGCGAGTGTCTGCCCGGAGCCGCCCTCGGATTTGGAGATCTCGAGAAGACCTTGCCCGAGGAAGAACACCAGACCCGGGTCGACTGACGGCCCGAACTCGCGGTAGACCGCCAGGCCCAAGATGTCGCGGTAGAAGCGACGGCTGCGATCAGGGTCGGTCGGACGCAGCAGGATCCGGCTGCTGAGAACCTCCATGTCCACGATCCTGCCTCGCCGTCACGAAGTCAGCGGCAGCGTCGCGCGTCCCGCGCGCAGCGCGGCAGATGAGTGCGTTCAGCGCTCTGGTGAGGAGCGGTGCGTATCTCGATCAGTCCTCCGCAAGGATGGCCGGCGTGATGGCCGCGGAGCCGCGGATGGGACGCCGCCTGGAGCGGCTCGCCGACGCGGTCCTCGGCGTTCCTCGCCTGCGAGGGTCAGGGACGGGCGTAGCGCGAGTACGCGATGCCGGAGCGAAAGGGCTTCGCGTCGAGCAGTCGCGACTCCGGCAGCTCGAACCCGTCCGGGAACAGCCGGCGGCCGCGGCCCTGGACGACGGGGTAGACGAACAGCCGGTACTCATCGACCAAGCCGGCCACGATCAAGGTGTGACACAGCATGATGCTGCCGGTGACGACGATGTCCTGGCCCGGCTGCTCCTTCAGCGCGCGGACCTCCTCGACGGGATCGCCGGACAGCACCGTGGAGTTCCGCCACTGGGGGGCGGTCATGGTCGAGGAGACGACGTACTTCTGGACCCGGTTGAGGTACGTCGTGATGCCCGTGGGGTCCTCGGACTGCTTGGACCAGAAGCCGCGGAGATCCTCGAACGTCCGCCGGCCGGCGAGCAATCCGTCGGCCTTGCTGTCCTGCCGGTGGATCTCGTCGAGCAGATCCGAGTTGTCCTGACTCGCCTGACCCTCCGGGTCGAACCAATCCCCGAGCATCTCGATTGAGCCGTCGAGGGTGACATTCTGTGTTACCGCAAGCGTTCGCAACGCCGGTCTCCTTTCTCGCGCTGACCGGCCAGCGGTCCGACTGGCTACGCTGGCCGTATCGAGAGGGCGTGATGGAACACGTCCAGTGGGTCCCACCGGCTCTTGACCTGCTGGAGCCGGGGGTAGCTGCGTTCGTAGTAGATCGTCGACCAGGGCACGCCGGACCTGTTCCACTCCGGGTCGGCCAGGTCGACGTCGGCGTGGTTGATGGACGCCCCGCCGTTGCGCTCGTCCGGGACCGGCACGCCGCCGGTGCCGGCGAACAGGTCCCGGTAGAACCGCCGGACCCAGCTCAGTGCGTCCTGCTCGTCCCCGGGGTCGGCCCAGCCGGCGGTGACCGAGGTGGTCATGATCGAGTCCCGGTGCGCGGAGGCGGTCGCGTTCGCCCCGATCGCGTTGACCTGCCCGCCGTAGGTCGCCATTCCCCAGGACAGGCCGACGTCGTGGTCGGTCCGGGTCAGGTGCCGGTAGGCGATCTCGATCTGGTCATCGGTGAACCGCCGGCGCAGCAGAGCGTCCTTGAGCTTGAAGACGGCCTGCTCGAGGTTCACCCCGGCCAGGCCGGGAGCGGGGTCGAGCGCGTGCCCGAGCCAGGACTTGGTCGCCGTCTCCCGGGCCGGCCGGGCCCGGACCCCCGCACCGACCGCGGCCAGGTGCTCCTCCACCAGCTGCTCGGCCGACGCACCGGCCGTGGTCAGCCCGGTGACCTGCACCGGCCCTGCCGGGCGGCGCCCCAGGACGAGGGTGCTGTAGAGCTCGGCCCCCGGTGACCCCGGCTCGCTGTTGCGCTCGCACCAGTCCCCGAAGTTGCGCACCAGCCGGGTGAAGTCCGCCTGGTCGAGATCCTGCCAGTCCCAGGTCGCGCCGAACGTCCGCACCAACGCCGGCGCCGGGGGCAGCAGCTCGCCGGGGTCGTCGCCGGCCGCCCCCGGGGACCGGAGCCAGTACCGGGTGACCACCCCGAAGTTGCCGCCCCCGCCGCCGGTGTGCGCCCACCACAGGTCTCGGTGCGGATCGTCCGGCTCCCGGGTCGCGACCACACTGCGGGCCGCGCCGGTCGCGTCCACCACGACCACCTCGACGCCGTAGAGGTGGTCGGAGGCGAGCCCGTGCTGGCGGCACAGGAATCCGAACCCGCCGCCCAGCACGTGGCCGCCGACCCCCACGTTCGGCGACACCCCAGCGGGGATCGTCACGCCCCAGCCGAGGAACAGCCGCCGGTACGCCTCCCCCAGCCGGGCGCCCGGCTCGACCGCGAACGCTCCCATCCCCCGGTCGTAGTACACGTCCGCGAGCAGCGACGTGTCGATCACCACCCGTACCGCGGGATCGGCGACGAAGGCCTCCAGACAGTGACCTCCGCTGCGGACGGCGACCCGCCGCTTCGTCCGCGCGGCGTCCTGCACGGCCGCCACCACCTGCTCGGTGGAGCTGGCGAGCTCGATCTGGTCGGGCTTGCCGGCGAACCGGGCGCTCCCGCGGCCGGCGAGATCCCCGTACCGCGGGTCGTCCGGACCGATCGTCGTCAGGCCGGCCCACCGTCGGTCGCGCTCGGTCATGCTGCCTTCTTCCGCCGCGACCCCGCACCGCCGGGCCGGTGTGACGCTACTCCCACGAGTAGGCGGGAGCAGTTGAGGAAACGTGTTCGATGACCCCACCGGCGCCGCGCGCGACCCGCGCTGCGTCGCATCGTGGCGGGCCGCTCCGGCCCCGAGAGGCGCTTGATACCACCGCGGCGGTAACTGAGTCCCTGCTGCGGGCACAGCATCTTGTTTGGCGCGCGCCGGTCGCGCTGGACCACCGGATTGCGCGGGACGACGTGACCTACTCAGTCGATGGCAACGGCTCTGCGGCGTGAGGTTGACCTCCCAGGACCGGATCAGTGGCACAGTCATTCAGCTGGAGGGCGAGCTGGACGTCGCGACCGCCATCAGGCTCTTGAGACCGTCAAGGGCGGGTAGCTCAATGTCGCGGTTCGAGCGCGACCGTGATCCGCCCGCTGGCCCGGCAGGAAATGGCCAGCCGCCACCGACAAGTCTACGATCCCGCCCGGAACAACTCGTCGACATGACGTTCGCAGGAGGACTTGCCGTGCCGAATCCGGTCGTACATTTCGAGGTCATCGGCAAGGACCCGGACCGCCTCCGTGGCTATTTCGGGGAGCTGTTCGGCTGGCAGTTCGACACGCCGTCACCGGTCGCGGCCGAAGTCTCCGATCCGGACACCTACGGATTCCTCGACCTCGTCGCGACTGCCGACGGCACGGGCATCCGTGGCGGCGTGGGAGGAGGACCGGCTTTCCGGCCGCACGCCATGTTCTACGTCGGGGTGCCGGATGTCGAGGCAGCCCTTCAACGGGCGGAGGCCCTCGGCGGCACCCGCGTCATGGGACCTGTGACCTCGCCGAACGGCCTCGTCGTCGGTCACTTCACCGACCCGGAAGGAAACCTCCTCGGCGTCGCCGGCACCGGCTGACACCCGCCTCGTAACACCAGTCGCCCCAACTCCCAAAGCCGTCGACACCGGCACCTCCCAGTCGGCGACTCAGACGCACTCTCATCGGCATTATGCGGGTGATCCGTGTCAAGCTGATCATGACGCTGGTGCCTGGTTGAGGTGGTTGAGCAGCTCGGCGAAGAGGTGTTGGCGGCTGGTCTGGGCGTGCGCTGCGGCGTGGTCGTGTTGGGCTTGCAGGGTGGGCCTGAACTCGATGCTGGTCTGGAAGAACGTGCAGGTTTCGCAGACGGATTCGAAGGTGCAGTCGAGGGTCTCGGGGCGGGTGCAGTAGCCGTTGCCCAGCATGCGCTGGCGCATCTCGCGGTGCAGTCGGGCCATCTCCGGGCCAGCGGCGGAGGCGGGCAGCGCGGGCGGGTTGTCGTAGAGGGCCTCGACCTTCTCGGTGACGGCGACGTACTCGTCGGCGACGGTCCGGTTGGCGATCTTGGCGTAGCGCAGGGTCATGTCCATGGAGTGGTGCCCAAGCAGCGCGGCGATCGCCTCCAGGGACATGCCGCGGTTGATCGCCTGGGTGGCCAGGGTGTGGCGCATCTGGTGGGGGTGGACGTGCCCGATGCCGGCGGCGCCGGCGGCCTTGTTCAGGTAGCGGGTGACGCCGTGGCGGTCCATCGGCTTGCCGTTCTCCCGCGGCAGCAGCAGCGGGTTACCGGCGGACACGTGGCGCTGGTATTCGGGCTGCCCGGTGACGGGATCAACGGCCTGATGGAGGGGTTCCGCCGGCACAGCGACCGGATCCGCCGGATCCTCGTGCAGCACGAGGAGGCGGCCGCGTTCATGGCCACCGGGTACGCGAAGGCCACCGGCCGGCTCGGGGTCTGCGCCGCGACGTCCGGCCCGGGCGCCATCCACCTGCCCAACGGCCTGTACGACGCGAAGCTCGACCACGTGCCGGTGCTGGTGATCACCGGGATGCAGGAGACGTCGGTGCTGGGCACCCGCTACCAGCAGGAGGTCGTGCCCGACGACCATCCGCTGACCACGGGCGGTCTCGGCCTGCTGGGCACCAAGCCCAGGTGAAGAGCTGATGGAGGAGTGCGACACGCTGCTCATGGTCGGCACGTCGTTTCCGTACTCGAAGCACCTGCCCGAGCCGGGCCAGGCCCAGGTCGTGCAGATCGACGCCGACGCGGCGTTGGTCGGGCTGCGGCTTCCGACCGCGCGCCTCGATGGCACCCGGTCTGCCGTACGCGATCGGCATCCAGCACGCGTACCCGGTTCGGCAGGTCATCGCGTTCGTCGGCGACGGCGGGTTCGCGATGCTCATGGCCGACTTCCTCACCGCAGTCCGGTAGGGTCTGTTGCATCCGCGGGGGCCCGCGTCGTGGCGGTGGGTTCCGGCCGAGGAGGCTGCGTGGGTGCGTCGACCTCGAACCGCCCG
>Ga0308175_100003563_pt1 | contig 10802 bp, 8 predicted proteins | sample PhyCR1_3_FD_203893 | JGI IMG/M metagenome (GOLD analysis project Ga0308175, IMG submission 203893) | Soil microbial communities from UC Gill Tract Community Farm, Albany, California, United States - DLSLS.C.R1 | ecosystem: Environmental > Terrestrial > Soil > Agricultural land | place: USA...
TGTGGATCGTGACCCAACGGGTCCTGAAGCTGGTGCCGTAGGAGTGCAGGTCCTCGAGGTCCTGACCATAGGTGTCGGCCTTGGTGTCCATGGGCGTCCCGTCGCCGCGCAGGACCTGGAGCACCTCGAGCTTGCCCGAGGTCAGGTCCCTGGGGTCCGCGGGCACGAAGCGGTAGACGTAGCTGTTGGCGTTCTTCGCCTTGTCGCTGTCCGTGCTGCCGCCCGTGTCCTCGACGAGCCAGACGCTGCCGTCCGACGCCGTCTCGATGCCTTCGTAGCCGGCGCGGCCAAGCGAGCCGGAGATGTCGGTGAGCGCCAGGTCCGGGCTCCACCTCGCCGCCCCCTGCCAGACGCCGCCGGAGCATCCCGCCTCGGCGGTGAAGAGCAGCTTCTTGGCGAAGGGGTCCCACGTTGAGCCGTCGAAGTCCGGCAGCGCGCTGCCGTCGGCGTCCTTGGTGCTCATGATCGTGACCCGGTGTGCCTGGTCGGCGTCCAGGTTGACGCGGCTGACGTAGCCGGGGGTGCCGGACTCGTGTCCCTGGAACAGGAAGTGCGTGCCGTAGTCGTAGTCCGCGTCCGGTCCGGGCTGCGACTTCTTGAAGTCGAGGTAGGTGTTCTTGTCCGGTTCTGTCTTGTGCGCCTCCGTGGTGTCCGGCAGGACCGGCATGAGCGGCGGGTTGTCGTCCACCGAGTCGTAGCCGTAGTAGCCGACACCGTCCGTCGGGTTCTCCACCTCCATCGACCCCTGTGCCCGGACGACGTCCGTGAGCTGGGGCGACAGGGTGTTCGGGGTGGTGAGACCCGGCTGCTTCGGGTTCGGCTCCGGCACGGGGCTCCAGCCGAGTCCTGCCTGGGCGGTTGCCGAGCCTGCGAGGAGCGAGAGAGCGCCGGTCACCCCGGCGATCCCTACGGCGAGCGAACGCCTTCTGAACATTGACCCTCCTATGAACGGACCGCACGGTGCGATGCGCGGGGTCATTGGTTCGTGGAGGAATGACCGTTCGATGACCGCAGGGCGAGCACGGGGTGAAGGGTGGGCCAAACGTGCCGTCAGGTGTGCACCGGCGGGGGTTGCTTCGGCAGCATCCACGCGGTCATCAGCCCGACCACCCCGAAGCCGGCGAGCACGACGAGCGCCGTCGCGTAGGCGCCCGTGCTCAGCCCCGCCACCAGGATGGTCCCGGCGATCGCGGTGCCGAGGGAGGAGCCCAGGTTGGAGACGCTGCGCGACAGCCCTGAGATCTCCCCCTGGGCGTCCTCGTCGAAGCTGGACTGCACGACGTTCACCGACGGCGTCAGCATGCCGCCGATGCCTACGCCCATGATGAACAGGCCCGGAGCGAGCGCCCACGGGTTGTCGCTCGCCTGGGCCATCGCGACGAGGAGCAGGATGCCGGCACTGGTGAGGCCGAACCCGGCGAGGATGAGGGTGCGCTGCGCCCGCCGCTTCGCGAACCTCTCGGCCCCCAGCGACGAGAGGAGGATGCCGACCGTGGCCGCGGTGAAGATGATCCCGGTCTGGATCGCGTCGTAGCCGCGGACGACCTGCAGGTAGGCGGCGACCGTGAACGAGGCCCCCATCAGGACGAGCCACTGCAGGTTCTGCGTGACCATCCCGAGGTTCGCCGTGCGGTTGCGGAACACCGCGGTCGAGAGGAGGGGCTCGCGCCCGTCGCGCTCCTTGGCCCGCACCGACAGGTAGAAGCCGGCCAGCACGGCGCCGCCGGCGGCGAGCAACGCCAGCATGAGCCACACGTTGTTGTCCGCCGCGAGGATCCCCAGGACCACGAGGATCAGCCCCGCCGCGGACAGGACCGCGCCCAGGATGTCGAAGGGCCGCTCGGGGTCGGCCGGCAGCGGATCCTCGAGACGGCGGCTGAACAGCACGATCGCCGCGACGACGAGCGCCTGGAACACGAACGCCGCCCGCCAGCTGATGGCCGACGTGATGAGGCCACCGATCAGCGGACCGGCGGCGGCCCCGATCCCGCCGGCCGCCATGATCGCCCCGAACGCGCGCGCCCGGGAGGTGAGCTCGGTGAACAGCAGCGTGGCCAGGATGTAGACGGGCGGGATGAGCAGCGCGGTGCCGACCCCCTCCAGCAAGGAGTTGCCGAGGATCAGGACCCCCAGGCCCGGGGCCGCCGCGCTGATCAGCGCTCCGACGCCGTACACGGTGAGGCCGATGACGAAGCAGCGCTTGCGGCCCCAGCGCTCGGTCAGCTTGCCGCCGGGGATCATCAGCGCCGCCATCACCAGCAGGAACGCGGTGATCGCGATCTGCACCCCCTGCACCGTGGTGTCCAGGTCCTCGCTGATGTCGTTGATCATCACGTTCATGTTCGATCCCGCGAAGCTGCAGATGAACTGAGCGAGGGCGAGCGGCACCAGGGCCCTGCGGAGGGCCTTCGCGGACGCCGATGTCGAGACGGTCACAGCAGCCGCGAGAACAGTCGGTACACGGAGTTCCTGAAGTGCTGCAAGCGGCCGATGGTCGCGAGGTCCTCGAGCTTGATCTCGATGCAGCTGACGATGTCCTTCTCGTACTGGGCAGCATGGTCCGCGGCGATCCCGGCGTCGTAGAAGACCGACACCACCTCGTCGTGCAGGATGATGCTGCGGATGTCCCAGTTGCAGGTGCCCATGATGGCGACGTCGTCGTCGATCGTGACGGTCTTGGCGTGCAGGAAGCCGGTCCGGTACTGGAAGACGCGGACCCCGGAGTGCAGCAGCATCCGGTAGTAGCCGTAGGCGGCGTAGAACGGCACCTTCTTGTCCGGGACGCCGGTCATCATGAAGCGGACGTCGACGCCGCCGGCCGCCGCGACGCACATCGCGTTGAGGAGCGGTTCGTCCGGGACGAAGTACGGCGACTGGATCCAGACGCGGTGCCGGGCGTTGAGCAACCCGGCCACGAAGACGTCCCTGATGACGGGGAAGTCCGTCGAGACGCTCGAGTGCAGCACCTGCACGGCCGTGCCGTCGCCCACCGGGCGCGGTGTGGACTCGGGGAGGTAGCCGGTGAACAGGTCCTCGCTGCGCCCGTTCGCGGTCCAGATCGAGGCGAAGAGCCAGAGGTACGCCGCGACGACCGGCCCGGTCATCCGGACGTGGGTGTCCCGCCACTCGGCGAACCGCTCGCCGCCGTCGGCGTACTCCTGCCCCATGTTCATGCCGCCGCTGTAGACCACCGTCCCGTCGACCAGGGCGATCTTCATGTGGTTGCGGTAGTTCAGCTGCGCGAGGCGGCGGTAGCACGGGACCACGGTGGCGCCTGCTGCTTCGAGCTGCTTCAGCTCGGTCTTCTTGAACGGCAGGCAGGTGACCCAGTCGTAGAGGATCCGCACCTCCACACCCGCGGCCAGCCGGTCGAGGAGGACCGCGGTGACCTCGGCGGTCAGCTCGTCCTTCTCCCAGATCAGGTACATGAGGTCGACGTACTTCCGCGCCGCGCGCAGGTCCTCGAGGAGGTCACGGAACTTGTCCGCTCCGGCCACGTAGACCCGCACGTCGTCCGCCGGGAGGGGAGCGAGCCCTCCCTCCCGGTGCCCGACCCGCTCCATGCGGGCGGCCGGTCCCTCGAGCGACCGGACCGTCGCCGTGGTGAAACGCTCCTGCGCCTCCAAGGTGGGCGAGAGGAACCGGGACGCGCGGCTCCTCTCCTCCTCCCTCCGGCGGGTGCGCCTGCTCGTCGGGCGCCGGTGGTCACGGCCGACGAAGAAGTACGCCACGAGTCCCAGGAGCGGGATCAGCAGGATCACGAACAGCCACGCGAGGACGATGCTCGGCTCCCGCTCGTCCGTGGCGAGCGTGATGACGACCGCCACCAGGGCGACCACGAACAGGGCGCTCAGCACCCAGTTGGTGACCACGCTGACATCGACGGCGCCCATGGGGCGACCGTAGGCGGGGGCGAGCGGCCGGGGATCACCCGCGGAGGAGGAGGTCCGACCGGGTGCGCTCCGGCAGCCTGGGACGAGAACCACGGTGCGGCAGGAGGCGGCGGATGACGACGGTGAACGAGGTCGGCCTCCCCGTCGCCCGCACGGTGGAGCAACGCGTTGCAACCGGTCGGGACGCGCGCGACCGGCTGCCGCTGGAGTCCTTGGCAACGTGTCCTGACCAGCCGCTCGACGTGACCGCGCTGCTCGATGCGGAGGACCAGGACCGCATCCAGGAGCTGGTTCCGCTGCGGTACGAACGGATGCTTGCCTCACCGTTCGCCTTCTACCGGGGAACTGCGGTGGTCATGGCCGCCGACCTCGCCACGCAGCAGTCGAGCGGTCTCCGGGCGCAGCTGTGCGGTGACGCCCACCTGTCGAACTTCGGGGTGTTCGCCACCCCCGAACGCCGCCTGGTCCTGGACCTCAACGACTTCGACGAGACCCTCCCGGGGCCGTTCGAGTGGGACGTCAAGCGGCTGGCGGCCAGCATCGCCCTGGCCGGCCGGGAGAACGGCCACTCGCCGGCACAGCGCGCGGAGACCGTCACCGCCGCCATGCGTGCCTACCGCGACGCCGTGCGCGACTTCGCGCAGCAGGGGAACCTCGCGGTCTGGTACGCCAACCTCGACATCGAGCGGGCCATGGCCGACCTGGCCCTGGACAAGACCGAGCACCGCAGGACCGCGAAGACGCTCGAGAAGGCGCGGGGGCGCGACCACGCGCGGGCTGTCCGCAAGCTCGCCGAGGTCGTCGACGGCCGGCCCCGCTTCCGCTCCGAACCGCCTCTGCTCGTGCCGCTGCGGGACCTCCTCCCGCCGGTCGACGCGGACGAGGTACGACAGGGCCTCCTCGACATCCTGGACCACTACCGGTCGACGCTGCCGGAGGACCGGCGCCACCTTCTCGACCAGTTCCAGCTCGTCGACGTGGCCCGCAAGGTGGTCGGGGTCGGGAGTGTCGGCACCCGCGCATGGGTGCTCCTGATGACCGGTCGCGACGTGGACGACCCGCTCCTGCTGCAGGCCAAGGAGGCCGGCCGCAGCGTCCTGGAGCCCTACTGCGGCGCCAGCCGGCACTCCAGCGGGGGCGAGCGGGTCGTGGCGGGGCAGCGGCTCCTGCAGGCGAGCAGCGACATCTTCCTCGGCTGGCGGGAGGGCGTCGGCATGGACGGCGGCGTCCGGCAGCACTACGTGCGCCAGCTCTGGGACGCGAAGGCGTCCGCGGACGTCGGCGCGATGGAACCCCGGGGGCTCAGGCTCTACTCCGGGCTGTGCGCCTGGACGCTGGCCCGCGGCCACGCGAGGTCGGGGGACCGGGTCGCCATCGCGTCGTACCTCGGCAAGAAGGACACGTTCGAGCGAGCCCTGGCGGCGTTCGCCGAGAGCTACGCCGACCGGGTGGAGCAGCAGTACGGCGACGTCCGGTGCGCGAGACCCTGACAGAGCGATTCCCGCTCCTCCGGGCGGACCGGACACACCACCGGGTGCTGGCCCGGGAGGCGATGGCGAGCGCCCTCTACCTGGCGCTGGTGCTGCTCACCGGCCTGCTGACGGTGCCGCGCGGCAGCCTGCCTTCGGACGCGGTGATGGTCGAGCTCATCTTCGGCGCCGGCCTGGGGCTGCTGGTGATGCACTGGTTCTCGTTCCGGCTCGCCGCCCACATCACCGCCGAGGACGGCACGTGGACGGCGACGGCGTCGCAGGAGGCCGCGGCCCAGCTCGTCGGCGGGTTCGTGGTCGCCACGCTGGCGGCGCTCCCCTTCCTGCTGCTCGACGGCACGACCGCCTGGCTGTCCGACCTGCTGCTGCTCTCCGCCCTGCCTGCGGTTGCCGGGGGCTGGATCGCCAGGCTTCGTGGCCGGTCGTGGTCCTTCACGCTCCTGTCGGGCCTGCTCACCTTCCTGCTCGCCTGCGGCGTGGTGGCGCTCAAGAGCGCGTTGTCCCACTGAAGCGTCCTTTGACTCACTCCAGAAACTTCGGCAGAGTTCGAGTCGTGCCGACGGCCCCCGACTTCGAGCGCATGCTTCGTGACTCCGCCCTGCGCGTCACGCGGCCGCGCCTGGCGGTGCTGGCCGCGGTGTCGGCGCACCCCCACGCGGACACCGACTCGCTCATCAGGATGGCGCGCGAGGACCTCGGCGAGGTCTCCCACCAGGCGGTGTACGACGTGCTGCGTGCGCTGACCTCCTCCGGGCTGCTGCGGCGCATCCAGCCGGCCGGGTCCGTCGCCCGCTACGAGACGCGGGTGGGCGACAACCACCACCACGTGGTCTGCCGCGGCTGCGGCGCGATCGCCGACGTGGACTGCGCCGTGGGGGAGAGGCCGTGCCTCAACGCCGAGGACGACCACGGCTACGCCATCGACGAGGCCGAGGTCGTCTACTGGGGGTGGTGCCCGGAGTGCCGGACCGCCCCGACACAGTTTCCAGCGAGAGTCCTTCATGAGACAGGAGCAGAACCAGGTGCCTGAGAACGACAAGACCCAGACCCGGTCCGCCAGCGAGAGCGAGAACCCGGTCATCTCGGCCCCCGAGGCGAAGACAGGGGGCCGGCCGAGGACCATCCAGGACTGGTGGCCCAACCAGCTCGACCTCCGGGTGCTGCACCAGCACCCGGAGCAGTCCAACCCGTTGGACGCGGACTTCGACTACCGGGAGACGTTCCAGGGCTTGGACGTCGAGGCGCTCAAGCAGGACCTCATCGAGGTGATGACCACCAGCCAGGACTGGTGGCCCGCGGACTTCGGCCACTACGGACCGCTGTTCATCCGGATGAGCTGGCACCAGGCCGGGACCTACCGGATCGCGGACGGGCGAGGCGGTGGCAGCGACGGCAACCAGCGGTTCGCACCGCTGAACAGCTGGCCGGACAACGTCAGCCTGGACAAGGCGCGCCGGCTGCTGTGGCCGGTCAAGAAGAAGTACGGCAAGCAGATCTCGTGGGCCGACCTCCTGGTCTTCGCCGGCAACGTCGCCCTGGACTCGATGGGCTTCAAGACGTTCGGCTTCGGCTTCGGCCGCGAGGACGTCTTCGAGCCGGAGGACGTCTTCTGGGGTCCCGAGGACACCTGGCTGGGCGACGAGCGGTACGCCGGTGAGCGCGAGCTGTCCGGCCCCCTCGCAGCCGTCCAGATGGGGCTCATCTACGTCAACCCCGAGGGCCCGAACGGCAACCCGGACCCGCTGGCGTCGGCCAAGGACATCCGCGAGACCTTCAAGCGGATGGCGATGAACGACGAGGAGACCGTCGCGCTGATCGCCGGCGGGCACACCTTCGGCAAGACGCACGGCGCCGGACCGGCGGAGGAGAACATCGGCCCCGAGCCGGAGGCCGCTCCGCTGGAGGACATGGGGCTGGGCTGGAAGAACCAGTTCGGCACCGGCAAGGGCGACGACACCATCACCTCCGGGCTCGAGGTGACCTGGACCTACAACCCGACCCGGTGGGACAGCGAGTTCTTCGAGATCCTCTTCGGCTACGAGTGGGAGCTGTTCGACAGCCCGGCCGGCGCCAAGCAGTGGCGGCCCAAGGACAACGCCGGCGCCGACACGGTGCCGATGGCCCACGACCCGTCGAAGCGCCGCGAGCCCCGGATGCTCACCTCCGACCTCGCCCTGCGGGAGGACCCCGCCTACCGGGAGATCTCCCTGCGCTACAAGGAGAACCCCGCCGAGTTCGCGCTCGCGTTCGCCAAGGCGTGGTTCAAGCTGCTGCACCGGGACATGGGCCCGGTCTCCCGCTACCTCGGCCCCTACGTCCCCGAGCCGCAGCTGTGGCAGGACCCGGTGCCGCCGGTCGACCACGAGCTGGTGGACGACGCCGACATCGACGCCCTCAAGCAGTCCGTGCTGGCCACCGACCTGTCGGTGCAGCAGCTGGTCAACGCCGCCTGGGCGTCGGCGGCGAGCTTCCGGCGTACCGACTCGCGCGGTGGTGCCAACGGTGCGCGGATCCGGCTGGAACCGCAGCGCAGCTGGGAGTCCAACGCCGGCGTCGGTGACGTGGTCGACGTCCTCGAGCAGGTGCAGCAGGAGTTCAACGGCAAGCAGTCGGGCGGCAAGCGGATCTCGCTGGCCGACCTCCTCGTGCTCGGCGGCTCCGCCGCGATCGAGAAGGCGGCCCGGGACGCCGGTCTGGACATCACCGTGCCGTTCGCGCCGGGACGCACCGACGCCTCGCAGGAGCAGACCGACGTCGAGACGTTCGACGTGCTCGAGCCCCGTGCCGACGGGTTCCGCAACTACCTGCGGGACGGGGAGAAGCTGCAGCCGGAGAAGCTGCTCCTCGACAAGGCGAACATGCTGGACCTCAGCGCTCCCGAGATGACGGTGCTGGTCGCCGGCATGCGCGCGCTGGGCGCGAACTTCGGCGGCAGCACGCACGGTGTGCTGACCGACCGTCCCGGGGTCCTCACCAACGACTTCTTCGTCAACCTGCTGGACATGAGCACCGAGTGGAAGGTGTCCAGGGACCACGAGAACGTCTACGAGGGCACCGACCGGTCCACCGGCGACACCCGGTGGACCGCGACGGCCGTCGACCTCGTGTTCGGCGCCAACTCGCAGCTGCGGGCCATCGCCGAGGTGTACGGCGAGGACGACTCGAAGGAGAAGTTCGCCCGTGACTTCGTCCGCGCGTGGGACAAGGTGATGAACCTGGACCGGTTCGACCTGCTCTGAGCCGACCTTCTGGGCGCGCCGGGGGTCAGGCGACGTCCGGGCGGCCCGGGAGCCAGCGGCGGGTACGTCGTACCTGGGCCGCCGGGACCGGGTGCTGGCCGATCCCGACGCTCGGGGTCGGCCGGCCCGCCGCCGGCAGTGTGATGCGGGGCGTGGGCGCCGGGACCTCCTGCGCGATGAGGTGCACGGTGGCGTAGTGGCCGTCCATGCTGAACCGGGTCGCGCCCTGCAGCTCGACCTGCGTCTTGTCGACCCGCATGGTCTCGGCGTGCCAGAAGCCGTAGGCGACCTGCTTGGTCCACACCCGGCTGAGCGTCTGGGCGGCGTGCTGGATGTCGGCCTCGGGGGCGAACCCGACCATCGCGATGACGATCCGGTCGGGGTCGTCGGTGCTGCCGACCTCGACGGTGTGGAAGAGCCCGGTGGCCAGCAGAGCCGCCCGCAGGTCGGTCTCCATGGCGGCGACGGCGTCCCGGTCGGGCGCGGGTGCGTTGGACTGGACGGCCCTGCGCATCGTGCTGTACTCCGCGATTCGCATCGCTCTCTCCTCTCGGACGCCCCCGACGGTTCCGGTTGATGTCGGTGTTCTCTCGGCGCCGAAGGTCCCGCGCTGAGCAGGGCGGGACCTCTCGGGGACCAGTGGCGGACTGAACGGGACGAACGTCCCTGGGCGCCGAGCGGGCCGGGCCGCCTGAGAGGATCGGCCGCGACCAGCGATCGACCGCTCACCCGAGAGGAGCCAGGCGCGTGGACTTCGACCTGTCACCGAAGGCGCAGGAGACCTGCGACCGGATGTGGGACTTCATGCGGGAGCACGTGCTCCCGGCCGAGCCGGTGTGGGACGCCTACCTCCGCGAGCACGGTCCGCACGAGCACCCGCCGGTGATGGAGGAGCTGAAGGCCGAGGCCCGTCGCCGTGGGCTGTGGAACCTCTTCCTGCCCGAGCTCTCGGGGCTGTCGAACGTCGACTACGCCGCCGTCGCCGAGATCACCGGCTGGTCGCCGGTGATCGCGCCGGAGACGATCAACTGCCAGGCGCCGGACACCGGCAACATGGAGACGCTCCACCTGTTCGCGACCGACGAGCAGAAGAAGCAGTGGCTCGAGCCGTTGATGGCCGGCGAGATCCGCTCCGCGTTCGCGATGACCGAGCCCGAGGTCGCCTCCTCGGACGCCACCAACATCACCACGAGCATCACCCGCGACGGCGACGACTACGTGGTCAACGGGCGGAAGTGGTGGATCAGCGGCACCGCCGACGAGCGCTGCAAGGTGTTCATCGTGATGGGCAAGACGGACCCGTCGGCGGAGACCCACCGCCAGCAGTCGATGATCCTCGTCCCGCGGGACACCCCGGGGGTCGAGGTGGTCCGGCACCTGCCGATCTTCGGCTACCAGGACCAGCACGGGCACTCCGAGATCGCCTTCCGTGACGTGCGCGTGCCGGCCTCGAACATGCTCGCCGGTGAGGGCGACGGCTTCATGATCGCCCAGGCGCGCCTCGGCCCGGGCCGCATCCACCACGCGATGCGGGCGATCGGGATGGCGGAGCGGGCGCTGGCGCTCATGGTCGACCGCGCCCAGAACCGGGTCGCGTTCGGCCGGCCGCTCGCCGACCAGGGCGTGGTCCGTGAGCTCATCGCCCAGTCGCGCATCGAGATCGACCAGGCCCGGCTCTACGTGTACCGGACCGCTTGGCTGATCGACCGGCACGGCGCCAAGGGGGCCCGCACCGAGATCGCCGGCATCAAGGTCGCCGCCCCGGCGATGGCGACCCGGGTCGTCGACCGGGCGATCGAGGTCTTCGGCGGCGCCGGCGTCAGCGACGACACCCCCCTCGCGTACTTCTACGCCTGGGCGCGGATCCTGCGGATCGTGGACGGCCCCGACGCCGTGCACCGGCGGTCGATCGCGCGCGAGGAGCTCAAGCGCGAGCGCCCGTACGTCGGATGACCGAGGCTCCCAGCGTCGCCCGCCGCCGTACCGACGCCGGCTGGCGCAGGCTGGCCACCCCCGTCTGGGTCGCCCGGTTCGTCCTGCTGGTCGGGGTCGTGACCGTGGTCAGCGCCCTGATCCCTGCGGTGAGGGGACGGACCGAGCTGCTCGCCGGCCTCGTCCCGGCGGTCTTCCCGGCTGCCGCGACGACGGGCGCGGCCGCGGTCGGCCTGGTCCTGATCACC
>Ga0308175_100003564_pt1 | contig 10802 bp, 9 predicted proteins | sample PhyCR1_3_FD_203893 | JGI IMG/M metagenome (GOLD analysis project Ga0308175, IMG submission 203893) | Soil microbial communities from UC Gill Tract Community Farm, Albany, California, United States - DLSLS.C.R1 | ecosystem: Environmental > Terrestrial > Soil > Agricultural land | place: USA...
AAAGAGGGAGCTACAGCGACGAAGCCACGCCGGACGCTCAATCTATTCCCGTGGAACAACCGGTGTCACCTACGGGTAGCGCGGTCGGTGTTCTCACGCTCCGCGATGCCAGGCCTCAACGCAGCATTTGTCCGGGAGCCCAGCCAATCTCGCAACTCCGCGCGGGCTTCTTCACCGGTCGCTGTGGCTGCAACCGTCATGCGCACCCGGCGACGGCGAGGCCGTTCGACGTGACGGTCGCGATCCGTTCGGTCCGGCGGTAACGACTAGGTCAAACTGCGTATTGGTTGAAACAGTTCTTGCCTTCCCGTTCGCGGCGCGATCGGCAGCACGCATGCAGACCGCGGTGCGAATGCGGCAGCGTCGTTATGAAACAATGAATGATCGTTCTCGAATAACACGCGAAGCGCGGACGACGGCTTGCCGTTCACATTTCAGGGGAGTCGAATGTGCTACGATCGGTAGTTCCGACGATTTTCGAAGACTTCGGTCGAGACGGCTAAGCCACGCCCTGCCTGCGAGCCCTCGCGTCTATCCCAGATACGACTCGAGGGCGCGAGCGCGGCTGACGTGCCGAAGGCGCGATAACGCCTTCTCCTTGATCTGCCTCACGCGCTCGCGCGTGATGCCGAGCAACGCACCGATTTCCTCTAGGGTCATCGGCTCGCTGCCGTCGAGGCCAAAGTAGAGACGCAAAATCTTCGACTCGCGCTCCTTGAGGTGTGAGAGCGCCTCTTCGATCGACTCGGTGAGCGCCTTCTCGAACGTCTGTTCGTCGGGCGTCGGGTTGAGTGTATCGGGGAGATAGTCGAGCAGCTTGTTGTCTTCACCGGGCGTCAGCGGCGCATCGAGCGACAGATGCGTCTGTGAGATCGCCATCGTCTTCGCGACCTCTTCCTCGGTGATGTCCATCCCGTGGGCAATCTCGGCGTGCGTCGCGTCGCGCCCGAGCTCCTGGAGCAGCGCGTTCGCGCGTTTGCCGATTCGGTGGAGCGTGCCGGCGCGGTTCAGCGGCACCCGGACGATACGCGACTGTTCGGCGAGGGCTTGCAGGATCGCCTGGCGAATCCACCAGACCGCATACGAGATGAACTTGATCCCCTTCGTCTCGTCGAATTTGTGCGCCGCGCGAATGAGGCCGAGGTTGCCCTCGTTGATCAAATCGGAGAGCGACACGCCTTGATTCTGATACTTCTTCGCGACGGAGACGACAAAGCGGAGGTTCGACCGAACGAGCTTGTCGAGTGCCTCCTGCTCGCCTTTGCGGATATTCTGGGCGAGACGCACCTCTTCATCCCGCGAGATCAGCGGGTACTGGCTGATGTCGCGAAGATATTGATCGAGCGAGCCCTCTTCGTACGACGACTTCTTGTTACCGGTGGCTGCCATTCGTACAGCGGCTCCTTGTGCGGCGGGCCCACGCGCATGCGAAGCATACACGGGGAAACTGCAGGGTGGGTGAACGTCCGATCGGGGAGAGCTTCGCGCGCGGTCCGACTACTGCGTTAGTGAATTCGCTCGCCCAATCGCGTCCACCGAATGTGCGTGAGCCATGCGAAGGTATCTACCGAATCTGGCGAATAGCTGTAATAGACGACGAACGGGCGGCCGTTGACTAGAGAGTCCGCCACGAAGCCCCAGTACCGACTATCGAGCGAGTTGTCTCGATTGTCGCCCAGAACGAAATACCTCCCTTCTGGGACGAGCAACGGCCCCCAATTGTTACGCGTTGGAAGATAGTTCGGGGCCACCGCACTCAAACCGATGAGATACTTCCGTTGCCACTGGAAGTCATCGAAGGCCGGATCCATGTCCGGCTCGGTGTGCTCGACATAGCGTTCTTTGACCGGTACGCCGTTTCGATAGAGCGTCATCTCGATCATTTGAAGAGTGTCGCCCGGCATTCCGACGAGACGCTTCACGAAATTCTTCGAGAGATCCTCAGGATACTCGAAGACGATGACATCCCCGCGCTGCGGGCGGCGAAGCTTCGGCAACCGCTTGTGCGTGAACGGAACCTCGGCGCCATACACGAGCTTGTTCACGAGAAGAAAATCCCCAACCTGGAGCGTGTTTTCCATGCTGCCGCTGGGGATCTTGAATGCTTCGACGAGGAACGTTCGAATGAGCAGAAACAGGAGAACGGAGACCTGAAAGATCTTCGTCCACTCCCAGAGGAAGCCGAGCCGCGAATGTCCCCGATTGAGCTCGCGCAACGCATCCATGCGCTGCGACGGCGTGATCTGACGCGACGCGCCGTTGCTCGCGTCCCCGCTCGGATCACCCGTCGCCGTCGTCGCCGTGGGCTCGTCCATGCTCATTCGCTTCTAGGCTTCAACAATAGTTAATCGTTCCTTCCTGCGGCGCTTCGCGCCTTCGGTCGGAATTCCGCATTCAAGCATAGTTCATCGTTCCTCCCTGCGGCGCGTTGCGCCTTCGGTCGGAATTCCGCATTCAACCACAGTTAATCGTTCCTCCCTGCGGCGCGTCGCGCCTTCGGTCGGAATTCCGCATTCAACCATCAATCTGGAGTTCCGAGATAATTGTCGATCTGGGCTCTCTGCAAGGCACCCGAAAAATCCAGATACCCGACCTTTGTCTCCGAGTAGAACTCGTAGACCTCCCATCCCCCTTCGCGGTGACCATTGCCCGTCTGTTTTACGCCGCCGAATGGGAGATGTGCCTCAGCGCCGATGGTTGGCGCGTTGATGTACGTGATCCCGTTGTCGAGCTCGTTCATGGCGCGCATCGCGACGTTCACGTCGCGCGTGTAGACGGAAGACGACAACCCGTACTTGACGTCATTGTTGATCGCAAAAGCTTCATCCGCGGTCCGGAACCGAACGACTGACAGAACCGGGCCAAAGATCTCTTCCTGCTCGAGGCGCATGCCCGCGCGGACGCGCGCAAAAATCGTTGGCTCAAAAAAGTAGCCGTTGTCCAATCCTTTGCCGGACGGACGGCTTCCACCGCATACGAGATCGGCACCCTCTTCCTGACCGATATCGATGTACCGCTCGACCTTGTCGACGGAATTCTGGTTGATCAGCGGACCGACATCGGTCCCGGCGCGTCGTCCGTCGCCGAGCTTGAGCTCGCGCGCTCGGTCGATGAGTCGACCCAACAGCTGATCGTGGATCCCGTCCTGAAGGAGCAGCCGGCTCGTGGCCGTGCATCGCTGGCCCGTGGTGCCGAACGCGCCCCACAAGACGCCGTCGAGCGCGAGATCGAGATCGCCGTCGTTGAACACCATCATCGCGTTCTTGCCGCCCATCTCGAGCGACAGCCGCTTGTGCATTCTGCCGCACGTCTCGCCGACGATGCGCCCAGTCTCCGTCGATCCCGTGAACGAGATCAGCGGAATGAGCGGATGGTTCACGATCGCGGCGCCGGCGGACTCGCCCTGCCCGTGCACGAGCTGAATGACCTCGGGCGGCAATCCCGCCTCGATCAAGACTTCAACGAACGCATGGCCCGTGTGCGGAACGTCCTCCGCCGGCTTGAAGATGCACGCGTTACCGCACAGGAGCGCCGGGAACATCTTCCACGTCGGAATCGCGAGCGGAAAGTTGAAGGGCGTCACGATGCCAGCGATGCCGATTGGGCGACGGAAGCTCATCGCCCATTTGTTCCGGAGCTCGCTCGGCACCGTATGTCCAAAAAGCCGTCGCCCTTCCGACGCCGCGTAGTACGCCGTGTCGATGCCTTCCTGCACATCGCCGCGCGTCTCGGCGAGAGGCTTCCCCATCTCGCGCGTCATGAGATCGGCGATCTCGTCTTTCCGTTTGGTCAAAATGTCCCCAACACGACGGAGGACGTCGCCGCGCGCTGGAGCCGGGGTCGCACGCCAGATCTCGAATCCACGCTGCGCTGACGCGACGGCCTTCTCGACGTCGGCGGCGCCGGACAGAGGAAAACGACCAACCGAATCCGTGATATCGGCGGGATTTCTGTTCTCGAAATACTCGCCGCCAATCGGCGGAACCCAGTCGCCGCCGATGAAGTTCTTGAAAGTTTTCATTTAGAGAGAAACGGTTTGGATGCGGAATTCCGAGCAGTGAGGAAATCACGTTGTTCGGATCACCGTAAAGAAGCTTTCCAGGTGTCGTACGGATGCACCACAGAGCGAGGCGCGGCGCCCGCACCTTGTCATTGACACAACCATCCGGCCGGATGGTTCGCATCCGGCTTCGCATATCCGGTTCTGGGAAGAACTTGCGTCGCGCCCAGAACAAGGCCCCACAGCACCACGAGCAGTGATAGCGTGTGGGCTTTCCCCGCTCGGTGTCGCCAGGTCCAGACGGACGCCCAGAGTCCACCAGCAATCACTACGCCTACCGCCGCAAGGTAACCCGCGAGACCAACTCCGCACTGCGCGGGATATGGCCAGATGTACATCGCGGCGCCGACCAGCATCGCGAGGGTGAGCCGGCCGTAGACACCGATCGCCGACGTCGCTTTGCCCGAACCTGTCGCGCTCGGCGATGGCGCCGGCTGGCTCTTCCCGCTCGCGCGCCCCGATTCCTTCGGAGTGGCCAGCGGCGCCGCTGGCGGCGCGCCGAGCAATTGATCATCGGAAAGCGACGCCAGCTGCTTGTCGACCTTGGCGAGCTCCTTGTCCCAGTTTCGATCCGCCATCAGCTCACTGACTCCCGGCTCAGGCCATACCGCTCGATCTTCTTATAAAGATTGGATCGCGGCATGTCGAGCGCACGCGCCGTCTCCGAGACGTTCCAGTCGAGCTCCCGGAGCTTCGCGAGCAAGAACGCGCGCTCGGCCGCATGCTTGAACTCCTCGAACGTCTTGCACTCGAGCAGTGAGCCGAGGCCGGCCTGCTCGGGGTCGCGCTTCCCGACGAGCCGCGCGACGTCCTCGCCCGTAATGCGCGGGCCCGGCGCGAGAATGAGCAAACGCTCAATCGTGTTCCGGAGCTCGCGAACGTTCCCCGGCCAGTCGAGATGCGTCAGCCGCTCCACCGCTTCGGGCCCGAACGACCGAGGTGCGACACCCTCGCGCCTCGTCAGCAGGTTCACGAAGTGCGCAACGAGGAGCGGAATATCTTCGCGTCGTTCTCGCAGTGGTGGAACGTGAATCGGGACGACATTCAATCGATAGAACAGATCCTCGCGAAAGCGTCCTTCAGCGATCTCTGTTTCGAGATTCTTGTTCGTCGCGGCGAGCACGCGTACGTCGACTTCGACGGGTTTCGACCCGCCGATGCGCGTGACCACACCGTCCTGCAACACACGCAGCACTTTCGCCTGTGCCGCGAGACTCATGTCGCCGACTTCATCGAGGAACAGCGTCCCGCCATTCGCCTGCTCGAATTTTCCCGCCCGGTCGGCAACCGCTCCGGTAAACGAGCCCTTCATATGACCAAACAGCTCACTCTCGATGAGCTCACTCGGAATCGCGGCGCAATTCACTTCGACGAACGGCCGATCCGAGCGCGACGACTGGCTGTGGAGCGCGCGCGCGACGAGCTCCTTTCCCGTTCCGTTCTCGCCTGTGATCAGCACGCGCGCCGGCGTCTTGCCGACGCGTTCGATCTTGTCGATCACCGCGCGAACGCCGTACGACTTTCCGACGATCTCGTAGCGCGACTGAATCGTCTCTTTGAGGCGCGCGTTCTCTTCGTGGAGATCGAGGTGTTTGAGCGCATTTCGCAGCGTGACGAGAATGCGGTCGGTATCGAGCGGCTTCTCGAGAATGTCGTACGCGCCGAGTTGGGTCGCCTCGACGGCCGTTTGAATCGTCGCATGGCCGCTGATCATGACCACGACGGCGCTCGGGTCGCTCTCCTTGATCTTCTTGAGCGCCTCGACGCCGTCGATTCCCGCCATCTTCACGTCGAGGAACACGAGGTCCGGACGCTGCTTCTGATACTCGGTGATGCCGTCGACCGCGTTGCCCACTGACCGAACTTCGTATCCCTCGAACTCGAGCAACTGCCCCAGCGCGGCGCGAATGCCTTGTTCGTCGTCGACGATGAGGATGCGACGTGCGGTCGTCATGGAGTGGTCTTGTACAGGGTCACTTTTCCGTTGGCCACTCGAATATCGCCGACGTAGCGCGGAATCGGCACCGCGATCGCGTTCTCGGCGATGCCGACGGGCCTCGATCCCTGATCCAGTCTCTTGATGAGGGGCGGGATCATCCCGCGCGGCACGGTGAAGTTACGGATCTTCACCTCTTTCACCACGAACTCGGCGATTCCCGGTTTGACGACGTTGAACGTCCCCGACAGCTGCACTCGCTCGCGCTCGTTGAACATGTTGCCGAGTGCTCCCAGGGCCCCCGCTCCTCCGAGATCGGCCAGCCGTAGATCGGCTCTGAGCGAGACGACGTCGCCGGCGACCGACGTTTCGATATTCTGTGCCGACCCGGGGAGCTTCGACGACAATTGAGCAAACACGTATGACGCGAGATCACTCGCTGAGAGACTCTGAAAGACCTGCCCGCGAGATTGGCTCAGCTTGTCCAGCGCCGCCCGCGTACGATCTGCCCCTTCGGTCGTGATCGGCTGCCAACTCGCGTTCGACGTCGCCGCCGGGTGCGAGCGGTACTTCTCCGGCAGCCAGAGATCCTTCGTGTACCATCCACCAATCGCCAGAATGGCGATGAGGACGAGGCAACCCAATCGCGCGATGCATCCCATCGTTCATCCACTCCGGAGTGCGGCCGAGACGAGCGTCGTGTACGTCGACCCTTGAGGTGATTGTTCACTTCGCATCAAATCGACAGACCGGACAATGAAGTCGCGCCGATAATCCGTTCGCCTCGCGAGGCGCGACAGCTCGCGCGCCCGCTCGTCGGACAAAGGAGTCTTCACGCGGGCCAGCGTGAGATGCGGACGGAACGGACGACCCTCGACTTCGAACCCGATCGATTCACAGGCAACCTCGACGTCGTGATGTAGCAGCTCGAGTCGCGGATCCTGAGCGACTCCGATCCATACGACGCGAGCCCGCCGAAAGTTCGGGAAAGCACCGATGCCGCCGATGTCCATGACGAGCTCGCGATGCCGGCCGGCCACCGACGCGAGAACATCCTTGATCTCACCGAGCCGGTCGTCCGGTTGTTCGCCGAGGAATTTGAGGGTCAGATGTAATCGCGGTTCCCCGACCCATGCCAAGTCCGGAGCTCGTTCGCGAAGCGGCTCCGTCGCATCGAGCACACCGCGACGAATTTCCGGCGTCAGGTTGATCGCGACGAAGAGACGCACTCGGAACTCGGTCAGTCGCCGGTCGACGCCAATGACTCGTTGAGCGCGCCGGAGCGAAACCCGCGCGGATCGACTTCGGCACGCGAATATCCGCTGGCGATCACGGCGTCCTCGAGCCGCTGGCGGTTCGGCTCGGACGACCACGCGCGAAGTTCGTCCGGCGAGAGCTCGATGCGCGCAGTGTCTCCGAAGTGTCGAACGCGAAGGTCACCGGCGATCCCGAGCTCGCGCAATGCGGCCTCGGCGCGTTCGACTCGCTGCAGCCGTGCGATGGTCACAGGTGTTCCATATGGTATGCGCGACGAGAGACATGGCGACGACGGCTGCTGCCAGGTCGGTAGTCCTCGCGCCCGCGAACGCGCGCGAATCTCGGCCTTCGTGAACCCGAAATCGGCGAGCGGCGAAACGACGCCGCGCTCGCGGGCGGCCTGAGCGCCTGGCCGGTGCCCGCGAAGGTCGTCGGCGTTCGTCCCATCCGCCACCACGGCGACCCCGCGCGAGCGAGCGAATGGAACGATGCGCGACCAGAGGTCGGTTTTGCAGAAATAGCAGCGATTCGACGGGTTCGCGGCGTAGCGCGGATCGTTCAGCTCGTCCGTCTCGATCTCCGAGAGCTCGAGGCCAATCAATGCCGCGACCTCGCGAGCGGCGGTCCACTGGCTTTCAGGATACGAGGCGCTGCGTCCGACGACCGCGAGAACGCCGTGCATCCCGAGCTCGCTGACCGCGACGGCCGCGAGATAGGCGGAGTCCACGCCACCACTATAGCCAATGGCGATGGACCCGCAGCCGCGCACCCAAGCGGCGAGCCGCGCTTCCTTGTCCGACGCGTCCGGTTCGTAGTCCGACGTCATGCTAGGAAACGTAATGGACGAGTCGTCATCCTGATGCGAGCGCCACGCCCTTTGCGAATACCAGTGCCGAGGCGAGTATACCAGACATGAATGCGGTCGATGCAACCGGTCTCGACGCCGTCTCGTGCGCGCTCCACCGCCTCGGAGATCGCCACGGCGCGCGTCCAGCGACACGGTCGCACGCCTCCGCTTCGCGACGCGCTCCAGTTCGCGGAAAACTGAGGTGACGGCGGAGATCGCGGACGTCGCGATCGTCGGAGCCGGGCCCGCCGGTGCGGCGGCGGCGCGTTTGCTGTCGTCGTGGGGGAAACGCGTCGTTCTGCTGACCCGAAGCCCGAATCCTCGGCCGCTCGCCGAATCGCTGCCCCCGAGCTGCACGAAGCTCTTCGATCAACTCGGCGTCCGCGGGTTGGTCGATGGCGCCGGCTTCGTGCGCGCGACAGGGAACACCGTTCAGTGGGCGGGAAAGCCTCGAACCGTCGAAATGTTCGACCCGGGCGTCGAGGGATACCAAGTCTCGCGCGACGCGTTCGATGCGCTGCTGCTTGCCGCGGGCCACGCGGCGGGCGCGAGAATCGTTCGCGACGTCAACGTCACGAGCGTCGTCCGTTTGGAGAATTCTCATTGGCGTGTCGCATACCACGGGTCCTCTAACGGCTCGTTCGTTGACGCCCCGTGGGTTTTGGATTGCAGCGGCCGCGTCGGCATTGTCGCTCGCCGCGAGTGGCGCCGGCCGTCGACCGCGGCGCGGACCATCGCGCTGGTCGGCGTTTGGGAGCGCGCCGAATGGCCGATCGAGGACGCCACTCACACGCTCGTCGAGAGTTACGACGGCGGGTGGGGATGGTCAGTGCCTGTCGCCAAGGACCGACGGTATGTGACGGTCATGCTGGATCCCGCCATCACGGAGATTCCCGCGCGTGCGGGGCTCACACAGGCCTATCGGGATGAGCTATCGCGAACGGCAATGCTCAAAGAGATCCTGGCTGGAGCGACGCCGGTCGGCGAACCGTGGGGATGCGATGCGTCGGCCTACTCGGCGGACCGATTCGCCGGCGATGGCGTGGTCTTGATTGGGGACGCTGCGTCGTTCGTCGACCCACTTTCGTCGTTCGGAATCAAGAAAGCGTTGGCTTCGGCTTGGCTCGGCTCGGTGGCCGTGAACACATCGCTCGGCGACTCGACAATGGCGGCGCCGGCGCTCGAGCTGTTCGCCAGACGGGAACGAGCGATGTTCGACCATCTTCAACGACAATCGGCGGCGCTGGCTCGGGATGCGGCGGGTGCGCATGTCTCGGCATACTGGGAGAATCGCAGCGACGTCGACGAGCTACTCGACGATGGTGAGCTCGACGTCAGTCGGCTGCGGGAGGACGAGCGCGTGCTCGGCGCATTTCATGAGCTCCGGGATCGGCCCTCGGTCTCGCTTCGCCCCGGTGATTCGCTCGCGTTCGTCGATCGGCCGGTGGTTCGCGGCAATCGCGTTCGCCTCGAGCGACATCTGGTCAACGGCTCGTTCGTGAGCCCGGTCCGGTATTGCCGAGGGGTCGACTTGGTGTTGATGACGGAGTTGTCCGGAACACACTCGCAGGTTCCCGACTTGTTCGATGCTTACAATCGGGTGGCGCCTCCGGCTCCACTCCCGGACTTCCTCGGGGCCCTTTCGACACTCATTGGATACGGCGCGCTCACTTTCGCTTGACAGAGCGCGCCAAGAGTCGTAATCCGTAGCTGTTGCGACGCGGTGCGAATTCACCACGTCGAGCACCCCTCCCCTCTCGGAGATTCGAGGTCATGCCGCGTTCGTTGCTTGGGACGGCGTTGCGTGGATTCCTTGTGGTTGCAGTAACGGTCGGAGCGACAACCACGGTCGAGGCTCAACGCGGTGGCGGGGGAGGTGGCCGCGCCGCTGGCGGCGGCGGTAATGGCGCCGCGGCGAACCCGGCTCGTGACACGACACGAGGGTTTCCGATCTCCGACCGCGCGACCATTCAAGCGTGCGGCGAATGTCATCTCCGCGATACCGCCGGCGTCATGCAGCGGTTGTCGTTCGAGCGAAAGACGCCCGAGGGCTGGGAGATGTCAGTGCGTCGAATGGTGTCGCTCAACAACGTTTCGCTCGATCCCGCGACGGCTCGCGCCGTCGTTCGGTACCTGAGCGACCATCAAGGCATTGCACCGGCGGAGCTCAGACCAGGGCGGTTCGAGGTCGAGCGTCGCATGGTGGAGTACCGATACACGGCCGACGCGCGCACCGAGACGACGTGCCGCGCATGTCATTCGATGGGTCGCGTCATCACACAGCGCCGGACGCGCGGCGAGTGGGAGCTTCTGGTTGCGACCCATCGCACGCTCTATCCCGACGCCGACTTCCAGGCGTTTCGTCGCGGCGGCCCTGCGCAGAACGACAGTGGACCGGTTCCGCAGCCGATGGACGTCGCGATCAACCATTTGGCCCGGGCATTCCCACTGCGAACTCCGGATTGGGCGGCGTGGTCGGCGACGATGCGTCCGCCGCATCTCGAGGGAACGTGGATGCTGAGCGGTAATGAGCCGGGCCGCGGCGCGTTCTTCGGACACGTGACGATCTCCAAGGGCGCGAGCGACGGTGAGTTCGTCACGCAGGCGAACTATCGGTACGCCGATGGCGGCCCCGCGGTTCAGAGATCGGGAAAGTCGATCGTCTACACGGGCTATCAGTGGCGCGGCCGCTCGACTGAACC
>Ga0308175_100003565_pt1 | contig 10801 bp, 12 predicted proteins | sample PhyCR1_3_FD_203893 | JGI IMG/M metagenome (GOLD analysis project Ga0308175, IMG submission 203893) | Soil microbial communities from UC Gill Tract Community Farm, Albany, California, United States - DLSLS.C.R1 | ecosystem: Environmental > Terrestrial > Soil > Agricultural land | place: USA...
TACTGCGCGTGTTGTTGGCAGTTATAGGTTTCCAGCGATCGTTTACGAGATGACGCTGGCTCCTCGACCCGCTTCCCCTGGAACGTACGTCCCAAGTCGAAACCGATCAGCCCCTCTTGAGTTGTGAATCGTTCCTCAGTCTACGGGGCTCAACGCCGCGCGGGCGATTCCCATTCCTCGACCGGGTCCCCGAACAGCTGCACGGCGTTGCGCCAGCAGACCGCGCGGAGCCAGTCGTCGCCGAGGTCGAGGCGCTCCAGGCCGGCCAGCTGCTCGGCGTAGGGATAGGGGATGTTCGGGAAGTCCGAGCCGAGCAGCACCTTGGGCTGGAGGTCGCGCAGGCGCGGCAGCAGGTCGGGCGGGTACGCCGCACCGAGGTCGTCGAAGAACGGCGTGAAGACCATCGTGGTGTCGAGACAGACACCTCGGTAGGTCTCGGCGAGGGCCAGGAACTCGGCGTACTCGGGCGCACCGAGGTGGGCGATCACGAGCACCAGCCGCGGGAAGGCACGGAGCAGTTCGGAGACCGGCCCGGGCCCGGTGTACGGCGTACCGACCGGGCCGGAGCCGGCGTGCAGGACCACCGGCGTGCCGGCATCCTCGAGCACCCCCCAGGCCTCGGCGAGCAAGGGGTCGCGGACGTCGAAGCCGCCCACCTGCACGTGCAGCTTGAAGATCTCCGCCCCCGATCCGATCCGCTCGGAGACGTAGCCGGCCGCCCCCGGCTCGGGATAGAAGGTGGCGCTGTGCAGGCAGTCGGGCACCCGTTCGGCGAAGCCGGCCGACCAGGCGTTGAGGAACTCCGCCATGCCGGGCCGGTGTGCGTAGGCCAGCGCCGAGAAGCGGCGTACGCCGAACCCGCGGAGCGTCTCGACCAGGGTCTCGTCGTCGCCGCGGTACTCCAGCGGCCAGGGCCGGCCGATCAGCGGGCCGGCGGTGTCGAACTGCTCGCGCACCTTCGCCATCACCCGCGGTGGCAGGAAGTGGGTGTGCACGTCGAAGAGCCCCGGCAGCCCGAGTGCGGCAGCGAACTCGAGGGCGTCCGCGCTCACAGGGGCCGGACCAGGATCAACGTCGGGCCGTCCCAGTCGATGCGCGGGAGCTCGTTCATCGCCACGAACCCCTGGGCGAGGTAGAACTCGCGGGTCCGGGCGTAGCCGTCGTCCTCGTGCGACGCGCCGACGGTGTGCACCTCGAGCAGCCTCACCCCGGCCGCGCGCAGGTCCGAGACGACCGCGTCGACCAGTGCACGGCCGATGCCCTGGCGGTGCCGGTCCCGGCGTACGACGAGCAGGTGCAGCTCGCGGGACTCGGGGAAGTGCTCGGCGAGCAGCGCGACCCCGACCACGTCGTCGCCGTCCACGGCGAGGTACGACGGGAGGCGGCCGGCGTCGGCGACGTAGTGCGCGTTGGCCTCCGGGATCCCGAACCACTCCGGCACGCTGGACAAGATCGCGTCCACGGCCCCGGGGTCCGCACGTCGTACGACGTCGACGGGCATCAGTCGGGCAGGCCCTTGGCCCGGCGTCCGATCGCCTGCTGCTTCTCGCGCTCGGCCTGGCGGTCGGCCAGCGCATGGCGCTTGTCGTAGGTCTTCTTGCCCCGGGCGAGCCCGATCTCCACCTTGGCGCGGCCGTCCTTGAAGTACAGCGCGAGCGGCACGAGCGTGTAGCCCTTGTCGCTGATCTTGCGCTCGATCTTGGCGATCTCGGACTTGTTGAGCAGGAGCTTGCGTCGGCGGCGGGCGGCATGGTTGGTCCAGGTGCCCTGGGTGTACTCCGGGATGTGGACGCCGTGCAGCCAGACCTCGTGCCCGTCGACCTCGGCGAAGCCGTCGACCAGAGTCGCGCGGCCCTGCCGGAGCGACTTGACCTCCGTGCCCTGGAGCACCAGGCCGGCCTCCCACGTGTCCTCGACGTGGTAGTCGTGTCGCGCCTTGCGGTTCTGCGCGATCATCTTGCGCCCCTCCTCCTTCGGCATCCCACCATCCTCTCAGGGGGCCGAAGGCGGCCGTTAATCGATTTCGGCTCAGCCGATCCAGGGGGCGGGGTCCACCGCGACGCCGTTGACCATCACGGTCATGTGGGTGTGGCAGCCGGTCGACCAGCCCGTCGTACCGATCAGCCCGACCACCTGGCCGCGCGCGACGTGCTCGCCGACGCTGCTGCGGTAGGCCGACAGGTGGTTGTAGATCACCGTGACGTTCTTGCCGTTGACCAGCCCGAGGTTGAGGAACAACCGGTTGCCCCAGACCGACGAGTAGTACTCCGAGAGCACCGTGGCGTTGCCGGCCGCCCAGATCGGCGTGCCGCAGGCGGCCCCGAAGTCGACCCCGTCGTGCAGGCCGTAGTAACCCATCACCGGGTTGATCCGATAGCCGTACGGCGAGGTGATCGGGCCGTTCACCGGCCGCACCAGGATGCCGCCGGTCGGGCCGCGGTAGCCGCCGCCCCGGGCCTGCTCACGGGCGATCTCGGCCATCAGGGCGCGGTGCACGCGCGCCTCCCGCGCCCGCGAGCGAGCCAGGACGGCCCGGTCGTGGGCGTGGGCGCGACGCGCTGCGGCCAGGGCATGGGCGCGCTGCCGGACGGACTTCTGCACCCGGGTGCGCGCCGAGAGCGCCTGCTGCCGGTAGTCGCGCTTGAGCACCAGGTTGGCGTGCGCTTGTGCCTTCTTCTTCGCCACGAGGGCGGTCGCCCTGGTCATCTCGCTCTCCCGCACCTGGAGCAGCACCTTGGCCGCGGTCAGGCTGTCGAGCGCGTGGTCCTGCGAGCCGAGCACGAGACTGTTGTTGGCGGACTTGGCGCTCAGGTCGGCCGGTGAGGTCGCGTTCATCAGGGACAGGAAGCCGACCAGCTGGGGGTCACCTTGCTCGTAGAGGGAGGTGACGGTGCTGACCAGCTGGGCGTGCTGGTCGGCCATCGCCTGCCGGCCCTCGGCCAGATGGGTGCGGGCGTCCTGCAGCCTGGCCCGGGCCCGGTCGAGCTGGCGCTGCACCTGGTGCAGCCGCGAACGAGCTGCCTGCACGTGCTTGCGGGCGACCTGGAGGTCGTGCCGCGCGCTGCGCAGCTCGGCCCGCGAGCGCGACAGGGCGACGTACGCCACCCGGGTACGGCGGCTCGACTCGTCGAGGCTGGCCTGCGCGTGCTTGATCGAGTGCTGCGCCTGTGCCTGCTGGTGGCGCAGGTGCTTGACGTCGGCATGGGCCCAGGGGGTCGACAGCGGGACGGACATCGCGCTCACACCGATGGCTCCGGCCGCACAGAGTGCGGCCAGGCGTCGACGGGCGGTTGCGGGGAAGGGTCGCACCGGTTGGCCTTCGGGTGTTCGGGGAAGTGAACACCGCGACGCTAACCGACGCGACTCACACTTTGAGGTATTTGCGGGTCAGTACGAGTGTCGGAATCACGGTCAGCAGCGGGCCGAGCACCGCGATCACGATCAGCGACTGGACGTACTCGTGCAGGCCGACCCACGGGATGAAGTTGAGATCGGTCCGCATGTGGTCGTGCACGCCGTACTTCATGAAGGCCGCGAGGGCGCCCCCGGCCAGGGCAACGCCGAGGGCAGCCGTCACCACCGCCTCGAGCAGGAACGGCAGCGCGATGTAGAGCGTGGAGGCCCCTACCAGCCGCATGATCCCGATCTCCCGCCGTCGGGCGAACGCCGCCAGCCGGATCGTGTTGGCGACCAGCAGCAGGGCGGCGAGCACCAGGAACGCCGCCGTGCCGACGGCTCCCCACTTCAGCGTGGAGATGGTCGCGAAGATCGGGGCGAGCAGCTTGTGGACGTCCTGGACCTTGGAGACCCCGTCGAGGCCGACCACGGCGCTCTCGATGTTGGTGTACTCGTGGGGGTCCTTGAGCGTGATCCAGATCGACTGCGGCATGTCGGCCGCGGTGATCGGCGAGTTCGCGCCGTCGTACTTGCCCGGGAACTGCTCCTTGAGCTTGTTGAACGCGTCCTGCTGCGTCTCGCTGTGGTAGGTCGCGACCTGGGTGTTGGAGCTGACGACCTTCTCGATCGCCTGCTTCTGCGCGCCGGTGACCGGGGTGGTGCACGCCGGGTTGGAGTCCTGCCGGGTGCAGAGGTAGACGGTGACCTGGAGCTGGCTGCCCCAACGGTCGGCGGTGCGGTGCGCCTCCTGGTTGAGGAGCACGCCCATGCCGACCAGGGTCAGCGAGACGAACAGGGTGAGGATCACCGCGATGTGCATCGACAGGTTGCGGCGCAGGCCGTGGCCGAGCTCGGTGAAGACGTAACGCAGCTGCATCTAGGAAAGCTCTCTCACGTGTTGACTGGTGCTGACTGGGGTCGCTCGGTCAGTGCTGGAAGCCGTAGACGCCCTGCGCCTGGTCCCGGATCACGGCCCCGTCGGACAGTTCGATGACGCGCTTGCGCATCTGGTCGACCACACCCGCGTCATGGGTGGCCATCACCACGGTGGTGCCGGTGCGGTTGATGCGGTCGAGCAGCTTCATGATGCCGACCGAGGTGGCCGGGTCGAGGTTTCCGGTGGGCTCGTCGGCGATCAGGATCATCGGCCGGTTCACGAACGCGCGGGCGATCGCGACGCGCTGCTGCTCGCCACCCGAGAGCTCGTCGGGCATCCGGTCACCCTTGCCGTCCAGACCCACCAGCTCGAGGGTCTCGGGTACGACGGTGCGGATGTCGCTGCGGGACTTGCCGATCACCTGGAGGGCGAACGCGACGTTCTCGCTGACGGTCTTGTTGGGGAGCAGCCGGAAGTCCTGGAAGACGGTGCCGATCTGGCGGCGCAGCCGCGGCACCTTCCACGCGGCCAGCCGGTTGATCTCCTTGCCCGCGACGTAGATCCGGCCCTTGGACGAGCGCGTCTCGCGCAGCACCAGGCGCAGCGCGGTCGATTTTCCGGACCCGGAAGCGCCCACCAGGAAGACGAACTCGCCCTTCTCGATGTCGATCGAGACGTTGTCGAGTGCCGGGTGGCTCCCGCCGGGGTAGGCCTTGGTGACCTTTTCGAAGCGAATCACTGAACGGAGACTAGTCGCTCGACCCAACGGGGGCGGTATCCCCGCGGCAGGGCGGGGAACCTGTGCAAAACCCATGCAACCGGGTGCGGGGCCCGGACGTGTCTGCTGCAATGGGTCGACCGACAGGGGTTCGGCCCGGTCCGGACGGGGAGGCCATGGGCACCGCGGAGCAGGACTTCACGGCGTTCTACGACGCCACGTGGGCACGCACGGTCGCCTGCGCGTACGCCGTCACCGGCGAGCTCGGCGCCGCCGAGGAGGCAGCGCAGGAGGCCTACACCAGGGCCTGGCCGCGCTGGTCGAAGCTGACGACGTACGACGACCCCGGCGCCTGGGTGCGCCAGGTCGCGACCCGGCAGGCGATCAGCCGCTGGCGCCGGCTGCGCACGGCGCGCAACCACCTCGCGCGCTCACGACCGCCCGAGTCGGCCCCGGCGCCCGACGACAACACCGTGGCGCTGGTGGCCGCCCTGCGGCACCTGCCCGAGGCCCAGCGCCGCGCGCTGGTGCTGCACCATCTCGCGGGGTTCAGCGTGGCCGAGATCGCGGCCACCGAGCGCTGTCCGGAAGGCACCGTCAAGGCGCGGCTCTCACGCGGCCGCGCCGCCCTCGCCCCCCTCATGGGCGGCGCACCGAACGGAGAACCCAGCCATGCCTGAGCACGACCTCTTCGACCTCGACGACGCGTTCTCGTCCCTCGAGCGTGACATCGCCACGATCTCCAGCCCGCGCGGTGCCGGCCGGGCCGTCGGGGCCGCCCGCCGACGCCGACGGACGACGTACGGCTCGATCGCCGCAGTGGCCGTGCTCGCCGTCGGTGGTGTCGTGATCGGCCAGGGCCTGGGTGGCCACGACGGCGCGGTGGGTCCCTCGGACCAGCCGCTCCCGCCGCCGACCCCGCTCAGCGCCAAGGCCTTCTCCGCCGCGACCGCCGGATGGGTCGACGGCTGGGGCCAGCCGGACGCGAGCCAGTCCAAGGCGCTCAGCTCGATCAACTGCCTCGACAGCGGCGGCAACACCCCCGCCCTCGACCAGGCCAGCAAGACCGGTGGGGACCTCTACGGCACCGGGTCCTCGATCGCCTACGTGCTGGGACTGCAGTTCAAGGCCGACAACATCGACGCGGCCACGGCCGAGATCACGGCCTCCGTCGCCCAGTGCCACCCCAGTGCGACCACTACGGCGACCTATGCCGACGGCAGCCAGGTCCGCTTCTACGTGCTCCCGGGCGCGGGCGGGGGCAGCGACGTCGAGCTGTGGACCGGGCAGCTCGGTGACCGCCTCGGCCTGGCGGTCGTCGGAGGCGCCGCCGACACGCCCTCCCCCGAGACGGCCGGGCGGGTCGGCGACCTGCTGATGGGGGCGCTCCAGGTCGACGGCACGTTCACCTCGACCCCGGGCGGCGACGTCACCAGCAGCTCGGCCAGCGCCTCGTCGTCCAGCTTCGGCAGCATCTCGGAGTCCGACTTCGCCCAGGCACTGGGCAGCTGGCCGAACGGCTGGCAGCGGCAGGGCACCAAGTCCGCCGGGGAGGCGCTTCCGTGCGCGGGTGACTGGACGGTCGGGTCGAGCTCCGGGAGCGGCTCCAGCCTGGGCGGCAACGGTGAGCAGGAGGCCTACGGCTTCGACTCCGCGGAGAACGCCAGGTCATCGGCCGAAGCGCTCGCTGGCGACCTGAAGGCCTGCGCCGCCTCGCCGGGCACCGTCAGCACGGCCAGCGGGCTCGGGACGGCACCGGTGACCATCGTGGTCAGCAGCGGCAACGACGCCCGGGTCACCTGGATCGTGCAGCACGGCAGCACGGTCGCCTACATCACGATCCCCGGCAGCAGCCGCCCGCCCGACGCGGTCTCCCTGACCATCCAGGGTCTGATGCTCGACGCACTCAACGGGGTCTCGGAGAGCAGTGGGCCGCCGCCGGTCGAGTCGTCGGCGCCGGTCCAGCAGCAGCAGGGCGGCAGCTCGTCGTCGTCCTCGTCGTCGTCCAGCGCGGCGCCGGCGAACTAGCTCGCGGCGGCCTTCTCGGCGCCCATCCGCCAGCGGATGCCGGCCTCGAGGAAGCCGTCGATGTCGCCGTCGAAGACCGCCTGCGGGTTGCCGACCTCGAAGTTGGTCCGCAGGTCCTTGACCATCTGGTAGGGGTTCAGCACGTAGTTGCGCATCTGGTCGCCCCAGCTGGCTTGGACGTCGCCGCGCATCTCGTCGAGCTGGGCCTTCTCCTCGGCCTTCTTCAGGGCGAGCAGCTTGGCCTTGAGCACGACCATCGCGCTGGCCTTGTTCTGGAGCTGTGACTTCTCGTTCTGGCAGCTGACCACGGTGCCGGTCGGGATGTGGGTGAGCCGGACCGCCGAGTCGGTGGTGTTGACCGACTGGCCCCCCGGGCCGCCCGAGCGGTAGACGTCGGTGCGGATGTCCTCGTCGGGGATCTCGATCTCGTCGGTCTGCTCGAGCACCGGCACCACCTCGACGGCCGCGAACGACGTCTGCCGGCGCCCTTGGTTGTCGAAGGGGCTGATCCGGACCAGCCGGTGGGTGCCGGCCTCGACCGAGAGCGTCCCGTAGGCGTACGGCGCGTGGATGGCGAAGGTGGCCGACTTCAGGCCCGCCTCCTCGGCGTAGGAGGTGTCGAAGACCTCGACGGGGTAGTTGTTGCGCTCGGCCCAGCGGGTGTACATCCGCATCAGCATCTCGGCGAAGTCCGCGGCGTCGACGCCACCGGCGCCGGAACGGACGCTGATGATCGCCTCGCGGGCGTCGTACTCACCGGAGAGGAGCGTGCGGACCTCGAGGTTCTCCACGGCCTTGTGGATCTTGGCCAGCTCGGCGTCGGCGTCGGCGAGCGCCGTCGCGTCGCCCTCCTCCTGCGAGAGCTCCACCATGATCTCGACGTCGTCGAGCCGGCCCTCGAGCTCGGTGAACCGGTCGAGCTGTCCCTGGAGCGCGGAGAGCCGGCCGGTGACGCGGGTGGCGTTCGCCTGGTCGTCCCACAGGTCGGGCGCGCCGACCTGCTCGCCCAGGTCGGCGATCTCGGCACGCATGCCGTCGAGGTCCAGCACCTGGCCGATGGTCTTCATCGTCGCTCGGAGCTGCTTGATCTCCACGTCGAAATCTGTCACGGCCACAAGAGCCAACGTTACGGCACCGGGACACATCCGACGGAACCGCCGGCGCCGTCGCTCAGCCGCCGACGGGGATGTGGAAGGCGTCGGCCAGCGACGGCGCGGTCGCCGCATCGCGCAGGGGAGCGAAGCCGAGCACCTCGGCGTAGAGCCGGCTCAGGGACAGGTGGGTCAGCGGGGCGGTCACCACCTGGTGCCCGGGCAGGTCGCGACCGGCCACCACGGTGAGCACGGCATTGCCCGCCGAGTGGTCGTCCTCGTCGGCGGTGATCACCACGACCAGCCGGCCGCTGGTGAAGTCCGGCCCGGCCAGCACCGGGCCGACGTGGTCACGCAGCCACGCGTCGGCGGTGCCGAGCGGGCAGTCGTGGGCGATGTTGCACAGGTTGGCGATCACCATGCCGGCGTCCGGCAGGGTGCCGGCGCTGGCGTCGGAGGCCAGCGCGGTGAGGGGGACGTCGTACCGGTCGCAGGCGGCGCGCTCGTCGACGAAGTAGGCCCACGGGTTGTGCTTGACGGCGTACTCCCCTGCCGGCGCCGTGACGCAGTTGCCCGGCATGTCCTCGGCGTAGAGCCGCGCCGTCTCGCCGTGCGCGAGCGCCTCCCCGAACACCGACGGGCCGGTCAGCGGGTGGCTGGACGGGTTCGCGTCGTCCTGCACGCCGAAGGTCGAGCCTCCGGCGATGGCCAGGTAGTTGGGCAGCGAGGGGTGCGTGACCGCGTGGTACGACGTGGCGTAGCCGTAGCGGGCCGCCAGCGCCGCGGTCCAGGGCATCTGGCTCTGCATCTCGCCGAGCGAGTGGTTCTCCACCAGGAAGACCAGCACCTTGGTCGGACCCGTCGTTGGGGTCGAGGCCGGCGGCGAGGTGGTCGCCCGGGTGTGCCGGGTGCGCGGCGAGACATGCGGCGAGGTCACCACCCCGCTGGGCGAGGTGGTGACCCCGGTGGTCGGCGCTGCGGTGCCCGTCGACGACGAGGTCGACGAGCATCCCCCGAGCAGCGTCGCGACCGCGGCGAGCGCCGCAGCCGTTCGTGTCGCCAGCACCTTCACCCGCCCCGTCCTTCGTCGACCCGGCCAGCCTAGGTCGCGCGCCTGGAGGGGCGGGCGGTGCCTTGGCTCACTTCACGCACAGCACCTGAGGAGTGCCGATCCCACCGAAGCCGTCGGCGCCCGGGACGATCGACTGGGCGGTGAACTTCACCTTCAGCGGCGAGTCGAGCGCCAGCTTCTGCACGTCGGCGACACCGAGCGACAGCGTGCTGGAGTAGATCGGCGTGCCATCGGCCTCCGCGGTGACGGTGGACTGGGCCCCGGTCTCGGAGGCGTCACTCACCCCGAACGTGCCGCGCAGGGCGATGCACCGGTGGTTGAGGTTGAACTCGACGGAGGACAGGTTGGTCGACGCGGCGACCACCGAGCTCGGGTAGCTGGTGCCGTTCATCTGAAGGTCGGCCGCCGGGTACATGTTGTCGGCGTTGACGTAGAGGAAGGCGCCCAGAGGCGTCCAGCCGTAGACCTTGACGACCATGTTGCCGCTGACGCCCTTGGCGTGCCGGGCCGAGGCGGGCATCACGACGCGGTAGGTGTGGACGGTGTTGGCGGCCGGCTTGTCGGCGACCCGGTAGGTGCCGTCGGCGCGCACCCTGGCCTTGCGCTGGTCGGCCCACGGCTTGCCCGGCTTGAACTTCTCCTGCAGCGTCACCTTGTGACCGGCTGCGGCCCGGATCGGACCCACCTTGCCGGTGAAGACGACCTTGTCCCCGACCTTGACCTGGCTGCTCGTGGTGGTCGCGGTGACCCGCCAGGCGGCGCCGGCCTGGGCCGGTGCCTGTACGGCGGCGAGCCCGGTGGTCGCGACGGCGAGTGCTGCGGCGGCGATGGCGATCTTGCGCATGATGTCTCCCTGTGTCTCGTGGTCTTCACCAAGTCCGATGCAGGGGTGGGTGAGTTGGTTCACTGCGCCGCGGAAATCTTTACCCACGACACCGTCCGCAGTCCCTTAGAATGGAGTCCTCCCCCCTGTTGAGTTCGGTCGTAGTAAGCCGTACACCAAGGGAGCAGTCGATGGGCAAGCACCGCAGGGGCGTCCCCGTGCATGGGGACGAGACCTACGAGCGCATCTGGGACATGGTCGGACAGGGCGCCGTGGTCAGCACGGAGTTCGTCATGTGCGGCGCGCGGCAGATGCTCGCCACCACCACGATCGTCGACGACCACGGGGTCACGGTCGACCAGACCGTGGTCCAGGTCTGACCTCTTTCCGACCGACTCTCACCCGTCCACTCCGACGGACGCGCTGCTGGTCGCGCCGATCGCAGCACGGGTCGGTGAGCCCGGCACGTGCAGCGGGAGCGTGACCGGCGCGTGGACGACGACCACCACCCGGTCGGTGGTGGCGTCGACGGAGATGTCGGCGGTCAGACCCGGATAGGTCGTGTAGGCACCCACCTGGTGCAGGTAGGCCAGGGCGGCGGTGCGGGCGGTGGCGACGTCGAGATGGAGGTCGGCGCCCAGCCCGGCGCCGTACGTCTCGGCGCCGGAGGCCGCGGCGTCGGCCGCGGTGAGCGCGGCGCCGTCGGCGAGGGTGTCGAGGCCCTGGCGCTGGAGGTAGGCCGCGGACGCATCGGTGACGACGCCGGCCATCATCGCCAGCACCAGCGCCAGCCCGA
>Ga0308175_100003566_pt1 | contig 10801 bp, 8 predicted proteins | sample PhyCR1_3_FD_203893 | JGI IMG/M metagenome (GOLD analysis project Ga0308175, IMG submission 203893) | Soil microbial communities from UC Gill Tract Community Farm, Albany, California, United States - DLSLS.C.R1 | ecosystem: Environmental > Terrestrial > Soil > Agricultural land | place: USA...
GGGCAAGGTCGTGAAGGGCGGCCGCGGCGGGCGGCTGGTCGGCACGGCCCCGGGCCGCGCGTTCTTCGACAGCCTGGCCGTGCAGGCCAACGGCGACGTCTGCGTCGCCTCGATCGCCGACGGGATCACGACCATCACGCCGGCCGGCGCCGTCAGCCGGACGCCGTTGCCCGACAACATGGTCACCAACATCTGCTTCGGCGGTCCGGACCTGATGGACGCCTACATCACCATGTCGGGCGCAGGCTCGCTGATCCGGATGCGATGGCCGCAGCCGGGGCTGAAGTTGAACTTCAGCGCCTGAGCTTCACGCCTCGACAGGCGCGGGCGCGGCCGGAATCTCCGCCATGAAGCGCCGCAGCGCCCGCAGGAACGGCAGCGCATCCTGGAACTCGCGCTGGGTGAAGCCGTCGCGCAGGTGTTCCATGTTCGGCCGGATCGCGCTCAGCGCCTGGGCGTAGCTGCGCCGGCCCTCGGCCGAAAGCCAGATGCGCTTCTTGCGCGCATCCGCCTCGCACGTCTCCACCAGGATCAGGCCGCGCCCGCAGAGCCGCTGCAGCGTGTTGGTGAGCCCGCTCTTGGTCACCTGCAGCGCCGAGGCGATCTGCATCGGCGTGATCCCGTCGCCGCGCCGGGCGAGCAGGTTCAGCACCTCGAACTGCGGATAGTTCAGCCCCAGCGGGAGCTTGCGGGCAACCACGGTCCTCACCAGATAGGCGATGTGCCCGATCTCGTCGAAGACGGCGACGTCCGGATGGTCTTCAGGTTCGGCGGCCATGAGCGGCCTCCATTGTCCACACACCTGGCGGGAAGCTAGGCAGTGTGAGATTGAATCGCAAGTTCGAGATCGAATTAAATTCTGGCAAGCTTTGTGAGCTTCGTGCCGCCGGGACTAGCGCGCAGCGTTGGCCTCGACGACCTCGGCCAGGCCCTGGCGGGCGAGTTCGTCGGCGCGCTCGTTGAACTCGTGGCCGGCGTGGCCCTTGATCCAGCGCCAGTCGACGTCGTGGCGAGATCGGGCCTCGTCCAGCCGGCGCCACAGGTCCTCGTTCTTCACCGGCTTCTTGTCGGCCGTCTTCCAGCCGCGCGTCTTCCAGCCGTGGATCCACTCGCGGATGCCCTGCTGGACATACTTGCTGTCGGTGTGCAGTTCGACCCGGCACGGGCGCTTCAGCGCTTCCAGCGCCTGGATCGCGGCCATCAGCTCCATGCGGTTATTGGTGGTCGCCAGTTCCCCGCCCCACAGCTCCTTCTCCTTCTCGGCATAGTGCAGCACCGCGCCCCAGCCGCCGGGCCCGGGATTGCCCGAGCACGCGCCGTCCGTGTGGATCACGACCTGGGGCGTCACGGCGCCGGTGTTCCGAAGAGGACAAGGTCCGGCGAGGCGCGATGCACCGCCAGCTTGCGCTCGTACTCCAGCGGGTCCTTCGGCTTCACCAGCGCCCCCTCCGGCGTCGCGCCCCAGTCGTGCAACCGGGTCAGGAAGAAGCGCATCGCCGCCCCGTGCGCCAGCACCGGCAGCGCTGATCGTTCAATATCCGACAATGGTCTGCGACTCTCGTATCCCGCCACCAGCGCTCGGGCCGCGGTGATGTTGAAATCCCCGCCTGGCTCGAAACACCAGGCGTTCAACGCAATGGCGATGTCGTAGGCTAAGGCGTCGACACAGGCGAAGTAGAAGTCTATGGCGCCGGCGAATTTCCCCTGCCGGAAGAAGACGTTGTCGGGGAAGAAATCGGCGTGGACCACACCCTTCGGCAACCCTTCCGGCCACGCCCGGGTCAATAGTTCGAGATCGGAGGATATCTGCTTGGCCAGCCCGGGCTTCAACCCGTCCGCCGCGGCCTTCAACGGTTCGAACATCGCCGCCCAGGCCGCCTGGCCCAGGTCGTTGGCCCGCGATCGCGGAAATCCCGCCGCAGCCAGGTGCAGTTCGGCGAGGCCCGCGCCCGCCTCGCGGCAGTGGGCGACGCTCGGACGGCGGACCGACAGCCCCGACAGGAAGGTGACGATCGCGCACGGCTTGCCCCGCACGCGCTTCAGAAGATGGCCGGCGCGGTCGGCGATCGGCGTGGCGCTGGCGAAGCCGTGCTCGGCCAGCCAGCGCATCAGCTCCAGGAAGAACGGCAGGTCGCCCTCGTTCACCCGCCGCTCGTAGACGGTCAGGAAGTAGCGCCCGGTCTCCGTCTCCAGCAGGAAGTTGGAGTTCTCCACCCCTTCCGCCACGCCCTTCAGGGACAGCGCGGCGCCCAGCTCGAAGTCGGCCAGCAGGCCGGCCAGTTCTTCGTCGGTGATGTCGGTGTAGACCGCCATGGCTCCGCATGGGCTCAGTCGGCGCCGAGGGTCAAGAGACCGCACGCAGCCTGGGGGATGGCGCGGTGAAACACCACGCGCGGCGGCCAGCCGCGTTGCCGCCGCATTCCTTCGGCTGTACTAGGTCGCGCAAGTTCCCGCGGGGGGACGCTTGCCAAAGCCCCCTGCCGCCCCAACCTGGACGCCCGCCATGCGCCGCCTGATCATCCTCACCTGCGCCGCCTTCCTGGTGGCGACCCCGTTCGCGGCCCACGCGCAATATGGCGGCGGCGGTGGCGGCGGCGGCCAGCAGGACAAGCAGGCCGAGGAAGACGCCAAAAAGAAGAAGCGCGACAAGGAGTGGGGCGACAGCCAGGCGCCGCTGCCCGCCCTGCGCAACGCCGGCCCCTGCCCGTTCGTGAAGACCCTCTACGACGCCTCGCGCTACGTGGAGTTCAAGGACGCCCGCGAGGCGTCCGCCAACGTCGGCTTCACCGGCGAGATCCAGAACCTGTCGGCCGGCTGCCAGTACAAGGACGACGAGCCGATCAGGGTGACGATGGACATCCTGTTCGAGTTCGGCAAAGGCCCGCAGGCCGCCGCCTCGTCCAAGACCTATCGCTACTGGGTGGCCGTGACCGACCGCAACCGCGACGTCATCGCCAAGCAGGAATTCGAGATTCCGGTGAACTTCCCGTCCGGGAAGGACCGCGTCTACGTCACCGAGCCGGTGAACAACATCACCATCCCGCGCGGCACGGCCACAACCTCCGGCGCCAATTTCGAGGTGCTGGTGGGCTTCGACGTCACGCCGAAGATGGCCGACTTCAATCGGCAGGGTAAGCGCTTCCGCGTCAACGCCGGGGAGACCACCGTCGCCTCCGGGGGGACCACGCAGCGTCGATGACGGATCTCAAGCAGGCGCTCGGCGAGGCGGTCGAGGCCGCGTTCGCTGAAGAGGGCCTGCCCGCCGACCTGGGCCGGGTCTCCGCGTCCGACCGGCCCGACCTCGCCGACTTCCAGTCCAACGGCGCGCTGGCCGCCGCCAAGCGGGTGGGCAAGAACCCGCGCGAGATCGCGACCGCCGTCGCCGCGCGGCTGTCCGCTGACCCGCGCCTGGCCGCCGTCGAGGTCGCCGGGCCCGGCTTCATCAACCTGAAGCTCGCCGACGCGGCCCTGTCGGATCGCGCCAACGCCATCGCCGCCGACCCCCGCGCGGGCGCCGCCCGCGTCGCCGCGAGCCGCCGCGTCATTGTGGACTACGGCGGCCCCAACGTCGCCAAGCCCATGCACGTGGGCCATCTGCGCGCCTCGATCATTGGCGAGGCCATCAAGCGCATCTACCGCTTCCGTGGCGACGAGGTGCTGGGTGACGCCCACTTCGGTGACTGGGGCTACCAGATGGGCCTCCTGATCGGCGCCGTGACCGACGAGAGCGCCCCCATCGCCGCAGCGATGGAGGCCCTGAACGCGGGCCAGGCCGGCGACGCCGCCGCCTTCTCCGCCGTCACGCTGGACGACCTCGACCGGCTCTATCCGCAGAGCGCGGCGAAAGGGAAGGACGACCCCGTCTACCGCGACCGGGCGCGCAAGATCACCGCGGGCCTGCAGGCCAAGCAGCCCGGCTACTACCAGCTGTGGCTGCGCTTCCGGGAGGTGACGCAGGTCGCGCTCGAGCGCGACTTCCATGCGCTGGGCGTCGATTTCGACCTCTGGAAGGGCGAGAGCGACGTCGACGGACTGATCGAGCCCATGGTCGCCGAGCTCGACCGCAAAGGCCTGCTGGTCGACGATCAGGGCGCGCGGATCGTGCGAGTCTCTCGAGAGGGGGATAAGCGCGAGCTGCCGCCCCTGCTGGTGGTCTCTTCCGAGGGCTCGGCGATGTACGGCACCACCGACCTCGCCACCATCCTGGACCGTAAGCGCAGTTTCGATCCGCAACTCGTCGTCTACTGCGTCGACCAGCGCCAGGCCGACCACTTCGAGATCGTCTTCCGGGCCGCCTATCTGGCCGGCTATGCCGCCGAGGGTGGGCTGATCCACGTGGGCTTCGGGACCATGAACGGGACCGACGGTAAGCCCTTCAAGACCCGCGAGGGCGGCGTGCTGAAGCTGCACGACATGGTCGAGATGACCCGCGCCAAGGCGCGCGAGCGCCTGCATGAGGCCGAGCTCGGCGAGGACCTGTCGCCGGAGGAGTTCGAGGAGATCGCCGGCAAGGTGGCCGTGGCGGCCCTGAAGTTCGCCGACCTGCAGAACTTCCGCGGCACCAGCTACGTCTTCGACCTCGACCGCTTCACCAGCTTCGAGGGCAAGACCGGACCCTACCTGCTCTACCAGGCCGTCCGCGTGAAATCCCTGCTGCGCCGCGCCGCCGACGAAGGCGCCGAAGCGGGGACGATCGTCATCGCCGAGCCCGCCGAGCGGGACCTCGCCTTGACCCTGGACGCGTTCGAGACCTCGCTCGGCGAGGCCTACGACCGCTACGCGCCGAACGCCGTGGCCGAGCATGCCTATCGCCTCAGCCAGGCGTTCTCGAAGTTCTATGCCGCCTGCCCGATCCTGCAGGCTGAGCCGGCCGTCCGCGCTTCACGCCTGGCGCTCGCCAAGGCCACTCTGGCGCAGCTCGAACTCGCGCTCGACCTGCTGGGCGTCGCCGTCCCGGAGCGGATGTAGACCCATCTGAGGTTGCGCCCGCTCGACGGGCCGGAACGCCGAACGTGGGAGTCTCGCGGCAAGGGGGAATCCGATATCTGCGGTTTCCCGCCGTTGTGGGTCGACCGCCTGTTCGGCGCACGGCACCTACCCAGGACCTGGCCAGGCGCCTATGGCGTCGATGACCCCCAGCCGGGCGGCGGCCTCGACCAGTTGCTCACGCCTCTGGGCTTCGCCCCGAGCGTCCGCCGGCGGCGCCGGCGGCCAAGGAACGTCTAGCCTCAGCCGCCGCGACGCCGCTCCGGTTACGCCAGCAGGAACATCCCTGCCGACAGCTGCGACAAGTGCACGCCCGCCAGCGTGACCGTGTCTCCCGCGCCGTCATCGATGACGACGCCAGCCGCCGTGTCCGTGGCGTGGTGAGCCAGGATGTCGGCGCCCGAAGTGAACAGCGACTTGTCGAACTGAATGCTGTCGTTGTGCACGTCGAAGTCGGTGATCGTGTTCGCGCCGAAGTGCGGGCGGAAGAGGAAGATGTCCGGCCCGTCGCCACCGGTCAGCACATCGCCGACGCCGCCGACCAGAACGTCGGGACCGTTGCCGCCGTTGACCGTGTCGCCGCCCGCGAACCCGTCGACCACGTCCGGCCCATTGCCGCCGTTCAGCACGGTGTTGATCCCCGAGATGTAGTTCACGCCCGGGTTGCTCACGATCACGTAGAGGTTGGCCGTCGCCGTGCCGCCATGCGGGTCGGACACGGTGTACTGGAAGATGTCCTGCGCCACGTATTTCGACGGCAGCGAGCCGTGGTCGGCGACATAGACGTAGGAGCCGTCGGCGTTGACGGTCAGCGAGCCGTAGGTCCCGGTCACCGCGTGGCCGACGTTGCCGCCGATGCCGTTGATGGCGCTGACGCTCAGGTGGCCGTTGTCGTGGACGTCGGGGTCGCTGTCGTTGGCCAGCACCCCGTTGCCGGCCGCGACGGTCAGCGTCGAGCCCTTGCCGACGCCGTTGCTGTCGGGGACGGCGATGGGCGGGTCGTTGGCGCCGATCAGGGTCACAACCACGTTCTGGGTGACCGTGCCGCCGTGGTGATCGTCGACGGTCACCGGCGTGGTAATCGTCAGCTTCTCGCCCACCGCCAGGAAGTCGAGGTCCTTGTCGACCACCTGGTAATTCCAGTCGACGTTGCCGGCGTTGGTGTTCGCCGCCTCCGCCGCGATCGTGAAGGCCGCCTTGAACTCGGCGATCTGCGCCGGCGTCAGCTCGGAAGTGTAGTCATGCGTCGCGTCCGTCCAGGTGACGGTCTGCGTCGAGGCGTCGATGGCGTTCGGCGTCGGCCGGTCGTTGAGGTCGGGATCCGAGAACGCGACCACGCCCGACGTCGAGTCGATCGCCGAGCTGCCGGTGACGTTCGGCAGTTCGTTGATCGAGCCGGTCAGGGTCGAGCTGCCGCTGACGATCACGGGTGTGTCGTTGGTCCCGGTGAACACCACCGTCACCTGCTGGGTCGAGGTGTCCTGGAACGGCGATCCCGTGCGGTGGTCGGTGACGGTGAGGTCGTAGGTCACCGTCAGCGTCTCGCCGACCGCCAGGAAGTCGACGTTGTGGTCCTGCAGGCTGAAGTCCCACGCGAGCGTGCCCGAAGTCCCGTCATGGCTGATCGAGGCCGACATCGCGGTCCCGAGCGCCGAGAAGGTCGCTCCCGGCACTGCGCCGCCGGACCAGATCGCCGAATGCAGCGCCGCGCTGGCCGTGTGCGTGTCGGTGGCGTCGGCGTCGCTGAACGCCATCGAGCCCGAAACCGCGTCCGGCGTCGCGGAATTCGAGGTGTTGGCGAGTTCGGTCAGGGCGTGCGGCGAACCGGCGTCGGGCGACAGCACCGGCGGCGTGTTGCCGATCAGGACGACGCGGTAGGTGCCTTGGCCGATGTCCTGCACGCCCGCGCCGAACGAGCCGGCGTCGACGTAGAAGGTCCCGCCGTGGCCGAAGCCGATGTTCAGTTGCGAGTCGGTCCCCACCCCGCCGTTGTTGGCGGTCGAGATCAGCGACGAGGGCGTGCCGTCGCCCCAGGCCACGGTCGTGTCGCGGCTGGGGCTCGCGCCGCCGTAGAGGGCCATAAAGGGATCGGTCAGCGTGCCGTTGCCGGACGAAGCGCCCTCCAGCTTGATGACGTAGTGCTTGCTGTCATCGAGGGTGACCTTGAACCAGTCGTGGTCGCCCTGCAGCTCGATGTTCCCCGCGATGCCGGACACGTCGTCGTTCAGGGTCGTCGCCGAGGCCGCATCCTGGCCGTGGTCGTCCAGGCCGTTCACGCGGTTCCAGCCCAGGGCGTCCATCGTGCGCAGGTCGGTCTGGGTGATGTTGTTGACCACGCCCGAGTTCGCGTCGGCGAAAGAATTGCGCGGCGAGGCGCCCGTGCTCGGGTCGGCGATGTCGCCGTTGTTGTCGAGCACCAGGTTGAAGTTCGGGTCGCCCTGCGAGCCGGTGAACGAAAGGATGTTGTTCGATCCCGTCTCGAGGATCGCCCGGCCCGGCGAGCCGTTGGCCGTCGACACGAAGTGCAGCAGGTCCATCAGGCTGTAGTTGCTGTTCGTGTCGCTGTTGTTGAACGGCTGGCCGCCGAACATGAAGCGGCCCATCGAGACTTCGGTCAGCTCGTGGGCGATGACGCCAAACGCGTCCGTCGAGCCAGACGCAATCCCGTCCGTGCGGTCGAAGTCGAAGTTGAAGGCGCTGTTCAGCGTGACCTTCGTGTCCGGGTCGCTGGCGGCGTCGCCGTCGTTGCCGCCGGCCAGGCCCAGCAGCTTCTCCTGCCCGCGGGTGAGCCACCACTTGACGTCGCTGCCCGAAGTGAACGGCACGCCGGGATCGCTGGTCGGCAGCGCCGCCAAGAACGCCGCGTCGTCGCCGGGGTCCGAATCGTTGTTGGCGCCGTGGGTAAGCAGGGCGGCGCGGATGTCGGCGTAGCTGTGAGAATGGAGGTTGCTGCCGAAGATGTTGTTGGCCAGCGCGTTCGACGGGAACGCGTTGCCGTTGCCGTCGACCGTGTCGTAGCGCCAGTCGATCTTCAGCACGACGTTTTCGGACGTCGTGAGCTGCGAAGACAGGAAGTTTTCGACCAGCCCGACAGTGTCCTTGTACGCCTGCGTTACGCCGGATTCGAAGTTGTTCTCGAACGTCAATGCCATGACGGCAGCCCTCCCAAAGAGCGGCCCACCAAACCGCGGTTGGCGCACTGTTACTGGGCAATTTCGGATTTGGAACTCAGCTCGCATCAGAAGCGAGCCACAGCCCCAGGGGTCAGACGCTGTCGGCGCGACCACTACGCTGAGTCGTCCGGCCCGATCACGTTCAGCCCACGGACTTTCAAGCTATCCAGCCGGCCGTCTTCGCCAGCACCCGGCGCAGCGGGACGAGAGCCACTGGCGGCCGTTCGTAGCCGGCTCGGCGGGCGCTGCGGCGAAGCCGGGCGATGGGCTCGGCGGTAACCTTGCCGGGATCGCAACCATGTCCCCACACAGCGTTTCTTTATGGGCGCGTAATGCTGAGAGGTTAAACCGCCTCACTGTTTCGCCACCCACCCCTTACGGGAGCGTCCTCAGTGCAGGTGTATCGCTATGTCGAGGAAGACACGTCGCGCTATGCGCTCACCCGCGACGTCGGCGGTTCACGCCTGCCGGTCCATGGCGCGGTCTGGCTCTACGTCGGCCCGGTGCAGCTCAGCGACCGCCAGCGCGTCGGCCGCGTGAAGACCGAGATCCTGCGCAAGGGCTACTACCTCTGGCCCGACGACGCCGAGCCGCGCAGCTTCGCGCCGCGATAGGGACGGCCGCGGCGGACGCTCGCCCGATCCGGGAGTTGCTGCCGCCGTGGCCCCGGTTCCTCGGTGCGGCGCGCCAAACGTCCTTGCTGGCCCCTTGACCCCATGGCGGCGTCCGGGCGCCCTGGCGCAGGAGGGCGTGCGAATCATGCCGCCAGCGGCCGAGAGCGTCGACGGACCTCATCCCTACGTCGGGCTGTTGCGGCATTCCGCACCCTCTGGGCGGGCCAGGCGCTCTCCGATGCCGGGAGCGAGCTCTACCGGCTGGGCGCGATCTGGCTGGCGGTCGGGATCGCCGGCGCGGATGCGGCCTGGCTGCCCATCGCCCAGTCCACGGCCATGCTGGCGTTCGCCCTGGGCGCCGGCGCGGTGGTCGATGGCCTGAGCGCGCGCAAGGTGATGATCTGGGCCGACCTGATCCGCGCGGCGGTCACCGCCGTCCTGGTCGCCGCGGCTTTCACGATCGGGCTGTCGCTGCCGCTGCTGATTGGCGCGGGCGTGGTGCTGTCCGGCGTCCAGGCGGTGTTCGATCCGGCGCTGCAGGCGGTCGTGCCGCGCCTGATGCCGGACCCGCATCGGCTGCGCGCGCTGAACGGCCTCTTCGACGTCACGGGACGCCTGGCGGTCATCACCGGCTCGGCGCTCGGGGCGGCCATCGCCGCCGTCGCGCCACCGATCCACCTGCTTACGGCCAACTCGGCGAGCTTCCTGGCCTCGGCCGGGTCGATCGCCGCCGCCGGTCATCGGCTCGACGGCGAGGCCGCCGCCGCGGGCCCAAGGGCGGGCGTCCGTCAGCGCCTGGCGCGGGGCTGGCGCGCCGCGCGGGCCACCGAGGGCGCGCGCACGATCCTCGCCGTCACGGCGGTCTCCTATGCGACGCGCGCGCTCGGCTTCGCCCTGGGCGTGCCGCTGCTGCTCGCCAAGGGCGGCGTGGCGGGCGGACTGCCGACGCTGGCGCTGGTCATGGCCGCGCAGGCGATCGGCGACGGCGGGACCAACCTCCTCACCGTCACCTGGCGGGTGAGGAACGGCTGGGGGTTCCTGTTCGTGGGCTACGTCCTGCGCGGCCTGGGCCTCGCGGGCATCGGTGCGGGCGCGCTCTACGCACCGCCGCAGATCGCGCCGCTGGCCATGGCCGCGGGCAGCTTCGTCCTGGGCGTCGGCGGCTCGATGGCCTTCCTGCAGATGATGCCGTTCTTCCAGACCCGGATGGACGTCGCCGACGCCACGGCCGTCTTCCGCCTGCGGTACGCCATCCTGGCGGCCGCGACGATCCTGGGGGCGCTCTTCGGGCCGGTCGCGTTCCGCCTCTGGCGCCCCGCCTGGGTGATCCTGTCCTGCGGCGCGATCCTGGCGCTGGCGGGGTTCGTCGGCACGCAGCGGGCGCCCCGCGCCGAAACGCCCATGGACTGACGCAGCGTCCGGCGCCCAAGATGGCCGCCGTCAACGCCCACGAGGGGAGCCTTCCCATGCCCGAAGCCCTGATCATCGACGCCTGCCGCACGCCACGCGGCATCGGCAAGGTCGGCAAGGGAGCGCTCGCCGACGAGCATCCTCAGCACCTTGCGTCCACCGTCCTGGCGGCCATCGCCAAGCGCAACGGCCTGAACACCGCCCAGGTGGATGACGTTATCTGGGGCTGCTCGTCCCAGCGCGGCAAGCAGAGCAACGACATGGGCCGCATGGCTGCGCTCGACGCGGGCTTCGACGTGCGGGCGTCGGGCGTGACGCTGGACCGCTTCTGCGGCTCGGGCATCACCGCCGTGAACCTGGCCGCCGCCCAGATCATGGCCGGCATGGAAGACCTGGTGATCGCCGGCGGCACCGAGATGATGAGCTATACGGCCGCCACCGCCGCCCAGCAGGGGCCGGACGGCGGGCCGCCGCTGATGGACAACGGCAACACCCGCCTGCGCGCGCGCCATCCGCAGTCGCACCAGGGCGTCTGCGCCGACGCCATCGCCACCATGGAAGGCATCTCCCGCCAGGCGCTGGACGAACTCGCCCTCGTCAGCCAGCAGCGCGCCGACC
>Ga0308175_100003567_pt1 | contig 10799 bp, 10 predicted proteins | sample PhyCR1_3_FD_203893 | JGI IMG/M metagenome (GOLD analysis project Ga0308175, IMG submission 203893) | Soil microbial communities from UC Gill Tract Community Farm, Albany, California, United States - DLSLS.C.R1 | ecosystem: Environmental > Terrestrial > Soil > Agricultural land | place: USA...
ACCGGCTCACCCCGCTCGCCGCGCAGGTGGGTGTCGGTGACGAGCCGGCACAACGCGGCATACCCCACCCCCGCGGGCAGCCCGCCCGCTCGCCCGCGGGCGAGTACGGTGACCCGCGGGTGGCGGGGGTCGCGCTCGGCACCACCGCGCGCCGGGGTGCGCCGGTATGCCGCGTCGGCGCCACCGCGCCCCGGCTGCGGCCGGGACTGGGGCTCCACCGCGAGGTCGACCCCGAGGACGGGCGAGATGCCGGCGGCGGTGGCCGCCACGACGAACCGGACCGCGCCGTAGAGGCCGTCGCGGTCGGTGAGCGCCAGCACCGGCTGGCGGTGCTGGGCGGCGCGCTCGACGAGCGCCTCGGGGGTGGCGGTGCCGTAACGCATCGAGAACCCGGAGGCCACGTGGAGGTGGACGAAGTCGGTCATGGCGAGGCTGAGGCGGGCATTGACGTGGGCATCGACGTGGGCATGGAGGCGGGCAGCAGGAGGTCACCGTGGTGGCGGGACACCGGCAGGCCCAGGCCCGCGCGGACGAGGTCGAGGAAGGTCTCGGCCTGACGCAGCAGGTCGTCGGCCTCGCGGGTGCTGGGGGTGCCGGTGCGGCGGGTGGCGGCGGCGAAGAACCCGGCCCACTCGGCGAGCTCGGGCGCGATGACCGGCAGCACCGCCCACAGGCTGCGCGGCCCGGAGGCACTGCCCGTGGTGCGGGCGGCGACGAGCGCAGCCGCGGCCCGCAGGGCACCGAGCCGGGCGTGCTGGTGGCGCTGGTCGACCTCGCGGCTGTGGCACGCCGCGAGCAGCGAGGCCTCGGCGCGCTCGAGCAGCTCGAGGACCGCCGCGGCGCCGGCGGTCTGGACGGGCGGAGTGGGCGGGGTCGCAGGGGTGGTCGGCGCAGGTGCGGGAGTGGTGGTCGTCGTCATCGGTCGCACCTCAGTCCGCGACCCGCAGCAGCCGCCACGACCGGTCACCCTCGACACCGTCGGCCACGGCACCGAGGTCGTAGACCCCCACCCCGGCGAGCCGTCCGGGGCTGGCCTCGACCCGCCACACCTGCCGCTCGCGGGCGTCGGTGAGCACGTCGGTCCCCTCGCGGGCGTCACGCCACCAGGCCCGGCGCTCCTGCCAGTGGTCGAGCACCGCGCGCACGACGTAGAGCCGGCCACGCCACACGAACGCCTCCGGCTGCGGGTCGTCCGCGCGGACCTCGATGGACTCTTCGTACCGGCGCACCACGAACGGGCTCCTTCCAGGGCACAGGGGCATGGAGAACTGAGGGCTCCGGCCCCGCGGACGCGGGCGGGGTCGAGGCGCCTGCTGCGCAGGGGCCGGAGCCCGTGGGGTCCGTGGCGGCGTCGTCACGGCGTGGGGACCGTGGCGGGCCGGTGGCGGAACCTCCGTCGATCGAACCTCTGTTTCGAACATCAGTTCGACTTGACGCTACGCTACACCCGGGTCCGGACAACCCGTCAAGCCCACCGGGTGCATGGTCAACCGCCCTGATCGCCCCTAGTCTGCGGTCATGTCATCGCAGGGCGCGCCGCCCGCACCGCCCCCCGCGCCACAGGGCCCGGACCTGGCTGCCCACCCAGCCGTCCGGCGGGTGCTGGCTGCGTTGGCCGTCCACCACGTCGTCCCCGAGGTCGTCACCCTGCCGGACGCCGTCCGCACCGCGGCCGCGGCCGCCAGCGCACTGGGCATCACCCCGGCGGAGATCGCCAACTCGTTGATCTTCCGGGCCCACCGCGACGACGGCCAGACCACCCCCCTGCTCGTGCTCACCTCCGGCGCCCACCGGGTCGACCTGGTCAAGGTGGCCGAGCTCGTCGACGGCCTCGACCACGTCGACCGGGCCGACGCCGACTTCGTCCGCGACAGCACCGGCTTCGCGATCGGCGGGGTGGCGCCGGTCGGCCACACCAGCCCGGTCCAGACCCTCGTCGACGTGTCGCTGAGCCGCTACCCCAGCGTCTGGGCGGCCGCGGGGCACAGCCACACCGTCTACAGGACGACGTACGAAGAACTCCTGAGAGTCACCGGCGGGCACGCCATCGAGGTCGCCTGAGCCACCGGTCCGGGTCGTCGCCTACAGGTCGAGGTTGCGGTGCACGTCCAGGGTCGCGGTGGAGCGGTTCATCGTGATGAAGTGCAGCCCCGGCGCGCCCTCCGTCAACATCCGCTGGGCCAGCTCGGTCGCGATCTGCACCCCCACCTCGCGGGTGGCTACCGGGTCGTCGGCGACCGTCTCGAGCCGCGACACCACGGCCGGCGGCAGCGGCGTTCCCATCAGCTGCGACATCCGGGCCACCTGCTTGAAGTTGGTGACCGGCATGAGCCCGGGCGAGATCGGCAGGTCGGGCCGCCGTCCGGCCACCCGGTCGCGCAACCGCAGGTAGGTCTCGGCGTCGAAGACCATCTGGGTGATCGCGAAGCTCGCTCCCGCGTCGGCCTTGCGCACCAGCACCTCGACGTCGTGGTCGAGGTCCGGCGAGGCCGGGTGGACGTCGGGGAACGCCGCGACTCCGATGGTGAAGCTGCCGAGCGGGCGGATCAGCTCGACCAGGTCGGTGGCGTGGTTGAGCCCCTCAGGGTGGGCCACCCACTCACCGCCGGGGTTGCCGGGCGGGTCACCCCGCAAGGCGAGGATGTTGCGGACTCCACTCGCGGCATACAGCCCCACCACCTGGCGCAGGGCCGCCACGGAGGCACCCACGCAGGTGAGGTGTGCCAGCGGGGTCAGCGTGGTCTCGCGGGCGATCCGCTCGGTCACCCGCACGGTGCGGTCCTGGTTCGACCCCCCGGCGCCGTACGTCACGGACACGAACGCCGGTCGCACCGACTCCAGCCGCCGGATCGCGTCCCACAGGAGCGCCTCGCCGGCGTCGTCCTTGGGCGGGAAGAACTCGAAGCTGATCGACGGCGTCGGGGAGGTGAGCATGCCCGGGATCGACCGAGTCAGCTGCGCCGGTCGGTCCAGTCGGGAGGGCTGCCCGGATGCCATGGCGGTGAGACTAGTCGAGCGCCCACGCCGTAGGCTCAGGGGCATGACCAGCCCGCTCGACGCCGCGCGGCTGCGGGAGCGTGTGCAGCACTGCGTCGACGACGTGCTCGCCCGCGAGTCGGCCGTGCTGGCCGAGGTGGGTCCGGACGCCAGCGAGCTGCTGGACGCCGTCGCGCGCCTGCTCACCGGCGGCAAGCGGCTGCGGGCGGCGTTCCTGTACTGGGGCTACCGTGCGTCCGGCCAGCCGGACTCCGACGCCGCGGTCACGGCGGCCAGCGCGATGGAGTTCTTCCAGGCTGCGGCCCTGATCCACGACGACGTCATGGACGACAGCGACACCAGGCGCGGCATGCCCGCCGCACACCGCTCGCTCGCCGCCCGGCACGAGCGCGAGGCGTGGGCCGGCGACGCGGGCCGGTTCGGGATCGCGGGGGCGATCCTCGCGGGGAACCTGTGCCTCAACTGGTGCGACGACCTGTATGCCGGGTGCGGCCTCCCAGCCGAGCACCTGGCTCGCGCGCGGCCGGTGTTCGACACCATGCGCACCCAGCTGATGGGCGGCCAGTTCCTCGACGTGGTCGAGTCGGCGAGGTCGTGGGAAGGCGTGCCGACGCCCGAGCGGGTGGAGCGGGCGGCCCACGTGATCCGGTTCAAGAGCGCCAAGTACACCGTGGAGCACCCGCTGCTCATCGGCGCCACCGCGGGCGGGGCTGGCGCGGACGACCTGGCGGCGCTGTCGCACTACGGCCTCGACCTCGGGCAGGCGTTCCAGCTGCGCGACGACCTGCTCGGGGTCTTCGGTGACCCGGCCGCGACCGGCAAGCCGGCCGGTGACGACCTGCGTGAGGGCAAGCGCACGGTGCTCGTCGCCCACGCGCTCGCCGGGGCCGACGAACAGGGACGCCGGCTCCTCGAGCTGCGGCTCGGCGACCCGGCGCTCGACGGCTCCACGGTCGAGCGGCTGCGCGGGGCCATCGTCGCCAGTGGCGCCGTGGACGCGGTGGAGGCCGACATCGCCCGGCTCGTGGAGTCCTCGCGGATGGCCCTGAAGTCCACCACGGGGCTGGCCCGCGACGCGGTGGACGTGCTCGACCAGCTCATCGACAGTGCCACGGCCCGTGACTACTGACCCCGAAAACCGACCCCAGCGGGTCGCTAGAAGGCTTGTTCCATCGCCCGGCGGCGCACCTCGGTCTTGAAACCGGCGGCGAGGGCGTCCACAGGCGTCCCCTCGACCGGCAGCGTCGAGTCCGGGGTGAACAACCAGCGCAGCAGCTCCTCGTCGTCCATGCCGCCGTCGGCGAGCACCGTGAAGGTGCCGCGCAGGTGACGCAGGACGTGCTCGTCGAGGAACTGCTCCGGCACTGACACCACGCGTCGCTCCCCAACCCGGGCGGACAACAGCTCGCGGTCCTCGAGCATCCGGCGCACGGTGGACAGCGGCACCAAGAGCCGCTCCGCGACGTCGGGAACCGTCAGCCAGGACCCCACGAGGGTCTCGAGCGGGACCTCGCTCGGGGTGGCGGCATCGTCCGTGGGTAGGTTCGTCACAGCGCACAGCCTGCCCAGCCACCGCAGGCAAATCAAATTACATCGATGTAAGTCAAGGTGGCCGCGCTCACCGTGGTGTACCTTTCACACGAGCCACACCTGTCACACTGTCCACTCACGCATCGAAGGACGTCCGATGTCACCCGTGTTCGCCCCCGCTGCAGTACCGACAGCCGCGACACATGTGCCCCTCGCGGTAGTCCAGAAGGCCAAGCCCGCCCCGTGGGGGTGGGTCGGCTACACCGTGCGCGCGGGCGACACCCTGAGCGCCATCGCCACCCGCACCGCCAGCACCCCGGGCGCCCTCGCCGCCCACAACCACCTGCGCGGCGGCGGCAACCACCTGTCCGTCGGCCAGCGGCTCTCGGTCCCCCGCACCGCCGCCCAGCACCGCGCCGACGTCGCACGCGCCAAGGCCGCCGCTGCGGCGCGCGCCGCAGCGATCCGACGGGCCACCTACACCGTGCGCGGCGGCGACACCCTCAGCGCCATCGCAGCGCGGCGCGGCGTCACCCTGGCCGCGCTCCTCAAGACCAACCGGCTGAGCACGCGCTCGGTCATCCACCCCGGCCAGAAGCTGCGCATCCCCGGCACCGCCGCCCGGGTCGGCGCCAGGCGGCCCGGCGCCCCCAAGGTGACCACCACGACCTACCGGGTCCGCGGCGGCGACACCCTCAGCACCATCGCCGCCCGCACGAAGACCCCGCTGCGCACGCTCTACTCGATGAACCGGCTCGGTCCACGCAGCGTCATCCACCCCGGCCAGCGGCTCAAGGTGCGCGGCACCGCCCCCGCGAAGGCCGCCGCACCCCGCACCGCGGCATACACGGTCCGTGCCGGCGAGACGCTGAGCGAGATCGCCGCACGCACGGGCAGCACGGTCGCGGCCCTGGCCAAGGCCAACCACCTGCGCAACGCCAACCACCTCACCGCCGGCCAGCGGCTGCGCATCCCGGTGAAGGCGGCCCCCAAGGCCACCAGCGCGAACACGTTCGCCGGGCGCACCTACCCCAGCTCCATCGTCAAGGCCGCCAACCGCAACCGCGCAGCCCTGGCCCGCACCGCCGTCCCGACCCGCGCCCAGACCCGAACCATGATCGTCAACACCGCCCGGCGGCACGGCGTCGACCCGAAGCTCGCGCTGGCCATCGGCTGGCAGGAGTCCGGCTGGAACCAGCGACAGGTCTCGGTCGCCAACGCCATCGGCGTGATGCAGGTCATCCCCTCGTCCGGCGAGTGGGCCTCCCAGATGGCCGGGCGGAAGCTCAACCTCCTGCGAACCCAGGACAACGTCACCGCAGGTGTGGTGATCCTGCGCTCCCTGACCCGCTCCGCCAAGAACCTCGACCAGGCCATCGCGGGCTACTACCAGGGCCTGTACTCCGTGCAGAAGAACGGCATGTACGCCGACACCAAGCAGTACGTGGCAGCCATCAAGGCGCACCGAGGACGGATGTAGGCGACCCCGGCCACGGCCACGCCTGTCCGAGAAGCCTCCGAACACCTCCTACACTTTGCGGGTGTCTTCCGGTGTGACCGAGTCCCTCGAGGGGCGTGTGCTCGACGGGCGCTACCGCGTCCAGTCGCACATCGCCGACGGCGGGATGGCCTCGGTCTACCTCGCCCTCGACACCCGCCTGGACCGCGACGTGGCCCTCAAGGTGCTGCGTCGCGACCTCGCGCAGGACGAGGCCTTCGCGAGCCGGTTCCGCCGTGAGGCGCGCTCGGCGGCCCGCCTGTCCCACCCCAACGTGGTGGCCGTCTTCGACCAGGGCGAGGACGAGGGGCTGATGTTCCTCGCCATGGAGTACGTCCCGGGCCAGACGCTCCGCGACGTCATCCGGGCGGAGGGGCCGCTCACGCCCCGCGCTGCGCTCGATGTCATCACCCCGGTGCTGCAGGCGCTCGCCGCGGCGCACCGCGCAGGCATCATCCACCGGGACGTCAAGCCCGAGAACGTCATCCTGCGCGAGGACGACGGCACCGTGAAGGTTGCCGACTTCGGGCTCGCCCGGGCCGTTACCACCCAGACCAGCACCGCCTCGCAGACGGGGGTGCTCCTGGGCACGGTGGCCTACCTGTCCCCCGAGCAGGTGGAGCGCGGCATCGCCGACGCGCGCAGCGACGTCTATGCCGCCGGGCTGGTGCTGTTCGAGATGCTCACCGGGGCCAAGGCGTTCACCGGCGACACCCCCATCCACGTCGCCTACCAGCACGTCCACGGCTCGGTGCCCGTGCCGTCCTCCCGGGTCCCGACGGTGCCCCCCGAACTCGACTCACTGGTCGCGCTCGCAACCGCACGCGACCCCGACCAACGCCCTGCCGACGCGGGTGAGCTGATCGCACAGGTGCGTCGCTCTCGGTCCATGCTCACCGCTGCCGAGCTCGACCGGCGCCCGGAGGGAGACCGGGGAACCGCGGCCCGAGGTGCCAGCACGGTCGCCGTCGAGCCCACGAGCGCGCTGCCGCAGGAACCACGGCGCAGGGTGCCACCGGTTGCCCTCCCCGTCGACCACACGCCCACCGAGCCGCCCGGCACGGCCCTCGATGGTCGGGTGCTGCCGCCGGTGCCGGTCCATCGTCGCCAGTCCGAGGGCGGCCGACGCGGCCCGTGGCGCTGGTTGTGGGCCGTCCTCGCGGTGGCGGTCGTCGCCGGCGCCGCCGCGTGGTGGTTCCTCTCCGGCCCCGGCTCCCCCACCGTGGTGCCCGGCGGTCTGCAGGGGCTGACCTTCGCGCAGGCCCAGTCGGCGCTGGGCACCGCCCACCTCGACGCGCACGAGGTCGACTCGTTCAGCGAGACCGTCGCCAAGGGCAAGGTCATCTCGACCGACCCGGTGGCCGGCGCCCAGGTGCGCCGCGGCACCAATGTCGACGTCAACGTCTCCAAGGGCCCCGAGCGCTATGCCGTGCCCGACGTGGTCAACAAGTCCGCGGCCGAGGCGCGCGACCAGATCGCCGCCAGCAAGCTCGCGGTCGGCACCACGAAGGAGGCCTACGACGAGTCCGTCGACGCCGGCCTGGTCGTCAGCACCGACCCCAAGGCCGGCACCGAGCTGAAGCGCGGCGACAAGGTCAACCTCGTCGTGAGCAAGGGCAAGCAGCCGATCAAGGTCCCGGACTACACCAACAAGCCTGCCGACGACGCGGTCAAGGGGCTCGGGGACCTCGGCCTGAAGGTCGACGCCACCGAGCAGCAGAACAGCGACACCATCACCAAGGGCAACGTCATCAGCCAGTCGCCCCCCGGCGGCACGACGCTGTTCAAGGGCGACGAGGTCAAGCTCGTGGTCTCCAAGGGCCCGGTGATGGTCAAGGTGCCGGACGTCACCGGCAAGCAGGCCGATGAGGCCAAGGCGATCCTCGAGGGTGCGGGCTTCAAGGTGGAGGAGCAGCGGGTGCTGGGCGGCGTGTTCGGCACCGTGCACCACACCGAGCCCGCGGCCAACACGGAGGCCCCGAAGGGGTCGACCGTCACCATGGTCATCGTCTAGGTGCCCGGCCGCTCCCTCCCCGCCGCACGGCTGGCCACGCTGCTGCTCATCGCGGTCACCGCGGTCTGGGGCTCGACGTTCTTCCTCATCCGCGACCTGGTCGCGCACGTCCCGTCGGCGGACTTCCTCACCGTGCGGTTCGCCATCGCCGCAGCCGTCATGGCGGCGGTGTTCCACCGCCAGACCCGTGCGCTGAGCCGTCGCGAGGTCCTCGTCGGGGTCGGGCTCGGCGTGCTCTACGGCGGCGCGCAGCTCCTCCAGACGGTCGGTCTCGAGCACACCGACGCCTCCGTGTCCGGCTTCGTGACCGGGACCTACGTCGTCCTCACGCCGGTCCTGGGCGCGGTGTTGCTTCGCGACCGGGTGCCGGCCACCACCTGGGTTGCGGTGCTGCTCGCCACCGCGGGCCTCGCGGTCCTGTCGCTGCGTGGCTTCTCGGTCGGCTTCGGTGAGGCGCTCACCCTGGCTGCCGCGGCGCTCTACGCGCTGCACATCCTCGGCCTGGGGCGCTACTCCACGTCCGCCTCCGCCACCGGCCTGGCGACCGTGCAGGCGGTCGTCATCGCGGTCGTGGCGCTGGTGGGCGCGCTGCCCGGGGGCATCACCCTCCCGCAGACCGGTGGCCAGTGGACCTCGCTGCTCTACATGGCGCTCGTGGCCGGGGCGGTCGCGCTGTGGGCGCAGACCTGGGCGCAGTCGCACCTGCCGGCAACCCGGGCGGCGATCGTGATGACGATGGAGCCGGTGTTCGCCGCGTTCTTCGCGGTGCTGCTCGGCGGGGAGTCGCTCACCGCGCGGATGCTGCTCGGTGGCGGCCTCGTCCTCGCGGCGATGTACGTCGTCGAGCTGCTGGGGCGCCGCTCACCCGGCTCCACGGAGCTGCTCCACCACGAAGTGGCCTGAGCCCGCGCGGCTCAGGCCCCGTTGGGCCCCTTCTCCAGCAACGGCACCAAGGCCGCGATGGCCTGGGCCGTGCCGGCGTCGTCGACGTCGAGGTGCCAGACGAGCCGCACCGCGGTGCCGCTGACGGGATAGAGCCGTATGCCGCGTGCGGCCGCCTGCTCGACGAACCCCGCCGGCGTCCACCCGGCACCCGCCACCTCGAGGACCACGATGTTGGTCTGCACCGTGGTGGGGTCGACCGAACCCGGTGCCGCCTGCGCGGCTGCCTCGGCGAACCGGTGGGCGCGCGCGTGGTCCTCGGCGAGCCGCTCGACGTGGTGCTCGAGCGCGTAGAGCCCGGCTGCCGCGAGGATGCCGACCTGTCGCATGCCGCCACCGAACCGCTTGCGCCAGATCCGGGCGGTGGCCATCTGGTCGCTCGACCCGAGGAGGACCGAGCCGACGGGTGCGCCGAGCCCCTTGGACAGGCACACGCTGACCGTGTCGAACTGGCTGCCGTAAGCATCGAGCGGGACACCCGTGGCGACGTGGGCGTTCCAGACCCGGGCTCCGTCGAGGTGCATGGCGATGCCGCGGGACGAGGTGCCCTCACGCAGCTTCTGGATCTGGTCGAGCGGCTGGACCGTGCCGCCGCCGAAGTTGTGGGTGTTCTCCACCACCACCAGGCGCGTGTTCACCTGGTAGGCGCCGCCATCGGGGACCATGAGCGACAGGGGCTGGGCCGCGTCGAGCAGCCCGTGGTCGGCCACCCACGAGCGCGCGGAGATGCCGGACAGCGCTGCGGCGGCGCCCATCTCGGCACGCAGCACGTGGGCCAGGGAGTCGGCGACCAGCTCCTCGCCCGGCTGGACGTGCAAGCGCAGCCCGAGCTGGTTGGCCATCGTGCCGCTGGGGGTGAACAGGCCGTCCTCGTGGCCCAGCAGCCCCGCGACTCGCTGTTCGAGCTGTCGGACCGTGGGGTCCTCGCCGAAGACGTCGTCGCCGACGGGTGCAGCGGCCATGGCGGCGCGCATCGCGTCGGTCGGCCGGGTGAGGGTGTCGGAGAGCAGGTCGACGAGGACTTCGGGCATGTCCGCAGCCTAGGCTCCGGCCCCGGTGGCTCAGTCGCGGGCCAGCATCTCGGCGACGAGGAAGGCGAGCTCGAGGCTCTGCTGGTGGTTGAGCCTCGGGTCGCACACCGTCTCGTAGCGCTTGGTCAGGTCGGCGTCGAGGATCTTCTCCGCGCCGCCGATGCACTCGGTGACGTCGTTCCCGGTGAGCTCCACGTGGATCCCCCCGGGGACGGTGCCCAGGCCCTGGTGCACCTCGAAGAAGCCACGCACCTCCTCGACCACGTCCTCGAAGTCGCGGGTCTTGTAGCCGCTGGAGGACTCGAAGGTGTTGCCGTGCATGGGGTCGCAGATCCAGGTGACCTGGGCGCCGGAGCCGGTGATCTTCTCCACCAGGGAGGGCAGGGCGTCGCGCACGGTCCGGGCCCCCATCCGGGTGATGAAGGTGAGCCGGCCCGGCTCGCGGTCGGGGTCGACCTTGTCGATGAGCCGCAGCACGTCGTCGACCTGGGCCGAAGCCGACAGCTTCACCCCGATCGGGTTGAGCACCTTGGAGACGAAGTCGACGTGCGCCCCGTCTATGTCGCGGGTGCGCTCACCCACCCAGATGAAGTGGCCGCTGGTGTCGTAGAGCTCACCGGTGCGGCTGTCGACCCGGGTCAGCGGGCGCTCGTAGTCGAGCAGCAGCGCCTCGTGGGCGGAGAAGAACTCGGTGGTGCGCATCGCGTCGAAGTCGGCACCACACGCCGACATGAACTTCATCGCCTTGTCGATGTCCTTGGCCAGCCGTTCGTAGCGGCTGTTTGCG
>Ga0308175_100003568_pt1 | contig 10796 bp, 8 predicted proteins | sample PhyCR1_3_FD_203893 | JGI IMG/M metagenome (GOLD analysis project Ga0308175, IMG submission 203893) | Soil microbial communities from UC Gill Tract Community Farm, Albany, California, United States - DLSLS.C.R1 | ecosystem: Environmental > Terrestrial > Soil > Agricultural land | place: USA...
ACAGGTAATTAAGAAGCCGCTGCCCGGTGGCGGAATCCCCAACCCAGCCTGCAAGGAATTTAAAGCGCGCGACGACTCAGATACGCAGGCGGAGAATAAGCAGTCCGTTGGCGTCGTCTATACCTACGGGAAGTACCGCTCGGTCAATCTCGGGGATTTCACGTTCAATGAAGAAGAGCAGTTGATGTGCCCCGTCAATCCGATCGGACACGTAAGCTTGTGGCTTACCTCGCATCACGGCATCAACCAATCGAATTCGGTGGCCCTGGTGCACGGGCTTGCGCCCGAGGTGATCATCATGCACAACTCGACGCGGAAGGGCGGCGCGCTGACCACCATGCAGCAGATCTGGACCTCTCCGGGGTTGCAGGACCTCTGGCAGATTCACTGGGCATATACTGCCGGTAGCGAATACAACACTCCCGGCTTATTCATTGCCAACCTTGAGGATCCGGCCACAATGGCGGGTGTGATCACGGGCGCCATCCCGGCAGGAGGCTTCGGCGCCGGCGGTGGACGTGGCGCAGGACGTGGACCCGGAGGGCCTGGTGCTCCCGGTGCTCCTGGTGCGGCTCCGCAGGCAACGCCTGGTGCTCCGGGCGCTCCGCCCGCGGGCGCGGCTCCGCAGGCAGCGGCTGGCGCTCCCCCGGCGGGTGGACCCGGAGGACCCGGTGGGCCTGGTGGACCCGGCGGTGGATTTGGCGGCGGGGGTGGTCGCGGTGCTGCCGGCGGCCATACCGGTCCGGCAAATTACTTCAAGATCTCGGCGCATTCGGACGGGACTTTCACCGTAACGAATACCCGAAACAACTTCAGCAAGACCTACCAGCCTATGAAGTAACTCTCAACGAAAGCGCCCTGGTTTCTCCAATTAATGGTGGAGAAACCAGGGCGCTTTTTCCTGGACTGCCTCTTATTGCTTCCGTACTGCGCAGCCTTTGTGGGGCATGCTTTTTAGCTTTGCATTAGCTTGCCATCCGAGCGAAACTCGGACCACGCAAATTACTTCGCGTACTTCTTCAAATCCATTTCCGATACTTCGCCGCCGTAGACATTCCCGGCAGGATCTGCAGCGACACCTTCCACGCCGTGCGTACCGCCGGCATCCATCTGTTGCTGATTGGTGTAGGGAATGAACGCAGTGACCTTGCCGGTCTTCACACTGCCGATGCGGATTCCGCGCTTGAAGCCCGGATTGCGCGGCGGGTTGGATTCGGAGTCGGCCGAGTACAGCACGTCGTTGGCATCGATGTACAAGCCGCTCGGACGGCCGAAGTGACGCCAGACCTCGAGCAGTTTACCGTCCTGCGTGAAGATCTGAATACGGCTGTTGGCGCGATCACCGACAAAGATGCGTCCCTGTGAATCGATGGCGAGGGCATGCGGAGTATCGAACTCGCCGGGGCCGGTACCCTTCTTGCCCCATTCCATCAGGTACTTGCCATCTTTATCGAACTTCATGATGCGCGAATAGGCGTTTTCATGACCGTCGCCCACGAAGATATCACCGTTGGGCGCTGTGACAACGGCGCACGGTCCGTTGAAGGTATCCTTTGCAAGGCCCGCGGCTCCGGCCTTGCCGAGCCGCAACAAAACCTTGCCCTCGGGGCTGAACTTGATCACCTGCTGGCCCTTGTCCTTGCCGCCGCGTGCATCGGTCACCCACACGTTTCCATCTTTATCCACCCACATGCCGTGCGGGTAGACGAAGAGGCCCGCCCCAAAGTTCTTGATCACCTTGCCGTCGGCATCAAATTCCCAAATCGGGTTGAGGTCGGAATCCGTACAGGCACCCGCTCCCGTGGTGCACCGGTCGGCGACCCAGATGTGCCCGTTAGGTGCGGCGGCAATCGCGCTGATGCCGCCGAGTTTCCGCCCGGCCGGCAGTTGCGGCCAAGCTGAGTCCTTGTACGGGTTGGGCTGGGTATTCGGCCACGCCGTTTCGCCTTCTACATACTTCACGTTGTCGATGGTGCGGAACTGGAGGGCATTGGGGTCCACCGGTCCGCGTCCTCCGCGTCCTCTTCCGCCACCGGGCGGGGCTTGGCCGGGGGCCGCCGGGGGCGCCTGGCTATACAACGGGGTGTAAACGAAACTCACGGCCGCGATTGCTGTCAGGGCCGCGAACCTCGCGCGATTGCTAACTCGTTTTGCCATACTTTTGCATCCTTAGACGTGGGCGTTGTTCTGATTCAGGAGGTCTCTTCCGCCGAAGCGCCGTGTGGGGTACCGGCGATGATGTAGCTTCCAGCCCGCGATGGGCGCCCCTCATCTCCGAAATTGTACGCCCGTCGCCAGAGGGTGTCAAAACAATCCTTCTCCCTGATTTCAAAAGATGTTCCGGGCTCTGCGTATTCGTTTACCCACCGCGCGTTGCCAACACAGCGCGGGACACAGAGTGTCCTCTCGGCCTCTGGCCAATCGCCGGATTCCGCGATAGGATAGAACCCATGCGATTTATCTATGTAGCGTCCACCATGCTTGGGTTGACCCTTGCTGCCTCTGCCCAGAACGCGGGTGGCGCAGCGCAGCCCGCGCGTGGCGCGGCCGCGGCACCCCCAGCTATGACACTCACAATTTCCGGATTTCAAGATGGCGGCCAGTTCCCCGTCAAATTCAGCCAGGCTGCTCCAGGAGTAGCGCCCGGTGAGGGCGTGTCGCCGGCGATGCAGTGGGCCAACGCGCCCGCCGGCACGCAGAGCTTTGTGATCCACATGCACGATCTGGACGTGACCCGCAATAAGACCAGCGACGACCAGGTGCATTGGGTAGTTTGGAACATTCCGCCCACGATGAAAGGTATGCCGGAAGGCGTGCCTAAGGGCTCGCAGATGGCCGACGGCAGCTATCAGATCTCCGCCACCGGTCCGATGTACCGCGGCCCCGGCGCTCCTGCAAACGGCCCGCACCATCACTACGTCGTCGAATTCTACGCGCTCGATTCGAAGCTGGATGTGAAGCCGACGGCCGATGCATTCGAGACGCGCGCGAATGTAATCAAGGCGATCCAGGGTCACATTCTGGCGAAAGCGGTGTACGGCGGACTCTTCAAGCGCCCCGAATAGTTTTGGTGGGGCGGCCCCCCCTGGTCCGCGGCCGGCCTCCCGACCGGCCCACTTATTCTCTTTCCGAGCGCGGCACATTCACTGGTGCTCTCAGAATTGGAACAGTGGGACAGCAGCGGCTGCTGACGGATAGGGAAAGCGACTCACTATCATGACTCTAGAGGTCATGAATTTTGTGGTACAAGGGTGCCTTTCAAAAAACTGGTGCACTATTTTGAGGGGCAGCTTCGTAGCCGCGCTTTGGCCGGTCGGGGGCCGGCCGCGGACCAGGGGGTCCGCCCTACCTTATTTCTGCCTGACGCGCGCCTCTTCCAGAATTCTCTTCGCGCGCGACGGATTAAACACCCCGCAGGAGCAGAAGCGCGTCATATACGTGACCGCTTCATCGGGTGTGCGGCGCCCTTCTTTCACCCAATCCACCATCTTCTTCGCCAGCGACGTGCTGACCATCCCGTGGCCGCACATGGTGGACAGCTTCAGGATGTCTTCGTTCGGCAGATGCTCCGTCTTTCCCTGAAATCCCAGCGAGTAGCCTACGCTGTGGCGGCAGGTATCCGCTACGTGACAGCACTGGTCGGCGCCGTCGATCGAAGTGGAGATGTTGACGCTCAAACCCAGGTCTGCTTCCTTAACGGTTTTCAAGAAATCCTCGGCCGCTATGCGATTGTCGAACACCGCAGCCGCCGTCATCGGGGTACTTACGCCTTGGATGACCATTTGAAAATCGGGTTTCATATCGCGCTTCCAGTGCGACAGGGGCCCCATCGATTTCGACGCGCGCAGGGCGCCGCCTCGCCGGGAATCGCCCAAATTCACCGGCTTGTACGGGACCGCCAATTCCAGGAACTTGCGCAGCTTGGGAACCACATCCTCGTCGTTCTGCCCGCGGCAGCACATGGCAAACACCACGTAATCGTCGCGAAAGCTGTCCGCGTCTCCGTATCGATGCAGTGTATTCGTCATCTCGCCGTCACCTCACTTTGCGGCATGACAAGAGCGCGATTGGTAACTCTGCCGAGCCCGGTGTTCGTCTTCGCCCGTTCCAGTTTGTAGCCGAGGCGCTCCAGAATCGGCGCTACAATACGCTCCTCACCGTCGTCGTCGCAGCGTGTGGCCACACCCAGCGCGACCACGGTGTCCAGTTTCTTTTCGACGCCGCGGACCAGCTCGATGATCTCTTCCGTGCGCTCCACCGAAACCTTGATTTCGATAATGGCGGACAGCACCTTCTCGTTCATGATGTCCTCGCGGATCGTGCCGGAAGCAACGTCGGACATCAAGGTTGTGAGGGGATTTCGTTTCTCAAACGACACGCCCGCGCGCGCCAGCGCCCAAGCCATCTCCTGGATCTCGCGGAACCAGACGCCAACGCCGGGGCGGCCCAATTCGATCGTAAACCCGACCTCGCCCACCTTCACGCGGCCGCTCACGTCGTTGGTCTTCACCTCTTCCGTCCCGCGCCCTTCGATGCCGGTGGATTCATGAGGCACCCGCGGGTCCGAGAAGGCGCGCCGCACCACGCGCGGCCACACCAGATCCTCGGGAGCGAAAGCGGCAGTGGGGCACACATCGGGCTCGGGGTCGAAACGCACGCGCATCATCTTGAAAAGCTTCCGGACCGTGCGTACCATGGTCGGGTTGAGGTGCTCCTGGCTCAACCCGTTGTAACAGGCGTAGCACTCCACGCATTCATCGCGGTTGACGGTTGCGCGTTCGATGACGGGGTCGATGTAGATCGCTCCCATCGGGCACACGTACGTGCAGTTTCCACAGGCGACGCATTTGCTAGGGTCGATTCTCATACCCGGTACTCCTCAGAGTCTCCTCTCCCAAAACCATACCGCAGCCCCGAGGCGCTTGCGGCACGTTTACGGGGATCACGTAAAAAAGGGTACAGCGCCGCCGGCTACGGAGTGTAGCCGGCGACGCAGGTATTCCTCTCAATAGACTACCGGCCCTAGTGGGCTTGGTAGTGGTGCGCCAAATCGACGTACCCGTTCATGGCGATGCGGGTGGACATGCCCTCGCCGGCGGGGGAGGCCAGATGCCACATGCCCATCGGCGCGTAGACCACGTCACCCTGGTCGGCGATGAAGGTCTCCTGCGTCTCCAGCGCGTATCGGATCTTGTTCTCCATGATGAACCAGAACTCCGATGACGAAGTGTGGAAGTGGCCGTTTGTCGGCGGGCCATTATTCTCCGAGCCGCGGGCGCGAATGATGTTAACCACGGCGCGGTCATCCTTCACGAAATTGTTGCTTCGCGACTTTCCGGAGATGACATCGTTGAAGTCGAAGAACATCTTGTTGGTGTCGTCGTACTTGCCCTTGCCAGCCACCGTGATCTTCTCAAACTGGGTGCCCGGCGGGGGCGCAAACGCCGGCTTTTCGGCGCCCGGATAATCGCGGGTCACGCCCGCGATATTCACTTCAAAGCGCAGCGAAGGTGTGTCGCCTACGGTTTCCATCGTGTACGCATTGCGATACGGCACCTCCACCATGAATCCCTTGCTTGCCACGAAAGGCTCCTGCCCTTCGATGCTGAAGCGAATCTGCCCGTCCTGCACGATCCACCACTCGCGCGTGTCCGCATTGAAGCGCAAGGGTGTCTTCCCACCGGGCCCCATCGAAATGTAATCAGCGTGGAGATACTTGTCGTCCACAATGGGCTCTGTCCAATCAGCTTGGCCTTTGTGCTTGGCGAGAATTTCGGATAGCTTCCAGTGGGGCTTCATCGGCGCTACCCAGCCGGTCGGTTTGATCGGCTTGGGCGCCCAGGCAACGGGCGGAGCAGCGCGCCCACCGCCGGCGCCGCGGCCACCACCAGCGCCGGCACCGCGACCTCCTCCACCGGCCCCCGCCGCAGCGGGTGCAGGCGCAGGAGCGGGGTCCTGCGCGGAAAGCAGCGCGATCGACGCGCAACCACCAGCCACAATCAGTCCGGTGGCCAGCTTACGGAAATTCTTCATTGTCATACCGCCCCCTCTTCCCTTTGTGTGCTTCTAGCCGACCAGACCCCTGGGCCCAACCAGGGGTCTCGCCATCAGTCTAGTGATTTTCCAGCAAACTACCAAAGCCCTTGATTTTGTCCTTGATGCCCATCTTGCGCAGCGCAGACCAGTAGATCACCGTGCCCGAAGCGAACACCGGGATCTTCAGCCACCGCTCTGCATCCGCCGCCACATAGCAGTAGTGCAGATTGGTTCCCAGCTGAATGATCGCGTCCGGCTTGGCTTCCGCGCACTTCAGCGTGGCGTCGCGCAACTCGTCGTAACCCACCGAGGCCACGTGAATGATGCTCTTGCACTTCAGCCCTTCCACGTGGACAACTTCGAAGCCGCGCGATTTGAAGTAGCTCATCGCATTGTGTTCGATAACCGGGTAGTAGGGAGTCAGAAGAGCGATCTTCTTGGCGCCAACCAGTTTGAACGCCTGTTCCGCCGACTGCGCGCCCATCGTTACATCTACGCCAGACACTTTCTGAAGATGTTCGAGAAGCGCGAAGCTGCCCTTCTCGCCGCCCATGTAGCTCTGCGAACTCATACCCAGGATCAGGTGATCCATGAGAGTTTCCTTCAGACGGCGCACCGAATCGTCCAGATTGGCGGTCACGTGGCGCATGATCATTTCCCAATCGGCGTTCTCGGCGATCTTCTGGTTGGGAACGTAGTAACGGTCGATGGCATTGATGACGCCTTCCGGCTTCATGTCCATCATTTCGTTCTCGACATTTACGTTCGGCCCAGGCGTCATGACGCCGATCACGCCACGCGGCCCCATCGAATTCTTGTACTTTTGATGGTCGTGGGTGGTGCCTTCAAACTCGACTATTCCCTGCTGCTTCGTCTCAGACATTAACGTTCCTTTGTATATACGCTATTTCCCGCAATGTAAACGGCCTCGATCGTATGGGTATTCTTGATGTCGTCCAGAGGGTTCTTGGTCAGCACAATCAGGTCTGCCCACTTGCCCTTCCGCAGCGTACCCAGATCGGGGGCCTTCAGAAATTCAGCGCCGCTCTTGGTGGCGGCGACGATGGCTTGCATCGGGGTCAAGCCGGCTTCCACCATTTCCTGCAACTCGAGGTGCTCGAAATGGCCCTGGAACCGTCCCGGCACGCCGGTATCGGTCCCTATTCCGTAGCGCACGCCCCCATCCGCGAGCGCCTTTAGATTCTTCTTGCCGATCTCCAGTTGTTCGCGGTACTTCGCGATATTTGGATCGGCCGCGGCCTTCTGTTGGTATTCCGGGCTCTTCAGCGTCTTCAGCGTGTCTGCGGAAACGCCGCGCGTGAAGAACGGATCAGTCAGAAAATCGGCAGGCTTGGCGAACACGAAAAGCGAAAGTTCGCGCGTCAGGGTCGCTGCGATTTGCCAGGTCCCGTGCTTCTTCATGGCGGAGATGAGTTCCTGGTCCACCGGCTTATCGCGCACGATGTGCGCCAGCCCATCGATTCCGAACTCGGTCAGCTTCTTGGCATCTTCCAGATAATAGATATGCGCCACCACGCGCAAGCCGTGCTTGTGAGAGCTGTCGATGATCGCCTTCTCGATGTCGACGGGCATGCGTTTCGCTTTGCCCAGGTTGTCATCGGTCCAGAATTTTACTATGTCGACACGTTTCCTGGCGAGTTCCGCCACGGCCGGCTCGATATCGCTCACGGAGTTGACAACCGGTCCACCCGTCCCAGGAAAGCTGACTTCGCCGCCGATGCCTTCCTTGTAAGCAAAGCCGCCGCCCGCGGTGTAGACGCGCGCCATCGTCGGCCGCGAGTTCCGCTGCTGGTCCCTGACCGCGAAGATCTCGTCTTTATCCAGGCCCAGGCTGAGCATCGTGGTGACGCCGTACGATGCGTACTGCTTCAGATCGTGCTCGATCGTCTGCCGCGAATATCCCTTGGTGTCCAGCGTCATGGCGTCTTTGGTCACGCCGATATGTCCGTGGAGGTTGATCATCCCGGGCATCACGAAACGCCCGGCCAGATCCACCACTTCGGCGCCCGCAGGCACCTTCAAACCCGATGCGGCGCCAATCCACGTGATCCGCCCGGCGTCGATAATCATCGCCGAGTTGGGGACCGCTGCGGCGCCCGTGCCGTCAATTAGCGTGAATCCCCGAAGGACTCGCACCTCGGCGTTCAATGACGCGGCGGCGGACAACAGGCAGCAGGCACAGGCCAAAATAGAACTGCGTTTGAGAAAACGGTTGGAAAACGATGCCCAGCGAAACAATGTGAACCCCTCGGAGCACGCACAATAGACTTTGCCTGGTGCTCCTTCGGAGAGAGTATATCAAATGAGAGTCTGTTTCCGACCGCCACTTGGCTGACACCCGAGTCGCCGTTCCGGCGCCCGTAGCGTCCATTCTTTGCTGCGCATCGTCTTCAAAGCGTGTAGACTGAACCAGAATTATCCTCTTGAAACCACTCTTGTGAAACCACCCATTGGCTAACCTTGCACCTGCTCAACGTCCCACGCGCGTCCGGTATCGTGTCCTCGGCATGACTGTCGCGGTCTACATGATCACCTACATGGACCGCGTAGTGATCTCAAATGCAGCCCCGGCCATTCGAGCCGATTTGGGTCTGTCGCTGGTTGCCATGGCCTGGATCCTGGCCAGCTTTCGCTGGAGCTACGCGCTGTTTCAAATACCGGGCGGCTGGCTTGGCGACCGTATCGGGCCGCGGCGCGCGCTTACGCTCATCGTCACCTGGTGGAGCGTCTTCACTTGCGCAACCGCGATGACCTGGAACGCCACTTCGATGGGGCTGGTGCGGCTCTTGTTCGGGGTGGGCGAGGCGGGTGCCTTTCCCATCGCTACCCGATCGCTCTCCCGCTGGCTCTTGCCCACGGAGCGCGGGGTGGCCCAGGGACTGACTCACGCAGGGTCGCGATTCGGGGCGGCCATCACTCCTCCGCTGGTCGTGTACATCATCAGTTTGTACGGTTGGCGCGCCGCATTCTATGTATTCGGGTCGCTGGGATTGGTATGGAGCGCGGTCTGGTTCGTCTGGTATCGGGACACCCCGGCCGAACACGGGGCAGTCAACGAAGCGGAACGCTGCCTGATTGAAGAAGCCTCGCGCGCAAGCCGCCAAGCCGGCGCCGCGCTCTCATGGAAAGGACTGTTTGCCAGTCCCGCGGTCCTGTATTTATACGCAGCCTACTTCTGCTATACCTACGCGCTCGCCACCTACCTGGACTGGTTTCCTACCTATCTCAAAGAGTTCCGGCATTACTCCCTTACCCAGATGGGCTTCTACGCAATGTTGCCCTTGCTGGCCGGCACCGCCGGCGATTTCCTGGGCGGCTGGTTGTCCGACATCCGCGTGCGCCGGACCGGGGACCTCAACTCGCGCCGCGCCGTCGCGATCGCCGGCTTTCTGGCCGCCGTCGTTTTCATAATTCCGGCGACCCTTACCGGCAGTCCGGGAGTTTGCGTGCTGTTCACCTGTCTGGCGCTCTTCGGCCTCGAAATGACTGTCGGCGTTTCTTGGGCCATCCCTCTGGACATTGCGGGCGACCGCGCCGGCTCCGCCTCGGCGGTGATGAATATGTGCGGCAATATCGGAGGGGCCATCTCCCCTTTGGTACTGGGGTACGTGGTCAGGAGCTACGGCTGGAATGTTCCTTTCTTTATAACGGCGGGGCTTTGCGTTTTGGGCGCTCTGCTCTACTGCAAAATCGATATCGAGCGCAAAGTTGATGAGTGATGGATCATACGCGCTGCCAAGCCATATTTTTCTCTGGAAAGCCAGGGTAACGGGAAGATACACTTGCGCGCCCCTCCATGGACGCATATAATTCACCGAAGGCATGTCCCGCCTTGGCGACTGCCGCTGTTTTTGAAAGAGTTGGGGGGAAGCATCACATGAACGTAAGCGTTTTCGCTCGAGCAGGCTCAGTCGCGCTCGGAGCTCTCTTGTTTGCATCACCAGGATTTTCGCAGTACGACCGGGCCGCTGCGGATAAGGTTTATAAGGTAGAACAGCCAACGTCGGGCAAGGTTGGTTCACTGGAATGGACCATCGTAGGCGCGGGAGCCGGTCGCGGCGGCGGCGCTCCTTCCTTCCCGGGCGGCGGTAACCAGGGCGGCGGACGCGCTGCGGCTGCCGGCGGCAACCAGGCCGGCGGGCGCGGCGGCGGCGGAGGTGGGTTCCCCGGCGGCGGCGGCCGTGGCCGCGGCGCGGCGGCGTCGATGGAGCACTGCACGGCCGAAGCAGCGAAGATCTGTCCCGGCCTGAATGGTGGCCCCATGCAGTCCTGCCTCGCCTCAAATGTCACGGCTGTATCGGCGGCATGTAAGGCGGATATCGAAGCGGCCCCGCTGGAATTCGGAGATACCCCGTCCTGTTACCGGTCGCCCATCTGCGGAAACCGGCAGACTGGCGCCGTCGGCGGCGGCAAGGGTAAGGTCATATGGAAGAACACCCTGAAGTACACTCCCAGCCAGCCCTATAAAGAGTTCATCCCGTCCGGACCGGATTCCGGCGGCATGGTGTCGGTCGGCATTGATTCCAAGGATAATGTCTGGGGGCTGCAGCGGAACAAGGCCGGTCACCCGCAATTGTTCAAGTTCAGCCCGGACGGCAAACTTCTCCTCACGGTCGGCGAAGACGTGATCACGCATCACGTCAAAGCGCACGGCATGAAGGTGGATCCCAACGACAACGTCTGGATCTGTGACGAGGCAGCCGGGACGGTGAAAGAAATCAGTCCCGAAGGGAAGCTCC
>Ga0308175_100003569_pt1 | contig 10795 bp, 9 predicted proteins | sample PhyCR1_3_FD_203893 | JGI IMG/M metagenome (GOLD analysis project Ga0308175, IMG submission 203893) | Soil microbial communities from UC Gill Tract Community Farm, Albany, California, United States - DLSLS.C.R1 | ecosystem: Environmental > Terrestrial > Soil > Agricultural land | place: USA...
TCCGGATCCTGCCCGGGGTACGGCTGAACATCAACCGGCACTCCTGGTCCATCACCACCGGCGGCAAGAACGGCCCGCGGCACACCCACAGCAGCACCGGACGACGTACGACATCGGTGGATTTGCCCGGACCTTTCGGATGGCGCCGCACCCGTACGACCAGGGACCATTGACGGGGTATCACCCGAACGGCCCCCCCAAGAGGCGCCATCTCATATCTGAGATAACCTCAGCCTCATGGCAGACGACTACCTCGTACGCATCGGCAAGCTCATCCGTGATGCCCGGCAACACCGTGGCTGGACACAGGCACAGCTCGCGGAGGCGCTCGGCACCAGCCAGAGCGCCGTCAATCGCATCGAGCGCGGGAACCAGAACATCAGCCTTGAGATGATCGCCCGAATCGGTGAAGCCCTGGACAGTGAGATCGTGTCGCTGGGCTACGCGGGTCCGATGCATCTGCGGGTGGTCGGCGGCCGTCGGCTGTCCGGTGCCATCGACGTCAAGACCAGCAAGAACGCGTGCGTGGCACTGCTGTGCGCCTCACTGCTCAACAAGGGGCGCACGGTGCTGCGCCGGGTGGCCCGGATCGAGGAGGTGTACCGCCTGCTGGAGGTGCTCAACTCCATCGGCGTGCGCACCCGCTGGATCAACGACGGCGTCGACCTGGAACTCGTCCCGCCGGCCGAGCTGGAGATGGCGGCGATCGACGCGGAGGCGGCCGTCCGCACCCGCTCCATCATCATGTTCCTCGGCCCGCTGCTGCACCGCGTGGACAGCTTCAAGCTGCCGTACGCCGGCGGCTGCGACCTCGGCACGCGGACCATCGAACCGCACATGATCGCGCTGCGCCGGTTCGGCCTGGACGTCGCGGCCACCGAGGGCCAGTACCACGCCCAGGTGGACCGCACCGTCAGCCCCGACCGCCCGATCGTCCTGACCGAGCGCGGCGACACGGTGACCGAGAACGCGCTGCTCGCCGCCGCCCGGCACGACGGTGTGACGGTCATCCGCAACGCCTCCTCCAACTACATGGTCCAGGACCTGTGCTTCTTCCTGGAGGCGCTGGGCGTCAGGGTCGAGGGCATCGGCACCACCACACTCACCGTGCACGGCGTGCCGAACATCGACGCCGACGTCGACTACTCCCCCTCCGAGGACCCGGTCGAGGCGATGAGCCTGCTGGCCGCCGCCGTGGTGACCGAGTCGGAGCTGACGGTGCGCCGGGCACCGATCGAGTTCCTGGAGATCGAGCTGGCGGTCCTGGAGGAGATGGGCCTCGACCACGACCGGTCCCCCGAGTACTTCGCGGACAACGGCCGCACCCGCCTGGTCGACCTCACCGTCCGCCCCTCCAAGCTCGAAGCCCCGATCGACAAGATCCACCCCATGCCCTTCCCGGGCCTCAACATCGACAACGTCCCCTTCTTCGCGGCCATCGCGGCGGTGGCCTCCGGTCAGACCCTGATCCACGACTGGGTCTACGACAACCGCGCGATCTACCTGACCGACCTCAACCGCCTCGGCGGCCGCCTGCAGTTGCTGGACCCGCACCGCGTCCTGGTCGAGGGCCCGACCCGCTGGCGCGCCGCCGAGATGATGTGCCCGCCGGCCCTGCGCCCCGCGGTCGTCGTCCTGCTGGCGATGATGGCGGCCGAGGGCACCTCGGTCCTGCGCAACGTGTACGTCATCAACCGGGGTTACGAGGACCTTGCGGAGCGGCTGAACTCGATCGGGGCACAGATCGAGATCTTCCGCGACATCTGAGAACTCGCGCAGGACGGTGCGGACCCACTACCGGGAGCACGACCCGGGTATTGGTCGTCACCGACGAGCAGGCCGCCCCCCCCCTGCGGCCCCGGCGGGCCGGCCGGACCGGTCCCGGCCGGCATCCCGGTCTGCACCTGGAACCTGGCGGGGTACCGGCCCGCCCAAGATCCCACAGGTCCCCACCGGCACACCTTCGTCGGCCTCACGGACGCGGCGTTCCTGACGGTCGGCCTCATCGAGGCCGGCCGCTCGGCCGCTGGGCCGCCTGGCCGTGGACCGCTGAGCCGGACCCCGAGGGACACGGCCCAGGGCGTTCGCCGGTCTCCTGAGGGACATCCGACCGCCATCGGCGCGACAGCCGCCGTACCTCCAGGAGGAGGTGCGGCGGCCTGTCCGCGTCCGTGGTGTGCCGCCGGGCCGGTGAGCGGGCGGGCGCGGGCGCGGAGTGATCAGCTTGTTCACCGGCGGCGACAGGTTCGGGCGGTGTGGTGTCACTAAGCGACATGTCATCGCGCGGCCGTGCGGACTGCACTGGAATGGCCCGTCTCATGTCGAGCCTGGGGGGCGATGATGACGATGAGTGACCTGGCCGCAGCACCACCGGACTCCGCCGGAGTGGTGCCGCCGCGGACGTGCCGGTGCGGGGCACAGGATTCGGCGGCGGCCCCGCGGGGCGCCGAGGAGAAGTTCCGGGGGCTGCTGGAGGCGGCGCCGGACGCGATGGTCATCGTCGACGACCAGGGCATGATCCGCCTCGTCAACGCCCAGACCGAAGCCCTCTTCGGCTACCGCCGCGAGGAACTCCTCGGCCACCCCGTCGAACTCCTCGTCCCCGGCCGCTTCCATCACCACCACACCGAACACCGCAACGCCTACACCCACAACCAGCAGGTCCGCCCCATGGGCGCCGGACTCGACCTCTACGGACTGCGCAAGGACGGCACCGAGTTCCCCGTAGAGATCAGCCTCAGCCCACTCGAGACCGCCGACGGCCTCCTCGTCTCCGCCGCCGTACGCGACGTCAGCGAACGCAAGGCCGCCGAGGAGCGCATCAACGAACTCGCCGCGCTGGTCGAGTCCTCGCAGGACGCCATCCTCGCCAAGACCCTCGACGGTCACATCACGTACTGGAACGCCGCGGCCCAGCGGTTGTACGGGTTCACGGCGGACGAGGTGCTGGGACGGCACGTGGCCGTGCTGGCACCGCCCGAGCGCGGGGACGAGATCACGGCGCTCCTGAAGCGGCTGCGCCAGGGCGAGAAGGTCGAGCACTTCGAGACGCTGCGGGTCACCCGCTCCGGAGGCCTGCTGGACGTGGACGTCACCCTGTGGCCGACCCGGGGCCGCAACGGCAAGGTCGTCGGGGCGTGCGCGATCGTCCGGGACATCAGCGACCGCAAGCGCGCCGAGGCCGAGCTGACGGAGCTGTACGAGCAGCAGCGGCACATCGCGCTCACGCTGCAGCGCAGCCTCATGGGCACGCCGCCCGCCATCCCGGGCCTCGCCACCGCCAGCCGCTACCTTCCGGCGACCCAGGGCGCGGGCGTGGGCGGCGACTGGTTCGACCTGATCCCGCTGGGCGCGGGCCGGGTGGGGGTGCTGATCGGCGACGTCATGGGCCGCGGCCTCGAAGCCGCCGCCGTCATGGGCCAGCTGCGTTCGGCCGCGCACGCGTTGGCCAAGACCGGAGTGCAGCCGCGGCAGCTCATGCAGACCCTGGAGAGCGTCGTCGCCGACCTCGACGTCCCGGACCAGCTGGTCACCTGCTGTTACCTGGTGATCGCCGCCGACATGGGGGAGGTGACGATGTGCTCCGCCGGTCACCTGCCGGTCCTCGTCACCGCGCCGGGCCGGAGCGCCCAGGTGCTCCCGGCACCCGTGAACGCCCCCCTCGGGGTCGGTGGTGTGATCTACGAGCAGCGCCGCACCACGGTCGAGCCCGGCGCCACTCTCGTGCTGTACACGGACGGGCTGATCGAGACACCGGGGACCGACATCGAGGACCAGCTCACCGAGCTGATCGCCACGCTGGACAGGCTGCCGGACACGCCGCCCGACCTGGAGGCCGCCGCCGACCACGTCCTGTCCACGCTGCTCCCCGACGCGGACGGGCACGACGACGTCACGCTGCTGCTGACCCAGCTCCCCGCGGCGCCGCTGGCCACGGTCACGACGGACCTGCCCGCCGCCGCCGAGTCCGTACGGACCGGCCGCGACTTCCTGGGCAAGGCGCTTGTCGCCTGGGACTGCACAGGCACGGCGGACGACGCGCTCCTGTTGCTCTCCGAGGTCCTCACCAACGCCGTGCAGCACGCCCAGGGCCCGATCGGGGTGCACGTGTGCCGCACGGACACCGCCCTGACCGTGGAGGTCAGCGACCGCAGCCTGCATCTGCCCCAGCCCCGGCTGGCGACGCAGGACGACGAGTCCGGCCGCGGTCTGCTGCTCGTCCGCGCGCTCGCCGACGACTGGGGTGTACGCCCCACCGACGAGGGCAAGACGACCTGGTTCAGCCTCGGGCTCTGAGGTCGGCCGTGAGCTCCGGCGACGCGCCGGGATGACGGAGGCTGCCGCCGCTGTTGTGTCCGTTGGTGGTCGACGGTGTCCCGAACCGGGACGTACAGTACCCCTAGGGGTATTTTTCGAGGAGTGATCGTGGAACTGGATCTCGCGGGTGCGGAACTCAAGTCCGTCCTGAACCGTCTGCGCCGCGCGCAGGGCCAGATCTCGGGCGTGATCCGGATGATCGAGGAGGGCCGGGACTGCGAGGAGGTCGTCACGCAGCTGGCCGCCGCGTCCCGGGCGCTGGACCGGGCGGGTTTCGCGATCATCGCCACCGGCCTGCAGAAGTGCATCACCGACATGGAGGCGGGCCGCAAGGACGGCGAGGACCCCGAGCAGATGCGGACGCGGCTGGAGAAGCTCTTCCTCTCACTGGCCTGAGCGGCGCCGGAGGGGCTTCCCGTACAACCTCTTGATCGCGGCGGGTGTCTGATGGTCACCAGCACTCGTACTCCCGGAGAGACCGCACGTGACCACCGCCAAAAGACGCGCCCGACTCGCGCTGACCCTCGCCGGACTGATCATCGCCGCCATCGGGCTGATCATCTACGGCCAGGCCGCCGCCGACAGTGACGCCGCCGACCAGGCGGCCATCGACGCCTCCGCCGCCGACTGGGCCGACGTCATCGGCTACGAAGCCGACCAGTCCGTCAAGGACGCCGCGTTCGAGGCCGAGCAGGACAAGCGCATCGCCGAGGAGGACAAGACCTTCGGCCTGGTCCTCGCCGGTATCGGCGTCGCGGTGTTCGCCGGCCGCTGGGCCGTTCGGCCGGCGGTGGCCACCAAGCCCGTACCGGCCGCGCTTGCCGTCCCACCCATGCCGGTGACCACCCCCGCCCCGGCTCCCCCGGCCTCGGTCGCCGACGAGCTGACCAAACTGGCCGCACTCCGCGACCAGGGTGTCCTCACCGACGCCGAGTTCGAGCGGCAGAAGCGGCAGCTCCTCGACCGATGACGCGACGGTGCCCGCGGGCACCGTCGCGTCATCGGCAGCGGCTCCTGCCCCTCGGCAGGCGTTCAGGAAGCAGGGCTCCCGTCAGTCACAAGGCGTAGCAGACCTCACCCGGTCGATGATCGCGGTGCTGCCGGACCACATGATCGCGGTGACCGGAGGGCAGTTCATGTACATGGGGTTGCCGCTCTCGATCTTCACGGGGCCGGCGTACTGGCTGTAGGTGCCCTCGTCGGTCTTGCAGCCGCCCTCCCGCAGGCCGGCGCACAACTTCAGCTTCATGTGCTTGGCGCCCGAGGTGTTGTTCTCGAACACGGAGCAGACGCCGTACGCGCCCCGCACGTCCTTGGTGTAAGTGAACAGGGTGCCGAACCGGCGGGCGTCGGGCAGGCGTTCGGCGTTGTCCAGCTTGTAGCCGCTGCCGCAGAGCGTCGTCGCGGCGCCGACGGCGGCGGGGTCGGCGGCGGCGACCGCACGGGTGTCCAGGTTCTGAGCTCCACGGGCGGTGAGGTGAACGCCGGTGCCGGCGACGAGACGTTCGCCGTCGGGGGCACTGCGGGCGAACGCCTGCGGGGTGGCCAGGGTCGTGGCGGCGATCACCGCACCGAGGGCGGCCACACGGATGAACTTGCGCATGGGAGTGGGTTTTCCCTTCAGGACATGCCGGGGCCCAGGTGGCGGCATGGCAATGCGCCCCCGTGACGATTCCCCCGTCGTTGACAAGCGCGTCGCGGCAGCTGGTCGGGCTGCCCTACGCGCCGGTAACCATAGGCAGACGCCCGGCCGGAGCGTCAAGGGCCATCGGTGCCGGGCTGATGGGCAGTCACGTCTCCCCGGAGCCGCGACTCCCGACGAGTCCTGACTGTTTTCAGCCATTGCCGATCTTCACAAATGGCTCACATCTTCTTCCACTTCCGAGGTGGTTGACCGGCTTCACCGGCCATCCCCGCCGTCGACAGCGTCTGTTGGCACAGACTCCGTTTCACTGAGCGACTTTGCGCCACCACTGGAATCGGCCCTTCTGCCGGTGTTTCCCGTGTGTCTACAGTGACGGGCGCCCATCGCAGGCATCGGACCCGACCAGTCCGGCCGGGGCGCCGACCATCCACGGGGACCATCGATCCGCGACTCGCCGCGCCCACCCCTGCCCGCTCACGGAACGGGCCACCGGGACCGCACGGGCATGGCCGGGTTCGCGTACACGCGTGCCGGTCCAGCGCGGCGGAAGCGGCGGCACCCCACCGATGTCGTACTCCGGACCCACCAGTGAGGAACACTCATGCGCAGAACGCTGACCACCGTCGGACTCGTCTCAACCGCCGTCGCCCTCGGCGCACTTCTCGCCGGTCCGGCCGCCGCCGCGACGACCGCGACCACCACCACGTTCGACGTCACCTTCCCCGGCAGCAAGCCGCAGACGGAGTACTACGTCGACAACAGCGCGGCACTGAAGAACGGCAAGCTCACCACGAGGTCGATGACGTACTGGCAGATCCTCGACGACCAGGTCATCGACAACTCCAAGCGGTTCACCAGCTTCAAGATCACGAGCCGGGTGGAGGAGCGTCTCACCAAGACCAGCGAGGACCACGTCGTCACCAGCAAGACCTGCGACCTGACCCAGCTCGTCAACGACAACTACACCTGGTTCCAGGACGAGCCCGCGAACAACTGCGTCGCTCCGTCCCCCGTCTACGACGGTGAGGTGTTCTGGTCGACCGACGCCACGATCGTCTACGACATCGAGGGCGACGGACACGGGGCCTTCACCAAGGAACTGACGGGCTCTCCGCTCGTCCACGGCTGAGGCACGCCTCTCGCACCGGGCTGAGGACGAATCCCGCCGTACAGGTGGGCGGACCTGACCAGTTCGCCTCCTGTCGGTGAGGCCCCTCGCTCCCGCGCACCACAACTCCACATCGAAACGGGGAACACGGGGAACCTCTCTTGAGAGCAAGAAGACACAGACTCGCGCCGCTGGCCGCTGTGGTGGCGTGCACCGCGCTGACCGGCACCCTCATACAGGCCGCTCCCGCCCTCGCGGCGCCGCGCCCCGGCTCCGCACCGGACCGGTCCGGACCGACGCCGCCCGCACGCGTCGCGCATCCCGACAGCCTGCTCGGCAGGGGCTTGCTGCCCCGGATTCGATCACGAAGGGACACCGGCGATGAGGGTGAAGTCAGGTCTGCTGCTCGCGCTGCTGCTGTGCGCGGGCACGGCCACCGGCTGCGCTCACGACAATCGAGCCGTGAGCCCGGAGGAGGCCCGGAAACTGGCCGGCGGCAGCCAGGCGGTCGCGGCCCGGCAGAAGGTGGAGAAGCGGCTGCGGAAGGTGGTGCGGGAGTACGCCGACCGCACTCCGCTCACCCTCGGCATGGTCGCGGTGTGGGACGACTGCCGGACGGGGAAGGGCAAACAGCCGTTCTTCCAGGACGGCAGTGACACGTACAAGATCAAGTGCGGGATGACCGTCACCGCGTACTTCGGTGCCGATCCCCGGCACATGGACGATGTCGTCGACGGAATTCTCACCGCCGGCGAAAGCGGCTCGGACATACCGTTCACGCATGACGAGGCCGGCAGCAAGCTGCTCGCCTACTACCGGCACGACGGCCCGAATCCCAACGGCCCCAAGGACGCGGACCCCAGCGAGGTGTTCGCCTGGGGGGACACGCTGACCTGGGACCCGGTGCGCGACCACGACCCCGGGCGCCTGGTCCGTGAGCCGTACGCCGCGAAGAACGATCCACCGGTGCGGCGGTTCGTGCGGGAGCCGCGGTCGGCGACGGTCGCCGGCGTCCGCAAGCGGTACGGCATGGTGTTCCGGCTCGAGTTGATGTCCGGCGACTACTGCACGGTGTTCAAGAGCGGCCGGACGCGGACTGGATGACCCTCTCCCGCCACGGGATCCAGGTCGCCGCCAGGGTGACGATCAGCGCCGAGGCGGCGACCGTGGCCATGCCCAGGGTCAGGCCGCCCGCGCCCGCCACGAAGCCGATCAGCGCCGGGCCGGCGAGCAGGCCCGTCGTTCCCATCGCGGCGACCAGGGACAGCGCGTCCGGGCCGCGTTCGGCGGCGGCCACGTACACGCACGGGGTCACCGCGGCCGCGCCCAGACCGACACAGGCGAAGCCGAGCAGGGTGGGCACCACCCCGCCGGCCGGCAGGGCGAGGGCCAGGCCGACGCCGGCCACGGCGCTGCCGGTGCGCACCACGCGGGCGTCGCCCCAGCGGTCGCGCCAGTGGTCCGCGCGCACCCGGGCCAGCAGCATCATGGCCGAGACGACGGCGATGCCCATCGGCGCGACGGTGGGCGAGGCCCTGACGACGTCCTTCAGGTAGAGCGTGGACCAGTCGTTCATGGCGCCTTCGGTGATGGTGCCGAACGCCATGGCGCAGCCCATGAGCAGGGTCTTCCCGGAGGGCGTGGCCAGGCGTGACCGCTTCTTCGGGGTCTCGGGGCCCGGGACCGTGTGCGGCAGCAGGCCCCGGCGCGCGGCGGCGAGCAGCAGGAGCAGGAGCGCCGCCGCCACCGCGAAGTGGGCCGGGACGGACGGGGTGACCGCGGTGACGCCGGAGGCCAGGAGCGCGGCGGCGAGCAGGCCCGCGCTGAACGTGGCGTGCAGCTGGGACATGGCGGTGCGGCCGTGGGCCGCTTCCAGCGCCGCGCCCTGCGCGTTCATCGCGACGTTCAGGCAGCCCACTGCGACACCGTCGGCGCAGACGACCAGCAGGGCCAGCGGGTAGTCCGGCACCACCGACAGGGCGGCCAGCAGCGCGGTGAGGCACAGGGCGGAGGCGAGGGACAGGCGCCGGGAGCCGACCCTGCGCATCAGGTGGGCGACCAGCGGGAAGGAGGCCGCCGCGCCCGCGCCGCAGGCCATCAGCAGCAGACCCACCTCGCCGGCGCCGAGGTCCAGCCGTGCCCTGAGTGCGGGCAGCCGCGCGGCCCAGGTGGCGTACTGCAGGCCGAGGAAGCAGAACAGCGCGGCGATGGACCACTTGGCGCGGCGGAAGTCGGAGCGCTCCATCAGCCGGCCCTCCGGTGCGCGGAGGTCACCGGCGCGGACATGTACACCGCGTCACCGCCGTAGCCGGCGGGCAGTCGTGCCCCGGGGTGCGGCCGGTAGCCGTTGGTCCGCCAGAAGGGCTCCTTGCCGGCGACCGCGATCAGCGACATCGTGCGGTAGCCGCGCGCGTCCGCCGCCTGGGTCAGGTGGCGCACCAGGCGGCTGCCCAGTCCCCTGCGCCGCAGGGGGGCGCTGATCACGAGGTCGTGCAGATGGAGGTTGGGCGACCGGTGGGCGACGCGCTCCGGCCGGGTCAGGTCCGGGTAGCGGAACATCGGGTAGGGCAGTGCCAGTACGTAGCCCGCGAGGCGGCCGTCGAGGTCCAGGACGAAGCAGGTGCCCGCCGCGGCCCGGGAGCGCAGTCCGGCCTCGCCCTCGGTGAGCGAGGTGTCCGCGTACGCCCCGGCCTCCAGGGCCGCGACCTGGGGCCAGTCGGCCTCGGTGATGCCGCGTATCACGTCTGTCATGTCAGTGTTGTCCTTCCGGACCGCGCGTGCAGACGCACGGCAGCGGGCGGATGCCGTTGAAACCCCGGGTGGTGTAACTGGTGGCGTAGGCGCCGGCGGAGAGGATCCAGACCGGGTCGCCGGAGGCCGCGGCGCGGGGGACGCGCGCCGGGTGCCGGCCGCCGCCGTAGGCGTCGTCGCTGTCGCAGGTGGGGCCCGCGACGACGGCGGGTACGCGGTCCCCGTCCGGGTGGGTGGGGAAGAGCAGCCGGTGGCTCACCTGGTCCATCTCGTACAGGCCGTTGAACCGGCCCACGCTGAGGTAGAGCCAGCGGGCGTGGCTGCCGTCCGGCTGTGTCCGCCCGGTCAGGCGGTAGACGTGCGCGCGGATGGCTCCGTGGTCGGCGACGAGGTGCCGCCCGGGTTCCATGACGAGGCCGAGCGGGCCGGCGGTGAGACCGCTCAGGCGCTCCATGCCCTCGCGGATCACGGTGAGGATCTTGTCCAGGGGCGGGTCGAGGGGTTCGCCGTGCCGGTCGAGGTAGCCGAGCGCGGGCAGGCCGCCGCCGAGGTTGACGTGGTCCGGCGCGATCCCCAGCCCGTCCAGCGTCACGAGCACCTCGGCGAGCAGGTCGAGGGCCTGCTGCCAGGCCTCGCCGGTCATCTGCTGGGAGCCGACGTGCACGGAGAGGCCGGCCGGGGTGAGTCCGGACGCGCGGGCGGTGATGAGGATGCGCACGGCGTCCCCGGCGGAGCAGCCGAACTTGCGGTTCAGGCCCCACAGGGCGCCGTCGCCGCTGGTGGCGAGGCGACAGAACACCCGGGCGCCGGGCGCGTGTTCGGCGATCGCCAGGACGTCCTGGATGCTGTCGGTGGCGAAGGTGCGGACGCCCAGCCGGTGGGCCTCGGCGATGTCCGCGTCGGACTTGACGGTGTTGCCGTAGTGCACGCGGTCGGCGGCTACTGCGGTGCGCAGGGCCTGCCGGATCTCGGCG
>Ga0308175_100003570_pt1 | contig 10794 bp, 10 predicted proteins | sample PhyCR1_3_FD_203893 | JGI IMG/M metagenome (GOLD analysis project Ga0308175, IMG submission 203893) | Soil microbial communities from UC Gill Tract Community Farm, Albany, California, United States - DLSLS.C.R1 | ecosystem: Environmental > Terrestrial > Soil > Agricultural land | place: USA...
TCTCCCAGCGCGCCTCGAGCCCGCGCAGCTCCTCCTGCCGGTCGGCGAGGTCGGTCTTCAGCTTCGCGAGCCGGTCCCGGGACGCCTCGTCGGTCTCGCGCTCCAGCGCGAGCTCCTCCATCAGCATCCGGTCGACGGTGCGGCGGAGCTGGTCGATCTCGACCGGGGAGGACTCGATCTCCATGCGCTGGCGCGACGCGGCCTCGTCCACGAGGTCGATCGCCTTGTCGGGCAGCTGCCGGCCGCTGATGTAGCGGTCGGACAGCGACGCGGCGGCGACCAGCGCGGCGTCCTCGATCGTCACCCCGTGGTGGGCTTCGTACTTCTCCTTCAACCCGCGAAGGATCGCGATCGTGTCCTCGACGCTGGGCTCCCCGACGAAGACCTGCTGGAAGCGGCGCTCGAGCGCAGGGTCCTTCTCGATCCGCTCGCGGTACTCGTCGAGCGTGGTCGCACCGATCATCCGCAGCTCGCCGCGGGCCAGCATCGGCTTGAGCATGTTGCCCGCGTCCATCGCGGAGTCACCGCCGGCGCCCGCGCCGACGATCGTGTGCAGCTCGTCGATGAAGGTGATGACCTGGCCCTCGGAGCTCTTGATCTCCTCGAGCACCGCCTTGAGCCGCTCCTCGAACTCGCCGCGGTACTTCGCCCCGGCGACCATGGCGGCCAGGTCGAGGCTGAGCACGCGGCGTCCCTTGAGCGAGTCGGGCACGTCGCCGTCGACGACGCGCTGGGCGAGCCCCTCGACCACGGCGGTCTTGCCGACGCCGGGATCGCCGATCAGCACCGGGTTGTTCTTCGTCCGCCGGCTCAGCACCTGCACGACGCGGCGGATCTCGGCGTCGCGGCCGATGACCGGGTCGAGCTTGCCCTCGGCGGCGCGTGCGGTGAGGTCGACGGCGTACTTCTCCAGCGACTCGTAGGTCGCCTCGGCGTCCTCGCTGGTGACCCTGCGGTTGCCGCGCACGCCCTTGATCGCCTCGCGCAGCGACTGCTCGGTGGCGCCGGCCTCGGCAAGCACCTGGCGCACCGGGGTGTCCACGATGGCGAGCGCGAGCAGCAACAGCTCGGTGGCCACGTAGTCGTCGTCGTACTCCTCCATCAGCTCGAACGCCTTGCCGAGCACCCGGAGGAACCCGGCCGACTGGCCCGGGTTCTGCACGGTCGTGCCGGTCGCCTTCGGCAGCGCCGCGAGGGCGTGGTCGAGGTTGCGGGTGATCGCCGCCGGGTCAGCGCCGGCCTTGGTGAGCAGGTTCGGTGCGATGCCCTGGTCCTGGCGCAACAGGGCGACGGCGAGGTGCAGCGGCTCGATCTGGGCGTTGCCGCCGGTGACCGCGAGCATGTTGGCAGCGTTGATGACCTCGACGCTGCGGGAGGTGAACTTCGAGGCGTCCATCAGACGATCACCTTTCGGGAGTCAGGGGGTCAGGCAGGTCGTCGAAGGGCGAGACCGTGCCCGAGGGGCGTACGGCGGGCAGCCGCGGGGCGTGGCTGCGCAGCGCCCGGAGGGCGGTGTCGAGCGCGGACCGGAGCTCCTGCACCTGCGCCCGCATCTCGCGGTTGCGCTGCTGCAGCGCGGTGACCTGGTTCTCCAGCTCGAGGATCCGCCGCACGCCCTCCAGGCCGATGCCGGTGGCGGTGAGCTCGGCGACCTCGCGCAGCAGCTCGATGTCGTGCAGGGAGTAGCGGCGGCCGCCGCCGCCGGTGCGGCCCGGGGAGACCAGGCCGACCCGGTCGTACTGCCGTAGCGTCTGCGGATGCAGGCCGGTCAGCTCCGCCGCCACGCTGATCACGTAGACCGGTGTGTGCGGGCCGGGAGTGCGAGGAGCGCGGGGCATCAGGCGCTCCTCTCGAACAGGGCCGCCCGCGGGTTGTCGCCCGCGGTCGCCTCCCGGTAGGCGGTCACGGCCGCGCGCGCAGCGTCGTCCAGGGTGGCCGGCACCTGCACGTCGACGGTGACCAGCAGGTCACCCTTGGTGCCGTCCTTGCGGGTCACCCCCCGACCGCGCACGCGCAGCACGCGCCCGTTGGGGGTGCCCGGCGCGACGCGCAGGGTCACCGGCGAGCCGTTGAGGGTCGGGACCTTGATCTCGGCACCGAGCGCGGCCTCGTCGAAGGTGACGGGCACGTCGATGGTCAGGTTGTCGCCCTTGCGGCCGAACAGCTTGTGTGCGCTGACGTGCACCTTGACCAGCAGGTCGCCGGCCGGACCGCCCTGCTCGCCGGCGGCACCCTTGCCGCGCAGCCGGATCTTCTGCCCGTCCCGGACCCCGGCGGGGATCCGGGCCGAGACGGCGCGGCTGGACAGGCCCCGGCCGGAGCCGTGGCAGGTCGGGCAGGCCTCGTCGTAGACCAGCTGGCGGCCGTGGCACTCCGGGCAGGTCTCGTTCATCGAGAAGGCACCGCCGACGCTGCTGACCACCATGCCCGCCCCGTCACAGGTCGGGCAGATGTGCGGCCGGGTGCCGGGCTTCCCGCCGGTGCCGTTGCAGGTGGGGCACGGCGCGTCGGACTGCAGCCGCAGGCTGACGGTGGTGCCGTCGACGGCGTCGGTGAACGGCAGCGTCACCTCGGTCTCCACGTCGGCACCGCGGCTGGGCCGGGGCGCGCGGGCCCGCCCGCCCGCGGTGCCACCGCCGCCGAAGAGCCCGCCGAGCAGGTCGGAGATGTCGAAGCCACCGGCCGCGCCGGTGCCGCCGGTGGTGCGGCCACCGCCGAACCCGCCCGGGAACCCGCCGGGGAACCCCCCGGAGAAGCCGCCGGAGAACATCGAGCGCATCTCGTCGTACTGCTTGCGCTTCTCCGGGTCACCGACGACGTCGTAGGCCTCGGCGACCTCCTTGAACTTCTCCTCGGCCGCCTTGTCACCGGGCTTCGAGTCGGGGTGGTTCTCCCGCGCAAGCTTGCGATAGGCCTTCTTGATGGCCGCCTGGTCTGCGTCCTTGGCCACGCCGAGGACCTTGTAGAAGTCCTTGTTGGCCCAGTCAGCCTGGCTCATCTGCCACCCCTCCTCTCCTCACTCCTCGGCGGGAACGTCGGCGTCCTCCGCCCCTGCGTCGGCGGCGGTCTCCTCAGGATCCACCACCACGACCTGTGCCGGGCGCACCACGCGGTCGCCGAACCGGTAGCCGGACTTCACGATGTGCCGGCAGGTCACCACGTTCACGTCCGGCGAGGTGCCCATGTGCGACAGCGCGTCGTGCAGCGTCGGGTCGAACGCGTCGCCCGGGTCGCCGAACCGGACCAGACCCATCGACGCGACCGCCCGCTCCAGCTGCTCTCCGACGGCCTTGAAGCCGCCTTCCAGCTCGCCGTGCTCGCGGGCCCGGTCGATGGTGTCGAGCACGTCGATGATCGGGCCGAGCACCGCGAAGGTGGCGTTCTGCCGGACCAGCTCGCGGTCGCGGTCGACACGGCGCTTGTAGTTGAGGTACTCCGCCTGCAGCCGCTGCAGGTCCAGGGTGCGCTCGGAGAGCTCCTTGCGCGCCTGGGCCAGCTCCTCGTCCCCCGTAGGGGCCGCTTCCTCGGTGGGCGCCGCGTCCTCGATGGGCGCCGCAGGAGACTCGCCCGGCTGGGGGTTCGTCTCCTGCGGCTCCGTTGCGTCGTCCGCCGGTGTCGGCGGGACCTCGGTGCTGCCGTTGTCGTCGGCTGCTGAGGTCACTTGCTCTCCTCACCGCTGTCGGGCTCGTCGACGATCTCGGCGTCGACGACCTCGTCGTCCCCGGCGGTCGCACCGGCGTCGGCCGCCCCGCCGGCGGCGGCGTCGGCCTCACCGGCGGCGTACATCGCGGCGCCCATCTTCTGGCTGGACTCGCCCAGCTTGGAGATCGCCGCGGAGAAGGCGTCCTTGTCGGTGGACTCGTCCTCGAGCAGCTTCTTCAGCGCGTCGACGTCGGCCTGGACCTCGGTCCGCACGTCCTCGGGGATCTTCTCGCCGTTCTCCGAGAGGAACTTCTCGGTCGAGTAGACGAGGCCGTCGGCCTGGTTGCGGGCGTCGATCGTCTCGCGACGGCTGGCGTCCTCGGCGGCGTACTGCTCCGCGTCCTTGACCATCCGGTCGATCTCGTCCTTGCTCAGGGCGCTCCCGCCGGAGATCGTCATCGACTGCTCCTTGCCGGTGCCCTGGTCCTTGGCCGACACGTGCACGATGCCGTTGGCGTCGATGTCGAAGGTGACCTCGATCTTCGGCACGCCGCGCGGGGCCGGCGGCAGGCCGGTGAGCTCGAAGTTGCCCAGCGGCTGGTTCTGCGCCCACATCGGGCGCTCGCCCTGGGCGACCTTGATCTCCACCGACGGCTGGTTGTCGTCAGCGGTGGTGAAGATCTCCGACCGCTTGGTGGGGATCGTGGTGTTGCGCTCGATCAGGGTGGTCATCACGCCGCCCTTGGTCTCGATGCCGAGGCTCAGCGGGGTGACGTCGAGCAGCAGCACGTCCTTGACCTCGCCCTTGAGGACGCCGGCCTGCAGGGACGCGCCGATCGCGACGACCTCGTCGGGGTTGACGCCCTTGTTGGGCTCCTTGCCGCCGGTGAGCTCGCGCACCAGGTCCGCCACGGCGGGCATCCGGGTGGAGCCACCGACGAGCACGACGTGGTCGATCTTGCCCACGTCGAGGCCGGCGTCCTTGATCACCTGCTTGAACGGCGCGCGGGTGCGGTCGAGCAGCTCCGCGGTCATCTTCTGGAACTCACTGCGCGACAGGCGCTCCTCGAAGTGCAGCGGGCCCGACTCGCCGTGGGTGATGTAGGGCAGGTGGATGGTGGTCTCGCTGGAGCTGGACAGCTCGATCTTGGCCTTCTCCGCAGCCTCCTGGAGCCGCTGCAGGGCGATCTTGTCCTGGCCCAGGTCGACGCCGTTGTTGTCCTTGAACTTCTTGACCATCCACTCGACGATGCGCTGGTCCCAGTCGTCACCACCGAGGTGGTTGTCGCCGCTGGTCGCCTTCACCTCGACGACGCCCTCGCCGATCTCGAGCAGGGAGACGTCGAAGGTCCCGCCACCGAGGTCGAAGACCAGGATGGTCTGGTCGGTCTCGCCCTTGTCGAGTCCGTAGGCCAGCGCCGCGGCGGTCGGCTCGTTGACGATCCGGCTGACGGTGAGGCCCGCGATCTCGCCGGCCTCCTTGGTGGCCTGGCGCTGGGCGTCGGAGAAGTACGCCGGCACGGTGATCACCGCGTCGGTCACGGTCTCGCCGAGGTAGGCCTCGGCATCCCGCTTCAGCTTCTGGAGGACGAAGGCGCTGATCTGCTGCGCCGTGAAGTCCTTGCCGTCGATCTTCACGTCCCAGTCGGTGCCCATGTGGCGCTTGACCGACCTGATGGTGCGGTCGACGTTGGTGACGGCCTGCCGCTTGGCGACCTCGCCGACGAGGACCTCGCCGGACTTGGCGAAGGCCACCACGGACGGGGTCGTCCGGGAGCCTTCTGCGTTGGCGATGACGGTGGGCTCGCCGCCCTCGAGGACGGCCACGACGGAGTTCGTCGTGCCCAGGTCGATTCCGACCGCACGTGCCATGGTGTTCCTACCTCCGGTGGGCTTGACGCCCTGACTTGGTGTTCTGTGCTTGTGTTGGATCTTGTCGGTGCATGCTGTTGGCGCTGCCCCGATCTTGTCAAACAAGTTGAGCCAGTTCAACTCAACTTCTGTCAGGGGTCTCAACGCAGCCTGCGACGGGAATGTTCCCGCTCGGCCACCGGGCTCCGGGAATATCTGGAGCCCGGGACGGGTAGCCAATGGCATGACTGTTTCTGCACTGACCATGAACGACGGCCGCACCATCCCGCAGCTGGGCATCGGCGTCTTCCAGGTGCCGCCGGCCGAGACTGCCCGCGTCGTGCGCGATGCGCTCGAGGTCGGCTACCGGCACATCGACACGGCCGAGATGTACGGCAACGAGCGCGGAGTCGGCGAGGCCATCCGCGACTCCGGGATCGCCCGGGAGGAGCTCTTCGTCACCAGCAAGCTCAACAACGGGTTCCACCGGCCCGACGAGGCCCGGCGCGCTTTCGACCAGACACTGGCCGACCTCGGCACGGACCACGTGGACCTGTTCCTGATCCACTGGCCGCTGCCGACCCGTTACGACGGCGACTTCGTCTCGACCTGGGAGACGCTGACCGAGTTCCAGCGTGACGGCCGGGCCCGCTCGATCGGGGTGTCGAACTTCCAGGTCGAGCACCTGCGGCGGCTGGCCGACGAGACGGGCGTGGTACCCGCCGTCAACCAGGTCGAGGCGCACCCGTACTTCCAGAACCAGGCCGTCCGCGAGGCCAACCGCGCCGCGGGGATCCTGACCGAGGCGTGGGCGCCGATCGCCAAGGGCCGCGTGGTCGAGGACCCGGTGATCGCCAAGGTCGCGGCCGACGTCGGCAGGACGCCGGCCCAGGTGACCCTCCGTTGGCACCTGCAGCGGGGAGACATCGTGTTCCCCAAGACGACGCATGTCGAGCGGATGCAGGAGAACTTCGCCGTCTTCGACTTCGAGCTCGACGACGCCCAGATGCAGGCGATCACGGGCCTCGACGAGGGGCCGACGGCGCGCACCGGCCCGGACCCGGAGACCTTCGACTTCCTGGGGTGATCAGCCCACGGTCACCCCGACGGCGTTGGAGGCCTTCCCGGTCGAGGGGTCGAACATCCGGAACCGGTTGACGCCCGCGCGGCTGGTCATCACGTAGGTCTGGAAGGTGCCCAGGTTGACCGAGGCGTCGACCCCGGCGAAGCCCGACCACCGGCCGCCCTCGAAGCGCTGCACGACCACGCTCATGTTGTCGTGGCGCGGGTAGCTGCCGGTGAGGTTGATCCGCTCCATCGGCTTGACGAAGGCCGGCGTGGCGGTGAGGTGGAAGCCCTTCGGGCCGCCGTTGTCGCGCTTCGTCCGGCGGTCGTGCTTGCCGGACTCGTGCTGCCCGTGGTGCTTGTCCGAGGCCGGCCGGCCGGACTGGCCCGGCACCGGCAGTGCCGTGGTCGGCAGCGGGGTCACCGGCTGCGGCTCGAGCGCGGCGGTCCGCGCGCTGCCGGCGCCGCCGCCGCTGTCGAGGCCGAGCGCCTTGACCATCACCAGGGTGCCGATCGCGATGACCGCGCAGATCGCGACGAGCACGGCGGCTCCCTTGAGCAGCGCCGACTGAAGCTCGGTCGGTCGCTGGTGGTCGCCCATGCGGTCGGTCCTCCCGGTGCGTGGATCGCTTCGTCTGGCCCGGTCAACGATCGTAACCGCCCCACGGCAACGGCCGGCGACCCCAGTGCATCACCCCGATGACCCTCGCCGGGGCCGACCTGGAGAGCGCCCGGCTGAAGGGCACCCGACTCGACCTCGCCGGGGCCGTCGCCCTGGCGGAGCGGCATGGCGCCGTCGTGGACTGAGCTGCGCGACGACTCGGCGGCGGCTCAGCCCTCCCGACGGGTCGCGCGCAGCGCCTTCCAGCCCCAGGTGCCGAGCACGCCGGCGATGACGACGTTGACCGCGATCAGGAACCCGTGGGCGATGAAGTAGCTCGTCGGCCGGCCGCTGTCGTCATCGGCGAGTGCCTTGGTGAACCGGGCGTAGGTGAGCACGTTCCAGGCCGCGACGGCGAGCAGGAAGAGGGCGTGCTTGCGTTCGAACCTCACGGCTCCAGCGTAGGCAGTGACCCGTCGGCGGCAGCGCGGGCCTCCCGTTCGGCGACGGCATGGGGGTCGGTTCGGGCGTCGTACCCCCAGAAGTCGCGCAGCAGCGCGGCCGTCGCCACCACCCCGCCGACGCAGGCCAGGCCGCCGCTGACGATCGAGCCACGCACGCTCCACGCGTCGGCGACGAAGCCGGCGCGGACGTCGCCGCCCATCGGGCCGAGCGAGTAGGACAGCATCTCGATGCCGGCGAGCCGGCCACGCATGTTGTCGGGGATGGTCTGGTTCCACACCGTGCCGCGGAAGACGCCGCTGACCATGTCGGCGCCGCCGGCCAGGGCCAGGAACACCATCGCCAGCCAGATGTCCCCCACGAGCCCGGCGAGGGCGATGAAGCCGCCGTAGCAGGCTGCGGCCAGCACGATCGCCCGGCCGTGGTGGTGCACCCGCGAGGCCCAGCCGCTGGTCACCGTCGCGAGCACGGCGCCGACGGTCTCGGCGGAGTAGAGCAGGCCGAGCAGCTCCGGCCGGTGGAAGACGGTCGTGGCGAGCGCCGGGAAGATCACCACCGGCATCGCCAGCAGCATCGCGGCGATGTCGACCAGGTAGGTGCCGAGCAGGTCGCGACGGCCCAAGGCATAGGACAGGCCCTCGCGGATGCCGCGCAGGCTCGGCGGCTCGGTGTCGCCGACGTGCGGGTAGGGCCGCAGCAGCACGAACAGGAAGGTGGCGAGCACCAGGGCCGCGCAGTTGGCGACGAAGCACCAGCCGACCCCCACGTGCGCCAGCAGCAGCCCGCCGACGGCCGGTCCGACCAGCACGCCGCCCTGCATCCCGAAGCTGTCCAGCGCGTTCGCCGCCGTGATCTGGTCGTGCTTGACCGTGCGCGGCAGCAGCGCCTCCTTCGACGGCCGCTGCAAGGCCTGCGCGGAGGCGAGCAGCGCGGCGACCACGTAGATGACCCAGACGTCCGGACGGGAACGGAACGCGTTGAGGGCCAGCGCAGCGGTGAAGACGAGCTGGGCGCCGCCGCAGAGGATCAGGACCTTGCGGCGGTCGGCATGGTCGGCGAGCGCGCCGCCGTACAGCCCGAACACGACCAGCGGCACCAGCTCCACCAGTCCGACCGCGCCGACGGCGAAGTTCGAGCCGGTCAGGTGGTAGAGCTGGAACGGCACCGCGACGTAGGCCATGAAGCCGCCGAAGTAGAAGATCGTGCCGGCGGTGAACAGCAGCCGGAAGTCGCGGGACACCCGCAGCGGCGTGATGTCCATCCGCAGTGCGCGGAGACGGTCGGCGATCCTCACGAGCGCGCATCCTCGCACCCGCAGAGCGCGCCGGCGACCGCTTTTAGCGAGGCTGCACGACGATCCGCGAGCCGAGCCTCGGCACGCTGGTGATGTTGCGCACCTTCGGCTTCTCGGGGCGGTCGGCGAGGACGTCGTACGACGACAACACCTCGCGCAGCACGGCGACGCCCTCCATCAGCGAGAAGCCCGCGCCGATGCAGCGTCGCACACCACCGCCGAACGGCAGCCAGGTGTTCGGCGGCAGCTTGCCGTCCGTGAACCGCTCGGGGCGGAAGCGCTCCGGCTCGGGATGGTTCCGCGGGTCGGCGTGCGCGAGGATGATCGACGCGCCGACCGTCGCGCCCGCGGGCAGGTCGATGCCGCCGACCGTGGCCGGCGCCATCAGCGCCCGCACCACCATCGGGATCACCGGGTGCAGCCGCATCGCCTCCTTGAGGACCGCCTCGAGCCAGTCGTCGTCACCCGTCAGCGCGGCCTCCCGGGCCCGGGCGAGCTGGTCCCGGTCGCGGCCGAGCTCGTGCAGCGCCCAGGACAGCGCGGTCGCGGTGGTCTCGTGGCCGGCCAGCAGGAGCGTGACCAGCTGGTCGCGCAGCTCGTCGTCGGAGAGGCCGCCGTCCTCGGAGTCCTCACCCGGCACCTGCAGCAGCCGCGAGAGCACGTCGCTGCGGGCCTCGAGGTCGGTGGCGCGGCGGCGCTCGGCGATCTCGGCGTAGATCACCTCGTCGAGCGCCACCTGGTTCTCGAAGGCCCTGCGCCACGGGCCGTGCTGCTGCAGCCGCGGGAAGCTCCAGCCGAGGAAGACCACCGGGCTGACGTTGACGGTGCGGTTGACCAGCGGCCGCAGCCGGGCGAGCCGGCGCTCGTCGGTGACGCCGAAGACCACGCGCAGGATCACCTCGAGGGTGAGCGCGTTCATCCGGTCCAGCGACCGGAACGGCACCCCGGGCTGCCACCGGCCGACCTCGGCCTTGGCGAGGCCGGTGACCACGTCCTGGTAGCCGCGCAGCGCGTGCCCGTTGAAAGCCGGCATCAGCAGCTTGCGGGCCCGCTTGTGGGCGGCGCCGTCGACCAGCAGCAGCGAGTGCTCGCCCATCACCGGGCCGAGGATCGCGTTGCCCTTGCCGGCGTGGAAGACCTCCGGGTCACCGGCGAAGATCTCCTTGACGTGCTCCGGCCGGTGGAAGAACACCACGTGGCGCCCCTCCGGGAGGATGTCGAGCGCGAAGACGTCGCCGTACCGCTTCTGCATCGCCGGGATGAACTGGTGCCGGAAACGCAGCAGCGCCACGCTCTGCACCAGAGCCGGCCAGCGCGGCCCGGGCGGCAGGTCTGCACGGCGGACCGGTGGACGCTTGGTGCGGGCCACCGGCCGCATCCGCTCGAATCGCTCGGCGGTGGTGGTCATCTGCCGATACTAGCGGTATGTCAACAAGGCGGCCAGAACCCGGAACTCGACGGGCCAGGGCGCGGAACTCAACCGTCGAGGAGGCCGTCGCGGCGGGCGATCGCGGCCGCCTCGGTGCGCGAGGACGCGCCCAGCTTGGCGAGGATGTTCGACACGTGCACGCTCGCGGTCTTGGTGGCGATGAAGAGCTGCTTGCCGATCTCGCCGTTGGTGCGGCCGGCCGCGACGAGGCGGAGGATCTCGCGCTCGCGGGCGGTGAGCTCCGTGGAGCGCGCCGGGACCGCGCGCCTGCTCTCGGCGGGGCGGCGGGGGGCCTGTCCGTCGATCGCGCGCAGCTCCTCCAGGAGCGGCTGGGCACCGAGGCGCAGGGCCGTGGCCCGCGCGGGTACGACGAGCCCACGCGCCTCGGCCGTCTCGCCGGCCGCGTGCAGGACCGCCGCGAGCCGGGCCTGGGTGCGGGCCAGCTCGAAG
>Ga0308175_100003571_pt1 | contig 10790 bp, 10 predicted proteins | sample PhyCR1_3_FD_203893 | JGI IMG/M metagenome (GOLD analysis project Ga0308175, IMG submission 203893) | Soil microbial communities from UC Gill Tract Community Farm, Albany, California, United States - DLSLS.C.R1 | ecosystem: Environmental > Terrestrial > Soil > Agricultural land | place: USA...
CGGCGTCGAGGTGGTCGAGCATCCGGAGCCCGGTGAAGTCGTGTGGTGCGACGACGCAGGCGTGACCTGTCGGCGGTGGAACTGGCGCCAAGCTCGCCGTACCCAGCTGAGCGACGACACCACCGCCGCCTTGTTCATCCTCGACGCCCTCGAACCCCTCACCGACGAGGCGCTGCAGAGTGCCTCCGATGCCCTGGTCGCCCACCTGGCCCGACTCGGGCCCCACGTCCGAGTCGCCCGCCGCCTGATTGCCGCCGACACGACCCGCTCTGAAGGAGAGTGACATGCTGATCCACCCCTGGGACGCCGCGGTCGACCGCGCCGAGTGGAAGGACTGGCTGGCATCGACCGACCGGTTCGGGATGCTCGCCGTCAACAACGTCGACCCAGCCAAGGCGCCACTGATGCTGCCCCTCCACTTCACCGTCGCCGGTGACGAGCTGCTCATCCACCTGGCCCGACCCAACCCCGTGTGGCCGCACCTGGAGGCAGCCGAGGAGGTGCGGCTGGCCGTGGTCGGCGACCACGCCTACATCCCGACGTACTGGCGGGCCAGGGCCGGTGGACCCGACGAGGACGGGGTGCCGACCAGCTACTACGCCACCGTGCAGTTCGTGTGCCGACCCATCGTGGTCGACGATCCGCAGGACAAGGCAGACCTCCTCACCGCTCAGCTCGCCGACTTCCAACCCGAAGGTGGCCACGCCGCCGTCGCCACCGACCAAGCGCCCTACGGACGGATGCTCTCCGGCATCCGCGGCGTCCGGTTGACGGTGCTGAGGGTGGACGCCAAGTTCAAGTACGACGACGCCAACCCCGTCGAGCACCGCGAACGCGTCATCGACCACCTCGAGCAGCGAGCCCACGGGGTCGACGCCGGCGCGGCGGCACAGCAACGGCGGCGCCTGGACACCGTCGGCGACTGGAAGACCCACCGGGACCGCTCATGACCAAGCACCTGCGATCGCCGGCCGCGGTGCCGCCATGGGCTTTGGCGCTGGCAGCGATGCTGTCCGTGCAGCTCGGCTCCGCCCTCTCGGTGCCCGTGATCGGGGCCGTGGGTCCGGCCGGAACCGCCTGGCTTCGGCTCAGCATGGGAGCCCTGGTCTTCCTGGCACTGGCCCGCCCCCCGCTCCGCACAGTCCGCCGTCCTGACGTGCCGGCGCTGCTCGGTCTGGGCGTGACCACCGGACTGGTGACCATGGCGTTCCTGGCTGCGATCGAGCGCATCCCGCTCGGCACCGCCGTCGCCGTCGAGTTCCTCGGCCCGTTGACCGTCGCCGCGGTACGCAGCCACAGCCGGCGAGCACTCACCTGGCCGGCCGTCGCGCTGCTCGGGGTCATCCTGCTGACCCAGCCCTGGCACGGCGCCACCAGCCCCGCCGGCCTCGTGTTCGCCGGCCTCGCCGCCATCGGCTGGGCCACCTACATCCTGCTCACCCAACGCATCGGCGACCGCTTCAGCGGCATCGGTGGACTCTCGCTCACGGTGCCCATCGCTGCCCTCACGGCAGCGGTCGTCGGCGTCCCCGAGGCCACCGGCCACCTCACCGTCCGCGTCCTCGCCGCCACGGCCGGGCTGGCCATCCTGCTCCCGGTCCTGCCCTTCGCGTTCGAGATGCTCGCGCTCCGCGACATGACTGCCACCGCGTTCGGGACCCTCATGGCCCTCGAACCCGCCATCGGAGTACTCCTCGGGCTGCTCGTGCTGCACCAGAAGCCCTCGCCCGCCCAGCTCGCCGGCATCCTGCTCGTCGTCCTCGCCGGCGCCGGCGCCCAACGCGGTGGACGACGCCGCCACAGGGTCGCCGACCATGCCGGGGTCCACTCCGAGCTCGACCTCATCGGCTGACCCGCCGCACTGCACCGTCTCGCAGGGACGCTACGTCCCCGGCCGCCTCGACCAAGGTCAAAGGTTTGCGGGTGTCCCCTGCCGACTTCCGGCCACAAGCCGTGGCCGCTGCCTGGGGACCGGGGTTGGGGGTGTTACGGGGTGATGCTTGCGCGCTAGCGTCGAGGGCGCGCGGCCGCAGGGGCCCGAGCATGTCGACCGCCGGCCCGAGGGAGCGCCGAATCATGAAGCGGAGCCTACGGGTCCGGGTCAGTGGCCGTGTCGGTGTCGTGGGCGCCGTCACTGCGTTGGTTGCGGCGGGCACGAGCCTGGCCCCCGCCTTGGCGTCTGGTGTCGCGACGCCCAAGGGCAGGGTCCTGGCCTCGAATCTGGACAACCCGCGGGGCTTGAGCTTCGGCGCCAGCGGTGTGCTGTATGTGGCCGAAGCAGGCCACGGAGGGCGCCTTTGCCTGGGCCCGGGCCCAGAGGGTTCCCCGCTGTGCGCGGGCCTCACCGGGGCGGTGAGCAGGGTGCGTCACGATGGGCGCGTCATCCGCCTCGTGACCGGCCTGATCTCCACAGCCGACCCCAAGGGGCAGTCCGCTGAAGGTCCGGTGTCGGTCGCCTCCCGACACGGACGGGTGTACGCCGTGATCGGAGAGAGCGCGCACGGGCTTCCGCCGAAGACGCCAACGAGCCCGGTGCTGACGGCGGCCCGACAGCAGCTGGGCCGACAGATCCGGCTGACCGGGCACGGGCGGTACACCCCCGTGGCACCAGTGGGTGACATCGACTACCTCTGGAGCGCGGCACACAAGAAGCTGAATCCGCAGTTCCCGGACGCGAATCCCAATGCCATCCTGGTGGTCGCCGGGGGCGCGTACGTGGCCGACGCCGGGGCCAACACACTGGACTGGGTCTCCTCAACCGGCAAGGTGAAGGTGCTGGCCTACCTCGGTGTTCCCAAGGGTGCCCCGGTTGACTCGGTGCCGACCTGCCTGGCCAAGGGCCCGGACGGAGCCCTGTACATCGGAGAGCTCCTCGGTGGCTACCTGACCGCTGGTCACGCTCGGGTCTGGCGGTACAGCCACGGCGCCGCCCGCGTGTGGAAGACCGGTTTCACGGCCGTCAACGGGTGCGGCTTCGACTCCCGCGGGAACTTCTACGCCACCGAGATCTTCGCCCACGGCCTGACATCCGGCTCCCCGGTCGGCGCGCTGGTACAAGTTGCCAAGAACGGGCACCGCAGCGCCTGGGGTGCCGGGCAGCTGTACGCGCCGTCGGGGTTCGCCTCGAGGGGCGCCGACGTCTACGTCTCGAACTGGAGCGTCATGCCGGCCAGGAATCCCGGCGGCCCCACCGGACAGATCATCACGTTCGACGTCGGTTGACCGGCCGACTGAGACCGTGCACGGAGACGTCTGCCGGACCTGCACGAGGTGCGCTGCGTCCTCTACGAGGTCAGGGGCGGCCTGACCGTGGTCCGCGTGAACCAGGCCGCCCGGGGCCCGCTGCTGGAACGCGGTGTCGGCTCGGCTGCCGGCTACCTCCCCGGCGCTGACACCAGCTCGCCCGAGTCGGCGGGCGGTCGCCGGCGACCCCCTCGGGCCGGGCGTGGCTGACCGGGTTCCTGAGGCCTGGTGGGTGGTTTCGGCGTCCGGGGTACGGGTAACCACAACTGTGTGAGCGATGAGACCGTTGACGCCGTCGTGGTGGGCGCGGGTCCCAACGGCCTCGTGGCCGCGTGCCGGCTGGCCGACGCGGGCTGGGACGTCTGCCTCCTGGAGGCCAACGAACGGGTCGGCGGCGCCGTGGCCTCGGTCGAACACACCCCCGGCTATGTGAGCGACCTCTACAGCGCCTTCTACCCGCTCGCCTACGCCTCACCGGCCATCGCGCCGCTGGACCTCGGGGCCCACGGCCTGCGGTGGCTCCGCTCCCCCGACCCCGTGGCACACCTGGCACGGGCCGAGGACGAGCGCTGTGCGGTGGTGCGCCCCCGTGCCGAGGACACGGCGGCGGAGCTGGAGAGTGAGGCGCCCGGCGACGGCGAGGCGTGGATGCGCCTCGTCGAGCAGTGGCAGGTCGTGCGCGACGACGTGCTGGGCGCGCTCTTCACACCCTTCCCGCCGGTGCGCAACATGGTCGGCCTCCTCCGGCGGCTGGGGACGGCCGACGCCCTCCGGCTGGCCCGCACCTTTCTGTTGCCGGTGCATCGCATGGGCACCGAGCTCTTCGCCGGCGAGTCGCCCCGGCTGCTGCTGGCCGGCAACGCCATGCACGCCGACGTGCCGACCGTCGCGCCGGGCAGCGGTGCCTTCGGCTGGATCATGACCATGCTGGCCCAGGAGGTCGGCTATCCGGTCCCCGAAGGAGGCTCGGGACAGCTCGCCGAGGCGCTGCGCCGTCGCGCCGAGGCGGCCGGGGCCCAGGTGGTCACCGGCGCCCGCGTCACCGATGTCGTCGTCCGCGGTGGCCGCGCGCTGGGCGTGCGGACCGCCGACGGTCGCCGGGTCAGGGCCCGCCGCGCCGTGCTCGCGGACGTGGCCGCGCCGACGCTGTACCGGCGGCTGCTGCCCGAAGGAACCGTTCCCCAGCGTCTGCTCGACGAGCTGGACCGCAGCTTCGAATGGGACCTGCCCACGGTCAAGGTCAACTGGGCGCTGGACGGACCGGTCCCGTGGCGGGCGACCGGGGCGGCGGGCGCCGGCACCGTGCACCTCGGCGCCGACGTCGACCAGCTGGCCAGCTGGTCCACGTCGCTCAGCACCGGCCAGGACAGCCCACACGTGTTCCAGATCCTCGGCCAGCTCGCCACGGCCGACCCGAGCCGGGCACCGGCGGGAGGACAGAGCCTCTGGGGCTACAGCCACCTGCCGCGCGGCGCGCCCGATGCCGGGCAGGCCAAGGCCCTCGCCGACCGGATGCATGCTTCGGTGGAGGCCTTTGCCCCCGGGTTCTCCGAGCGCGTCGTGGATCGGTGGGAGCAGCTGCCGGGGGAGCTCGAGGCCGACGACGCCAACCTGGTCGAGGGCGCCATCAACGGTGGCACCGCACAGATCTACCAGCAGATGGTGTTCCGCCCGACGACCGGACTGGGGCGCCCGGAGACGCCGGTCCTCGGCCTCTACCTCGCCGGCGCGGCCACGTCGCCGGGCGGAGGAGTGCACGGGGCCTGCGGCGCCAACGCCGCACGGGCCGCGCTCCACGGCGCGAAGGCGGCCAGCCTGCCCGCTCGCACGATGGTGACCCTGACCCGCCACCTCACCCGTTAGCCCGCCGGCATCCGGCGGACCATCCAGGCCTCCTCCCTCACGTTCCAGCCGCCCCCTCGCTCTGGGCGACCTGGGCCACCTGTTCCGCCGCTTCGGCTACGAGGACGTCTCCGTCTACGGCCACTTCGACCACGGGTGCATCCACTGCCGTATCCCCTTCGATCTCGTCACCGCCGTCGGCGTCCGGCGGTTCCGCTCCTTCCTCGACGCCGCCGCCGACCTCGTCGTGAGCTACGGCGGCTCACTCTCGGGCGAGCACGGCGACGGCCAGGCTAGGGGGCCGCTGTTGCAGAACATGTTCGGTCCGGAGCTGGTCGAGGCGATCCGGGAGTTCCGCGCGGCCTGGAACCCGGGCGGGCGGGCTTCGTCGCGACGGCTGAGACGGCAGGGACCCGGCACGCGCGTCCGCCCGGCCCCGGACGCAGACAGTCCTACCCGACCCGGGCCGACCGCCGCCCGGCATCGGACACGTACTGGACTCGAACGCCTTCAGCCCGGGACCCGGTCGTCATGACCCGTCCCGTCCCCCGGTCGGCGCCCACGCAGGTGGGCGAAGAGCCGACCCGGCTGAGGCAGCTGAGGTGGTCGGACGGGGCAGGAACAGGCCGCGTGTCCCGCGGGACCCGTCGCGAGTGGCAGATGGCTGACGCAAGGCCTTATATGGCAAGGGGCCCATCGTGGAGGGAGCTGATGACAACCACCTGGACCGCGGCTGCCGGTGTGCCGCGGCGCAGGCCGATCCGGCTGCGCTACGACATCTGGTTCCCGCTGACCGTCTACACCCTGACCCGCGCGTTGGATGCCGTCATGATCGTCCTCGCCTCACGCCACCAGGTCGCGTTGCTCGGCGCTGACCCGAGCTACCACCTGAACTACTCCTCCCCCGCCGACCCGGGCTACGCCCTCATCGCCGCGAACTGGGACGGTCAGTGGTACCGGCGCATCGCGGACCTCGGGTACCCCCGACACCTGCCCCTGGGCGCCAACGGCCACGTCGCCATGAACACCTGGGCCTTCTACCCGCTCTACCCCCTCAGTGCCGCTCTGCTGTCCCACGTCACCGGCCTGCCCTTCACGACCGTCGCGCCCCTGCTGAGCGTTGCCCTGGGGGCTGCCGCGGTGCTCGTCCTCTACCGTCTCCTGCGCAGGACGACGAGCCAGTTCGTGGCCTCGGCGACGACCCTGCTGACGTGCACGTTCGTGGCCGCCCCGGCGCTGCAGCTGGACTACACCGAGCCCCTCGCGTTGCTGCTGGTGTGCCTCGCTCTGACGCTCCTGCGGCAGCAGCGGTACGCCGGCGTTGCGGCAGCTGCGCTGGGGCTGGCGCTGACCCGGCCGATCGCGCTCGCCCTCGTGCCCGTGGTGGCCGCGCACTGGTGGGCCCGCAACCGTGGCGCAGACGGCGCCCGCTTCCCGTCGGCGCATCGGTGGCGGGTCGGGCTGCTCGTGCCTTGGTGCGTTGTGGTCACCGGGTTGTGGCCGCTGGTCGCCGCCGTCGTCACCCACGACCCGGATGCCTACCGCCAGACGATGGCCGCGTGGAAGGCCTACGAGCACAACACCCCGGTCCTCAGCTGGCTCGGCTACTTCTGGAGGGGCAGCGGCGTGCCGGGGATGCTGCTCTGCGTCGTGGCGCCGGTCCTCCTCTTCCTGGTCGTACGGCGACCGGGCGCCAGGGCCTGGGGGGTCGAGGTGAGGACCTGGGCCTGGGCCTACCCGGCGTACCTCATCGTCGCCGCGGCTCCGGGGCCCAGCATCCTGCGGTACCTGCTGCTGGCGTTCCCGCTGCTCTGGCCGTTCCCCGAGGTGGGGAGCAACGGCCCGGCCACGCGGGCCCAGCGGGTTGCCGTGGCCCTGCTGGCGGTCGGTGGCGTGGTGCTGCAGTGGGTCTGGATCTCCTCGTTCGTGATCATCACCCAGACCCCGCACCACGGCCCGTTCCCCTAGCGCGACAGCCCTCCTCACCCACCCAGCCGGCCTCCCGTCCCGGTTCCGGTGCCGGCCGGGGCGGGCAAGGACACCAGGTCGCCCCGCGATGGGTGCCGCGCGCCCCGCCGCGCCACAGGTCACCGGCGAGTGCGCCAGCACCTCCGGGTTCGCCGCGTCCCTGGGACGGGACAGGCACGGTCAACCTCGCTGCCCTCGTCCCCGGCGTACGTCGCGGCCCGGTCAACCCGGATCCGCTTGCGGCCGTCATCTGCCGGGACACTCCGCGGGTGGCGGCCGACACGGGTCTGCCCGGTGGAGCGACGGCCGGAGAGTCTTTACCCACGTGGTCGACGGTGAGCACGGGAGCGGCGTACGACGTCGTGGTGCGCGGCTCGGGACCGGTTCCGGGCGGCTGTCACCGCCGCCACCTACGGTGCAGGGGTACGGGCTGGCGCCGGTTCCCGAGCTGGTCGCCATCGCATCGCAGGCACACGACGAGCGGGGGAACGGGTGGAACGGGTGGAACGGGTGGAACGGAGGGGCACTCGGCTGCACGCCGCGCCTGGCTTCTCCGGTATGGCCTGCCGGGCGGCACGAGGACTCCATGTCCTCGACCTCTCCACCCGGTCCTGGGTCGACCCGGCACACCTGGTCGCTGCCGCCAGCGTGGCGCACGCGCACGCGGTTGCCGACGTCCCGCTGCGGGTGCTGTCGCCCCGCGGCGCCGACCAGCACCGATACGCCGGCCGCATGCACCTCGGCCGGGTCCTGGACGCCCTCGGCGTGGAGCACGACGTGCCGACCAGCGTGCGCGAGCTCGACCGGCGTGAAGACCTGCTGGAGGTGCGGCCGGTGCGCAGCGAGGACGACGCACGGGCGCTGGCCGAGCTCGTGGCGGCCAAGGTCCGGCCCGAGAGCTGTCTGGCCTCCGACGTCCTCTACTCCTGCGTCGTCGAGATGGCCCTCAACGTGGCGGACCACGCCGGTGCGGTGGGCTACGTCGCCGCGCAGACCCTCCCCCAGGTCGGGGCGATCAAGTTCGCCGTCGCGGACGCGGGCGCAGGGCTCCGGGCCACGCTCTCCGTCCGCGGCGCCACCACCGACGGTGAGGCAGTCCAGATGGCGCTGTCCGGCCGGAGCCGGCTCGACGACCCGGGCCGGGGCACCGGCCTGCCCACGACACTGCGCGAGCTGACCGCCCTCGAGGGCTCGATGTTCCTGCTCTCCGGCACCGCCGCAGTCACCGCGGCCGGGGCACGACGCCTGCCGGATCCGGTCGACGTGCCGTTTCCCGGAACCCTGGTGCAAGGGGTTCTGCGCCTGCCCGGACGGCGTCCCGGGGCTGTCGCCACCGAGGGTTAGCATGGCAGCCAGGAGCAGGTTGACAGCAGTCCCGACGAGTGACAGGGAGCGCAAGATGCCCACTGTGGTCCTGCCGAGCATGGTCGCCGGACGCGACCTCGCTGACGCCCTCGTCGAGCGCATCCCCGGTGACCTGACCGCCACTGAGGTCGCCGTGGACTGCCGCCGGCTGGTCAGCGGCAGCCCCTCGTTCGCCGCCCAGCTGGTGTGGCGCGTCCTGGTCGACCGGCGGGCCGGGTCCTTGGCCGTCACGCATGCGCCGGCAGCGTTCGCCGCCTACCTCGAGCAGGCAGCCACCCGGCTGGAAGTCGCTGACCGCCTCCGGATCCGGGCCAAGGCACCCGTCGGCACCTGAGCGCCGGTCCGCCGCAGCCGGCCGCTGGGTCAGCGGTTGCCCGAGCGACTCCGACGCCAGTGAGGCTGGCGGCTCGCCCACCACCCGGGCACTGTCAACGCCTCCGCGACCGACGCGTTCATGGCTGCCCACGCGGCCTCCTCGTCGGCAGTCGTGACATCGTCGCCGCCAAGGAAGGAGAAGCGCGCAGCCCGCTGCCAGGCGCGCACGTCCTCGCGGACCTCCGCGCTCTCGAGCCGGGCCAGGCGCACCTCGAGCAGCGCCTCCGCGTCTGAGCGGGCGGCGGACACCCGGGCGTCCTCGTCCACCTCGACCTGCTGAGCCGGTTCAGCCCGCTCGACGGCCAGGAGGACCGCGGGGCCAAGATCGCGCAGCCGGCCGCGCACCTGCAGCGCGGCGTCCTGGACGTCCAGCAGCGCCGCGCGCCGGCGTTCGTACATCCGGTGGTGGTGCTCCAGCGTCCAGGTCGACAGCTGTGAGAGGACGGCGACGACCACCGCCACCGACGCGGTGATCACCGCTGCGACGACTCCGTCCTGCTGCACCGATGCCTCCTCGCCTGTCCGGCCTCCTGCCCGTGCTGACGCTCACCATCCTGCCGGTCCCCTCCGACAGCCGGGCCGGGCCGGGCCGACCCCCCGCAGCCGGTGGACCCCCTGGTCCTCACCGGCGACGGGGGATCGCGGGCACGAAGAATGTCGCGATGGCATCGTTTCGTCGGAGTGGCCTTGGGTATCGGAGGCTGGTGACTCGGCGCATCGCCCCGTGGTCCGGCCTCCTCCTCGGTGTGGCCCTGCTCGTCATGGCAGCGGTGGCCGCCACCTCCACGCGGTACCGTCCTGCCACCAGCGTCGGAGCCGTTCCGCGCGCCGCACACCCGGCGTATCGCCACGAACAGGCCTCTGCGGCATGGGCTTCGGCGGGCGTGCCGGTTCGGCTGCGGATCCGCGCGCTCGACGTGGACGCCCCGGTCCGCGCCGTCGGCGTAGGGCACGATGGTGCGCTCGGGGTGCCCGAGAACCCCCGTGTCCTGGGGTGGTGGAGCGGCAGCGCCCTGCCGGGCCAGCCGCGCGGCTCGGTCGTGGTGGACGGCCACGTCGACAGCGCCCGGACCGGTGAGGGCGCCCTGTTCCACCTGGCGCAGCTGGTGCCCGGCGCACAGATCCTGGTCACCACGACCGCCGGGACCGCGACGTACGTCGTCACCGCCCGCGCGATCTACGCCAGGAGCAGCCTGCCCCGGCAGGTGTTCGACCAGCACGGGGCCGCCCGTCTCGTGCTGCTCACGTGCGGCGGCAGCTTCAACCGCCGCACGCACCACTACGACGACAACGTCGTGGTCTTCGCGACCCCCCTTCCCGTCAAGGAGCTCTCATGAAGCGTTCACTGCTGGTCACCTTCGGCATCGGCGCCGCCCTCACGTTGGCACCGATGAGCACCGCCTCCGCCGCCGGCTCGGTCTCCACGCAGGACGAGCAGTACCTGCAGAAGTCCGTCGCCGGCGACCTCTTCGAGATCGAGGGCGGCCAGCTGGCACAGCAGAGGGGGCAGTCCGCCGAAGTGAAGCAGCTCGGCGCCCGGCTGGCGAGTGACCACACCACGTCGCTGAAGGACACGCGTGAACTGGCCAAGCAGCTGGGGGTCACCGTGCCCACCCAGCCCGACGCCAGGATGAAGTCCATGCTCAACCAGCTCGCGGCAGCCTCCGGGGCCGCGTTCGACCACGTCTACTCCCAAGGAGAGGTCAGTGACCACCAGGAGGACATCAGCGACGCCACCAAGGAGGTCAACCAGGGGTCCAACAGCAAGGTGAAGCAGGACGCCTCGCACGAGCTCCCGATCCTGCGGACCCACCTGGCGCTGGCCCGGCAGGCGCTCAGCTCCCTGACCGGGACGGCACCCTCCGGCGTCAACGCCGGCTCCGGAGGCCACGCAGGACAGGTCCCGCTGCTCCCGACGGGCGACGTCGTCCTGATCGCCGGCGCCGGCGCCGTCCTCGCGGGGGCCTCGGTCCTGCGGCTTCGTCGCCAGAGCTGAG
>Ga0308175_100003573_pt1 | contig 10787 bp, 5 predicted proteins | sample PhyCR1_3_FD_203893 | JGI IMG/M metagenome (GOLD analysis project Ga0308175, IMG submission 203893) | Soil microbial communities from UC Gill Tract Community Farm, Albany, California, United States - DLSLS.C.R1 | ecosystem: Environmental > Terrestrial > Soil > Agricultural land | place: USA...
GCGTAATCGCACGCGCCGGAGGTCGTCGTGGGAAGACAGAAGAGCGCCGAAAAGCTCGGGTTCAGCGTGTACTTGCCCGACGAAATGACGTCCGACGTGAGCTGCACCGCCTTGTCGAAGTCGCCGGTGGCTGCACGTGTCAGATATACCTCCGACAGCAGCGTCTCCGCGGCCCCCTTCGTCGCGCGGAAGTAGTCGGTCTGCGCGCCCTTCAATGGCAGATTCGCAATCGCAAATTCGAGATCTGGAATGATCGCAGCGGAATAAATCGAATCCACCGGCGTGCGATGTGCTTGGATCGACACACCTTCCGTCGGCTGCAGGTTGAGCTGCACGGCGCCGTAGGTGCGAACGAGGTCGAAGTAGTACAGGGCGCGAAGGAACCGATTCTCCGCAAGCCGCGTGTTCTTCATCGCATCGGTCAGACCCGTCGACGCGCTGATCGCGGCAATGGCGGTGTTCGCGGTGTTGATCGACGAGTAGGCGCTCTGCCACATGCCCTGAACGGCTCCGGTTCCTTCCGTCGACGTGAACTGTGCTGTGTAGTCGTTGAAGTACCCCGCGCCATTGGGATCGAGCTGGTCACCCTTCTCCCATGAGTCGGTGCCGATCATGAAGAGTCGGATCTCATTTTCACCGCCATAGATGCCACGCAGACCCGCGTAGCTGCCGAGCGTCGCAGCCTCGGCGCCGGCTGGTGTCTGGAAGTAGGCGGAGGTAACGCCCGTGACGGGGTATTCTTTGAGGTCCGTGCAACTGGCCACCCCCACGAGGGCGGCGAGTGCGACGGCCGATCGTGTATGCATCATGAGTTGCTATCCGATGAGGGTGGTTGGTTAGAAGCGCAGGTCGAGGCCGACCAGGAATGAGCGGAATGCGGGACCGCCCTGGTCGATCTGGGAGGCGCCGCTGTTCGGATTGCCGACGCTGAAGCCGGCTTCCGGATCCCAGCCCTTGTACGATGTGAAGATGAACGGATCCTGTGCCCTCACGTAGAGCCGCGCGCTCTTCGCCGCGACCCGGTCAGCGAGCCGCGGGCTCAGCGTGTAGCCCATCGTGATGTCGCGGATCCGGACAAAAGAACCGTCCTTGTAGTTGCGAGCGCTCGCGAAGTTGCCGAGACCGTCCACGCTCGGACGCGGATCGGTGCCCGTCTGATTCTCCGGCGTCCAGTAGTTCGTCTCGATATTGTTGAAGCGACCACCGAGGCCGTCGTACGCCGCCGTGAATGCATCGTTGATCGTGAACCCGACGCGTGCGGTCGCAAGCACTGATGCATCAAAGTTCTTGAATGTCACGCGGTTGTTCAGACTGCCGACCCACTTCGGGAAGTTGTAGTGCCGGCCGATGAACGTCCGGTCGTCGGCATTCAGCTTGCCGTCGCCGTTCACATCCTTGACGCGAACGCTGCCCACCTTGCATCCGCACATCGTGCGAGCGAGCGCCGAGTCCGCGATCTGCCAGAGGCCGATGTACTTGTAGTCGTAGTTCACGTTGATCGGCTGGCCGACCCACCGCAGGTTGCCCACGTCGGCTGTCAGACCGCTGGAGAGGGACACGATCCGGTTCTTGTTCGCGGACCACGTGACATCCGTCGTCCAATCCAGACCGTGGAAGTTCCGCACGTTCTGCGTGGTCACGCCGACCTCGACGCCCGTGTTCTGCGTCGCGCCCACGTTTTCGAGGACGCTGGAATAACCCGAGGTGTAGGGAAGGGCACGCGACAGCAACAGGTCGTGCGTGTTCTCGCGATACACGTCGAGGCTTCCCGCGATGCGCTGATTGAAGACGCCGTAGTCGAGACCGACGTTGAACTTGTCCGTCGTCTCCCACTTGAGACCTGGATTCGGAATCGCGCCCGGGTTGAACGCCGTCAGATAGCCCGTTCCGCTGGCGTACCACGTACGGTTCAGGAGACCGAGGGTCTGGTACGCGCCGATCGCGCTGTTGCCGACGCGGCCATAGCTCAGACGCAGCTTGAGATCCGACAAGCTCGGCAGATGCCGCATGAACGGCTCATCGCCGATCTGCCAGGCGAATGACGCCGCGGGGAAGAATGCATACTTGTGGCCGTCCGCGAGCACGCTCGAACCGTCATAACGGCCGGTGGCCGAGAAGGTGTAGCGATCGGCCAACGTGTAGTTCAACCGACCCATGCCCGATCTCAACGCGGTCCGCGAGTACTGGCCGTTCAGCGTCGGCGTCGAACCGGTGCCGAGGTTGTACCACAACTGGCTGTCGAACGGCAACTGGGTGGCCGCCGCGCTGTCGAACACCGTCTTGAAGTTCGCGACTTCGTAGAGCGCCGTGGCCTGAATGTGCTGCTCTCCATACGTGCGATCGAAGTCGAGGAAGTTGGAGAGCGTGTAGTTGCTGTTCTGCGTGTGCCGGACCGTTGCGTCGGGTGCGCCCGTTCCACGCTTCTGGCGCGTATAGATGCCAACCAGCTCACCGTCCGACTGGTTCGTGAACTGCGGACCGAACGCCACGTTGAACTTGAGGCCCTCGGCCAAATTGAGCGCGCCTGTCAGCGTCCCGAGCACATTGGTTCGATCGATCCCGCGCTGGTACGCACGCGCGGCCATGACCGGGTTCACGAGCAAGCCGTCTTCGGTCGGCAGAAAGATCTGTCTGCCCGTCGAGTCGGCGTTGCGTCCGAGCGAAGGGTTGAACAGGGCTTCATCCCACATGACCGAGCCTCGGCCGACGTCACGATGGTTCTGCGCCGCCTGCACACCGAGCTGCAGCGACAGCCGGCCCTGTTCGTGACTCAGGTTGAACGAGCCGGTTCGCGACGTGTAGTCCTGCACGATGTTGATCGCGTTCTGGCCGAGGTAGCCGAAGCCGGCGCGGAAGCGCGTCGTGCCGCTGCCGCCCGAGAAGCCGATCTGCGTGTTCTGCAGATTGCCGTTGCGCAGCATGAGGTCTTGCCAGTTCGTGTTGACCCCGGCGGCGAGATTCGCGCGCATCGTCGGGTCGAGGGCAACCGCATCGCACGGCGTTGGATTCGTGGCGTAGTTCGCGCACGCCGTCGCGTACGACGCCGTGTTGGAGTTGCGATACGACTCGCGCCGGTAGTTGGCGAACTCAGTACCGGTCATCATCGGGACCTCGTGCGTGATGCGCGACGAGCCCCACGTGCTCGAGAGCGTGAAGTCGGTGATTCCGGCTACCGTCCCTCGCTTTGTCGTGATCATGACGACGCCGTTGGCGCCTCGACTGCCGTAGACCGCGGCCGCCGAGGCATCCTTCAGCACCTCGATCGTCTCGATGCTGTTCTGATCGATGTCGCGGAGATCTCCGGTGATCGGGACGCCATCGACGACGTACAGCGGGTTGTTGCCCGCGGTGATCGAGCGTGTTCCGCGGATGCGAATGTTCTGCGTCGCACCCGGGTCGAAGCTCGTGGCGGTGACGTCCACGCCTGGGATTCGCCCCTTGATGGCGTCGAGCGCGTTCCCGCCGACCACCTGCTGCAACACGTCGGCTCTGACCGTGGAAACGGCGCCCGATACCTCGCGCCGACTCTGCGAGCCATAACCGACCGTCACGACCCCTTCGAGCTGAATCGCCGTGGCCGCGAGCTGAAAACTGACTGTGGCCGTCTCACCAGCTCTCACCACGACCGTTTGCGACATTGGCGAATAGCCGAGCCGTGTTGCGCGCACGAGCTGCGAGCCCGCGGGCACATCGGTGATGGTGAATCGGCCGGCCGAATCGGACACGGCGCCGCGCGTCGTGCCCACGACGGTCACTTGCACGCTTGGCAGGTACAGGCCCTCGCCGGCCATTACTCGCCCGGAAATCCGCCCACCCTGTTGGGTCTGGGCCATGGCGACTGGCGTGAATAGCGCGAGGATTGCTAGGAAAGTCCTGCGTCCCATCAGTCTTTCCTCCAGAGAGCGGTTGGTTTCAGACGGTGGCGGGCCAGCAACGAAGTGATAAGATCACATAATGGCCACACGATTCTACTGCCGAGCTGGGTCCTGTCAATATCGGGAACCGCCGGCAGCCTTTCTCGCGACTGAATCTTTTTGCCCGCCCGCCCGCGGCTCGCCCTGAAGCTCGGCCCGATGAGTGCGTGCGGAACGCTGTGACAGTGCGGGGGCGGGGCGAGCTGGAGTGGCGAGAGGCGCTGGTGGGCGGTAGGTTGGTATCGGGATTCGTAAAGTCATCGTACGAGTCCAGCTGCCGCCGCCTGATCACCGCGTTGTAGGCGCGCCCGCAAAGCGCCGCGGAATCAGATCTTCGGGAAAGGACGGCCAGGATGCAAACGCCACGAGCTCGAATCGGGCGGCTGTTTCGCCCCCACCTCCGGTGGGCGGCGGTGCCAGCGGCACTCGCGATCGTCGCTGGGTGTTACGGCCCCCGCGCTGCCTCGGGGTCGCGCAGGCTGGACCGCACGGTGATCACGCGTGAGCAAATGCTCAACGGCAACTATGCGAGCATCTATGACGCCGTTGCGGCGATGCGCTCCATGTGGCTTCAGCCTCGCGGCGTCGACAGCTTCACGAATCCGAGCATCGTGTGGGTTTATGTCGACGGCGCGCGCGTCGGCGACGTGAGCGTCCTCAAGGAGATGCAACCGAGACTCGTGAACACGGTGCGCTTCTATGATGGACCGCAGGCGACGAGCCGGTGGGGTGTCGACAACGCGGCGGGCGTGATTCACGTCTCCACCTGGTCCGACGGAGCGGCGGGGATTCCCGTTCCCGACAGCACGCGGCGCCGACCGCCGCCGGGCCCTCTCGCGCCGAGATGAGATTTCTCGAAAGATGCACCGCCGGCCTGCTGCTGCTCCTTACCATCAGCCAGGCCGGTGCGCAGTCCTCTCCGCGCGTCAGAACGTCGATCGACAACGGCTGGCGGTTCCGGCGGGACGACGCCTCGGCCGCGCATGATGCGCGCCTCGCGTACGACTCGATCAAGGCGTGGATTCTGCCGACGGGCAACGCGTTCCTTCGCGACTCGTCGCGCTGGTTTGTCCGCCCCGCCGAGGGGCCGGAGACGCCGGAGTTTGCCCGCGCTGATCTCGACGACAGCCGGTGGGCACGCGTCGACCTTCCGCACGATTGGGCGATCGCGGGTCCGTTCATCACCGACGGTCCGCCGGGCGGCGGGATGGGCCGTCTACCGAGCCCCGGGGTCGGGTGGTATCGGCGGAACCTCGAGATCCCGCGAAGCGATGTCGGACGTTCCATCTTTCTCGACGTCGAAGGCGCGATGTCGTATGCGTCGGTGTGGTTGAATGGCCAGTTGATCGGCGGATGGCCGTTCGGCTACGCCTCGTGGCGTGTGAATCTCACGCCATATGTCGTGCCCGGCGGCACCAATCTGCTCGCGATCCGACTCGACAATCCACCCAATTCGTCACGGTGGTATCCGGGCGGCGGTATCTATCGGAACGTCTGGCTGACGAGGACGAATCCGGTACACGTCGGCGAATGGGGTACGTTCGTCCGAGCGCGTGACGTCTCTCGCGCATCGGCGACGCTGGACATCGACGTCGCGGTCGATAACAGTTCTCGAAACGACGCGACCGTCTCCGTTGCGACGAGTATCTACGCCCTCGACGTGAACGGACGCCCGTCCGGCGGCCCCGTCGCGCGCGTCGCCCCGGCGCTCACGGCCGTTCACGGGCGCGGCAGCGCGATGGTCAGCGGATCGGTGGTGCTCTCGCACCCCGCGCTCTGGGGACCGCCTCCGTCGCAGCGGCCCAATCGTTACGAGGCAGTCACCGAAGTCTCTGTGAACGGCCACGTGAGCGACCGGTACGAGACACGCTTCGGTATTAGAGATCTGAGATTCACCGGCGATTCCGGCGTCTTCGTCAACGGCGAGCACGTCTACCTCAAGGGCGTCAACGACCATCACGATCTCGGCGCCCTCGGCGCCGCGTTCAATCGGCGTGCGGCCGAGCGGCAACTGGAGGCGCTGCGCGAGATGGGCGCAAACGCGCTCCGCACGAGCCACAATCCGCCGGCACCCGAGCTGTTGGAGCTCACCGATAGCCTCGGCTTTCTCGTGATGGATGAAGCCTTCGACGTGTGGGCGCGCCAGAAGACGCCGTTGGACTTCCACCTGATCTTTCCCGAGTGGCACGAGCAGGATCTCCGCGCGATGATCCATCGCGATCGCAACCACCCGTCGGTGATCCTCTGGAGCATTGGGAACGAAGTCGGCGAGCAGATGACGGGTGCAGACGGTGCCGTCATCGCGCGCGATCTCGTCGGCATCGTTCATGAGGAAGACGGCACCCGTCCCACGACGACGGCGATGAACTGGTCGCAGCCCGATCATCCGCTGCCCGGTGTCGTCGACGTCATCAGCTTGAACTATCAAGGTGCCGGCGTTCGCACCGCGCCTGGCAAGTATCCCGCGTTTCACGCCGCGTTTCCGAACAAGACTGTTCTCGGAAGCGAGGTGGCGGCTGCCGTCAGCAGCCGCGGCGAGTATCTCTTTCCAGTCACGACCGCGATCAGCGGACCTGTGCGAGAGGGCTCAGGTGGCGACTCGGTCACGCATCAGGTTTCCTCGTACGAGCTCTACGCCGCCGACTTCGGTTCGTCACCCGACCGCGTGTTCGCCTCGCAGGATCGCAATCCGTACGTCGGTGGAGAATTCGTCTGGAGTGGCTGGGACTATCTCGGCGAACCGACACCGTACTATTCGTCGCGCAGCTCGTACTTCGGGATCATCGATCTCGCGGGGTTCAAGAAAGACCGTTTCTACATCTATCAAGCGCACTGGCGTCCCGATCTGCCGATGGCCCACATCCTCCCACACTGGACGTGGCCCGAGCGGCTCGGGCAGATCACACCGGTCCACGTGTTCACGTCCGGCGACGAGGCGGAGGTGTTCCTCAACGGACGATCGCTTGGTCGTCGTGTCAGAGGGCCATACGAATACCGACTGCGCTGGGACTCGGTGACGTACGCACCGGGCACGTTGAAGGTGATCGCGTACAAGAGTGGGAAGCGGTGGGCCGCGGACAGCGTGATGACGGCAGGTGCTCCCGCGCGTCTCGCGGTGACCGTCGATCGAGCGACGCTCGCCGCTGATGGCCGCGACCTGGCGTTCGTCACCGTGCGCGTCACGGATGCGAAGGGCGTCACCGCGCCGCGGGCGGATAACGCGATCCGCTTTGGCATCGAAGGTCCAGGAGAGATCGTCGCCACCGACAACGGCGATCCGACGAACATGACTCCGTTCCCATCGCACGAACGGCGGGCGTTCAATGGCCTCGCGCTCGCGATAGTGCGCGCGACGCCAGGTCAGACGGGCCGGATCGTCGTGAATGCGACGAGCGATGGACTCGCGAGCGCGCAGACGACGATCGTCACACGCCGCCGATGATCGCTACTGCGTGATTCAGCGATCGCTCTCGAACGACAGGTGTCGGCCGAAAAATGGCAGCACGTGGTTCTGCATGCGATCCGCGACCGCGCTGACGTGATCGCCGGGATAGAGCTCGAAGGTGTTCGCGATGTGGTAGCTGTCGAGAATCCGGTGGAACTCTTCGGTATCGCGCTTGAGCCCATCCTGATCACCAACGTCGAGCGCGATTGCCGTGTAGGCGCGGAGGTTCGCGATGTATTGGTCGACCATCGCGAGCGGCGCATTCGCGGCCCATCGCGCGAGAACCGCCGGCTGCGGCGCGCCGTCCTTCGTTGGCAGATCGAGATAGTAAGGCGGAGCCTGTGGATTCGGCGACCACGCCGCCGCTGACGCAAGCGTCGCGCGGGAGCCAAAATCGAGTTTCGCCGGATCGCCACCTTGGAGTACTGCTTCGAGCTTCTTCGCGACCTCCGCGGACGGCACGCCGCGCGCCGACATGCAGCACGGGCTCATCGCATAGAACGCCGAGAACACGTCGGGATGGCGCATGGCGATGCGCACGGTCCCGTAGCCGCCCATCGAGTGCCCCGCGATGCCACGACTCTCGCGACGCGCCATGGTTCGATAGTGCGCATCGATGTACTCGACGAGATCGTGTGCGATGTAGTCTTCCCAGTTTCCAACGGTGGCGGAGTTGGAGTACATCGACCCGTTGTGCTTCGTCTGTGCGTCGGCGAGAACGACGATCATCTCGCGAGTACCGGTCGCGAAGGCGCCCTCGATCGTCTGCGGCGTCTTGATCTCCGTCGTCCATCTCTCGTTGTTGATCGAGTAGCCGTGGAGCGCATAGATCACGGGGTATCGTCGCGTCGGACTTTTCGCATAGCTCGGCGGCAAATACACGATGACGCCGCGATCCGGCGAGTCGCCCTCGAGATTTCCCTCGAGCGACTTGCCATGGACGGTGATGCGCTCGGTGAGCACCGGCGCGGCGCCTGGCACGGGCGCCGGGACGTTCAGACGCGGCCTGGGTGGCGTGGCAGGTGTCTGGGCTCCAGCGTTCGCCAGTGCGATGGACACGACAGCCAGTGCGCCAAGTCGGAAACGAATCGTCATAAGAGACCTCGAATAGCGGGTCATCGAGTCGGTACCGCTCTCCATCGGAGCGCGGTGCCGTCGTTCGGATCTGGTTCGGGGCCGGCGCTGTCGCTGGTCAGCCGCCCATCGGTCTCGATGCGCAGATAGCGATGGGTCGTGATCGACATCAGCAGCACATCGCCGTATAGATTTTCCATCCACTGAAACGTTTCGGCGTCACGTGGAGCACCGGACCGCAGCGCCACCGAGCTCGTGCTGTCCGACAGTGACGTGATCGACACGTAGCGCTGCCCCGACCGGAGTGCGACGCGTCCCAGCCCGCGATCGACGATCGTGAACTGTTCTTCTCCGTCCACACGTAGCGGCGTGTCGCGTCCCGCCGAGCTGATCGCGATCGCGCGGCCGAAGGGAATTGGCTGCATCAATCCGCGCGGATGCGGCTCGTCGACATGCATGAAATCGAAGTCGGCGACGCCGCCAGCCCCGCCGGTGTTGTAGTGAAAGAGCGTGAAGCGCACGCCCTGAAACGTCTTCAACTGAAATGCCATGGTGAACGGACGGCCGAATGTCGTCCACCTCTCGCCATCGATGCTGTAGCTGAAGCGCGCTTGCTCGATCAGGAAATCCGTGTCGACGCGCAGCCAGACGCGATGCGACACTAGCGACGTCATCATCGCCGAGTCCGTGGTCTGATCATATTGCTCGAGGACTAGGCCTGCCGCTGTGCGGCGCACGCCGATCCATGCGTACGGCCGACCGAGCAGCGCGAGCCCGGCGATGTCGTTCGTCTCCATCCCGCTCGCGTCGAGTGCGGTCGTCGCCGACGATTGCGGACCCACGGCTCTCTGGGTAAGGGAGTTGCGCGCGGTCCAGAAATCCCGCGCCGGCATCGAGTGGAGACGAAGGAATCCGCGTCGCTCCGTGAGCGACCAGTGCGTGTCGTCCTCGACATGATTCCATTGCCACACGTTCGCGAGGCGCGGCCCCGAGAACTCATCATTCCGCACATATGGCGCGTGCGGCGCGCTCGACGCCTTCGTCTTCGGCTTGACCCAGATGCGCGGCGTGCGCTCGAGGTTGCCGGGAAGGCCGAAATAGGGCCAGCCATTCTTCCACGTCACCGGTGACAGCGCCGTGAGCCGGCCGACGGAGTTCGCGTCCATCATCGAGAATCCCCACCATTCACCGGCTGGCGTCTGAACGATCCCGCCCTGGTGCATCGACATGGTCCCGCGCGCTGTCGGATTCCCCGCAGTCACGACGACGTTCGGCGAGTTACCGTTGTTGTTCACGCGATGCCCCTGACGCAAACCGAACGTTTCGTCCGCGCTGATCTCCTTGTTGACCTCATATGGACCTTCAGGATGGTCCGCGCGCGCCGCCGCGAGACGCATGCGGCCGGCGTACCATGCGCTGGTGATGTAGTACTTGCCGTCGATTTTATAGAAGTGTGATCCCTCACCCATACCGGCGTTCTTGGCAAAGAGCACACGCCCGGTTCCCGGCACGGTATCGGTGAGAGCGCTGTCGAGCTGCGCGAGATGGATGTCCTGGTAGCCCCACACCACGTACACTTTGCCATCGTCATCGAACAACACTGACAGATCGTGGAGCGACACCTTCATCGGCGTGCGCGTCCACGGCCCGCGCGGGTTCGTGGCGGTGAAGTGCTGGGTCGTCTGGCCGTTCACGTTCGAGAAGATGTGAAACGTGCCGTTGTGATACCGGAAGCTCGGCGCCCAGATGCCGCGACCATAGATCTCGCCGCCCTCGAGACGATACGCGGGTCCGAGATCGAGCTTCTCGACCGCGTAGCTCATCAGCTCCCAGTTCACAAGGTCGCGCGAGTGGAGCACTGGCAGGCCGGGCATCGCGTGCATCGTCGTGCCCGTAAGATAGAAGTCGTTGCCGACGCGGATCAGATCAGGGTCGGAGAACTCGTCGTAGAAGAGCGGATTCGAGTACGTGCCGTTGCCGTTGTCGGCCGTCCACGTGTGCGGCTGTTGGGCCGGCGCGAACCCGGAGCGCGCGACGCTTGCCATCGCCGCCAGAGCGACGCACCGCATGACACTAGTAGTCGATGACACAGAGATGATTCCGCATTGTCATCCGCGATGGATGCGTCGCGGAACGCCGAGGTAGTTCAGGGTGCTAGCGCACAACGCCGAAGGTGAACACCGTCCGCGAACGGAGCGTGTCGCCTGGACGGAGAATGGTCGACGGAAAGTTCGGGTGATTCGGCGAATCGGGAAAATGCTGCGTCTCGAGCACGATTGCGCCGCGATGCACGTAGGGCTCGCCGCCTTTCCCGTGCACTGACCCGTCGAGAAAATTGCCCGAATAGAATTGCA
>Ga0308175_100003574_pt1 | contig 10785 bp, 13 predicted proteins | sample PhyCR1_3_FD_203893 | JGI IMG/M metagenome (GOLD analysis project Ga0308175, IMG submission 203893) | Soil microbial communities from UC Gill Tract Community Farm, Albany, California, United States - DLSLS.C.R1 | ecosystem: Environmental > Terrestrial > Soil > Agricultural land | place: USA...
TCTACTCGCTGCTCGTCAAGGCGATGGAGGATTCGGAGCTGGCGGGGATCGCCAAGTTCGTGATGCGCGACCGGCAGTACCTCGGCGCCCTGCGCGTGCGCGATGGGACGATCACCCTCGAGCAGCTCTACTTCGCCGACGAGGTACGGCCGGTGGATGAGATCAAGCCGAAGCGGGCGCGGGTTGAGAAGCGCGAGCTGGAGATGGCCCGGCAGCTAATCGACAGCTTCGCGGGCGAGTGGAAACCGGACAAGTACAAGGACACTTACCGGGATGCTCTCCTCAAGGTGATCGAGGCTAAGCGCAAAGGCAGGGAGGTTCACGTCGCCGCTCAGCCGGAGGAGGAGCAGCCGACCGATCTGATCTCGGCGCTGCGGGCAAGCCTCGAGTCCTCCAAGGGCGGGCAGCGCCGGCCGAGCCGGGCGAGCACTAGCTCCAACGGCGCGAGCGGTGACGATCTCGAAGATCTCTCCAAGAGCGAGCTGGATAAGCGAGCGCGCAAGGCCGGCATCGAGGGTCGCTCGAAGATGTCCAAGGAGGAGCTGGCCGACGCCCTCCGCGCCGCCGCCTGAGTCGTGCCGGCCGCTTCCGAGGCGGAGCTCGAGCGCGAACTCGAGCGGCTCTACGAGCTGCCGCTAACCGGAAGTTCAATTGAGAACTGACGCTTCAGCGAAGGCGCGGATCGCCTCTCTACAGGGCGCGTACTTTCTGGCGACTGGCATCTGGCCGCTCGTCAGCCGCCAAACCTTTGAGCGAGCGACCGGACCGAAGGAGGACTTCTGGCTCGCCCAGACCGTGGGGGTACTCGTGGCGAATATCGGCGCCGTTCTACTTCTGGGTGCTCGGGATCGACGAGTAGGCGCGCCACTCGAGATCGTGGGCGCTTCCTCGGCGGCGGGGCTGGGCGCGATCGACGTCATCTTCGCGCTACGCGGCCGATCGCGAAGACCTATTGCCTCGACGCTGCCGTCGAAGCGCTGATCCTCGCTGGTTGGATTAGAGCACGGTCCAAGGCGTAGACCCTGGGCCGAACTCTCCCTCCGCGCCGCCGACACACGGTCGGCGAAGGAGATCGACGGAATCCGGTTTCGGTCGAGACGGCTCTCGCGGGCAAGGCCGATCTTCAACCCGACGAGGGCCAAAATGCCTGCTTCGATCCCCAATGTTTCAACGCCACCCAGAGTGGAAATTCGAGGCGTCGCAGAAGTAAGCCGTCAACGAGGGGAGGGTTATGAAAGTCGCGCTTTCGCTACATCGGATCGGGCTCAGGGGGTCGGCCATGCACAGTCTCGGCATGGGCTCGATCCTGGCCGCGATCTCGCTTTGGGGCCGCTCCGCGTCAGTCTCAGATCGGGGTCGCAAGGCACGGGCTGAACGTCTGGCCATCTTTGTCGGGCTTTGGCCACCAACCTTCTTCCTGCTCGGGAAGGTGCTGCAGGACATCGAGGCAACGCCGGAGGAGCAGGTCTCGCAGGCTCGTGGCTCTGAGACCGCCCGGAAGGCCAAGGAGGCCGTGAAGGCCTAGGGCAAAAAGGCAGTCGTTTATCTGGAAACTCGAACGCCGCAATTCGATGCACGAGGAGGGGTTTAGATGGCAGCAAGAGAGATGAGCGAAGGTAGGCGTGCCGAGCCTGAGGGCTATCGCGCCGAGGAGCTTGGTGAGCGAGTAACCGGCCTGCACGACGAGACCAAGTGGTCGGTGCTGACGACGGAGTTCTGGGCGATGGTGCTGGTGATCGTGGCCATCCTGATTGCGTCTGCGGTGTCGGACACCTTTGGCGACCGGCGGGCGTGGCTCTACGTCGCGATCGTCGCCACTGGCTACATCGTCAGCCGAGGTCTGGCCAAAGCGGGGGTCGGCCATCTTCCGATCGGCGCCCTCCGGCGCGGGCGCAAGTAGCTCGGGCAAGAACGCTCGCAGCTAGCCGGCGCAAACGTAGTTGGCCGGCAAGGCACTTGAGCGGCATCAGGGGAGTTGTTCGGAAGGGGAGTGACTAACAGCGCCGGTTGGATTGTCGACGCCGTCCAGCCGGCGCACCTCTCCTCCTTCAGAACGGCGGAGCCAGTCGTACACTCGGGTAAATGCCGCTCGAGGGCATCCCGGTAATCCCCAAGTGCGCCGAGTGCGAGGCTGCCTGGCTACCTGCCAACAAGGAACGCTGGCACGCCTACCTCACTGACGACGAGCCGGCCGAGGTTGTCTTCTACTGCCCGGACTGCGCTGAGCGCGAGTTTCCCCTCAGCTAGACGGGACGCCCGCCCTACCACCGTCCAACTCGAAGCCAGTTGGGTTTAAGGTCGTTCCTACCCGAGCTGGAGGATTCCACGATGAGCATCCTTGTCCGCTTCACACCCGCATCCGCCGTGACCCCTCAGCAGTACGACGAGACCACCAGCCGCCTCGAGTCGTCGGGCGACTTCCCACCGGACGGGCTTGAGTACCACTGTGCCTTCGTCGCTCCGGACGGCAGCTTCCGGGTCAGCGAGGTCTGGGACTCACAAGAGCAGTTCGAAAAGTTCGGTGAGCGCCTCATGCCGATCTTGGCTGACGTGGGGATAGAGGTGAACGCGCCCGAGGTGCTCGAAGTGCACAACACGATCAAGCGCTAACGCCCTGGCGCGCGAGGGGTGCTTACGCTGCGCGACCCGGCCCGATGCTCACGTTATGCTCTGCGCTCTTCGGCGGCTAGTCGCCCTTTCGGCCATGGCCTTGAGCGTCTGCGCCGCCTCTAAGTAGCCGGCACCGGGCAGCGCGACAAGACAGGACGCGGCCAGCGCCGCCTCCTCGATCGCCGCGTTGGGTTGCTCCTCGAGCAGGCGTTGGAGCCACCGCGCCGCGACTCGCGGGTAGCGGCTCGAGTCCTTCCGCGCGATCAGCATGGTCAACTCGAGCGCGTCGACCAGGCTCAGTTGCGGGAGCTCTCTGGCCGCGGCCACGGCCGCCACTACGTTCCTACGCTGAATCGCCTTCTGGAAGATCCCGTATGAGCGGCCCTGCGAGGTCGACGCTGCTCCTTCTCCGGAGCCGAGACGGTGATCGAAGTATCGCTTCGTTCTAGGGGATGCAGGGTCGTGTTGATTCGCACAACGGCCTATGGGACGATCAGCCGGCGGGGGACCTGCGGTACAAGACGAAAGGGAGAGCGATGAGGAGAGTTCTGCTCACCGTCCTGTTCCTCCTAGCTGTAAGCGGATTGACGCTGTCCGCAACAGCCGGCGCAGATCCAGGGGGGCCGAACCTGCAGCAGCCAGTCACGCTGTCGTGTCCAGGCCTGCCGCCAATCACCGTCAACCCCGGGACGCTGACAAATCAGGGTCGAATCGCCTGGGCCGTCGATTCGACGAGTGTCTTCGTCACCGCGTCCCTGGCGTTCACGGACGGTACCGACACGATCGTGCTCTACGACAGCAAGAAAGGGCTGAAGAACTTGATCACCTGCACGGGCGATGCAGGCGGCGGCTTCACCGTCATTGCGACGGGCTTCTTCACTCCGCGTTAAGAGCTTTGGGGCGGCCGTCGCTAAGGATGGCCGCCCCGTTCTACGGTGCATGCGATGCTCGGGCTCTCAGTCATCCTCACTTGTGCGGTGCCGGCGACCATGGGTCTCAGACGACGAACGCTGGCGCGCAGACCACGTCGGCGAAGATTTCAATGAGCCGGCCGAGGTCGTCTTCTACTGCCCGCGCTGCGCGGAGCGGGAGTTCGAGCTGGACTGACGCTCAGACAGGAGACGCATCCGGGGCGGACCTAGGGGGATAGGTCTCTGGCGGAAGACCCGAGCGTTACCGTCGAACGCCCCGGACGCCAACTCCAAGTGTAAGGACGCCGAGCGTGACCGGGGCGACCGCCGACCCCGCCATCCACAAAAGGGGGCGGCGCGGGTAGCCGCCACTACCGGCGCTGTCCCCCCGTGAGTAGACGCGTGAATGCAGCCGAACTTGCGCGGCACGAGACCCTGCGACCGTTGCAAGCGCGTAGAGCGTCAAGATCTGCCACGTCCGTGACCGCACCCTGGCGGCCGGGAGCGCGCGCACGGGGTTCTCAGTCGTCATTAGCCCCGCCCCTGGGCCGGGCGGGGGTTGCAGGTTCGAGTCCTGCCGCCCCTGTCGGCTAGATCAAGGCGAAACTCGCTTTGCTAGGCGGGTTTCGGCGTCTCAGGACTGCGGCTCTGCTGTGGCATGGGAGCGGGCTCTGGGCAGACTCATCGGCGGGTCCCCCACCGTTACACTCAGCGACGCTTCCGGTTGTCGAAGACAGGGGGATCTATGCATCCGACTGCCAGACCGCTCAGGGGGCTCGCGAGTTGCATCGTGCTCGCCGTCGCCCTGCTGCTCGCGACCGCCGGCGTCGCGGCCGCGAACGTCCCGCTGACGCGCGTGAGCTCGGACCCGTTCACCAACCAGTCCAGCCAGCACGCGACGGAGGTGGAGCCGGACACCTTCGCCAACGGCGGCACGGTCGTCGCCACGTTCCAGGTCGGCCGCTTCTTCAACGGCGGCGCGACCGACATCGGCTTCGTCCGCTCGGGCGACGGCGGCGCGACCTGGAACGCGCCCGGCTTCCTGCCCGGGATGACGTTCAGCGCCGGCGCGGCGAGCCCGTTCGAGCGCGTCAGCGACCCGAGCGTCGCATACGACAGCGTGCACGGCGCGTGGCTGATCTCGTCGATCCCGCTCCTGCCCAACACGTCGGTGCCGACGGTGTTCGTCAACCGCTCGACCGACGACGGCAGGACGTGGAGCCCGCCCGTGTCGATCCCGCCGCCCGACTCGCACACCGCGGACCTGGACAAGAACTGGACCGTCTGCGACAACTTCAGCTTCGCGTTCCGCGGTCACTGCTACACCGAGTTCGACAACTTCGGCGACGGCGACCGCGAGCTGATGAGCACCTCCACGGACGGAGGGGCGACGTGGAGCGCGCCGATCCAGACCGCCGGCCACGACAAGGGCCTCGGCGGCCAGCCCGTCGTTCAGCCGGACGGCACGGTCGTCGTTCCGTTCGAGAGCCTGAACGGGAAGATCTCCGCGTTCGTCTCGAAGAACGGCGGCGCCTCGTGGACGAAGGCCGTGACGATCTCGGCGATCCGCTTCCACGGCGTGGCGGGCGACCTGCGCACGAGCCCGCTCCCCACCGCCGAGGTGGACGGCGCGGGCAACGTCTATGTCGCCTGGGAGGACTGTCGCTTCATCGCGCACTGCGCGGCGAACGACATCGTCTTCAGCAAGTCCTCCGACGGCGTGAACTGGAGCGACGTGGCGCGGATCCCGATCGACCCGGTCGCGAGCGGCGTCGACCACTTCATCCCTGGCCTCGCCGTTGATCCGTCGACCTCGGGCGCGGGCGCGCACCTCGCGCTGACCTACTACTTCTACCCGGACGCCACGTGCACCGGGGGCTGTCAGCTCGACGTCGGGTACATCTCCTCGCCCGACGGCGGCGCCCACTGGGGGATCCCGACCCAGCTCGCCGGGCCGATGACGCTGTCGCAGATCGCGCTGACGTCGCAGGGCCCGATGGTGGGCGACTACATCTCCACGTCGTTCTCCGGCGGTCGTGCGACGACGGTGTTCGCGGTCGGCGTCACGGCCACGACGGCCGCGTTCGACGAGGCGATGTACGCACCGACCTCGCCGTTGACCGTCGCGTCCCCGGCCGCGGCCACGCGCGCGTCGACGACGGCAGGGGCGGGCACGACGGGTGAAGGCGTCAGGGAGACGCACCTTGCACTGAAGAACGACTGAGGACGTGAGGTAGGGGCCGCAAGTCCGGCCCCCTCCTCGCCAACGCAGGGCGAAACGCGGCGAGATGCGCGTGTACGGCAAGGGCGGCAAGATCTCCGACGGCCGATCGTCTACACCAGCGAGGTCTGGGACTCACAAGAGCAGTTCGAAAGTTCGGTGAGCGCCTCATGCCGATCTTGGCTGAAGTGGGGATAGAGCCGCCGCCTTCGTTTCAAGAATCCCTCTGCCGCATTAGCGTCACGACATGCGATCCGTGCTCTCGGTGGCCCTACAGCGCGACAGCTCCCAGTCCGTCCATCGAAGACGCCACAGGCATTGGATCGGCAATCCAATGGCAAATTGCCGATTCAACCCAGCGACCACGGGCTGTGCCGAAAGCCTGCCGCGGGTGTCTCCACGATGTCCAGGGTGACCCCGTCCCGCACGTCCTCGAGGGCGAGGCTAAGAACAAAGGAGTGCTTCCGGAAGCTCCTCTCGTCGCTGAAATGGTGTTTGTTGCAGTGTTTTGCAAGGTTTGTTCGTAGCTCTAGGTTGCTGAGGTGCGCGCCAAGGTGGCCACAGAGCCACTTCTCGTTGCGCTCCCGCGTCTCCGGGACGCTAGTGAGTTCTAGGAATCTCTTGGTGCCTTCACGCAACGTCGTCCAGCTCTGCCATGTGTCGCCGCGACCGAAGTAGGCGGTGATCACGCCGTCAACGGCGGCTGCCTCGATGCCCCAGTCCGTAATGGCTTGGCGATAGACGGTTCGCGGTTGCTGAAGCTCGACGATCGCCTTCATCCGCTCGTAGTAGCGCGCGAGGAGCGGTCGCAGGACCTCAGGGTCGCTCGACTCTCCAAGTGCCGTCGAACCGACAAGATCGCAGAACAGCACTGTCACTACCCTGCGGCGCTCCGAGGCCCCCGCGGCCGCCGCCGCCCCGCAATCTGGGCAGAATTTGAACGCTTCCGAGTTCTTGTAGCCGCAGACAGCACAAACCTGCATGAAGCGAGTCTAGGAACGGGTCACCGCTGGAACAACCGGCCGCTAGGTCGACACAGCAAAAGGAAGCGCGAAGACCGCTCGGCTTCGACCACCATGACGGTGATGAGCTCAACGGAACGGCGCGCCACTTGCGCTGTGCGTCCGCTGCTCAACGTTTCCATTGTAGGCAACCCGTTTTTTTGGGTCCTCATCACTAGGCGTCAGCACGAGCAGTCGCCCAGGCGATGCCTGCGCTTCGAGCGTAGGCTCGCTTCGTGGATCCGACGAGCGAACGGCTCGTGCTGCGACGAGTTGATCGGCACGACCTCGACTTCTTCGTCGATCTGCGGAATCACCCGCAGATTCTTGCGTTGCCGGGTCGCCAGCCACGTCCGCGCTCCGACGTCGAGCGGCAGCTACAGCGCTGGGTCGAGCGCTGGCAGAAGCTCGGTTTCGGCACGTGGACCGTGTTCGATCGCAAGACTCGTGAGCGTCGTGGCCGGGTCGAGTTGGATCCGATAGGTGAGGGCTGGCCGGCGATCGCGCCCGACGAGGTCGAGCTGGGCTGCATCGTCCACCCGTCGTGCTGGAACCAAGGGATCGCAACGGAGGCCACCGAACTCGCGCTCGCAGATTTCTTCGATCGGACCGACCGCGATCGTGTGGTCGCCCTAACGACGAGCGACAATCACCCGTCGTTACGTGCTCTCGCGAAGCTCGCGCTGCGCCACTCCGGCCAGATCCAGCGCGAGGATGACGAGACGATCTATGAGTTGTTCGAGCTTGGCAGAGCCGAGGGCGGCGCCTGAGAGCGCTTTCTCAGGCGTCATTGCGGAACGCTGGCCCAGGCGACTCAGGCGCGACTAGCCCGGACCGAAGCGACGCGTTTACCCTCACGCAGGAGCGGAACCGCTTGAATCCGAGGCCCGGAGCCGTCCTCGCTGAGGATCGGTTCGGGCGAGTATTGAACGACGTACGCCCGGCGCATCGCCGGCGTCGTGTTCGCTCCGCTGCGATGGAAGACCGTGCTCGAGAAGCCGACGATGCTGCCCGCCCGTACAACGGCCGGTATGCCGGGGTCGTCGCCGAAGTACCCAATCATGTCGCCTGTCGCCGTATCTCTCCGGTGTGGCACCACGTCGCGCGTGCCCGCGCACGAGTACGGGAGTACGTACACGGTGCCGTTGGACTCGTCGACTTCATCGAGGGCGATCCAACACGTCAGATAAGGCGAGTGCGGGTAGGGGATGTAGCCGGAGTCCTGGTGCCACGAGAAGCTGGTCTCACCTTCAGTCCCCTTCACTACGTACTGATCATTGAAGAGATACGCGTTCGGGCCGAGGGTCGCGCGGCAGATGTCGGTCATGCGCTCGTCGAGGACGAAGCGCCGTAGCACCTCGCTCTCGGTAGAACAGTTGTTGACGAAGTAGCGTCGGCCACGCATGTACAGATCGATGTGGTCGGTGCCCGCGGCATCCATCTCGGCATCGCGCTTGTCGATGAAGCGCTGGCATTCGCCCCGCAGGTCGGCGAGCTCGGTGTCACCAAGCACGGCCTTGAGCACGAACCAACCTTCACGCTCGTATGCCTGCCGCTGCTCGTCGGTGATCATTTCCTGGTACGTCGTCAATCTCGCTCCCTCCGCTCGTTTCGACTTGCAACGTGGGTAGTCTTGCGGCCACGCGCTGCCATGGCTGCTCATCTTGTGACGATTAGTGATCGTTTTCTGCTGAGGTGACGAGCGCCGTCCTTGCTCCGTCGGAGTACGCAGGCGCGGTCTGGCGACATACCTTCGCACCCTCGCGCGAGCGTCTCACCATGCACAGCCATGCGGAGCTCGAGTTCAATCTCGTGCTGCGTGGGAGGGCCGCATACGTCGTCGACGACGCTCGCTACGACCTTGGCCGTGGCAGCTCGATCTGGCTTTTTCCTGCTCAGCAGCACTTGCTGATCAACCAGTCGCCCGACTTCGAGATGTGGATCGCGGTGTTTCGGCGTCAGATGGTGGAGCAGACGTGTACCAACGACTGCGCACGCCCGGCACTGGCGAAGCTGCCGGACGACCCAGCGCCTCGCGTGTTCGCCCCGGATGCCCTCGATGTCCTGCTGAAGCTCGTGGATTCGGCACGTGCGGTCCCCAATGCCGATCCAGCGACCTTCAACGCGGGCCTTGCATTCGCACTGCTGGACGCGTGGAATCGACACAGAGCGGCCTCGCCTAGCGAGCCGGTGCGCCGCGTGCACCCGGCCGTCGAGCGCGCCGCTCGGCTTCTGCGTGACGACGCTGCGCCCACCACCGTTCACGAGTTGGCGGCCCGGGTGAACATGAGTCCGGCGCATCTCAGCCGCCTCTTCAAGTCGCAGATCGGTACGACGATCGGTGGCTTTCGCAACCAGCAACGCCTCGAGCGATTCATGCGGCTTCGCGAGTCAGGCGACGCCGCCACGCTCGCGCGCACCGCTCTCGATGCCGGCTTCGGTAGCTACCCGCAGTTCTACCGTGTGTTCAAGCGTTTGACGGGCGTCGGCCCCGCTGGCCTTCGCCTCTAGGGACATTCCCGCACACTGGCCCAGGCGACGCTCCCCTCACCAGACTCGAGACCGCCGGCGACGAGGCTCACGTCCAGCGGTCGCTCGGTTGCAGGCTCGGTGCTCGGCGGCCTTCGTACCGCGAGCGGTCATGGTCGTCGTGGCCGAGGTCCCCAGGGCGTACCGGGTGCGATCGCGGACCGATTGAGCGCAACGACCTAGCTCAGAAACCGCAGCGATTGTTCTGAATCCGCACCACGGTGCCTTTGCCGCTCGTGATGAGGACCGTGCAGGTGCCGCTGACCGCCCCGCTCAGGATCGCCGACCATGTCCCCGGCCGCAGGTTCGCGAACGTCCCCCGGCGTTCGCAGCCGAACGAGACCGAGCCTTCCGGTATGCCATCCTGGCTCGAGGTCGCTGGCATCGACAGCGTGCGCAGGGTGACGCTCGTTACGCCTCCCGAGCCGTTGAACGTGACAGGGAAGGCATTGAAGATCACGACGCTGCTTGAGCCCGCAGGCACACAGGGCTGACCGGCCGCAGCCGTGCGGATGAAGGCACTGATCGTGAGATCGCCGCCCGGCGGCTGGCCGACCGTCAAGGTGCTGTCGTTGCAACCTGCGGCGAGCACAGCGCTTGCCGCGAGCACTGCCCAGCCAGCCAGGGCAGGTGAGACGGTCATCCCAAGACGAGGGTTCCACTAATCGCCGAGGGTGTCAACGAGCTTCCGGCTGAGCGCAGGCCGCTCTCGGAATCGGTTTTTTCAATCGCGGCTCTCGACATGACCCCGCACTCTGCCGGATACCCCCGTGGATATCTCTCCGCAAGAAAGCTTCGCCCGAATCGTCGGATCTCGGCGGGACTCTCCGACGCTCTCGGCAGAATCGGAACATGGCTGAGCGCGTCTGCCCCGTCGACGGCCGCACGTTTGTCCCGAAGAACGGGCAGCAGCGTTTCTGCACCCCAGTTTGCCGCGCGCGCTACCACGCCCGGATGCGGTCGGTAACGGCGCCGGCGAAGTACGGCAGCGCCCATCAGAAGCTCCGCAAGGTCCTAGCGCGGGAGGTCGTGACGGGCTCGGTAGCCTGCGCCCGCTGCGGGCGCCTGATCTTGCCGTGGGAGCCCTGGGATCTCGATCACGCCGACGGCGGAAATGGCTACCTCGGCGCTTCCCACGCTGGCTGCAACCGCGACACGTCGCGATCCAAACAGCGAGAAGACGACACCGGCCACCGGCTAGATCTGGACAAAAGCGGGATCTACGTGGACGCGCGGGACGGGCTCTACTACCAGGCCCAGGGCGAGGGCAAGCGGCCGCGGCAGGTCTCGCGGCGCTGGTGACTGGCGCTAACCGACCGCCTCGCTAGAGTCGGCATCGAGTTTGGCCGTCCATGCTGCCGAGCTCGTCTCCAGTAGTCACCGGCGCGCGGCCCTTCGGGGCCGTACGTCGTTGGGGGTGTTGACCGGTGCGAGGGGTAGCGTGCAACCCGTGACGTACTGGAAGACATGTCCCCTCGTGAAGTAGCCCCCGCCAAGGTCACGCTCGGCCGCT
>Ga0308175_100003575_pt1 | contig 10785 bp, 10 predicted proteins | sample PhyCR1_3_FD_203893 | JGI IMG/M metagenome (GOLD analysis project Ga0308175, IMG submission 203893) | Soil microbial communities from UC Gill Tract Community Farm, Albany, California, United States - DLSLS.C.R1 | ecosystem: Environmental > Terrestrial > Soil > Agricultural land | place: USA...
CAACAAGAATTTTCATCGACGCTTTCTTTTCCTTGCCAGTGTCTTCGCGCCCATATCTTTCGGGACGTGAGAATCATCGAGCACAGTCGGCCTTTGTCAGGTTAGAACTATGTTCAGGCAAACGTTTGCCTCAAAGGGCCGCTCTGCCCTGACCGCGAGTTCGTCAACTGCGTTCAAACTATACAGCCAGCGCTGCTTGGGGCAGAGCCGCAGCCGCGTACACGTTTTGCACTGCGGCTACTCCTGTCCCAAATTTCACGGAGTACCCGTTTGCAGCAAGAATCAACTCCAGTTCCGCGACCACTGCGAACAAGTCATGGAAATCGAAGAACCCGAGATGAGCGATTCGGAAGATCTGACCCTTCATCGAGCCCTGGCCATTTGCGATCACCGCGTTGAATCGGTTCCGGAATTCCTTTACGATGACTCCCGAATCTATTCCCGCGGGCGGACGCAATGCAGTAACCGAAGATGCTGGCGAACTGGAGAACAACTCCAGGCCCAATTCTGTCGCAGCCTGCCGCGTCGCCTTAGCCAGCAACTCCGCATTAGCCACCAGCTTGTCCATTCCAAGCTGCTTTATATACTTCAAGGCCTCCCCGAGAGCAAGAAGCAATGCGGTATTCGGAGTCCAGGCAGACTCGCCATTCGCCGCGTTCTTCTTTTCTTTTCGGAGGTCGAAATAGTAATGAGGTGCCTTCGCCGTCTCTGCAAACGCCCACGCTTTTGGGCTCACCGCGATGAATGCGAGCCCGGGAGGGATCATGAAAGCTTTTTGCGATCCGCCAACGACGATATCAAGGCCCCAGCCGTCGATATCCAGCGGCATTGTACCGAGCCCGGTGATTGCATCCACGACGAAAATCGCATCGGTCTTCTTCACCGCCAAGCCCATCGCTCGGACGTCATGTGCTGCGCCAGTCGATGTCTCGGAGGCCTGGACAAAGACGCCGCGAATGTTCTTGTTCTGCTGCAAAGCGGCTTCCACGGCCTCGGGCTTTATTACGTCCCCGTAGGGAGCCGTCAGCACGGTAGCCTTCATCCCCCAGGCCTTCATGAGTTCAACCCATCGCTCGCCAAACTTGCCCGCCGAGCAGACCAGCACTTCATCCCCAGGCGAAAAGAAGTTTTGCGTCGCCGCTTCCAGCCCTCCCGAGCCCGATGAAACCAGCGCGAGGACGTCGTTCGACGTGCCCATAACTTCCTGCAAATCGGCCAGCACCTGCTTGTACAGCTTCCGGAAATCCTCAGTTCGATGGTGGATGTCCGAGCCCATCATTGCGTGCAATGCGGCGGGAAGCAGAGGGGTTGGACCAGGAGTAAGTAAACGTTGCTTTCGGATATACATAGCGGGAGCTCGCAGCACTAAGGAACGCTAGAGACTTCAGAATAACAAAAGGAGGGCTATGCGACGGGCTGAGCACGAGCCCCGGGGCGGGGAAGCGGAGCTATTTCAGCCGGCTCTTCACCTTCTCGCTAAGCGCCCTGCCATCCACTCGCTTCCCTGCCAAATTTACTTGAGCCGCCTTCATCACCGCTCCCATTTGTTTCGCTTCCGTTGCACCTGTCTCGGCCAGTGCGGCATCGATCGCGGCGTTAAGTTCATCTTCTGTCGGTGCCGAAGGTAGATATGCCTCTATCAGCTTCAGTTCGGCTTCTTCTTTGTCCGCAAGATCGCCACGCCCGCCCTTCCGATACAGTTCTGCTGCCTCGCGCCGCTGCTTCATCAGCGTATTCATCACCTGCATCTCCGTCCCTTCATCAAGCGGCTTCATTGAGTCCACCTCGTGCTTCTTCAGGGCGGTCTTCATCATTCTTACGGTGTTTAGGCGCGTTTCGTCCTTCGCCTTCATCGCATCAACCATATCTTTCTGGATCCGATCAAGTAACGGCATGTCGCCTGATATTGTAAGCCTCCGCTCCAAGATAACGACGAATGTATTCACGCCATTTACAACGGTATTAATGAGTTTCAGGGCGAAAATGCCGCCGCAAATTATAATAAGGTCGGGTGCTCTTATCCGTTCTGATTCCGGTCTATAACGAACGCACTGTTGTTGAGCGGTCGCTCCGGCAGGTCCTGTCCGCTCCTCTCCCGGAGGAGCTGGAATGCGAGCTTATCATTGTCGATGATTGTTCAAAGGATGGCACTTACGCTATCCTCGAGCGGCTTGCTCAGCAAGAGCCGCGTATTCGCTTGTTCCGGCATGAGGTGAATCAAGGCAAAGGTGCCGCCATTCGCTCGGCGCTTCATCACGCTCAAGGAGATTTCTGTCTCGTCCAGGATGCGGATCTGGAATACGACCCCGCCGATTACCCGAAATTACTTCGGCCGCTACTCGATGGATATGCTGATGCCGTCTTCGGGTCCCGATATTTGCCTGCCGCGCAGACTCGCATCTTGCCTTTCTGGCATTCGTTAATCAACAAAACACTTACGTTGATTTCGAATATGTTTTGCAACCTGGCTCTTACGGATATGGAGACTTGCTACAAGGTCTTTCGCACCGATCTTTTGAAAAGTATCCCAATCCGCTCCGACCGCTTCGGGTTCGAACCCGAGATCACGATGAAGAGCGCCAAGCGGAACCTTCGGATCTACGAAGTCCCTATCAGTTATCACGGCCGTACCTACGAGGAAGGCAAGAAGATTGGATGGAAGGACGGCATCAACGCCCTTAGCGTAATTTTCCATTTCTGGCTTATCGACGATTTGTATGTTGGCCGGTATGGTCGCGGGTTCCTGAACAATCTAACCGGCACTCCGCAATACGTGCGTTGGGTTTGCGATCTCATCCGTCCGCACCTCGGTGACTATGTGCTCGAAGTTGGAGCAGGTATCGGAAATTTTTCCGGCCGGCTCATGGCCCGGCGCTTCTGTTATTTGGCTACGGAAAGCGATGATCTGTACCTGCATGCGCTTCAAAACAGATTTTTGAAGACTCCCAACGTTGTTGTGCAGCAACTCAGGCCCAATGTGCCCGACGATTTCGAGCGCTTGCCGCGGACTCTGGATACCGTACTCTGCATCAACGTGCTCGAACTCATGGATGACGATGCGGATCTTCTTGCCCGAATTTATGCAGCGCTCCCACCGGGAGGGCAACTCGTTCTCCTTGTTCCCCGCGGAGTCGGCCTATTCGGGACCCTGGATAAAACACTGGGTCATCGCCGCCGGTATAGCGTCTCCGGGCTCAAGAGCTTGCTTCAAGAACAGGGGTTTAGACTCGATCACTTACACCATGTCAATCGCATCGGAACGCCTATCTGGTACTTCTCCAGCCGTCTCCTGCATAGAACTCGTCTCAGCAAAATTTTCCTTAAACTTTTCGACAAGACCATCCTCATCTGGAGACTGCTCGACCCCGTCATCCCGTGGGGAGGCTTGTCTATGGTTGCGGTTAGCACTCGTCTATAGAGCGTGACGCTGCGGGGCGCAGCTACCGGAAGATAGTACGAATTAATACGAAGGCAGTCGCCGATTCTGGTTAAGAACTTAAATATTTCGCGTAGCGCTGCTGCTAATTTTGGCTCCGCTGCATCGAACCACTTGTGGCGCCGCGTGCGCCTTTCTCATTAGATCCGAACAGTCAATGATCCACGGTCAATTTGCAAAGACATTAATCGTCTCAGGTATTTGTGTGTCAGTTGGGTGCATCGCGGCGAAAGCCCAACCACCAGGGGCCAGCTCCTCCGCGGCGACTTCGCAGGTTATGCCCGGCACTCCCGCTCCGCGCGTGGTATCTCCGGTCAACATGCAAGCCGGTTTCTCCGGAAGCGTTCCGCAAGGTACGGCCACTTCTACGCCCATTCCACTGACACTCGGAGAAGCAATATCTCGCGGCCTGAAAGCAAATCTCGGACTGTTGACAAGCGAGCAGGCGGGAATCGAAGCACGTGCGCAGCGCAGACAGGCACTGTCTGAACTCTTGCCGACAGTAACAGGAACAATCAGTGAAAACGTCGCTCAAAGCAATCTGGATACGTTTGGATTCAACTTCCCGAGCGTTCCAAACTCACCCTTTCACATTCCGAAGATAATAGGGCCGTTCAGCTACAGCGAGGCGCAGGCCAATGCGAGTTTTACAGCCAGCATGAGTTCGTGGAGGAACCTTCGGTCAGCAAGCCAGCGGCAGAGAGCTGCTCAACTATCGCTCAAGGATGCTCGCGATTTGGTGGTGCAGGCAGTCGGCAACGCGTACCTTGCAATCATTGCCAGTACCGCGCGGATCCAGTCTACGGAAGCTCAGGTCAACACTGCGCAAGTTCTGTTTGGCAGGGCCTCCGATCAGAAGAAGGCCGGAACGGCGCCCGGCATCGATGTGCTGCGTGCTCAGGTCGAGCTGAAGCGGCAGCAGCAACTGCTTGTCGTGCAAAAAAACCAGTTTGAAAAAGATAAGCTGACTCTTGGAAGAGTGATTGGCCTCCCGGTAGGACAGGACTTTACGGTCGCCGATCCTACACCATCTATTCCTCTGGAAGCAATGACGGTCGCGGACGCTCTTGTGAAGGCGTATGCGAATCGAGCCGATTATCAGGCTTCCGAGCGGGAGGTGAACGCTGCCGAAGAATCGGTCAAAGCCGCGAAGGCGCAATGGCTGCCTACCATAGGCGTTTCGGGGTTTTATGGCGATGCGGGTAAGACGTTCGGCAATTCACACGGCGTATTTGCGTTCGCCGGTGCGCTCAATTTCAACATCTTCGATGGCGGGCGGATCCGTTCCGAGGTGCAGCAGCAGCAGACGCAACTCGAAAACCGGAAGAACGAGTTCGCAGATTTGAAGGGCCGTATCGACTACGAGGTGCGAACTGCTTTGCTCGACCTTCGGGCTTCGAACGAGCAGGTAGACGTAGCCCGCAGCAATGTCGATCTCGCAAAGCAGGAGTTGACGCAGGCACAAGACCGATTTTCCTCCGGAGTCGCCGACAACCTCGAGGTCGTACAGGCGCAGCAGTCTGTCGCCGCCGCGGATGAATCGTTAATCGGCGCTCTTTACCAGAACAATCTCGCCAAGGTGGAACTGACTAGGGCTTTGGGTTTGGCCGAAGAAGGCATTCGAACCTTTTTCACTCAGAACACCGGAAAGCAACCATAGCCGGCCCTCCGATGGGCATCTCCATGCCGAGACCAGAACTTCCGCTTGATGCCGTCAAGGTAACGGTGGTTGCCTTGAGTGGCAGCTTGAGGGAAGGCAGCTATACGACCATGGCGCTGCGTACGGCATTGCGCGGAGCCGCTGAAGCGGGCGCAAACGTGCGGCTCATCGATCTTCGCGAGTATGAACTTGCCTTCGCGATGGGAGAACATCATGCAAACGTCTCATCGTCTCTGGATAAGCTGCGCACTGAGGTTCAGGCTGCGCACGGCATCCTGATAGGAACGCCCGAATACCACGGCAGTTTTAGCGGCGTGGTAAAAAATGCGCTGGATCTGATGGGCTTCGACGAATTTGAAGGCAAGATGATCGGGCTTGTCGGGGTCTCAGCGGGGCGTATGGGCGCCTTCGATGCACTGAACTCCCTCCGAAATGTTGGCCGCGCGTTGCACGCCTGGGTTGTTCCCGAGCAAGTCTCCATTCCTGAGGCATGGAAGGTTTTCGATGAAGCCGGCGCTATTCACGATGCTCAGATCGAACAGAGGCTGCTCCAGGTTGGCCGGCGTGTCGCAGAGTTCGCCCGGTTACACGAATGTGGCCGCGCTCAGGAGTTTGTTGAGTCTTGGGAAGGCGCCATGGAAAATCCTGGTGGCTGAAACGGTACTCGGTGCATCTCATGTAACGAGGAAATATGCCAAAAACAAAAGCTACTCCGAACGGCTCCAAATCGGCTCCTATCCTGAATCAACGCGCCCCGTCGATTCAGGCATTCGGTACGGTCATCAAATTGCCGATCGGACTGGAAGAAGAAGTTCTTATTGAAAGTACGAATAATCTGAACCAGCTTCTTGCCGACACCATCATGTTGCGCGACCTGTACAAGAAGCATCACTGGCAGGTCTCCGGGCACACCTTCTATCAGCTTCATCTGCTCTTTGATAAGCACTTCACAGAACAAGCTGAACTCGTCGATCTACTTGCCGAGCGCATTCAATCCTTGGGTGGGATATCCATAGCGGTTGCTCACGACGTTGCGGAACATACCCGGCTCGAGCGGCCGCCCATCGATCGCGAAGAAGTTCCAGTGCAGATCTCGCGCTTACTCGAATGCCACGAGATCATCCTCAAAGAAGCTCGTGAGTTTGCAAAGAAAGCGTCCGAGAGCGGAGACGACGGCACAAACGACGTAATCGTAAGTGAGGTTGTCCGTACGAATGAACTTCAGGTCTGGTTCATCTCCGAGCATCTCGTCAACACGCCGCTGGTTCAAGCCGAGTAATCCTCGTTACATTTCGCGCAAACGCTGCTATGAAACTGAGCGGGTCATCTGATCCGCTCAGTTTTCATTTCCGATAAGCTAAGAATCTGACATGAAAATCGTCATAGGCGCCGACCATGCCGGCTACGAGATGAAGCAACTCGTCGTCAATCACTTGAAGCAGCAGGGCCACGAAGTTACTGATATTGGAACCCATGAGCCCGGCAAGCCTGACGATTATCCCGATTTCGCTAATCTCGTGGCGAAAAACCTTCTAAGTGGAGGATCGGAGCGCGGCATTCTCATCTGCGGAAGTGGCGTTGGGGTATCCGTTGCGGCGAACAAGTTTCACGGCATAAGAGCAAGCGTGTGTCACGACCACTACTCGGCAAAACAGGGCGTCGAGCACGATGATATGAATGTGCTTGTGTTGGGCTCGCGTGTGATTGGCCCGAACCTGGCAGTCGATCTCGTGGACGGCTACCTGGAATCGAAGTTCTCCGGCGAAGAGCGCCACGTCCGCCGGCTCAGCAAAATCAAATCTTTCGAAGAGAGTCAGGGATGATCGAAAATCTGTCGGCAGCACTCCCATCGGACTTGAACAAGGCGGTTGAGCAGGCTATTCAGCACTGGGACGCAAAGAACAATACTGACCGGCTCTGGAATAAGGATGCCTCGCTCTGGACGAACTCAGGCGAGGAAAAGTGGCTCGGCTGGCTCGACATCGTAGACCAGCAACTCACTTCTGTCTCGCGGTTTAAAGCATTCGCTGCGGAGGTGCAAGAAGACGGTTTCGCCCATGTGTTGCTTCTTGGTATGGGAGGGTCCAGTTTGTGTCCGGAGGTGTTCAGCCTCACGTTTGGCAAGCAGCCAAACGCGCCCGAACTGCTGGTTCTCGATTCCACTGATCCAGCGCAAATCAAAAGTCTCCGCGAGAAGATTGACCCCCGCCGCACTCTGTTCTGCGTCTCTTCGAAATCAGGCACCACTCTCGAGCCGAACATTTATATGCAGTACTTCTTCGATGAGACGAAGAAAGTTGTAGGCGATGAGGCTGGGCATCACTTCATTGCCGTAACCGATCCGGGCTCAAAGCTCGAAAGCGTCGCAAAGGAACTTAATTTCAGACGCGTCTTCCATGGACTTGCCAGTATAGGCGGCCGTTATTCGGCGCTCTCGGATTTCGGTCTGGTCCCGCACTCCGCCATGGGTCTGGATACAGAGAAACTGCTCAAGCGTGCAAAGCTGATGGTGGACGCTTGCAAGAAGCCGGCAACGGAAAATCCCGGTGTTCATCTGGGACTGATACTCGGCACCGCCGCCGAGAAATTCGGCCGTGACAAAATCACGCTCTTCTGTTCTTCCACGATCCACGACCTGGGAGCCTGGCTCGAGCAACTTCTCGCAGAATCGACCGGAAAGATCGGGAAGGGTCTTATTCCGGTCGACCGTGAGCCTCTCAGCAACCCCGATAGCTATGGCCGTGATCGATTATTCGTGCACATCGCATATGCAAAGGACGGCGACAACGACCAAAACGAAGCTCTTTCGGCGATCGAGCAATCGGGTCAGCCGGTCCTGCATCTGAAAATGAACGACCTCTACGATCTCGGGCAAGCATTTTTCCAATGGGAGATCGCGACCGCCGTGGCCGGCTCTATCCTTGGCATCAACGCCTTCGATCAGCCCGATGTGGAGGCTAGCAAGGTCGTAACGCGGGAGCTCACCACGGCTTTCGAAAAAACAGGCTCGCTTCCCGCGGAAAAGCCGATATTCGAACAGGACGGCATAAAACTATTCACCGATGGGGCAAACGCGGAAGCCCTGACCAAGGGTGGCGCGCACACTCTCGGGAGTTTGATCCGCGCCCACCTGGATCGCATTCAAGTTGGCGACTACTTCGGGCTGCTGGCCTACATTCCGATGTTCCCCAACTACGAAACGAAGCTTCAGGAAATTCGCGAACGCGTCATCGATGCGAAGCAGGTCGCGACTGTTCTCGGGTTCGGACCTCGATTCCTACATTCGACTGGGCAGGCCTATAAAGGCGGTCCGAACTCAGGCGAGTTTGTGCAGATCACTTGTGATGAGGCCGAAGACCTGCCCGTACCCGGGCAAACGTACACATTCGGTGTGGTCAAAGCTGCGCAAGCCCGCGGCGATTTCCAGGTGCTTGCGGACAGACACCGTCGCGCGCTGCGTGTTCACTTGGGATCAGACGTGGAGAAGGGCCTCGACCAGTTGAGCACTTTGATCTCTGCCGCGCTAGCTCACTGATGCGGAGTCGCCTCTGTGCCAGTAAGGCCCCATAGCTGAATGGAAATTCGAGATGCGCGCTGGCCTCGATTGCTGCGCGTGGTTAACAGTGAGATCGTTGCATGCCGCAAGTGCGAGAGGCTTGTCGCCTGGCGCGAGCAGGTAGCGGCAACGAGACGTCGAGCTTATCTCGACTGGGAATACTGGGGACGGCCGGTTCCGTCATTTGGTGATCCCGAAGCACGGCTGCTGATTATCGGACTTGCTCCGGGCGCGCACGGCGCAAACCGTACGGGGCGTATGTTCACCGGCGACCGCTCGGGTGAATTCCTGTACCGAGCGCTTTATCAGGCGGGCTTTGCCAACCAGCCGCACAGCACTTCGAGCGACGATGGACTGCGGCTTGACGATGCATTCATCACTGCTCCAGTGCACTGCGCACCACCAGACAATAAGCCCACGAATGAAGAGATAAGTACCTGCAGCGAATATCTTCACCGCGAGCTGCGAGCTTTGAAGAGAGTGACCGTTGTGGTCGCGCTTGGAGGGATCGCGTTCCAGGTTTATCTTTCGTTGCTGAAGCAACGCGGATTAATTCATAGCCGAAGCAGATTTCGATTCGGCCATGGAGCGGAATATCAAACACACGAAGGCGGACCGACACTCCTCGCGTGTTATCACCCGAGCCAGCAGAATACGTCCACTGGGAAGTTGACGGACGCAATGCTGCGCGAGATATTTGTACGGGCACGCGATCTTATTGAGTCGGACGCAAAATCTCGTGTTCTTGTACGCTGACGAGTATGGGTGCTCGAACGGCTGGAATCGCTGACGAATTTACGGCTCGGGCCACCGATTACGATCGGCTCCGGCGTAAGCTGATTCCGTGCTTTGACCAATTCTATGGTCATGCGCTTGAGCTCGTGGCGCGGTGGGACGTGAATCCCACACCTCGGATACTCGATCTGGGCGCGGGAACCGGCTTGTTTTCCTCGCTGGTACTCGACCGGTTGCCCCAAGCTCGCATTCATCTCGTCGATATCTCACCCGGAATGCTGGAGCAGGCAAAGCTTCAATTCCGAGATCGGCCGAATGTTTCATTTGCGACTGGCGATTACCTGCAGGATCCGCTTGGCGAACAATGGGACGTTGTGATCTCCGGGCTATCAATTCATTACGTCGAAGACCACGAAAAGCGAGAGCTGTTCCGGAAAGTGCACGAGGCGCTGTCGTCGGATGGCTTGTTTGTAAACGCGGACCGGGTTCTTGGTCCGACAGTGGTTCTGGAACGTCAATACCAGCGGCTTTGGCTCGAATCGGTTCAAGCCGCCGGAGTCGGCCCAGACCATATCAAGGCGGCGCAAGAGCAGATGTGTTTCGAGCGGCGCGCAACTCTCGAAGATCAGTTGCGCTGGATGCGCGACGCCGGGTTCTCGAACGTCGATTGTTCGTTCAAGCTGTGGCAGTTTGCAGTCATGTCGGGACACTAACCTACTCGACACGCAAGATCATCGATACGCCGGAATACCGGTTACCCTTTCGCCGATAACCAGCGTGTGGATGTGCTCGGTGCCTTCATACGTTTTTACGGTTTCCAAGTTGCACATATGGCGCATGATCGGGTATTCATCCATGATCCCGTTTGCCCCCAATAAGTCCCGGCTAAGCCGGGCGCATTCAACCGCGATCGCCACGTTGTTTCGTTTCAGCATCGAAATGTGAGCGGGCTCGACCTTGCCTCCGTCCTTCAGCCGGCCTACATGCAATGCGAGTAACTGAGCTTTGGTAATCTCCGTAATCATCCATGCAAGTTTCTCTTGCACCAATTGATGGCTTGCGATCGGACGATCATCGAACTGTTTTCGGACCAACGAGTAGCTGCGAGCTGTTTCATAACAGTCCATAGCCGCTCCCAGCACACCCCATCCGATGCCGAACCTTGCCTGCGTCAGACAACTCAGCGCAGCTCTCAGTCCCTTGGCGGAAGGAAGCTGGTTCTCGCCGGGAATGACGCAGTCCGCGAAATGCAGACTCGACGTAACGGACGCGCGCATGGACAGCTTGCCGTGTAAATCCGACGTGGAATAACCTTTCGTGCCACGCTCGACGAGAAAGGCTCCGATTCCCTCCTGCGTACGCGCCCACACGACGGCCACGTCCGCAAGACCCCCGTTA
>Ga0308175_100003576_pt1 | contig 10784 bp, 10 predicted proteins | sample PhyCR1_3_FD_203893 | JGI IMG/M metagenome (GOLD analysis project Ga0308175, IMG submission 203893) | Soil microbial communities from UC Gill Tract Community Farm, Albany, California, United States - DLSLS.C.R1 | ecosystem: Environmental > Terrestrial > Soil > Agricultural land | place: USA...
CAGTGCCACGCTGGCGCTGTACCTCGACCTGTTCAACGTGTTCCAGAGCCTGCTGGCCCTGCTCGGCATCTTCGGCGGCGAGCGGGACTGAGCGTCTCGCCGCGGCGACGCATGAAAAGGGCCCCGAGGGGCCCTTTTTCATGCCCGCTCGAAGACCGCGATGGACTCGACGTGCGCCGTGTGCGGGAACATGTTCACCACCCCGGCATGGGTGCAGCGGTAGCCCGCCTGGTGCACCAGCAGGCCGGCATCGCGCGCCAGGGTCGAGGGGTTGCAGCTGACGTAGACGATCCGCTTCGGCGGCGCCCAGCCGCCGTCGTGCGGCTCGACCTGCTGGTGCAGGTCGGCGAGCGCCTTGGCCAGCGCGAAGGCGCCCTCGCGCGGCGGATCGACCAGCCATTTGTCGGCGGCGCCGTCGGCCACCAGCATCGCCGGCGTCATCTCGAACAGGTTGCGGGCGACGAAAGTGGTCGGCGACAGTGCGCGACGGCCGGGCACGGCGGCGCGGTTGCGCTCGTAGTTGGCGCCGGCGCGCCCCACCAGCGTGTCGCTGCCCTCGATGCCGAGCACCTCGCGCGCCCGGCTCGCGAGCGGCAGCGTGAAGTTGCCGAGGCCGCAGAACCAGTCGATCACGCGCTCGTCGGGCCGGACGTCGAGCAGGCGCAGCGCCCGCCCGACCAGCACCCGGTTGATGTGCGGATTGACCTGGGTGAAGTCGGTCGGCTTGAAGGGCATCGTGACGCCGAACTCGGGCAGCGCGTAGGCCAGGGCCGGCCCGCCCTCCTCGAGCAGCTTCACCGTCTCGGGCCCCTTCGACTGCAGCCACCACTGCACGCCCTCGTGGCCGGCGGCAAAGGCCTTGAGGCGCGCCACGTCGGCCTCGGACAGCGGCTCCAGGTGCCGCAGCACGAGGGCGATCACGCCCAGGCCGGAGCCGCCCGGCGCATCGCCGCAGGCCAGCTCGATCTGCGGACAGGTTTCGCGCGCATCCATCGACCCGATCAGCGCGCGCAGCGGCATCAGCATGGCGCTCACCTGCGCCGGCAGCACCGGACACACCTTCATGTCGGCCAGATAGCGGCTCTTGCGCTCGTGGAAGCCGATCAGCACCGTGCCCTTCTTGACCACGTGGCGCACCGACAGCCGGGCCCGGTAGCGGTAGTGCCAGGCCGGCCCCTCGAGCGGCCGCAGCACGTTCTCGGGCCGCACCTTGCCCAGATGCCAGAGGTTGTCCTCGAGCGAGCGCTGCTTCACGGCAACCTGCGCAGCGGCATCGAGGTGCTGCATCTTGCAGCCGCCGCAGGCGCCCGGGTGCAGGCCGAAATGCGGGCAGCCTGGGCGCACGCGCTGCGAGGACTCCTTGCGGATCGCCGTGACCGTGCCCTGGGCCCAGTTGTTCTTCTTGCGGTGCACGTTGAGGCGCACCTCCTCGAATGGCAAGGCGCCCTCGATGAAGACCACCATGCCGTCGGCCTTGTGCGCCACGCCCTGGGCATCGAGGTCGAGCGACTCGACCCGCAGCCATTCATCGTGCACAGCGTGCGTTTCCTTGTTGTCTGTAGCTTCCGTCATCCCCGGATTGTCTCAGGGCGGCGGAGGCCGCTCGGCCCCGCCCCTACAGAAGGGCATCGCGCTGCACGCCGGCGCGCGCCAGCTGCCGGCGCATCTTGGCCAGCGCCTCGTTCTGGATCTGCCGCACGCGTTCGCGCGTGAGGCCCAGCCGCAGGCTGAGCACCTCGAGCGTCTCGGGGTCGCGGTCATGCAGCCCGAAGCGGCCTTCGAGCACTTCGCGCTCGCGCTCGCTCAGCGCCAGGATCCAGCGGCCGAGCAGCTGTTCGACCTCGTGCGTCTGCGTCACGCCCGTCGGGTCGCCGCCCTCGTCGTCCGATGCCACGGTGTCGGCCAGCGTGAAGCTGTCGTCGCCGCGCTCGCTGCCGGCATCGAGCGAACGCGGCGCCTCCGCCAGCGCCAGCAGGTCGGCGACCTCCTGCACCTCGCGCCCGAGCAGCGCGGCCACGTCCTCGACCCGCACGCCATCGGGCCGGCGGGACAGGAACTCGGCATCGCCCTCGAGCGTGCGGCGCGCCCGCATGACCTGGTGCAGTTCGCGCACAACGTGCACCGGCAGCCGGATGGCGCGCGCCTGCATCATGGCGGCGCGCTCGATCGACTGCCGGATCCACCAGGTCGCATAGGTGGAAAAGCGGAAGCCCCGCTCGGGCTCGAACTTGTGGATCGCGTGCATCAGCCCGAGGTTGCCCTCCTCGATCAGGTCGGCCATCGGCACGCCGCGGCCCAGGTAGCTCTTGGCGATGTTGACCACCAGGCGCAGGTTGTGCTCGATCATCGACTGGCGCGCCGCGAAGTCGCCGCCGCGGGCGGCGCAGGCGGTGCGGTACTCCTCGTCGGGCGTGAACAGCGCGGTGCGGCGGATCTCGCGCAGGTAGAGCGTCAGCGAGTCGCTGCCGCCCGCATCGCTCGGCAGCGATTCGCCGATCCTGCTGTCCAGCTCGGGGTCGGCGGCGATCCGCGCCGGGGGAAGCATGCCGCCGTTGCCCGCCACTCGCCGCACGTCCGCGGTGCGATGAGGGCGAGCGGCGGCCATGGCACTAGCGCACCGGCAGATAGCGGGCCGGATCGACCGGCTTGCCCTGGCGGCGGATCTCGAAGTGCAGCTTCACGCGGTCGGCGTCGCTGTTGCCCATCTCGGCGATCTTCTGGCCCTTCTGCACCGACTGGTCTTCCTTCACCAGCAGAGTGCGGTTGTGCGCATACGCCGTGAGGTAGGTGTTGTTGTGCTTGAGGATGATCAGGTTGCCGTAGCCGCGCAAGCCCGCGCCGGCATAGACGACGCGGCCGTCGGCCGCGGCCAGCACCGAGTCGCCCGCCTTGCCGCTGATGTCGAGGCCCTTGTTCTTGGCTTCGTCGAAGCCGGCGATCAGGGAGCCCTGCGCGGGCCAGATCCAGCCCACGTCCTCGTCGCCCGAGGCCGCGGCCGGCGGGGTCGGCGAGGCGGTGACGGGCGCCGGCGGCTTGGCGGCCGCAGGGGCTGTCGTTGCACCCGGCGGCGGCGAAGCCGCTGCCGCCGCAGAGGCCGCGGCCGAGGCCGAGGTCGCGGGCGCCACGATCGGCTGGGCCACCGGCCGCGTGCCGGCATCGCTGGCCGATGCCGTTGCGCCGGTCGGCGGGATCACGCGCAGCACCTGGCCGACTTCGATCAGGTCGGGGTTGTCGAGGTTGTTCCAGCGCACGATGTTCTGCCAGGCCTGGCCGGTCTCGATGCCGATGCGACGGATGGTGTCACCCGGGCGGACCGCATAGTAGCCGGGCTTGCCGTAGTTCTCGATGCCCGGCAACGGCTTGCCGTTGGCATCGGTGGTGATCGCAGGCCCACCCGGAACGCCCGAACCGGGCGCGGCGCCCGGCGCCTGCGACATGGTGCCGCGGTCTTCGACCGGCACCGGACCGCGCGGTGCGCCACACCCCGCAATCACGAGCGAACCCACCAGCATCACGCCGGCGAGCCAGCTCCGATTGCCAATACCCTGCATTGTTCTTTCCCTTCAAGCAATTCCCGATTTTAGGGGGACAAAGTGGACCGCCTCAAGAATGCGGCGCTCGAGGCCGCGGGCGGTTTTGTCGATGACGACCAGCGCCTGGCCGCCGCTCGCCGACTGGGTCGGCGCGACGATCCGGCCGCCGACCGCCAGCTGCGCGACCCAGGCCTCGGGCACCGCCTCGCCGCCCGCAGCGGCGATGATGCCGGCGTAGGGCGCGCCCTTCGCATAGCCCACCATGCCGTCACCCAGCATCAGGTGGACGGTGGCCAGCCGTAACGGGCGCAGGTTGACCCGCGCCCTCTCGTGCAGGCCGCGCAGCCGCTCGATGCTGTAGACCTCGGCCGCGACATGGCCCAGCACCGCCGCCTGGTAGCCGCAGCCGGTGCCGATCTCGAGCACCCGTCCGAGCCGCTCGCCGGGCTTGTGGGCCAGCGCCGGGGCACCCAGCAGCAGTTCAATCATGCGCGCCACCACGTTCGGCTTCGAGATCGTCTGGCCCAGCCCGATCGGCAGGCTGGTGTCCTCGTAGGCCTGGTTGACCAGCGCACTGTCGACGAACCGGTGGCGCTCGACCGTGCCCATGGCACGCAGCACGCGGGTGTCGGCGATGCCCTGGGCCGCGAGCCGCTGGACCATGCGCGCGCGCACCGCATCGGAAGCCATCGACGGCGTGGTCGGAACGAGCGGCTTGACCGGCACCGAGGGCAGGCGGCCGCGCGTCGCCGCCGAGGCCGTGGGCGTCAGTCGCACGGGGAATCCTGGCCGTTGACTTGCCAAGGTCAGCCTCCCGCCGCGCCGCGCGCGACACGCGCCATGGTGTCGTTCCAGTCCCCGAGATTGGCGTGGTCGGTGAGGTCGATCTGCAGCGGCGTGAGGGCCACGTGGCCGGCCGCGGTGGCATGGAAGTCGGTGCCCTCGCCACTGTCCTTGGCACCGCCGGCGCCGGCGATCCAGTACATGGTCTCGCCGCGCGGGCTGTCCTGCGTGATGACCTTCTCGGCCGCATGGCGGCGGCCCAGCCGGCAGACCTTGACCGGCTTCAGTTCATCGAAGGGCCGGTTCGGCACGTTGACGTTGAGCAGGAAGGGATGGCCGCCGATCATCTTCTCGCGCTCGATCTGCTGGACCAGGCGGCGTGCCACCTGCGCCGCCGCATCGACGTGCGCCCAGCCCTTCTCGATCTGCGAGAAGGCGATCGCCGGAATGCCGAACAGATAGGCTTCCATGGCGGCCCCGACCGTGCCCGAATAGATGGTGTCGTCGCCCATGTTGGCGCCGTTGTTGATGCCGGAAACCACCAGGTCGGGCCGGTAGTCGAGCAGGCCCTTGAGCGCGATGTGCACGCAATCGGCCGGCGTGCCGGTCACATAGCGAAAGCCGTTGTGCGCCTTGTGCACATAGAGCGGCGCGGCCAATGTCAGGGCATTCGACTTGGCGCTGTTGTTGTGCTCCGGGGCCACGACCTCGACCTCGGCGATGTCCTTGAGCGCGTCGTGCAGGGCGACGAGGCCGGGGGCCTGGAAACCGTCGTCGTTCGAAATGAGTATCTTCATGGTCAGTCTGTGGCGGCGATTGTAGGCGGGGGGTGGGTCACGGCAGGGACATGCAGCGACCGGAGCAGCCGCCTATCATGGCCCGGATTTTCCGTTGCCCCGAAACTCAATCACAGGAGACACGAGCATGCATGCATGGCTCTGCGAGAACCCCGTCGGCGTCGAGGCGCTGACCTGGAAGGAACTGCCCACGCCCAGCCCGGGCCCGGGCCAGGTGCTGATCGAAATCCGGGCCGCGAGCCTCAACTTCCCGGACCTGCTCATCGTGCAGAACAAGTACCAGATGAAGCCGCCCCTGCCCTTCGTCCCCGGGTCCGAATATGCGGGCGTGATCGCCGCGGTCGGCGAAGGCGTCACGCAACTGAAGGTCGGCCAGAACGTGGCCTGCCTGTCGGGCACCGGCGGCTTCGGCACCCACACGCTGGCCCCCGCGGCCCTGTGCATGCCTTTGCCGGAAGGCTTCGGCCATGTCGATGCCGCGGCGTTCATCATGATCTACGCGACCTCGTGGCATGCATTGATGGACCGCGCCCAATTGAAAGCCGGCGAGACCGTATTGGTGCTGGGAGCCGCCGGCGGCGTCGGCACGGCGGCGATCCAAATTGCAAAGGCCGCCGGCGCCCGCGTCATTGCGGCGGCTTCGACCGACGAGAAATGCGCGCTGTGCAAGTCCATTGGCGCCGACGCCACGATCAACTACACCACGCATGCGCTGCCCAATGCCTTCCGCGATGCCGTCAAGGCGGCGACCGACGGCAAGGGTCCGGATGTGATTTACGATCCCGTCGGCGGTGAATTCGCCGAGCCCGCATTCCGCTCCATCGGCTGGCGTGGCCGCTATCTGGTGGTCGGCTTCGCGGCCGGCCCGATTCCTTCGCTGCCGCTGAATTTGACGCTGCTCAAGGGCGCTTCGCTGGTCGGCGTGTTCTGGGGTGATTTCGCCCGCCGCGAACCCAAGGCGAACGCACAGATGATGGCGGAATTGGCCCAGTGGTACGGCCAGGGCAAGATCAAGCCGGTGATCGACCAGACCCTGCCAATGTCGGAACTCAAGGCTGCCTATGCGCACATGGGTTCGCGCGGCGTCAAGGGCAAGCTCGTGATGGTGAATTGAGCTCGCCCCCAGGTTGCCCGGCACTTCGGGCCCGCGCGCCCACCCCCGACCGGGGGCATCACCGGCGGCCCGGCAGAGCCGGTTCCGCGGTGTTCCACCAACGGGCCAGGCTCGCGCTGGCCTCTGGAAGCAAAAAAGCCCCGCGATGCGGGGCTTTTTAACGGGCCCGCGGGCCCTGCAAGGACGCCGAGCTTATTTGATCTCGAAATCCGACAGGGACTTGCCGGCGGTCAGGGCTTCGGTGATCCAGCGCGGCTTGCGGCCACGGCCGCCGGACCAGGTCTCGCCGGTCGGGCTGCGGTATTTGGCCGCGCTCTTGGGTGCCGGCGTGGCGGCACTGCGCTTGCCGACGCGAGCGCCGAGCTTGAGATCGCTGGCGGTCAGGCCGTATTCAGCGATCTTCTTGCGCAGCTCTTCGATAACGCCAGCCCGCTCCTGATTCCGCAGATCCTCGGCTTGCTTGCGCAATTGCGCGATCTGCTCGTCGTGCTTCTTGATCTGGGAATTGATGTCGGCAAGGGTTGAAGCCATCTGTGCTTATCCTCTAATTGGAAAGCCAAAATTTTAATTCAAAACCTAATTGCCGCAAGCCGGGCCGAAGAAAAAACACGCAGCCGCCGGCTACGGGTTTGCATCAATGGCAGGTTTGGAGCCCGATGCTGCTGCAATCCCGCGCCCTGGCGCACCGGCCGGGTGCACAAAGCAAAACAGGCACCGAGGTGCCTGTTTGCTGACGAATGTCTTTGGGGTGGCTGATGGGACTCGAACCCACGACGACCAGAATCACAATCTGGGACTCTACCAGCTGAGCTACAGCCACCGCTAAGCCATCAATTGTAGCGTGAAAAAAGCTAGCGTCCGGCGGCCGTGGCCGCTTCTGCGGGCTTCGGCACCAGAATCTCGGCCTTGAAACGGTTCTTGAGCAGGTTGTAGTAGGCGGCGGTCTCGGCCCCACCCACCGCCTGGGCGTACTGTTCGGTCTCCTGCTTGGCCATCTCGGGCGCCGGCGGCGTGCGCGGCACGTTCTTGATCACCCGCACCACGGCATAGCCCTGGGCGCCCAGGTCGGCGCCGACCAATACCGGCAGCTTGCCGGTGTCGGCCCGCAGCGCCACCTCGACCACCGGCAGCGGCTGCGATTGCGCCTCGAGCCGCGACACCGTGACCGGAGCGCCGAAGCCGGCGCCGGACGCATCGGTCTTCCAGGCCGCCAGTTTCGCCTCGCCCTCGGCCCGCGCCAGCGCCGCCGCACGCTCGGCGACCAGCTGGGTGCGGACCTTGTCCTTGACCTCGTCGAGCGGCAAGGCGCGCGCCGGCTCGTACTGCACCACCCGGCCGGAGGCCAGCTGGTTGGCACCGATCTCGATCGCCTCCGTGTTGTGCTTGCGCTCCAGCGTGTCGGGCGCGAACAGCGCATTCAGGAAGTTGCGGCTGGCCAGTGCGCCGGTGGCGCCCGGCAGCGGCGTGCGGGCGACGTTGCTCGCGGTCTGGATCGTCAGCTTGAGCTTGTCGGCCGCGGGCTGCAGGCTGTCGGGCTGCTGGTAGACGATGTCGGTGAAGGCCTCGGCAGCCTTGGCGAACTCCTGCGTCGCCTGCTGGCCGCGTACTTCGTTCTCGATGGTCGCGCGCACCTTGTCGAACGGCGGCACCACGGCCGGCTTGATGTCGTTGACCTCGATGATGTGGTAGCCGAACTCGGTCTCCACCACGGCGCTGATCTCGCCCTTCTTGAGCGCGAACAGCGCATCTTCGAAGGGCTTGACCATGGCGCCGCGGGTCACGACGTCGAGGTCGCCGCCCTTCTCCGCCGAACCCGGGTCCTGCGAATTCTTGCGCGCCACCTCGGCGAAGGTGCCGGGCGCCTTGCGCAGGTCGGCCAGCAGCTGCTCGGCCTTCTTGCGCGCCTGCTCGCGCTCGGCGGCCGGCGCGCCCTGCGGCACCGCGATCAGGATGTGGCTCGCGCGCCGCTCTTCCTTGGAGCCGAAGCGGGCGGCATTCTGGTCGTAGTAGCTGCGCAGGTCGGCCTCGCTCACGGCGATGTTCTTCTTGGCGGCTTCGAGGTCGAGCACCAGGTACTCGACCTTCGCCCGCTCGGGCTGCTGGAACTGCGCCGCATGGGCCTTGTAGAAGGCCTCGAGGTCGGCGTCGCTGACGCTGACCTTGGACGCGAAGTCGGCCGGCTTGAACAGCGCGACCTGGATCTCGCGGCGGTCGTAGAAGGCGTTGAGCGTGGCCGCGGCCTGGGCCGGCGTGGCAAAGGCGGTGCCCGAGACGCCGAGCGACACCTGCTGCGTCGCCAGGTCGGCGCGCACCGAGGCTTCGTACTGCTCGGGCGTGCGGCCGGTGGCCCGCATGAAGGTCTCGCGATCGAACTTGCCGTCGGCGGTGCGGAAGCTCGCCAGGCCCGGATCGGCCGCGAACAGCCGCGCCAGCCGCTCCTCGGACACGGTCATGTTCGACTTCGATGCCGCCGCCGCAAGCACCCGCTCGCGCACCATGCGCTCCAGCGTGGCGTAGCGCGCCGCCTCCGAGTCGAGCATGGCCGGGTCGACGGTGGGCGCCTGCTGGCGGATCCGGTCGACCTCGTTGCGGTGCTGGGCATCCCACTCGGGCCGCGTGATGTCGGTGCCGGCCACGCGGGCGACCTTCTCGCCCTGGCCGCCGCCCTGGTAGCGATCGACGCCGAACAGCACGAACGAGGGAATGATCAGCAAGAACAAGAACACCATGATGATCTTGTTGTACTTGCGGAAGGAATCAAACATGCTTGAGCACTCTCTAGGACGAAAATTGACGCAGCAAGAAAAAAGGCGAACGATCCGTTCGCCTTTGCATCGGGTGGTGGGTGCTGAGGGGCTCGAACCCCCGACCTACGCCGTGTAAGAGCGCCGCTCTACCAACTGAGCTAAGCACCCCACCTTCAAACGATGGTCTCAGTTCAGCGCGTCTTTGAGCGCCTTGCCGGGACGGAACTTGGGAATCTTGGCGGCCTTGATTTTAATCGCGTCGCCGGTGCGCGGATTGCGGCCGGTGCGGGCGGCGCGCTTGCCGACTGCAAAAGTGCCGAAACCGACGAGCGACACGGAACCGCCCTTCTTGAGCGTGGTACGAATGGCGCCGATCGTGGATTCGAGTGCCCGCGTGGCAGCGGCTTTGGAGATGTCGGCGTTCTTTGCGATGTGCTCAATCAGTTCGGTTTTGTTCACAAGGGCCCCTTGCAGAAAATTGTTGATCAGGGTCGTCAGAAGCGGCGCCAGCCCCGTGGCGACGCCACGGGGGTGGGTTCAGCAGGTGGGTGGCAGCTCTGACGCGCCGGCAGCGCGCTGCCGACAAGGATTACAACCACTGGTCCCGGGGGTGTCAATACGACGCAGCCCCGTGAAACACAGCGAGGACTGCGATTTTAGTGGCGTTTTGGCGAACCGATTTTCAAAGCGCCCGGGCGATGGCCTGCCCCAGATCAACAGTTCCCGCGGTTCCGCCGATATCCGGCGTGCGCGGGGCGCCGCTGCCGGGCGCGAGCACCTTCTCGATCGCGGCCAGGATGGCGTCGTGCGCCGCCTTGTGGCCCAGGAACTCCAGCATCATCGCACCGCACCAGATCTGGCCGATCGGATTGGCGATGCCCCGGCCGGCGATGTCCGGCGCCGATCCGTGCACCGGCTCGAACAGCGACGGCGTGCTGCGTTCGGGGTTGAGGTTGGCGCTCGGTGCGATGCCGATGGTGCCGGTGCAGGCCGGGCCGAGATCGGACAGGATGTCGCCGAACAGGTTGCTCGCCACCACCACATCGAAGAAGTCGGGCCGCTGCACGAAGTGCGCGGTCAGGATGTCGATGTGGAACTTGTCGAGCGCGACGCCCGGATAGTGCTTCGCCATCGCCGCCACGCGCTCGTCCCAGTAGGGCATGGTGATCGAGATGCCATTGGACTTGGTCGCGCTGGTCAGGTGCTTCTTCGGCCGCGAGGCCGCGAGCTCGAAGGCGAACTTGAGCACCCGGTCGACGCCGATGCGCGACATCACGGTCTCCTGCACCACGATCTCGCGCGCCGTGCCCTCGAACATGCGCCCGCCGATGCTCGAGTACTCGCCCTCGGTGTTCTCGCGCACGATGTACATGTCGATCTCGCCGGGTTCGCGCGGCGTGCCGTCGCGCCGCACCACCGGCGCCACGATGCCGGGCATCAGGCGGGCCGGCCGCAGGTTGATGTACTGGTCGAACTCGCGCCGGAACAGCAGCAGGGAGCCCCAGAGCGAGACATGGTCGGCGATCTTCTCGGGCCAGCCGACGGCGCCGAAGTAGATCGCGTCATGGCCGCCGATCCGGTCCTTCCAGTCGTCGGGCAGCATCTTGCCGTGCTTCTCGAAGTAGTCCCAGCTCGAGAAATCGAAATGGTCGAACTTCAGGTCGATGCCGAACTTGCGGCTGGCGGCATCGAGCACGCGCAGGCCTTCGGGCATGGTCTCCTTGCCGATGCCGTCGCCGGCGATGACTGCGATGCGTTGGGTGCTCATGTCTCGTTCCTTGGGTTCGCGTTGAAGAAAGCAAGCGCCTCG
>Ga0308175_100003577_pt1 | contig 10783 bp, 5 predicted proteins | sample PhyCR1_3_FD_203893 | JGI IMG/M metagenome (GOLD analysis project Ga0308175, IMG submission 203893) | Soil microbial communities from UC Gill Tract Community Farm, Albany, California, United States - DLSLS.C.R1 | ecosystem: Environmental > Terrestrial > Soil > Agricultural land | place: USA...
GGCTTCGTTGCCCTCCCCGCATCCGAAATCCAGCACAACCTTTCCGCGGAGCGCGTCCCAGACGTCGGGTCCGAAGAGGACCTCGAGCTTGCTCTTGCCGGCGTACGCGGTCGCAACGTCGGGGTAGGAACTTACCGTACCTCCGCGGCTGGCATAGTTGAGCAGACGGATACCCACAGTGCCGCCGATTACCGCCAACGCGCCCTCCAACCGATCACTCCGCGCGACGTCATCAAGGGCTGTGCCGTGTGCCTCCTAAGCCGTCAACGGCCCAATTTCCAAGGATTAACGGCCAGGAAAACCGCCAGCGCTCAGCGGATCACAGCCGTCGTCGCATCAGACGCGGCTCCCGCTGTCGATTTGATCGTGAGCGTCACCGGATAGGTGGCCGCGCGCGAGTACGTATGGTAAACCTGCGCGCCGTGTCCATCCGACGCGATCGTCGGCACAATCGTACGATCCTGAATCAGCGCGCCGGGTGACGTCGTCAGGTTGCGTCCGGACGAGAGCACGATCTGGTCGATCCGGATGCCGTCCTCGCGCTGCTGGATCCGAATCGTCTGCGGCCCGCTCGTCGCGAAATACACCGGCTGGCCCAGCGTCCCGTATCCGTTGTCGTTCCAGCCCCAGCCCGATTCGCCCGCGCCGGAACCTTCTTCGAGCACCATGCCCATCGCAGACGTCGTCCCGATGCGGTACGTGGCGGATCCGGAGGACGTTGTGGATCCGCTGAACTGAATCCAGACCGAGTCGTTCGTGTAGCTGTCGCCGTTGGCCCGCATGCGCAGCCAGAGCTGATACGGCACACCCGCCGCCGCGTTGAACGTGAACTCGACGTAATTGGGCGGCGACGCCAGCGGCGTTCCGATCTTCGCGTCCCCACGGTCGGCGTTTTCCAGCGTCACACCGTCGGCGGCGGTCGAGTCCTGCACGAAAGCCCAGCGGCCGTGGAGGTCGGCCGACTTGGCATCGCTGGCGTGCAGCACGATCTCGTCGCCGAAGGACCACGCGTAGTCGGGCGACGATCCGCTTGGAACCGCGGAACCCACCGCGTTGAACGCCACCGCTCCACCAACCGATCCGGCGTACGGACCGCCGGCGTCCGCGGTGAGCGACGAACTGCCTCCGACGTTCACCACGCCGTAGGCCGTGGCAGCGGCCCCACCGTTATCCACAACCGTGAGTCCCACGGGGTATGCGCCCGACAGCGCGTAGGTGTGCGCTGCGGTGACCCCGCTCGCCGCGCCAAAGCTCGTCGACAGAATGGTGGAGTCGTTCTTGAGCGCGCCAGGAGACGACCCGCGATACGCGCCGGCGCTCAGCACGAACTGATCCCATGAGATCCCGTCTTCGCGCTGCTGGATCCGGACCGTCTGCGGACCGGTTTTCGCGAAGTAGATGGGCGCGGCCAGCGAGCCATACGCCGCATCGTTCCAGCCCCAGCCGCTGACCCCTGCGCCATTCCCTTCTTCGAGAACGATCGCGGCGGCGGAGGTCGTGCCGATGCGATCGATCGCCATACCGTTCGCGTCGACCGCGCCGCTGAACTGTACGAAGAGGGAATCGTTGCCGTAATAGTCGTTGGCCGCGCGCATCCGCATCCAGAGGCGATACGGCACACCGGCTGCCGCATTCACGGTGAACTCGATGTAGCTGCCGGGCGACGACAACGCGGGATCGATTTTCGCCGCGCTGCGGTCGGGATTGCTCAGCGCGGCGCCTCCCGCCGCATCCGACATGGCCGTGCGAACCCACGCGCCGCCGATCAGATTGCTGGTCGCGAGATCGGCAGCGCGAACGAGGACGTCGTCGCCCCATGACCACCGATAGGACGCGATCGAGCCGTCGGAATCCGTCGACCCCGAACCGTTCACGGTGACGGATGCGCCTGCCGCGACCGTATACGGTCCGCCGGGGTTCGCAACGGGCGGTATGTCGCTACTCGTCGGCGGAGGTGTGGTCGTCGAGGTATCGGCGATCGCGGCGCTGATCCGATCGACGTCCGCTCCGCCTTTGGCATCGGCGCAGCCTGACGTGTAGATCGCCGACGTGTTGACAATGTGGTAGTCGCCGCCGGAAAAATTCGCGAACGCGGCCGTCCACGCGTCGACGGTCGGATACGCGTTCTGCGCGGGATAGTTCTTCGCCACCGCGCCCGCAATCGCGTTGCACGTGATATTCGAGCCGGGGAAGAACGTCTGGATGGTCAGGTTTCCCGGCGACGTGTTCTCGCCCATGATCCCGTAGTCGAAATGGCGCACGAGGTTGTTCGTGAACGTGAAGCTGTTCATCGTGTACGGGCCGTAGGCGTACAGAAACGACGTATTGTCGTGCGCGAACGTGTTGTGGTCGAAGGTGATTGGCGTTGCTCCGCCTCCGATGAGGATGGCCTTCGCGGATCCGCCGTACGTGTTGCTGCTGATGTCCTGGAACAGATTGTTCCTGACGGTGACGTTCGTCGTCGGGCCGCTCGGATACACGTCGTCCCGGTTCGCGATGTTGAAGACGCCGGCGGCGTGCCGGATGATGTTGTTCGTGATCGTGACGTCTTTCACGGTGGACCACGGCGCGCGGTTCTCGGAGTTGCGCGGCGTGAGCACGATCGCATACCCATACTGGCCGGCTTGCCACGTGTTCTCCATGACGTTGCCGTCGACGGTCACGCGCTGCGCGTTCTTCAGCTCGAAGTTGTTCTTCACGACCCACAGCGTTCCGCTGGTGGGCGGAGTACCTGATTGTTCACCTGAGCCGGTGTAGGTATACGCAGTGGAGGACGCAGGGATTTCGACGTACCGCGACTCCGCTCCGGCGCTCGTTCCGCGATAGATGCGATAGTTGTCCGCTCCGGACACGGCGGCCCATGTCACGCGGACCGCACCGCTCGCGCCGGTCGCCGCGGACACTTCCTTCGACGGTAAGGAGACGGCCGCTTCCGAGTCGGTGTGGAGCACGGCCACCACACGGAAGTAGTGGGTCGCCGCAGCGAGTGAACCACCGGTCGCCGCCGAGGCAGCGACGGATCCAGGTGTACCCATGATGGGGTTGCGCCACGCGAGAGGCCGCGTCAGATAGTTGCGCGATATCGTGATATCGGAGGGGATCAGATTGGCGACGCCCGGATCTGATCCGCCGAAGAGTATGTTCTCCGCCCCCGCCTCGATGTAGTTGTTGATGATCTTGAACGGACCGGCGCCATTCCAGCCGGCGATCCCTTGCGTGTCCGTGTTGACGCCTTTGATATCCGCGATGTAGCTGTTGATGACGTCGCAGCGGACGCCGTTGAGCGACACGCCGCGCTTCATGCCTTTGGTGGGGTGCCCGTGCAGATACATCCGATCGAGCACGATATCGGTCGGCGGCGCGGCGGCACTGCCGTCTCCAAACTGCACGAGTGTTTCGAAGCCGAGATTCGCGCTGCCATCCACCTCGAGAAACTGAAGGCGGTAGTTGTGCGCACCGGGTGCGGTCTGGACGACGGGCGTGGTGATGAGCGCGCCTCCCAGTCCAATAAGGCGAGGGAGCAGAGATGTCGAGGTATTGCCGCCCGTGCGATCGGATGGCACCAGCCTCACGCCGTCAGCGGGCAACTGGGAGTCCGGCGCGTCGGACCGGACGGTGATCCAGCTCGTTCCGCTCTTGGCGGGCAGGATGAAATTCCCGTGGAAGGTCTCTCCGGCGCGCAGAAGCAAGGTGTCTCCTGGCGCGGCATCGTCGAGAGCCGCCTGCAGGTCGCTGTACATACACCCGCTGGCGCACACGGTTCGTGTGGCGGCGGCGGCGGTCATGGCGGGAAGAAGGCAGGCGAGTACCAGCAACACCAGGGCAAAACGACACGTACGCACGTTCAGGGAGCTCCTTCAGGAAATCGAGAGCAGTTGTGGTTGAGTGGCGCCGAGGCTGTGGCAAGGACGAGGCCGGTTCGATCGCGGACTGAAATCATTCGCGATCTGGCGACCGCGGGCGGGAATCACCCCGTGTGTGCACGGAACAGCAACTCATCCGTTTGTAAGTCTTACCCGGAACATCCCTCTTACATTGACGCCGCAGTTCTCAGCTCAGCGGCCCACGAGTTGCATCCGCGCCGAGCCGAGATGTCCGTGCGAACTGAGACGATGCAGCATTGGGAGCGCGCGGAAATCCAGCGCAGCTCCGTCGAAGCCACCCGGACGCCGGACGCATCGCTCCGCGTCAGCGCCGCGACGTTCGAGCGGTATGAGACGCCGCCGGCCGACACGGCATACCCGCTCGAATACGCCTACCACCTGCTGGGCGACGTCAGTGGCAGACGCGTCGTCGACTTCGGGTGCGGCTCTGGCGCAAACTCCGTGCTGCTGGCCAACCGCGGTGCGCACGTGTGGGGGATCGATATCTCTGAAGATCTCCTGCGGCTCGCGCAGCGACGCCTCGACGTCAGCCACCGCAGCGGCGGCGCCACGTTCATCGCCGGTTCAGCGCACGACATGCCGTTCCCGGATGCGTCGATCGACGTGGTCTTCGGGATCGCCATCCTGCATCATCTCGACCTCGATCTCGTGTCGAAGGAGGTGAGGCGCGTGCTCAAGCCCGGTGGCCGGGCAATCTTTCAGGAGCCGGTGCGAAACTCGGCGGTTCTGCGAATCGCGCGACGCCTGATTCCTTACCGCGCGCCGGACATATCTCCTTTCGAACGGCCGCTGACGGACGCGGAACTCGCCCGCTTCGCGACCGGCTTCAGCGCTGTCGCGGTGCGCGCCTTCGCGCTGCCGCACGTGCAGGTCGGTCAAGTGCTGCCGATCGTGAGGAACTATTGGCGGGCGCTCTACGCAGCGGACCGGAGGCTCCTGGACGCGGTGCCTCTCCTGAGGCGGTACGCGTCGATCCGCGTTATCCACCTGAAGAAATGATGCGGAGGTTCGCGGGCGCCTTGATCATCGGCGCTCCGGATTTGCCAATCGCAATACCGGCCATCGCGCCAAGCGCGTCGATGTCCGCGCCGGCCGGCCGCCCGTCGCCGCAGTCGGCCGAGAGCGCCCCAATCAGGTGATAGTCTCCGTTGGGGCGATCGGCGATGTAGCTCGCAAACGGCGCTTCCGCGCGGTTCCCCGACGGGTATTTCGAGAGATTGGCGCCGCTGAGCCAGTTCCCCGTGACCGTGGACGAAGGGAAGTACATCTGGAGAGTGAGCGCTCCCGGCGAGGCGCTCCCGCCGTTGATGCCGTAAGCGTTGTGCGGTGCCGCGTTGTAGGTGAACGAAAATCCGGTCACAACAGCGGGAGACGACGAAGTTCCGCCGTAGACATACAACAGCGTTGTGCCGTCGAAGTCGAACGTGTTGTGCGTCACGACGACGTCGCGCGGCGCGTCCCCGATGAGCACCCCCCACCCGTTGCCGCCAAGGCCCTGCTGGACGTTGTAGATCAGGTTGTCGGAAATGGTGATGCCCGCCGCCTGCTGGCTGGGATTCGGATAATCGTGTCCCGAGATGTTGATGCCCGCGGCGGTGTTGCGGACGATGTTGTGGCGGAAGACCACTGACTCGATCGTGCACCACGTGCAGCGGCCGTCCTGGTTGCGCGGCGTCAACACGATCGCGTAGCCGGGCTGCGCTTCCTTCCAGTTGTTCTCGAACACGTTGTTTTCGACGAGCACGTCCCGGGCGTTCTTCAACTCGAAGACGTTCTTCACCTGCCAGATCGTGCCGTTATCGGGCGGCGCGCCTGCCGTGCCGGTCACCCCCGAATCCGTGAAACTGGTCCCGCTCACGCTCCAGGATTGGCTCAGGCCGCCAGCCGTTCGCCCGTAGACGGAGTACGACGTCGCGTCTGGAACAGCCGCCCACGACACCTGTACGCCGCCGGTCGATCCGAGTGAGGCGATGACCTGCGAAGACGGCCGGGAGTGGCCGGTGCTCCCCTGTCCGACGGCGCGGCTGGCCACGACGACGTAGGCATAGGTACCGGGCGGCAGCGCTCCAGCTCCGGGGACACCCTGCGCCGACGGCGAGCCCGGGGCACTGATGATCGGATCGCGCCAGGCCATGGGGCGCGACATGTAGTTGTAGCGGACGACCACGTGTTCGCTCACGAGGCTGGGAATCGTCGGATCCGCGCCACCGAGCAGAAAGTTCTCCGTCGCGGCCTCGATGTAGTTGTTCTCGATCGTGAATGGTCCGGGGCCGTTCCAGCCACCGATGCCTTGCGAGTCCTGGCCGACGGCCTTGATGTCAGCGATGTACGAGTTTCTAATCGTGACGTCCCGAGCGTTCAGCGCGATCCCACGCTTCTGACCGTAGAGCGGATGACCGTGAAGATACACACGGTCCACGATGATTTGATACGGCACCTGCGAGAGCGATGACTGGGCGGACGAGCCGTCACCGATTTGCAGGATGTCGCCGAATCCGTCCTTGTTGTTGAGGAACTCGAGGCACAGAAGCCGCCAGTTGTGCGCGCCGGGGGCCGTTCGCATCGCCGCCGCGGTGTTCGGCGACACGATCTTGGCAAAGGTCAAGGCCTGCGCCGGTGCCACGCGCTCGTTGTCTGCCGGCAACTGCGCCTCCGGTAAGTCAGTTCTGATCGTGACACCCACGGCGTCGCCGGCAAAGACGGGCAGGACGAAGTTGCCAGGAAAGGTCGCTCCGGGCTGGAGGCGGATCTCGTCTCCGTCGACGGCGGCATTCAGGACGGCTTGTAGATTATCTCCGGCCCTGACGTAGCGGACGGTGCCTGCGGCAGCATTCGCGGCAAACAAGAGACAGAGAAGGGGCGTTCCGGCCGCGATGACGCGGCGCGTCAAATGCGCGTGGTTCAACGACACAGGCTCCAGTTGGATGCCTGTGGCTGAGGCAAGGGAGATGCCGGGAGACTTCTGCGCGGATCTGCTCGAAATCAGATATTTATACGGTGGAACCGGTTCCGTCACCTTACGGTTCCCGCGATGGATTACAAAACTGAATCACTACCGAAAAAAAAAGGCCCGCAGGAAGCTGCGGGCCGGTTCGCCAACGGTCGAATCATTGCGGACATACGCCGCAGTCATCGGATCCGTCGCGAAACTTATGCGGCGCGTCGAACGACGCCTCCCAGCGCGATGAGTGCCGTGCCGACGAGCACCATCGCCGCTTCGTCGCGCAATCCGGGAAACGCAAACTGCACCTGCTGCACCGCTACAGCGGATTCGGTCGATCGATGACTCGATGCTTCTCCGATCGCCGGCGTGGCTGCCGCCATCGATCCAGCGACAAGCGTGCATCCAGCGAAAACAGCAGTACCCACCAACCTACGCATGAGAGAAACCCCCGAAAATCGTTGCCGCCGCGCTTCGCAGGCCGGCGACGCCCGGCTGAACTTCAAGCGAAGTGCCATCGGTCTTTGCGGGTTTTTCTGAGGAAATCCTTCGGAACCAGCGGCTTCGGGCACGCGTCGCAAGAGAACAACGGAAAAACGTTGCCCAACATTGCCAAGTACTACCTCTACTACCGACGCTCAGGCGCTGTTGAGGTACGAGTCTTGAATGTAGTGGGAAATCGAATGGACACTTGCGGTCCTGCGTAAATAAATCATACAGCCCGGCGGTTATCTGACCGCTAGCGGGAGATCAATGAAAAAACCCTACGTCGCCATAGTCGACGATGACGCGGCCTTTGCCGCGTACTTGCGCACCTTCCTGTCGCTTCGCGGCTACGAGGCGCGCTGCTATACACGAGGCGACGAACTGCTCGCATCAATGAAGCAGGCGGAGCCGCCCGATGTCGTGCTCCTCGACGTCATGATGCCGGGCCTCGACGGCATGGCGACCCTGCGCGCGCTCAAAGCGTCGCGGCCCGAAGCACAGGTCATCATGCTGTCGGGCCGGAACCAGGCCTCGACGATCGTCGAGGCGGTGCGTCTGGGTGCTGCCGACTACGTCGTCAAACCCGACGACCCCGAAGGCCTTGGAGAAATTGCGCTGGACGTCGCGATCAAGAACGCCATCGAGAAGAACCGCCTCGTCTCCGAATTGAGCGAGCTGCGGCAGCAGCTCAGCGACGACGAGGACCGGGCCGTCTGGGGCAACAGCGAAAAGATGCGTGCGATCGCCACGGTGATCGAGCAGGTCGCCGACAGCGACGTGACCGTGCTCATCCGTGGCGAAAGCGGCGTGGGCAAGGAACTCGTCTCACGCGCCATCCACCAGCGGTCGACCCGCCGAAACCGTCCTTTTGTGAAAGTGAACTGCGCAGCGCTGCCGGCCGAGCTGCTCGAGAGCGAGCTGTTCGGCCACGAGCGCGGCGCGTTCACCGGCGCCGCCACGACGCGAATCGGAAAATTCGAGCAGGCCGACACGGGCACCATGATGCTCGACGAAATCGGGGAGATGAAGCCGGCGCTCCAGGCCAAGCTGCTCCACGTCCTGCAGGATGCGGAGTTCACCAAGCTCGGGAGCAATAAACGGATTCAGGTCGACGTGCGCGTCGTGGCCGCCACCAACCGCGATCTCGAAAAGATGCTGCTCGAAGGAGAATTCCGCGAGGACCTCTACTATCGGCTGAAAGTGATCGAGCTCACCGTCCCCGCTTTGCGCGAGCGGCGCGACGAGGTGCCGACGCTCACCGACTTCTTCGTCGCGCGATATGCGCGCAAGTACAACCGTCCGGCGCGCCCGATCTCCGAGCAGTTGCGGCAGATGTTCCTCCACTACGACTGGCCCGGCAACATCCGGGAGCTCGAAAACATGATCAAGCGCGTCGTCATTCTGCAGGACGAACAGCTCGTCGTGCGCGAGATCGAGCGAAACATGCAGCGCGCGGCAGCGGCACCGGTCGCGGCCATTGCGGCGCAGGTGGCGGTAGCCGGGATGCCAGGGACGCTTCCTTCTATGGGTGCTCCGATGCCGGCGCTGCCATATGTGCCACTGCCCGAGACGGCCGAGCCAGCCGAAGAACCGGACGCACCCGAAGCGACGGAGGCGCCTCCCGAGACGACCGGGGGATCCCTCGCGATGGTGGCAAAAGCCGCAGCGATGAAGGCAGAGCGGGCCGCGATCGAACAAACCCTGCGGCAGGTGCACTGGAACCGCCGCAAGGCGGCGCAGATCCTCGGCGTGAGCTACAAGACGCTGCTCAACAAAATCAAGGAGTGTGGCATCAGTCGCGCGTGAACGGCATTCCGCTGCCGCCCGGCTACCCACAGTAAGCATCGGATTTCTCTGCGGGCCGGCTCTCATGCCGGCCCGTCGCGTGTACGCCCTCCAAAATCCCGGCACTTTCGCCAAGTTCGCCAAAGTTTTTCCCTCGTGGCACCTGCCTTGCTGAACTGGAACCGCGTGATGTGCTGCATTGTGCCGTGCGCACGGCAACACGGAGCCTGTATCCAGTGAACCACGATCTGCTGGCGCTCGATCGTCTTCCTTCTGCCGAACCGTTCGAGCGTGAGACGCACCGGGCGGCGACGGGTGAATTCCTCAGCTCGAGCGAGAAGATGCGCGAAGTCCGCGATCTCATCTCGCGCGTGGCCGACACGGATGTCACGGTGCTCGTGCGGGGTGAAAGCGGCACCGGGAAAGAACTCGTATCACGTGCGATCCACTCCGCATCTCCGCGTCGTGACCGCGTGTTCGTCAAGGTGAACTGCGCAGCGCTTCCGAGCGAGCTGCTCGAATCGGAGCTGTTCGGGTTCGAGCGCGGCGCGTTTACCGGAGCCATCCAGCACAAGCCGGGCAAGTTCGAGTTCGCGAACCACGGGACGATGTTTCTCGACGAGATCAGCGAGATGGGCCCGCCGCTGCAGGCGAAGCTGCTGCAGGTCCTTCAGGACGGTGAATTCGCGCGGCTCGGCGGCCGGCAAGACGTACGCGTCGATGTCCGCGTCGTCGCGGCGACCAACCGTGATCTGGAGACGGCCGTCGACGACGGGACGTTCCGCGAGGATCTCTTCTTCCGGCTGAACGTCGTGTGCATCACGCTGCCGCCGCTGCGGCAGCGCCGAGAGGAGATCCCGGGGCTCACCCAGTACTTCCTCGGACGGTATTCGGAGCACTACAACAAGCGGCCGCTCGCGCTCGCGACCGACACCTTACGACTCTTTGCGGAATACGACTGGCCGGGGAACGTGCGCGAGCTGGAAAACCTTGTGAAACGAATGGTGATTCTCGGAACGGACGCGCAGATCCGGCGGGACCTCGCAGATGCGATCGCCGGACGTGTCCTGCGCGTCGGACCGATCCCTGTGCTGCAATCCGCCTCCGGGCCTGCGACCTCGCCCGTCGCGGGAGCCGCGGGGGCCAGGACGGTCCCCGCCGCCGCGGCATCCGCAGTGCCTCCTCCCGCTGCGGTGCCCGCGGCGCCGCCGGCCCCGGTGCTGACGGGGTCGTTGAAGGACATCGGGCGCCACGCCGCGCGCGAAGCGGAACGCGAATTGATCTTCCGCACGCTGCAGCAGACGCGGTGGAACCGCCGTGAAGCGGCCGAGATTCTCGGCATCAGCTACAAGGCGCTCCTCTACAAGATCAAGGAAGCGGAGCTGGACAAGGCGTCGTGACGGCAGACCACTTCGTCCACGAGGACTTCCGCGTGCTCACGCCCGAAGCATTCGACTTCGTGCTGAACAACGAGCTCAAGCGAGCCGTCCGGTCGCAGAACTTCCTGACGCTGGTGCTGATGGATCCGCACGTGACGACGTCGGCGGTCGAGGCGATGCGTGAGGTCGCGCGCGTGGTCAGCCGCGAGGTCCGGGAAACGGACCTGCTCTCGGCGAGCCCGGAGGGACGCCTGTCGCTCGTACTGCTCGACGCGGACCTGCAGAGTTCGATGCGAGTGATCGAACGC
>Ga0308175_100003579_pt1 | contig 10782 bp, 11 predicted proteins | sample PhyCR1_3_FD_203893 | JGI IMG/M metagenome (GOLD analysis project Ga0308175, IMG submission 203893) | Soil microbial communities from UC Gill Tract Community Farm, Albany, California, United States - DLSLS.C.R1 | ecosystem: Environmental > Terrestrial > Soil > Agricultural land | place: USA...
CACCGCCGGAGAAGAACGTGACCGTGCCGCGCGGGTCGGTGGTGAAGTCGTCCTTGCGGATCGGGGTCTGGCCGGCCTTGCCCGTCACGTACAGGCCGGCGAACCGGTCGGCCTTCTCCGCCGGCACGGTGAACGCGGTGTCGACCATGCCGAGCGGGCCGGTGATGTGCTCGGCGAAGAACCGGTCCAGCGGCGTCCCGGACACGACCTCGACCACCCGGCCGAGCACGTCGGTGGACACGCCGTAGTTCCACCCGGTGCCCGGCTGGAACAGCAGCGGCACCGTCGCCCACCGCTGCACCGCGTCGGCCAGGGAGAAGTCGTCCGGCGGGAAGAACTCGACGTCCATCAGCCGGTGCATCTCGTCCATCGGGTGCTGGTGCAGGAAGCCGTACGTCATGCCGGAGGTGTGGGTCAGCAGGTGCCAGACCCGGATCGGCTCGGCCGGCACGGTGCCCGGATTGAGCGCGGAGCCGAGCTGGTAGACGCGGGCGTCGGCGAACTCGGGCAGGATCTCCGCGATCGGCTGGCGCAACGCCAGCCTGCCCTGCTCGTAGAGCATCATCGCCGCGACCGAGGTCAGCGGCTTCGTCATCGAGTAGATCCGCCAGATCGTGTCCGGCTCGACGGCAAGCCCGGCCTCCCGGTCCCGCAGCCCGCAGGTCGTGTGGTGGACGAGCTTGCCGTCCCGGGTGATCGCCACCTGCCAGCCGGCCAGCAGCCCGTCGTCGACGTAGCGGGCGAAGTGCCGGTCGAGGCGGTCGAGGCGGTCCGGCGCGAAGCCGGCCTTCTCCGGTTCGAGCTCGATGTCCATGTAGCGGACGCTAATTACTGTCGGCGTCGGCTGGTAGACCCTGTTCGTGGATGTCACGACCGAGCCGGCCACGGCTGATCGCTGGGACGACGTCCTGGCCGTGTTCGGCACCCGCGGTGACCCGGCCCGCTGCTGGTGTGCCTACCTGCTGCGGCCGAAGGTCGACTACCGGGACCGCGCCGGCAACCGCGATCACCTGCGCACGGTCGTCGCCGGGCCGACGCCGCCCGGCCTGCTCGCCTATTCCGAGGGCACGCCGGTCGGCTGGGTGGCGGCCGCGCCGCGGTCGCTGTTCGGGCCGCGGCTGGAGCGGTCGCCGGCGCTGCGGCCGCTGCCCTACGAGGGGACGGTCTGGTCGGTGCTCTGCTTCGTGGTGCCCCGGCCCTACCGGCAGCTCGGCGTCGCGCACGCGCTGCTGGCCGGTGCGGTCGACCAGGCCCGGTCGGCCGAGGCGGCCGCGATCGAGGGCGTGCCGCGGGACGACACGACCGGCAGGCGCTGGCCCAACCCGGTGGCCTACACCGGCACGGCGTCGATGTTCCTGCGGGCCGGCTTCACCGAGGTCGACCGCCGCCGGGACGACCGCGTGGTCTACCGGTTGGTGTTGTGAGCGAGCGCGAGGGCCCGCAGGGCAAGCGGGGCTTGGGTCCCCGGCGGAAACGCGAAGCGTTTTCGTTGGGCCCAGCGACGAGGGCTGATCGCCGGGCGCTTGCGCCTGGCGGTCTGCCCGAGGAGCGGGCCGAGTGAGGCTGCGGTCGGAGTGGGACCGGGAGATCTTCCGGCTGGCGGTGCCCGCGTTCGGGGCGCTCATCGCCGAGCCGGTCTACGTGCTGACCGACACCGCGATCGTGGGTCACCTGGGCACCCCGCAGCTGGCCGGGCTCGCGATCGCGGCGGCGATCCTGGTCACCGGCTACTCGATCTTCATCTTCCTGGCGTACGGGACGACCGCCGCGGTGGCCCGGCTGTTCGGCGCCGGCGACCAGCGGGAGGCGACTCACCAGGCGGTGCAGGGCGTCTGGCTCGCGGTGGCGGTGTCGGTGCCGGTCACGGTGGCCGGGCTGGTGCTCGCCGGCCCGCTGGTGGGCCTGTTCGGCGCGGCCGGGGCCGCCGCCGGCTACGCCGAGACCTACCTGCGGATCAGCGCGCTCGGCATCCCCGCGGTCCTGGTGACCTACGCGGCGGTCGGCTGGCTGCGCGGGCGGCAGGACACGAGGACGCCGCTGGTGGTCGCGGTCGGCTCGGCCGCGGTCAACCTGGCGCTTGAGATCGTGCTCATCGTCGGCCTCGGCTATGGGGTGGGCGCGTCGGCGGCGTCCACGGTGCTGGTGCAGTGGGCGGCGGTCGCGGTCTACCTTGCCGGGCTCGGCCGGCAGGCGGTCGTGCTGCAGGTCGGGCTGCGGCCGGTCGGCCGGGTGGTCGGCCGGCTGGCTCGGGTCGGCGTCGACCTGCTGGTCCGGACCGTCGCGCTGCGGCTGGCGCTGGCCGCCGCGACCGCGGTGGCGGCCCGGCTCGGCCCGGCGCAGGTCGGCGCGCACCAGATCGCCTTCGAGCTGTGGAACGCCCTCGCTCTCGCCCTCGACGCGGTCGCGATCGCCGCGCAGGCCCTGGTCGGCCGGCTGCTCGGGGCCGGCGACGCGGTGGCCGCCCGGGTGGCGACCCGCCGGATGATCGACCTGGGGCTGGTGTTCGGGACCGCGGTCGGGCTTGGCCTGCTGGCGCTGGAGGACGTGCTGCCGCACGCGTTCACCGACGACCCGCAGGTGGTGCAGCTGGCGTCGTTCGTGCTGCTGTTCGTGGCCGTGCTGCAGCCGGTCAACGCGGTCGTCTTCGTGCTGGACGGGGTGCTCATGGGCGCCGGCGACATGCGCTACCTCGCGGTCACGATGGTGATCTCGGCCGGCCTCTTCCTGGTGCTGGCCGGGATCCTGGTCGCCACCGGGGCCGGGCTCGGCTGGCTGTGGACGTCGATCGGGGCGCTCATGCTCGCCCGGCTGGTCACCCTGGTGGCGCGGCTGCGTACCGACGCGTGGCTGGTCACCGGCGCAATCCGGTAGCGCGGCGACCCGCGGCTAGGGGTCTCTCACGTTTAGTCACCGATTCACCCGGTGCGGCCGTGGTCGGGCGCCTACGGTCGGTGCATGTCGGAACAGACCATGCTCGAGCTGGTGCAGCACGCGCTCACCGGGTGGGGCGTCGAGGACACCGTGCACACGGTCGGGCAGTTCGAACCGCGCGGCACGACCGGCGGGACGGTCGCCGGCGGCATGCTCGGGTCGTCGTTGGGCGACGTCGTCGGCGGGTCGGTCGGCGACGCGGTCGGCTTCGGCGTGGGCGTGATGGGCGGCCGGGCGGCCAGCCGGGCGTCCACCGGACTGCCCGCGCACCTGCTCGTCGCGGTCTCCGACACGATGGTCTACGGCATGACGATGCGAAGCCGGCGCAAGGAGCCGGACGAGCTGCTGTTCGCGCTGCCCCGGTCGACGGTCACCGCGAAGGTGCACCAGCGGGTCAACGTCCGGGTGCTCGAGCTGATCCGGGACGACACCGGCGCCCGCATCGAGCTGGAAGGAAGTCGGATCCCGGTCACCCACAGCCACGACGTCATCACCGCGCTGACGAAGTCCTAGCTAGACCAGGGCCCGGAGGACGAGAGTCTGGTCGCGGCCGGGACCCACCCCGATCGCCGAGACCGGGCACCGGGACAGCTCCTCCACCCGCCGGACGTACGCCTGGGCGTTCGCCGGCAGGTCGGCGAACGTCTTGGCGTCCTCGAGCGGCTCGAACCAGCCGTCGAGGTGCTCGTACACCGGCGTGGCCCGGACCAGCTCGGCCTGGGTCATCGGCATCTCGTCCACCCGCTCCCCGTCGACCTCGTACGCGACGCAGACCGGCACCCGATCCAGCCCGGACAGCACGTCGAGCTTGGTGAGGAACAGGTCGGTGAGCCCGTTGACCCGGGTCGCGTGCCGGGCGATGACCGAGTCGAACCAGCCGCACCGGCGCAGCCGCCCGGTGGTCACCCCGACCTCGCCGCCGGCCTTGCGCAGGAACTCGCCGTAGTCGTCGAACAGCTCGGTGGGGAACGGCCCCTCACCGACCCTGGTCGTGTAGGCCTTGAGGATCCCGATCACCCGGTTGATCCGGGTCGGCCCGATCCCCGATCCGGCGGCCGCGCCACCGGCGGTCGGCGAGGACGAGGTGACGAACGGGTAGGTGCCGTGGTCGACGTCGAGCAGCGTGCCCTGCGAGCCCTCCAGCAGCAGCGTCGCGCCGTCCGCCAGGGCGCGGTCGAGCAGCAGCCTGGTGTCCGCGATGCGCGGCTTGAGCCGCTCCGCATAGCCGACGTACTCGCGCCAGATCGTGTCCACGTCCAGCGCCCGGCGGTTGTAGACCTTCACCAGCACCTGGTTGCGCTCGCCCAGCGCGGTCTCCAGCTTGGCCCGGAACGCCTGCGCGTCGAGCAGGTCCTGCACCCGGATGCCCATCCGCGCGACCTTGTCCCCGTACGCCGGGCCGATGCCGCGGCCGGTGGTGCCGATCCTGGACTTGCCCAGGTATCTCTCGGTCACTTTGTCCAGCGCCCGGTGGTACGGCATGATCAAATGTGCGTCAGCGGAGATCACCAGCCGGCTGGTGTCTACGCCCCGCGCCTCCAGCGCGTCGAGCTCCTCGATCAACACCGCCGGGTCGACCACGACGCCGTTGCCGATCACGCACGTCACGCCGGGGGTGAGGATCCCGGACGGGAGCAGGTGCAGCGCGTAGTGCTCGCCGTCCGGGGTGACGACCGTGTGGCCGGCGTTGTTGCCGCCCTGGTAGCGGACGACGTACTGGACCTGCTCGCCGAGCAGGTCGGTCGCCTTGCCCTTGCCCTCGTCGCCCCACTGGGCCCCGACGAGCACGATCGCGGGCATCGGAACTCCTGGGTCAGGGTCGGAACGGCAGCAGCCTAGCCTTGGCAGCATGCCCTCGCTTCCGTCGCCGGAACGCCTGGTACGCACCGTGGTCGACCAGGCCGGAGCGGGCGTCCGGCTGGCCCGCCAGCAGGCCGAGGCGGTGGCCGCGCTGCCCGGCGCGCTGATGTCGCTGACCAGGGCGGTCGGGTCGCTGGACGTGACGATCCGGGACGCGCAGGCGACGGTGGCCCGGCTGCAGCGGGTCGGGGAGCGGCTGGAGGGGATCCTCGACGAGGTCGAGGAGCCGGTGAAGGATCTCGCGCCCGGACTGCGGCGCGTCGGCGAGGTGCTCGACGACCCGGCGGTGAGCGATCTGCCGGACACCGTGCGCCGGGTCCGGGAGGACCTGCTGCCGCTGGTGGCGAGCCTGCGCGGCGGCGCCGACGTGCTGGACCGGTTCGCCGGGGCGCGCTCGCTGCTGGGCGGGTTCCGCCGGCTGCCACCGGACCCGCCGCAGACCCCGCCCGTGATCGAGGGCGAGGACTCCGACCGTCCCGCGCCGCCCGCCGACACCCCGGCCACGGAGGCGCCGCCGGTGGTCGGGGGCGAGTCAGGCTAGTCGCCGAGGGCGGTGGCGGCGGTGGGGTCGGAGTCGCGCAGGAAGTCCCGGCAGCGGGTGGCCTCGTCGGTCTCGCCGATCGCGGCCGCGGCCCGGCCGAGCGCGTGCAGGCTGCGCAGGAAGCCGCGGTTGGGCTCGTGCGCCCACGGGATCGGGCCGTGCCCACGCCAGCCGGCCCGGCGCAGCGCGTCCAGCCCGCGGTGGTAGCCGACCCGGGCGTACGCGTACGACTCGACGACGTTGCCGGCGGCGAACGCGCGGTCGGCGAGCGCTGCCCAGGCGGCCGACGACGTCGGCACCCGCGCCGCCACGTCGGCCGGGTCCTGTCCGTCGGCGAGCGCGGTCGCCCCGGGGTCGACCGGCAGCTCGGTCCCGGGCGGCTGGGCAAGCAGGTCCTTCGGCACGAGCGCGAGCTTAGGACCGAGCCGGGCCGGGTGCTCAGCCGCTGACCGACGTCCCGGCGGAGCGCAGGTCGTCGCACGCGGTGACGACCCGCTTGGCCATGCCGGCCTCGGCCGCCTTCAGGTAGCTGCGCGGGTCGTACGCCTTCTTGTTGCCGACCTCGCCGTCGACCTTGAGCACGCCGTCGTAGTTGGTGAACATGTGGCCGGCGACCGGGCGGGTGAACGCATACTGCGTGTCGGTGTCGACGTTCATCTTCACCACGCCGTACGACACCGCCTCGCGGATCTCCTCCAGCGCCGAGCCGGACCCGCCGTGGAAGACCAGGTCGAACGGCCGGGATCGGCCGATCTTCTCGCCGACCTCGTCCTGGATCTGCTTGAGGATCTCCGGTCGGAGCTTCACGTTGCCCGGCTTGTAGACGCCGTGCACGTTGCCGAACGTGGCGGCCAGCAGGTAGCGCCCCTTCTCGCCGAAGCCGAGCGCCTCGACCGTGCGCATCGCGTCCTCCGGCGTGCTGTAGAGCTTCTCGTTCATCTCGCCGACGACGCCGTCCTCCTCGCCGCCGACCACGCCGATCTCGATCTCGAGGACGATCTTCGCCCGCGCGCACAGGTCCAGAAGATCGGCCGCGATCTGCAGGTTCTCCGTCAGCTCGACCGCGGAGCCGTCCCACATGTGCGACTGGAACAGCGGGTTGCCGCCGTTCCGGATGCGCTGCTCGGAGATCGCCAGCAGCGGCCGGACGTACGTGTCGAGCTTGTCCTTCGGGCAGTGGTCGGTGTGCAGCGCGATATTGACCGGGTATCGCTCCGCGACGACGTGGGCGAACTCGGCGAGCGCGACCGCGCCGGTGACCATGTCCTTCACCCCGGTGCCGGACGCGAACTCGGCACCGCCGGTGGAGACCTGGAGGATCCCGTCGCTGCCGGCGTCGGCGAAACCCTTGATCGCGGCGTTCACGGTCTCCGACGAGGTGACGTTGATCGCCGGGTACGCGAAGCCCTCGGCCTTCGCCCGGTCGAGCATTTGGGCGTACACCTCTGGAGTGGCGATGGGCATGTCCGTCCTCCGACGCTGCGGGATCCCTGTTGCGGGGAGTATCCCGCAGTCCCGGGGTGAAATTACCGGCACCGGTCGCAGGTTGCGCCGGTATCCGAGCGAGGAGGCATCGATGCCGAAGGCCGTCTGGAACGGCGAGGTCATCGCCGAGAGCGACGACACCGTGATCGTGGAGGGCAACCACTACTTCCCCCGCGAGTCGGTCCGCGCGGAGTTCCTCCGCGACTCCGACACGCACACGATCTGCCCGTGGAAGGGCACCGCGAGCTACCAGTCGCTCGAGGTGAACGGCACGGTCAACCAGGACGCGATCTGGTACTACCCGGAGCCCAAGGACGCGGCCAAGCAGATCACCGACCGGGTCGCCTTCTGGAAGGGCGTCGAGGTCAGCTGAGTTCGCTCGGCGCGGACATCCTTGGCCCGGGTCGGGGCGCACCGGCAGGGTGGGCGGCATGCGACTGCTCGTACTCGGCGGCACCAGGTTCCTCGGCCGCGGCATCGTCGACGCCGCGCTGGCCAACGGTGACCAGGTCACGACGTTCACCCGCGGCAAGTCCGGTGACCCGCCGGACGGCGTCGAGGCGCTGCACGGCGACCGGAACGCGCAAGACGGGATGGACGTGCTGCGCGGCCGCGACTGGGACGCGGTCGTCGACACCAGCGGCTTCGTCCCGACCGTGGTCGGCCGCGGGGCCGCGCTGCTGGCCGACTCGGTCGGCCACTACGTCTTCGTCTCCTCGCTGAACGCGTACCCGTCGTTCGGCGACGAGCCGATCCGGGACGGCAGCCCGGTGCACGACTGCGCGCCGGACGCCGGCTCGCCGGACGGCGAGTTCGAGCTCGAGCAGTACGGCCCGTTCAAGGTCGGCTCCGAGCGCGCGGTCGACCAGCACTTCGCCGGCCGGTCGGCGCACCTGCGCGCCGGGCTGATCATCGGGCCGTACGACGCCAGCGGCCGGTTCCCCTACTGGGTGGACCGGATGGCGCGGGGCGGCGAGGTGCTCGCGCCCGGCCGGCCGGACATCGACGTGCGCCTGGTGGACGCGCGCGACCTCGGCGCCTGGGCGGTCGACGTGGCCCGCGCGCGGACCACCGGCGCGTACGTGGCGACCGGGCCGGCCGGGCAGGTGACGTTCGGCGGGATGCTCGCCGCGGCCGCGGCGGCGGCCGGCACCAGCCCGGAGGTGACCTGGGTGGACGACGAGTGGCTGGTCGAGCAGGGCGTGACGCCGTGGTCGGAGCTCCCGCTGTGGCTGCCGCCGAGCGTGGCGCCGTACCCGTGGGACCAGGACACCACCGCCGCCGAGCGGGCCGGCCTGCGTTGCCGCCCCGTCGGCGAGTCCGCCAGGGACACGCTCGAGTGGCTGCGCGCCGGCGGCGCCGACGAGTCCGCCGAACCGCGCACCGGCAAGGCTGGCCTCGACCCCGACCGCGAGAAGGAACTCCTCGCCGCCTGGCGAGCCCGTCAGGGCTGAGGGGTGTAGTCCGCGCGGACGTCGAGCTCGACGGCGTCCCAGGACTTGCGGGCGGCGATCAGCACCGGGTCCCACACCGGCGCGAACGGCGGCGCGTACGAGAGGTCGAGGCCGGAGACCTCCTCCACAGTCATCGCGTTCCAGATGGCCGTGGCGAGCACGTCGATCCGCTTCGCCGCGCCCTCCTCGCCGACGATCTGCGCGCCGAGCAGCCGACCCGACCGCTTCTCCGCGATCATCTTGATCGTGATCGGCCGGGTGCCCGGGAAGTAGCCGGCGCGGGTGGTCGACTCGGTCAGCGTCGAGACGTAGCGCAGCCCGGCCCGCTCCGCCTCGGCCTCGCCCAGCCCGGTCCGGGCCACCTCGAGGCTGCACACCCGGGTGACCGCGGTGCCGACCACGCCGGGGAACGTCGCGTACCCGCCGCCGATGTTGATGCCCGCCACCCGGCCCTGCTTGTTGGCGTGCGTGCCGAGCGGGACGTGCACCGGCTGCGAGGAGACCCGGTTGATCGTCTGCACACAGTCACCGGCGGCCCAGACGTTGGCGTGCGACGCGGTGCGCATCCGCATGTCGGTGACGATCCCACCGGTCACGCCGATCTTGACGCCGGCGTCGCGGGCCAGCGCCGTGTTGGGCCGCACGCCGAGCCCGAGCACGACCACGTCCGCCGGGATCTCCCGCTCGGCGGTGAGCACGCCGATCGCCTCGCCGCCGGCGCCGGTACGGATCTCGGTGACCTGCTCGCCGCTGTGCAGGGTGATGCCGAGCGCCCGGACGGCGTCCGCGATCAGCGCGCCGACGTCCGGGTCGAGCGTCGACAACGGCTGCGGCGCCGCGTCGACGATTGTCACCTCCAGCCCGCGCTGGACGAACGCCTCGGCCATCTCCAGTCCGATGTAGCCGCCGCCGACCACCACCGCCCGGCGGGCGTCGTTCCCGGCGACCGCGGCCCGGACCGCCTCGCCGTCGTCCAGCGTCTGCACCCCGTACACGCCGGATGCGTCGGTGCCGGCGATGTCCGGGCGGACCGGCACCGCGCCGGTGCCGAGCACCAGCTGGTCGAAGGACAGCGGGTGGTCCTGGCCGGTCTCGTGGTCGTGCACGGTCAGCACGCCGGCGTCGAGGTCGAGGCCGACCGCCTCCTGCCGGAGCCTGACCTCGATGTCCCGCTGGCGGAACTCGTCGACCGTCCGGGCGATCAGCGCGTCGACGGAGTGCACCAGCCCGCCGATCCAGTACGGGATGCCGCAGGCCGAGTAGGACGCGTACCGGCCGCGGTCGAGCGCGATGATCTCCAGCGAGTCCGCGCCCCGGCGCCGGCGGGCCTGGGACACGGCGGTCATGCCGCCCGCGTCCGCCCCGACGACGACCAACCGCTCCCGGCTCACCTGGCACTCTCCATGCGTCGATCGTGCCAGGCCACGCCCGCCGGACACTTACGCTGGCCGGGATGCACCTCGCCGACCTCGACGCGCTCGGTGCCGCGGCCGTCTACCTGGTGGTCATCGGCTTCGTGTTCGCCGAGTGCGCACTGCTCGTCGGGTTCTTCCTGCCGGGTGACACGCTGCTGTTCGCCGGCGGGCTGGTCGCGGCCGACGCGGTGCGCGGGGTCGAGGTCGGCTGGCTGATGGTCGGGGTGCTGGTCGCGGCGGTCGTCGGCGAGACCGTCGGATACCTGCTCGGTGCCCGGATGGGACTGCCGCTGTTGCAGCGCGGGAGCGGCCGGGTGGTCACCCCGGGGCGGGTGGCCAGGGCCGAGGCGTTCACCGAGCGGTACGGCGTGCTGGCGATCGTCTCCGCCCGGTGGATCCCGTGGGTCCGTACGTTCGCGCCGCTGCTGGCCGGCGCCACCCGGATGACCTGGCCGAAGTTCCTGGTCGGCAACGTCATCGGCGCGCTGTGCTGGGCTCCCACGCTGGTCCTGGTCGGCTACCTGGCCGCCTCACTGCCCTGGCTGCGGCACACCGCGCTGGCGGTCGCGGTGGCCGCCGTCGCGACGATGACCCTGGCCGGCGGAATCCGCTGGTGGCGGGCGCGGCGGCCGGACGGGCAGCGGCTGGGAGCCGATGGCCGGTAGCCTGTTCCGGGTGCAGAACCTCGCGCTCCTGCCGAACGCCATCGACCCGGACCACCTGCTCAGCTCGTTCGGTCTGCTTGGCCTGCTGATCATCATCTTCGCCGAGTGCGGGCTGCTCGTCGGGTTCTTCCTGCCCGGTGACACACTGCTGTTCAGCGCGGGACTGCTCACCGCCACCGGCCGGCTCGACGTGCCGTTCTGGGTGCAGCTGCTGCTGGTGCCGATCGCGGCGATCGTCGGCAACCTGGTCGGCTACTGGATCGGCTACCAGGCCGGACCGGCGGTCTTCAACAAGCCGGACTCACGGCTGTTCCGGCAGGAGTACGTCGACCGCTCGCACGACTTCTTCGAGCGGTACGGCGCGCGCACGATCGTGCTGGCCCGGTTCGTTCCGATCGTCCGCACTTTCGCGACCGTGATGGCCGGGGCGA
>Ga0308175_100003580_pt1 | contig 10782 bp, 10 predicted proteins | sample PhyCR1_3_FD_203893 | JGI IMG/M metagenome (GOLD analysis project Ga0308175, IMG submission 203893) | Soil microbial communities from UC Gill Tract Community Farm, Albany, California, United States - DLSLS.C.R1 | ecosystem: Environmental > Terrestrial > Soil > Agricultural land | place: USA...
CGGCTTCTACGTCATCGACACCGACGACCTCGACGACCTGCTCGAGGTGGTCGGCGTGCTGGCAGGCGCCGAGGGCGCCATCGAGGTCCGCGGCACCGTGGACCACTCCGGGAACGCGTGACCGACGAGCTCTCGACCACGCTGCGTGACGAGTGGGGCCGGCTGCTGGCCCTGCTCGTCGCGCAGTACCGGCGCCTCGACCTGGCTGAGGACGGGCTCGCCGACGCCTTCGAGGCGGCGGTCCGCACCTGGCCGTCGACCGGCGCGCCCGACAACCGGGCGGCGTGGCTGCTGACCACCGCCCGGCGCCGCATCACCGACCGGCTCCGCAGCGAGGCGGTCGCCACCCGGAAGCTGCCGCTGCTGGTGGTCGAGAGCGGCCTGCAGGAGGAGGCGCAACGCGTGATGGCCGATGCCGGCGAGCCGGTCCGCGACGAGCGGCTGCGGCTGGTGCTGCTCTGCGCCCACCCGTCGCTGCCGGCCCCGTCTGCGGCGGCGCTCACCCTGCGCCTGGTGCTGGGCGTGCCGACCGAGGACGTCGCCCGGCTCTTCCTGGTCAGCACCCCGACGATGGCCGCCCGGTTGACCCGGGCCCGGAAGAAGCTGGCCGGAGAGCGGTTCGCCGTTCCGTCCGGGGCGGAGCTGGAGTCCCGCGTCGGCGTGGTCGCGGACGTGGCCTACCTGGCGTTCACGACCGGCTACGCCCCCGGCTCGGGCGAGGACGTGCTGCGGGCCGACGTCGCGGCCGAGGCGATCCGGCTGGTGCGGGTGCTGCGCTCGCTGCTGCCGGAGACGTTCGCGGGGCGACCCGAGCTGGACGCGTTGCTGGCCCTGATGCTGATCCAGCACTCGCGGCGCGACGCCCGGGTGCGCGACGGGCGGCTGGTGCTGCTGCCGGACCAGGATCGCGAACGCTGGCACCACGAGGAGGCGGTCGAGGCCTTCGACCTGCTGACGCCGCTGGTCGACGCCGAGCCCGCGCCGTACCTCCTCCAGGCGCTGATCGCCGCCGAGCACGCGGTCGCACGCACGCCCGCCGACACCGACTGGCCGCGGGTCGCCGCGCGCTACCGCGAGCTCGAGGAGCTGACCGCCTCCCCCGTGGTCCGGCTGAACCGCGCGGTCGCCGTCGCCGAGGCCGACGGCCCGCACGCCGGCCTGGCGCTTCTCGACGGCGTCGTCCTCGCGGGTCACCGGCTCCCCGCGGCCCGGGCCGAGCTGCTCGCCCGCGCCGGCCGCCTCGACGAGGCCCGCACCTCGTACGACGAGGCGATCGGCCGTTGCACGAACCTCGCCGAACGGGCCCACCTGATCGAGCGGCGCGCCCGCGTGTGACGCAGTCGACCGGCTCGGACGACCGCGCGTCGCCTGAGTCGGGGGACCTCCGCCCCCGGGGCGTGACCACCAGGGTGACCACCGGGCACGTGTAGGGGTTCCGGCTCGAACCGTCGGCCGGCGCGGGGTCCGCGGTGGTCCCGCTGCTCGCCCTGGGGCTCGTGCTCCTCGCGGGACTACTGGCACTGGCCGCGATCCTCCGGCGCGACCGGGACCTCGTCGTGGACCCGGTCGGCGTCCACCTCAACCGGACGTGACGCGGGCTTCCCGGCTCTCGTCCCCCACGGACCGGCCCAGCACGGAGTTGCGGCGGCCGTAGAAGAGGTAGATCCCCAGCCCGATGACCAACCAGACGAGGAACCGGATCCACGTGTCCACGGCCAGGCTCGCCATCAGCGCGACGCAGGAGAGCGCCGAGACGATCGGCAGCAGCGGCACCTGCGGGGTGCGGAAGGGGCGCTTCATCGCCGGCGCGGTGCGTCGCAGCACCGCGACGGCGATCGACACCACGACGAAAGCGAAGAGCGTGCCGATCGACACCATCTCGGCGAGCGTGTCGAGGGGCACGAACGCTCCGAGCAGGCAGACGGCCACGGTGGTCCCGAGAGTGATCCGGGTGGGGGTCCGGAACTTGGGGTGCACCTTGCCGATGCCGGCCGGCAGCAGCCCGTCCCGGCTCAGCGCGTAACCGATCCGGCCCATGGCGACGATGTCGACGAGGATGACCGAGCTCAGCCCGGCCACGGCGGCCAGCCCGATCAGGACACCGGCCCAGCCGAGACCGACCTGGTGGAACGCGTCCGAGATGGGGGCGCCCTCGGAGAGGTCGGCGTAGTTGACCATGCCGGTCAGCACGAGGCACACGAAGAGGTAGAGCAGGGTGCAGATCACCAGCGTGCCGATCAGACCGCGGGGCATGTCCCTGCCCGGGTTCTCCGTCTCCTCGCCGAGGTTCGCGACGGCCTCGAAACCGCTGTAGGCGAAGAAGACCACGGCGGCCGCCACCAGCACCCCGGCGGCACCGAACGCCGCCGGCTGCGCACCCGTCACCCACTGCCACAGCGGTTGCGCGAGCCCCGAGCTGTCGTCGGTCGACTCCTTCGAGGGCGGCACGAAGGGCATCAGGTTGGCCGCCTTCATGAAGAACAGGCCGGCGACGACCACGAAGATGCAGACCGCCACCTTGGTGACGACCAGGGCGTTCGTGAGCCACTTCGACTCGCGGATGCCGACGGCGGCGACGACCCCGAGGACCCCCGCGATCAGCACCGCCCCGACGTTGACGGGTGCGGACTCGCCGAAGAGTCCCGTGGGCAGCGCGAGCGCGTCCTGCAGGTACGCCGACCAGCCCCGCGCCACCACTGCGGCTCCGAGCGCGAACTCCAGGATCAGGTCCCAGGCGATGACCCACGCGAAGATCTCGCCGATCGTCGTGTAGGCGTAGGTGTAGGAGCTGCCGGCCGTCGGCGCGGCCGCGGCGAGCTCGGCGTAGCAGAGGGCCGCCAGCATGCTCACCACACCGGCGATCAGGAACGAGATGACGATCGCCGGGCCGGCGTGGTTCTTCGCCTCGATCCCGGTCAGCGTGAAGATGCCGGTGCCGATCACGATCCCGATGCCGAACCCGGTCAGGTCCCGCGCGGTGAGCCGCTTGCTCAGACCGGCGTGGTCCCCCTCGTCGGCGGCGTCGTTCTGGTGGATGACCGTCTCGACGTCCTTGGTCCGCAGGACGGACTCCCGAAATGACATGCGCAGGCCAATCGTTGTCGCTGCTGTGTTGGTGCGGACCCTCGCGGCGCGGTTCAGCCGCCGGCGACGGCCGGGATCACCGAGATCTCGGTGCCGTCCGGCGTGGCGGTCGCGAGGTTCTCCAGGAACCGCACGTCGTCGTTGCCGACGTAGACGTTCACGAACCGGCGTAGGTCGCCGCCCTCGTCGAGGATCCGGCCCTTGATGCCGGAGTAGTTCGTGTCCAGGTGGTCCAGCACCTCGGCGAGGGTGCCGCCCTCGGCGGTCACCTCCGACTCGCCGCCGGTGTAGGTCCGCAGGATGGTGGGGATCCGGACCGAAACGCTCATGACACTCCTCGAGAAGACTGCGCCGACTCCGCGGCTCTGACAGGAAACCACGCCGACCGGGCGGTCACGCAAGACCGGTGGCGGTGAACGCGGCGTACGACGGGTCGATGGTGGCCGCCGGGCCCACGGAGCCGGAGACCGCGTCCAGGGTCTTCAGGCCGTGGCCGGTGTTGATGACGACGGTGTCGAGGGTGGGGTCGAGCTGACCGCTCTCGACGAGCTTCTTCAGCACGCCGACCGTGGTGCCGCCCGCGGTCTCGGTGAAGATCCCCTCGGTGCGGGCCAGCAGCACGATCGCCTCGCGGACCTCGTCGTCGCTGATGTCCTCGACGGCGCCGCCGGTCTCCCGGCAGATGTCCAGGACGTAGATGCCGTCGGCGGGGTTGCCGATGGCCAGGCTCTTGGCGATGGTGTCCGGCTTGACCGGACGGATCGCGTCGACGCCGCCCTTGTAGGCCACCGAGACCGGGGAGCAGCCCGTGGCCTGCGCGCCGTACACCTTGTAGGGCTTGTCCTCGACCAGGCCGAGCTTGATGAGCTCCTGGAACGCCTTGTGCACCTTCGTCAGCTGGGAGCCGGACGCGACCGGGATGACGATCTGGTCGGGCAGCCGCCAGCCGAGCTGCTCGGCGATCTCGTAGCCCAGGGTCTTCGAGCCCTCGGCGTAGTAGGGGCGGACGTTGACGTTGACGAACGCCCACCCGTCCTCCTCGCCGGCGATCTCCGAGGCGAGCCGGTTCACGTCGTCGTAGTTGCCGTTCACGGCGACCAGCGAGTCGGTGTAGACCGCGGAGTTCACCTGCTTGGGCTGCTCGAGGTTGCTGGGGATGAAGACGACGGTCTTGATGCCGGCCCGGGCGCCCGCCGCCGCGACGGCGTTGGCGAGGTTGCCGGTCGACGGGCAGGCGAAGACCTTGCTGTGGAACTCGCGGGCCGCGCTCAGCGCGCAGGCCACGACGCGGTCCTTGAAGGAGTTGGTGGGGTTGGTCGAGTCGTCCTTCACCCACAGGTTGTCGATGCCCAGCTCGCGGCCGAGGTTGTTGGCCTTGAGCAGCCGGGTGAAGCCGGGCTCCATGTTCGGGCTCTGCTCGATGTCGGCGGGGACCGGGAGCAGCGCCTTGTAGCGCCAGATGTTGCGGGGCCCGGCCTCGATCTCCTCGCGGGTCACGGCCGGGAAGTCGTAGGCGATCTCGAGCGGCCCGAAGCACTCCGGACACGCGTAGTGCGGACCGAGGTCGACCTGGTGGCCGCACTCGCGGCACGACAGCGCCCGGGCGTTGCCGAAGGCGCCCTCGCGGAGCCCCGAATCGGTCTGGGTGGTGGATGCCTGCTCGGCGACGACAGCGCTCATGAAGTCCTCCTCCTCATCTTCCCCGGGGCGTCTCTCGCACCGGGCCGGAATTGGCACCGTTTCCGCGACCACGTCCCTGGCGGGGCGTGGAGGCTCGCGGCGGTTGCCGGGACTTCACAGGGCCGTTCCCTCAGTCCCTCTCGATGAGCTGGTCAGGACTCTACGGGAGGCGTCTCAGCATGTGTACGCCGGGTCCACATGCTGGCGGAGCAGGTGGTCGCGCGCGCCGATCCACGGATTCAGGCGCGCAGGTGGCGGGCGTCCGCGGTGAGCTGGCGGAGCAGGTCGAGGACCCCTTCGGGACCCTTGACCACGACGTCCGCGAGCGCCTCGAGGCGGCTCTCCTCCTCGGAGGAGGCGCAGACCAGCAGCGTCGGCATCCCGCCGGACGCGAGCGCGGCCACCGCCTCGAACGCCTCGACGTCGCCGAGGTCGTCGCCGCCGAAGAGGAACGCCCCCGCGTCCAGCTCGCTGACCAGGGTCTCCACCACCAGTCCCTTGTGCATGCCCGGGGAGCGGACCTCGATGACGTTGCGACCCGGTTCCACGGTCAGCTCGTGGCGCCGCGCCTGCTCACGGACCAGCGGCAGCAGCCGTTCGAAGGCACCGACCGGGTCGGGCAGGCGGCGCGTGTGCACGGCGACGGCGAGGCCCTTGTCCTCGAGGAAGGCGTCGGCGGCGTCCGCCTCGCGGAGGGTGCGCGGCAGCTCGCGCAGGAACGTCGCGAGCCCGTGCGGCGGCCGCGGCGAGACGACCCGACGGTTCGTGGAGGACCAGCGCTCGTTGCCGTACTGCCCGAAGACGTAGAGCTCCTTGCCGGCGTCCCCGATGGCGTTGCCGACCTCCTCCAGCCCGCCGAGCGCGAGGACCTGACGGGCGGGCCGGCCGGTCACGACCGCGACGGCCTGCACCTGGGTGGCCAGGTCGACCAGCACGCCGGCGGCCTCGGGGTGGATGTACGCGACCGTGGGGTCGTCGACGATCGGCGAGAGGGTCCCGTCGAAGTCCAGCGCGACGACGCAGTCGGCGGCGGCGCGCACCAGCGCGGCGTACCTCTGCTCGCCCTCGACCGAGGTGAACTCCATGGCAGACACCCAACCACGAACCGGGTTCGTCGGGCAGCCGGCCGGGTGAGTCAGCCGAGCTCGCCGGTCAGGATGACCGTGAGCCGGTCGAGGCGCATCGGATCCACGGCGGGCTCGACCCGGTGGATGTCGAGGTCGAGCGCGAGGACCTTCGCGGCGGCCTCGAGGCGCTGCGGGTAGTAGACCGTGGTGGCCGGGATGGTGCCGTACCAGTTGTCCGAGCCGACGACCTGCCAGCCGGCCCCGGAGGCGCGGGACGCGACGCTGCCGGCCAGGCCGGTGATCCCGGAGTTGTTGTAGACCTCGACGTAGACCTTGGCCCGCTGCACGGCCGGCGGCTTGTGCTTGATCTTCTCGGGCTGGTGCGGCGCCAGCGTGGGCTTCTCGCTGGGGTTCTTGCTGGGCTCGGCGCTGGGCTTCTCGGCCCGGGCCACCGTGGTGACCTCGCGCTCGGGGGGCTCGCCACCGCGGGTGGCGACGTAGGCGATGCCGGCCATCGCGACGGCGATGATGCTGAGCATCACCACGGGCGAGGGGAAGACCACGCCGCGCTGGTCGCGGACGCGCACCTCAGACCTCGAAGCCGAGGCGGCGGGCGGAGCGCTGGCGCTGGCGGGCGGCGCGCAGGCGGCGCAGCCGACGGACCAGCAGCGGGTCGGCCTCGAGTGCCTCGGGCCGGTCGATCAGGGCGTTGAGCACCTGGTAGTAGCGGGTGGACGACATGTCGAACTTCTCCCGGACCGCCGTCTCCTTGGCCCCGGCGTACTTCCACCACTGGCGCTCGAACTCGAGGATCTCGCGGTCCCGGTCGCTGAGGCTCGGCGTGGGCTCGGCCTCGTGTCCGTGCAGGGCGTTCGCGGCGTCCATGCGCTGTCTCCCCGGTTCTGTGGTGATGATCTGTCCTCACTCTAGGCGACGAACCACATCGATGTCATTCGTATCGCGCACGTGCCCGCGGCGCGTCGCGGTCGCCCGGAGAAGCCTAGGGTCGACGCCATGGACGCCAGCAACCGCCCCGTCAGATGGGGCATCCTCGCCACCGGGAACATCGCCCACACTTTCGCCCAGGACCTCGCCGAGGTGCCCGACGCCATCCTGGCCGCAGTCGGTTCCCGGCGGCTCGACAGCGCCCAGGCGTTCGCCCGGGAGTACGGCGCCCCCGCGGCGTACGGCTCCTACGAGGAGCTGGTGGCCGACCCCGAGGTGGAGGTCGTGTACGTCGCGACGCCACACGCGCTGCACCTGGAGAACGCCCGGCTGGCCTTCGAGGCGGGCAAGCACGTGCTCTGCGAGAAGCCGCTGACCCTCAACGCCGCCGAGGCCGAGGAGATGGTGGCCCTGGCGCGCCGCCACGACCTCTTCCTCATGGAGGCGATGTGGACCGCCTGCCACCCGGTCGTGCGCCGGCTCGGGTCCGACCTGCGGGCCGGGCGCTTCGGCGCCCCACGCCACCTGCACGCCGAGCTCGGCTTCCGCGTCGAGGCGCCCCCGGAGGACCGGATGCTCAACCCGCATCTGGGCGCGAGCGCGCTGCTGGACATGGGCATCTACCCGCTCACCGTCGCCCACCTGCTGCTCGGCGAGGCCGAGACGCTGCTCGCCGTGGCCGCCCTCTCCGAGACCGGCATCGACCTCGACGTGGCCGTGACCGGGCGCTACCCCGGCGGGGCGCTGGCGACCATGACGGCCTCGATGACCTCCTGGTCCTCGCGCGCCGGCGCGCTCGCCACCGACCTCGGCCGGATCGAGCTCGACGACTTCCACCACCCGACGCGGGCGACGTTCACGCCGTACGCGCTGGGCGGTTCCAACGACGTCGACGGACGCGGGGAGCCGGTGCACATCGAGGGTGACGAGCCGGTGCTGGGCCGTGGCTACGGCAACGAGATCGTCGAGGTGGGGCGCTGCCTGCGCGCCGGGCTGCGGGAGAGCCCGCTGGTGCCGCACGAGCAGACCGTGACGCTGATGCGGCAGCTGGACGACCTGCGCCGGCAGATCGGCGTGCGGTACGCCGCCGACGGGGCCTGAGACTTCGGTCTCGGCCGCCTTGGGCGAGACACCATAGGGTTGGGCCGTGGCTTCCTCTGGCTCTGCCGACCTCGTCATCGTCGCCAACCGACTGCCCGTCGACCAGGTGACCCTGCCGGACGGGACGCAGGACTGGCGTCCCTCCCCGGGCGGACTGGTGAGCGCGCTCGAGCCGATCATGCGCGCCAACGAGGGCACGTGGATCGGCTGGCCGGGCGGCACCGAGCAGGACCACGAGCCGTTCGAGGCCGACGGGTTGTCGCTGGTGCCGATGTCGATGACCCCCGAGGAGGTCGAGTACTTCTACGAGGGGTTCTCCAACGCCACCCTGTGGCCGCTCTACCACGACCTGGTCGCCAAGCCGAGCTTCCACCGCGAGTGGTGGGACGCCTACGTCTCGGTCAACCGCCGGTTCGCCGAGCGCGCCGCCGAGGTTGCCTCCGAGGGCGCGACGGTGTGGGTGCACGACTACCAGATGCAGCTGGTGCCGCAGATGCTGCGCCAGCTGCGGCCGGACCTGCGGATCGGCTTCTACCTGCACATCCCGTTCCCCCCGGCCGAGCTGTTCCAGCAGCTGCCCTGGCGGCGCCAGATCCTCGAAGGGCTGCTCGGCGCCGACCTGGTCGGCTTCCAGCTCAGCGGCGGCGCCCAGAACTTCGTGCGGCTGGTGCGGCAGCGGGTGGGCCACAAGACCCACCGCGACCTCGTCTACCTGCCCGACGGCCGAAGCGTGCGGGCCGCCGCGTTCCCGATCTCGATCGACACCGCGGCCTACGAGGAGCTCGCCCGCTCCGAGCGCGTCGAGAAGCGGGCGCAGGAGATCCGCGACGTCCTCGGCAACCCGCGACGGGTCTTCCTCGGGGTGGACCGGCTCGACTACACCAAGGGCATCTACGCCCGGCTCCGCGCGTTCAGCGAGCTCATCATCGACGGCCACTTCGACGTCGAGGACGCCGTCTTCGTGCAGGTGGCCACCCCGTCGCGCGAGCAGGTGGAGCAGTACCGCATCCTCCGCGACGAGATCGACCGTCTGGTCGGCCACATCAACGGCGACCTCGGCCGGATCGGCCGCCCGGCGATCCACTACCTGCACGCGTCGTACCCCCGCGAGGAGATGGCGGCGTTCTACCGGGCCGCCGACATCATGGTCGTGACGCCGTTCCGCGACGGGATGAACCTCGTCGCCAAGGAGTACGTCGCCTGCCGCTACGACGGCGACGGCGCCCTGGTGCTCTCGGAGTTCGCCGGCGCGGCGGACGAGCTGCGGCAGGCCTGGCTGATCAACCCCTACGACATCAACGGCATGAAGAGCGCGCTGCTCGACGCCTACCGGGCCGACGACAAGGAGCGCACGCGCCGGATGAAGGCGATGCGCAAGACCGTCACCCAGCACGACGTGGGGGCCTGGGCCGACAGCTTCCTGGGCGAGCTCGCCTCGGTGCGCCCCTCGCACGGCAAGACCGTGCGGCCGGCCAAGCGGTCCTGACCTGCTGACCGTCTCGACCGACGCCTCGCTGCTCGACCTCGACACCGTCCACCGCTGGCTCTCCGCCGACGCCTACTGGGCGCGGCCGGCCGCGCGAGGTCGCCGAGGCGGCGGTCGTGGGTCGGTGAACTTCGGCGCGTACGACGACGGGCGGCTCGACAATCACGGCGTCTACGAGCGGTTCGGCTTCGCCGCCCTCGAGCAGCCGGAGCGGTGGATGGCCCGGAGCTTCCAGCCGTCCTGACCGCGGGTGTGGCCCACATGACGGTCTCGCGGCATGTCCCGGTGCGGGACGGTCGGGTACTTTTCGCCCATGGATCTGATCCCGAAGCCCGATCAGGTCGTCTCTGCCGCCAGCAACGTGGCCCACAAGGTGTTCTACGGCGGCCTGGCCGATCTCCGCCCGATGCCCCGGACGCTCATCGACGACGGCACGCTGCGTGAGGTCTACCACTACCGCCCGTCGGGGAAGGTCAAGGAGCAGGGCGACCCGGTCCTCCTGGTGACCCCGCTGGCCGCTCCCGCGCTCTGCTACGACCTGCGTCGTGGCTGCTCGCTGGTCGAGCACCTCGTGTCCGAGGGCCGCCCGACGTACCTCGTCGAGTACGGCCAGGTCTCCTTCCGCGACCGGGCGCTCGGCATGGAGCACTGGGTCGACGAGGTCGTGCCCGCCGCGATCCGGGAGGTCTCGGCGCACGCCGGCGGGCGCCCGGTGCACGTCGTGGGCTGGAGCCTGGGCGGCATCTTCGCGATGCTCACCGCCGCCGACAGCCCGGACCTGCCGATCGCCTCGCTCACCGTGGTCGGCTCCCCCGTCGACGTGAAGCTGGTCCCGCTGGTGGCGCCGCTGCGCCCGCTGCTGAACCTCACCGACGGCCGCGGCGGCATCACCCGCACCTACCAGGCCCTGGGCGGTGCGCCGAAGCCGCTGGTGCGGTGGGCCTTCCAGCTCTCGTCGTTCCAGAAGCTGGTGACCAAGCCGATGGCGGTCGCCACCCACCTCGACGACACCGACTTCCTCGCCCAGCTCGAGGCCGTCGACCGGTTCACCGACAACATGATCGCCTACCCCGGCCGCACCTTCGGGCAGCTCTACCACCGGTTCGTGAAGGGCAACGCGCTCGTCACCGGCTCCATCGAGCTCGGGGATCGCACCATCTCGCTCGCCGACATCACCGCGCCCGTGCTGGTCTTCGGCGGGGCCACCGACGGCATCGCCCCCGTGCCCGCGGTCAAGGCCGTGGAGCCGCTGCTCACCGGCGCCCGCGAGGTGCGCTTCGAGATCGTCCCGGGCGGCCACCTCGGCATGCTGACCGGCCGCCGAGCCCGCACCTCGACCTGGCAGGTCCTCGACGAGTGGGTCGCGCAGTGGTCCAGCGACGCCGACGACGCCGCCGAGGCGCCCACGCCGGCCGCGAG
>Ga0308175_100003581_pt1 | contig 10781 bp, 11 predicted proteins | sample PhyCR1_3_FD_203893 | JGI IMG/M metagenome (GOLD analysis project Ga0308175, IMG submission 203893) | Soil microbial communities from UC Gill Tract Community Farm, Albany, California, United States - DLSLS.C.R1 | ecosystem: Environmental > Terrestrial > Soil > Agricultural land | place: USA...
GTTGCCGAGGCCCCGCAGGAGCAGCTTCTGGATGCCCTGGTACTCGAACGGCATCCACTTGGTGTGGGTGAACTGGCCGGTGTCGAGGAGGAGATACAGGATCCAGGCGAGGAGGACGAGGAGGACGGCGGCGGACAGGACGCCGTACCTCGTGTGCCGTCGCCTGGTACGCGGGCCCGGGAGGTCGTAGAGCGCGGTGGAATCGGTCATCGGGCCACCCCCCACTTCCGCTCCAGCAGGTGGAACAGGGCGCTGATGGCGAGGGTGATGATCAGGTATCCCACGGCGATCCAGACGAAGGTCCAGACGATGTTGTAGCCCAGCTCGTTGATCGTCTTGTAGGTGCCGAGCAGTTCGGTGACGCTGAACGCGCCCGCGATCGCGGAGTTCTTGGCGAGGGCGATGAGGGTCGAGCCGACCGGCGGGATCACGGACCGGAACGCCTGGGGCAGCACGACCAGGGACAGTGTCTGCCCGAAGCTCATGCCGAGGCTGCGGGCCGCCTCGCCCTGCCCCTTGGGCACGGTGTTGATGCCGGAGCGCAGCACCTCGCAGATGAACGCCGAGGTGTAGCAGCCGAGGGCGAGGACGGCGAACACCTGGAAGGGCAGCACCAGTCCGAAGCGGGGCAGTCCGAGCAGTACCGCGAAGAACAGCAGGGTGAGCGGGGTGTTGCGCAGGACGGTCACCCAGACGGTGCCGAAGACGCGCAGCGACCCGACGGGCGCGACCCGGAACGAGGCCATCACGAAGCCCAGGACCAGCGCCAGCAGGGAGGCCCAGACGGTCAGTTCGAGGGTGCCGAGGAAACCTTCCCAGTAGGTGGACCAGTTGTCCTTCAGTACGTACATGCCGTCCTCGCTCAGCTCGCCGGGTAACGGTCGATCGCGGGCGGGTGGGGGGCGGGTACACCGGACAGGCCGAGTGTCGCGTCGTACGCCTTCTTCCAGTCGCCGTTGCTCTCACGCGCCTGCAGGGCGTCGTCGAGGGCCAGGCGCAGGGCGGTGTCGCCGTGCGGGAGGCCGATGCCGTACGGCTCCTTCGAGAAGGGCCGCCCGACGACCTTCAGTTCGCGGGGGGCCTTGGCCGCGTAGCCGATGAGGATGGCGTCGTCGGTGGTGACCGCGTCGACCTGGTAGGTGAGCAGGTTGTCGACGCAGATGGAGTAGGTGTCGTAGGCGACGAGGACCGCCTTCGGGTAGTCGGACCTGATGCGCTGGTACGGCGTCGAACCGGCCGCCGAGCAGACGCGCTTGCCGTCGAGGTCCTCGGGGCCGTGGATGCCCTTCTCGTCCCGGCGGACGAGGAGGGACTGGCCGGCGAGGTAGTAGGGGCCGGCGAAGCCGACGAGCTTCTTGCGGTTGTCGTTGATGGTGTAGGTGCCGACGTAGTAGTCGATCTGGCCGTTCTGCAGGGCGGTCTCGCGGTTGGCGGAGGCGATCGTCCTGAACTCGATGGTCTTCGGGGGGAATCCGAGGGAGGCGGACAGCATCCTGGCGATCTCGATGTCGAAGCCGGAGTAGGTGCCGGTCGCCGGGTCCTTCTCGCCGAGGTAGGGCTGGTCCTCCTTGGCGCCGACGACGAAGTGGCCGCGCTTCCTCGCGCGGGCCCAGGTCCTGGACGCGGGCAGCGTGAAACCCTCTCTCACCTGGTACTTGGGGAGCTTCTCGGGCGCCGGGCCCTTGCCGGGCGGACTGCCCTCCCTGCCGCAGGCGGCGGCGAGCAGCGCCAGCAGGAGGCAGACGGCGCGGGGCGCACGGGCGGTACGGAACACGGGTCGCACTCCCCCGGTCAGTGCTTGAGGATCTTGGACAGGAAGTCCTTGGCGCGGTCGCTGCGCGGGTTGGTGAAGAACTCCTCCGGGTTGCGGTCCTCGACGATCCGGCCGTCGGCCATGAAGACCACGCGATTGGCGGCGGAGCGGGCGAAGCCCATCTCATGGGTGACGACGACCATGGTCATGCCGTCGCGGGCGAGCTGCCGCATGACCTCCAGCACCTCGTTGATCATCTCGGGGTCGAGGGCCGAGGTGGGCTCGTCGAACAGCATCGCCTTGGGTTCCATGGCGAGGGCGCGGGCGATGGCCACCCGCTGCTGCTGGCCGCCGGAGAGCTGTGCGGGGTACTTGGCGGCCTGGTTCAGCAGGCCGACCCGGTCGAGGAGTTCCCGGGAACGGCGGTCCGCGTCCTCCTTGCCGCACCTGCGGACCTTGGTCTGGGCGAGGGAGACGTTCTGCAGGACCGTCTTGTGGGCGAAGAGGTTGAAGGACTGGAAGACCATGCCGACCTCGGCGCGGAGCCGGGCGAGGGCCCTGCCCTCCTCGGGCAGCGGCCGCCCGTCGAGCGTGATCGTGCCGGACTCGATGGTCTCCAGGCGGTTGATGGTCCGGCACAGCGTCGACTTCCCCGACCCGGAGGGGCCGACGACCACGACCACCTCGCCCCTGCCGACGGTGAGGTCGATGTCCCGCAGGACGTGCAGCTCCCCGTAGTACTTGTTGACGTCACGCAGCTCGATCAACGGATCGGCGGCCATCCGCAGCCCTACTCACTCTCAGCCGTGTCGTGCTCCCGCAAACTATCCAGCCGGCTGCGGAGTTGACTGGCGACACGCACCTTTCGGGCATTAGCCGTATTTACGCTGTTCACGCTTCGGGGTCCGGCCCCGCGCCGGGCCGCCCGGCGCCCGGCTCAGGCCTCGGCGACCTCCGCGTAGAGCTGCGACAGCTCGGGGACGCCGCTCGCGGCCCAGTCCTGCCCCGACCGCACGAGCTCGAATTCACGGCCGGAGGCGAGCCGTACGACCGGTTCGCCGTCGGTCCGGATCCGCCAGGCGGCGCCGGGCACGGTGCGCACCACGACCGTGCCCACGTAGAGCCCCGCGTCGTTGCCCAGCCAGGGCAGGATCTCCGCGTCGTCTCGCCAGCGCGGGATCAGCTGGTCCAGCGCCTCCAGGGAGGCCGGGGTGTCGTCGAGGCGGACACCCGCCTGGGCCGCCTGCGAGCGGAGCAGTTCACATTCGGACAGCAGCGCGGCGATCGCCTCGGGGTCGGCCGGAAGGGCCGCGCGGCCGTTCTTGTGGTGCCGGTGGCCCAGGAACGGAATGTTCATGGGCCAAGCGTGGCATCACACGTCCAGGTCGACCACCACCGGCGCGTGGTCGGACGCGCCCTTGCCCTTGCGCTCCTCGCGGTCGACGTAGGCGTCCTTCACGGCCCCGGCGAAGGGCTCGTTGCCGTAGACCAGGTCGATGCGCATGCCGCGGTTCTTGGGGAAGCAGAGCTGGCGGTAGTCCCAGTAGGTGTAGGGGTGGTCGTACTTCAGGGGCCGCGGGACGACGTCCGCGAGGCCCGCCTCGCGCAGGGAGGCGAGGGCGGCGCGCTCGGCCGGGGTCACATGGGTGGAGCCCTCGAAGGCGGCCCGGTCGTAGACGTCCTCGTCGGTCGGCGCCACGTTGTAGTCGCCGAGCACCGCGAACGGGCGGCTGCCGGCGGCGTCACCGGCGACGGCGGCCCGCAGGGCCTCGAACCACTGGAGCTTGTAGGCGTAGTGCGGGTGCTCCACCTCACGGCCGTTGGGCACGTACACCGACCAGACGCGGACCGGGCCGCAGGTCGCCGCGAGGGCGCGCGGCTCGGTCACGCCTTCGTACCCCGGGTCGCCGGGAAGGCCCTTGACCACGTCCTCGATGCCGACGCGGGAGAGCACCGCCACGCCGTTCCACCGGCCGGTGGCGTGCACCGCCGCCTCGTAGCCCAGCTCGCGCAGCGGCTCGAACGGGAACTGCTCCTCGGCGATCTTCGCTTCCTGGAGGCAGAGCACGTCGGTGCCGCTGCTCTCCAGCCAGGCGAGCAGCCGCGGCAGGCGGGCGGTGATCGAGTTCACGTTCCAGGTGGCGATGCGCATGTCTCACAACCTACCTGCCGGGTGTGACAACCGGCCCGGCTCACAGTTCGGCCGACGCCCCCGGGGCGAGCCGCTGGTGGTCCGTGCCGCCCAGGCGGCCGATGTGGCCGTCGTAGATCGGGCGGGCGAGGTCGGTGAGCAGGGCGTCGTGGACGTCGAAGGCGCGCTGCGGCCCGACCTCACGGACGTAGTCGATGACCTCGGCGATCTTGTTCCAGGGGGCCATCACCGGGACCATCAGGGTCTCGACCGGCCGCTCGGGGACGGTGAGGGCGTCGCCCGGGTGGAAGACCCGGCCGCCGTCGATCAGGTAGCCGACGTTGGTGACGCGCGGGATGTCCGGGTGGATCACCGCGTGCAGCTCGCCGTGGACCTGCACGTCGAAACCGGCGGCGGTGAAGGTGTCGCCGTGGCCGACGGTGTGCACCCGGCCCGGGTGGGCCGCCACGAGCCGGTCGGCCACGGACTTCAGGGTCCAGATCTCCGCGCCCGGGCGGGCCTCCAGCGCGGCCCGCAGCCGGCCCTCGTCGAAGTGGTCCGGGTGCTCGTGCGTGACCAGGATCGCGTCGGCGCCGGCCGCGGCGTCCTGCTCGCTGAACCCGCCCGGGTCGATCACGAGCGTCCGCCCGTCCTTCTCGAGGCGGACGCAGGCGTGGGTCTTCTTGGTGAGCTTCATGGCTCCCCATCCTGCCGCGTGCGGCGGCCGGGGGCCTCACTCGGCGGGCGTGGTCTCCTCCCGGACGACCTGCTGGGCCACCCGGAACGCCCGGCTCGCCGCCGGGACTCCGCAGTACACGGCCGCCTGGAGCAGCACTTCCCTGATCTCTTGGGGGGTGAGTCCGTTGCGCAGGGCGGCGCGGACATGGAGGGCGAGGTCCTCCAGGTGGCCGCCGGCGATCAGCGCGGTGAGCGTGACACAGCTTCGGGTGCGGCGGTCCAGGCCGGGCCGGTCCCAGATCTCGCCCCAGGCGTAGCGGGTCATGAACTCCTGGAAGTCCCCGGAGAACTCGTCGGCCTGCGCCAGTTCCTGGTCGACGTGCGCGTCGCCCAGCACCTCCCGGCGGACCTTAAGCCCGCTCTGGTACCGATCGGGCGGCCCGAGCGGCTGCGCCGGGACGAAGGGGGCGATCTCGGCGATGGGCACCACCTGCGGCGGCGCGGCGACGGCCGGGTGGACCGGGGCGGCCGGCAGGGCGGTCTGGCCGGTGTCGTAGGGCTGCTGCCAGGCGGTGGAGAAGTGGCGGACCAGCAGGTCGGTGACGGCGGCGGGCTGCTCCACGGGGACCAGGTGGGAGGCGCCGGGGACGACCGCGAGCCGGGCGTCCGGGATGCCGGCCACCAGGGTGCGGGCCTCGGCGGGGCCGGTGACCTGGTCGTCGGAGCCGACCAGGACCAGCGTCGGCACGCCGACCCGGCCCAGCTCGGGCCGCACGTCGAACCCGGCGAGGGCCTCGCAGGCGGCGATGTAGCAGCCCGGGTCGGTGGTGCGCACCATCTGCACGGCCCACTCGGTGATCGCGGGCTGGGCGGCGGCGAACCCGCCGGTGAACCAGCGGTCGGGAGAGGTCCGGGCGATCGGGTCGAGCCCGTTGGTGCGGACGATCACCCCGCGCTGGCGGAACTCGTCGGCGGTGCCGAACCGGGGCGAGGCGGCGACCAGCGCGAGCGAGGCGAGGCGTTCGGGGCGGCGCAGCGCCAGCTCGAGACCGACCGCGCCGCCGAGGGCGCAGCCCGCGTAGCCGAAGCGCTGCACGCCGACCGCGTCCAGCGTGGCCAGCAGCCGGGCCGCCAGCTCGCCGACGGAAGGGGCCGGGGGGGGGGGGTGCGCCGCCGTGGCCCGGCAGGTCGAACCGGAAGACCCGCCACTGCTTCGTCAGCTCGGGGATCTGCCGGTCCCACATGTGCCATGTGGTACCCAGGGAGGGACCCAGGATCAGGACGGGAGCCTCTTCTGGCCCGTCAAAGCGGTATTGCAGGGTGTTCGACGGTGTCTCACTCACGCCCCAGACCCTCTCACGTCTCACAGACGCCCCTATAACGCGGGGGCGCGGGAAACCGGTCTGACCAGGTTGAAGACCTCGCGGGCGGCATATCGCTTGAGGCATCGGATGATCTCGCGTCGGGTCTTGCCCTCCTGGGTGCGGCGTTCGTAGTACGCCTGGGTGCGCGAGTCGTGGCGCAGGCGGGTGAAGACGATGCGGTGCAGGGCGGCGTTCGCCTGCCGGTCACCGCCGTGGTTGAGCCGACGCGAGCACCGACGGCCCGAGGAGTACTCGATGGGACTGACGCCGCACAGGGCGGCGAAGGACGCAGGCCCAGGCGAGCAACTGTCGGTAGCCGGCCGCCGTCGCGGGAAAGGACTCGGTCCCCAAGGTCTTCCCGAGCGGGGAGATCACGGCGGCGACATGCACCTCGCCGTGCGTGTCCACGCCCAGAACGACCTCACCCCGAACGGGAGGATCCGTGCTGGAGGAGGTGCTGTGCTGTCTGGTCGTCATGATGGTTGGCCTCCCGCGTGGTGACGTGCTGGGCGGACGGCACCGGCCTGCCCGGGCGGTCTGAACCGTGATGGCGCCGGAAACTCGGCAAGGCCCCTATTGAGACACGCCCTGTGGCTCGGTGGCTGCAAACACCATCCCGCAACGACGGTCGACAAGCCTGTGACTGGACACTTCGGTCATAGATCTCATGAGTCAGACCCCCGTCCGGGACGGCATTGCGCAACCGTCCCATTGATCCCGGCACAACGGCAGGACCCGATCACTGCCGGATGGCTTCGTCCGAACCGGAGCTCAACCCGACCTGGACGCGCTGACAGTAAGTTGGCTTCTCGCCCACTCGTGACCGACATCAGCGGACGGCCTCGCGGCCCGCGTTACCGGCTGTCCTTCGCCGACCACGGCACGAACGGCTTGGGCCCTCTATCGGTGAGCGTCCATGTCTCTGGCTTCCATTACGGGGGTCCGCGGCTACGGGAGACGGCTCGCCGGAGTCTCAGACCACCCGCCGGACGGCGGGCCGACCTCGCAGTCGCCCGGAGGTCCCGGCGCCGGGACGATGCCGGGGAACCCATACCCGCAGCGCCCGAGGACTGATGCGGCACCGCACGGGAGTCGGCAGGCTGACGGCTTCGCCGTCCAGCCCAACGGGGAGGACGGGGACGTCGGCGTACACGACGACGACGTCGGGCGTGGCGAGACGGGTGAAGCCGTGCGGTTGGCCGCTGCGAAGCCTGACGGCCGTCTCGGCCGGCGTCTCCGCCCTGGCGGCCAGTACTCCCAGCAGGCCGGAGTCGAGGTGTGCACGCCTGCCGAGCCCGGCAGGGTCATCCACTTGGTAAGGATTGTTGCTCACCAGCACGGCATCCGGCCCATCCACGGTGAGCGGCCCTGCGCGCACCACCAGCTCCGGTCCCTCATGGCGGGCCAGGAACTCGGGAAGGATGCGCACCGCCGTGCCGAGTTTGTCGTCCCGATAGGCGGGGTCCTGTACCAGGGCGGCATACGCGCCGAACGACACGTTGTTGACGAAAACCCGCTGGCCCGCATATCCCAGATCCACGTGCAGCTCGACGCCGTCCGTGAGGGCCTCCAGCGCGGCCGAAGGGTCCTCACGGTCCAGACCGAGATCCATCGCGAAGTGGTTGCGGGTACCCGCCGGAATGACCAGGAAGGGCAGGCCGCTCTCCGCGGCCACCTCGGCGACAAGCGCCTGCGTACCGTCTCCGCCGGCCACCCCCAGTAGATCCGCACCGTCATCCACGGCACGTCGGGCGACAGTCGCCAGGTCCTGGGGCAGGGAATGATCGATCAGGAACACCTGAGCGCCGAACCCACGTGCTCGTTCCGCGATGCGGAACCGGCTTGCTTTCCCTCCCCCCGAACGCGGATTCACGATCAGATAGGGCCGCCGTGCGCCGGTCGTCAGCCGCGACGCCTTCTCGGTCACGGTGCGTCCCCGAAAGCCGCATGCGTCAGCCCTGCGCACACCACTGGGGGCAACAGGACTGCCGAGATCACGCCCGCAGCTGACAGCGCCGCCCCCCGCCGGACCGACGGTCCGGCGATTGCACCTGCGGCCACCGCAACCATGACACTCCCTTCGACCGTTCCGACCTACGGCATCAGCTTGCGGCCCGGCGTGCACAGCCGCACCTGGCACCAGCACCGCCGTAGCCGGACACGGCTGCCTTGAGAGCGTTCCCTTGGGGACGGCCGAGGCATCCGCCGGTTGTCTCCGTCCACTTACCTGGCGGCTCGAGGTGCGACCCGCCGCAGCCCGTGTCAGAGACCGTCGAGTGCGTCAGCGCGGGAGCACCCGGCGAGGAGGTCTCGTCGTTTTGCCGTGACTGGGGCTGGGCACCCGATGGCCATGGCGACGCGTCCGGTTCCGGTGCGAACCATCCTCGCCACCATCGGCCTGGTGCTCGCCACCTACGGCCTGCTCGAGCTGGTGGTCCAGGCTCGCCGGGTCCTGATCTGGGCGGTCATCGCGGTGTTCTTGGCCGTCTCACTTCATCCAGCGGTCGAAGCGCTGCAGCGACGGGTGCCACGGTGCCGACGGTCGGTGGCCACCTTGCTGGTCTTCCTGGCCGCGGCCGCGGCCGTCGGCGCGGTGGTCGCCCTGTTCGTCATCCCCCTGGCCCAGGAGGGAAGCCGGTTCGCCGGTCGTCTGCCCGCGATGATCAGGGACGCCCAGGCCGGCCGCGGGCCAGTCGGTAACCTGCTGGAGCGGACGCACGCTCTGCGGTATGTACATCAGCATCGGGCGCAGATCCGCGCCTTCGCGACCGGACTGAGCACGCCCGCCTTGAAGTTCGTCCGCAGTGCCGCGAGCACCGCGGCAGGCGCTCTGACCATTTTCGTCCTGGCCTATCTGATGGTGCTGGAGGGCCCCAAGGCCATAGACCGGTCGCTGACCCTCGTGGACGAGGCGCCAGCGGCCCGGATACGCCGCGTCGGAGCCGCGTGCGCCCGTACCGTCAACGGCTACCTGACCGGAAACTTGCTGATCAGCGTCATCTGCGGGCTTCTGACCTACGTCATGCTGCTGGTTTCCGGAGTGCCGTTCGCCGGCCTGCTGGCCCTCTTCGTCGCCCTGACCGACCTCATTCCCCTGGTGGGGGCCACCATAGGGGCTGTCGTCGCCTCCGCAGTGGCGTTCGTCCACTCCCTGCCGGCCGGCATCGGAGCCATCGTCTTCTTCATCGTCTACCAGCAAGCCGAAAACCACCTCCTGCAACCGGTCATCCTGTCCCGGACGGTGAAACTCAACCCCCTCACCGTGCTGCTGGCCATCCTGATCGCCGCAGAAGTCGCCGGGATCCTCGGTGCCCTCCTGGCGATTCCCGTCACCGGCATCATCCAAATCGTCCTCAAAGACATCTGGACTCACCGCAGCGGCCGACCGCCGGGGCTGCCGCTGCGGGCAGACAACAGCCCCCAGAAGGCCGACCGGTCCGACGATTCCGAATGACCGCGGCACGGAAACCGGCCGCCACGAGCACAGCGAGGAGTAGGCCCAGGTCGACGACTCCGCCCACGGGCAGCATGGGAGCGGGCCCTGGTCGTCGAGCTGACCGAACACCTCAGCGTCCGGCCGATCCGCCCTCCAATCAGTGCTGGGGGTGCGGACGTGCGTGGAAGAGGGGGCGCCGCTGGGTGGGTGTGCCGGCAGCCAGATGGCCGATCTCGACGCGTGTCATGACGGCGCGTACCACCTCGGTCAGACCCAGAACTATGGCCATGACGCCCACTACCAGGGTGAGTGTCGCGATGGAGGCGAACGGCATGATGATCATCACGATGCCGGCCATGGTGCCGATGATGCCGAAGGCCACGTGCCAGCCGCGGGCGGGCATGGCCTGATCGGAGGCCGCAGCGACCGTCTCCAGGGTGCCGCGCATCAGCCAGCTGAAGCCGATCCACAGGGCGAGCAGAAAGACCGACTCCAGGGGGCCCCGGAAGCAGATCAGTCCCAGCAGGACGGAGGCCGCACCGGTGATGAAGTGCAGTACACGAAGATGCCGGGGGACGTGGGTGCCGAATGCGGCGGCGAGTTGGAAGACACCGGTGGCCAGCAGGTAGACACCGAACAGCACCCCGACGACGCGGAGCGTCTCACCCGGCCAGACCAGGGCTATGACGCCCAGGGCGATGGTGGCGAGGCCCATGGTGAGCAGGATCTGCCAGCCCATGTTCGCCAGGGCGGACATGCCTTCGGTCAGGCGACCCTCTGGTGGTTCGGTGCCGCGTGGCGGAACGGGGCCAGAGGATTCGGAAGGATGTGTCATGGCTTCTGCCTCCTCCAGGGAGCAGCGTGGTCACGTCCGTACATGTCCATCGTCACCCGATCAGTCTCATGTTGCCGGGTGGGTAAATGAGGGGGCACCGTGGCGAATGAGGCAATGCCGAGTGTCCCGTTCAGGTTGACGACGGAATTCACCCTTGGGGGGTGATGACGGCACGTCCTAGGATCGGGGCGCGGACGCGATCAGCGCCTTCGCCGGGGCCATGCAGTTCGTCTACCTGCACGCGGCTTGGTTCGCGATCTAGATTCTTTGTACTCTGGAATTGATCGGTTCTGGGTGATCAATAAGCGTATCCGTTCGAACTCCACGCCATGATCATCAGGTTGGAGGCGATCTTCGTGTCCGCCTTCGTCGTGGGTGAGCCAGGTCGTCAGGCAGCCCCTGAAAGCGTCCGTGCCGACCTCGACTTTGAGACCGATCTCCGCTGGAAGGTGTGATCGGCCCACGTACGACGTGCGCTGGGTGTCGACGCCGATGAGGTCGAACGACAGGTGAAACAACTGGTCGCAGAGGACCGCCTACGGCTGAAAGGGGCCGCGCGGTCCCGGAATGAGTGCCCCCATCAG
>Ga0308175_100003582_pt1 | contig 10778 bp, 11 predicted proteins | sample PhyCR1_3_FD_203893 | JGI IMG/M metagenome (GOLD analysis project Ga0308175, IMG submission 203893) | Soil microbial communities from UC Gill Tract Community Farm, Albany, California, United States - DLSLS.C.R1 | ecosystem: Environmental > Terrestrial > Soil > Agricultural land | place: USA...
ATGACGGACGGAATGACGAGGTTCGACGGATGGCTCATGAGGTTCGGCTCCTTCAACTTCCGGGGGTCCAAAGTTTCGTGTCGGTCTCCTGCTTTTCCTTGTCGGGCGTCCAGATCGATTCCCGGGCGTCCGCCAGCTCGCGCGGAATGCGCTTCACCTCGGAGACGATGCGGTCGAGTGCGTTGCGAAGACGCATGTCTTCGCGCAGTGTCTCGAATCGGCCGCTCTCGCGCAGGCGCTCCAGCGACGCGTCGACGTCCTCGTCCAGCAACTCGGCCTGCTCGCGGACGAGTGCCTCGACCTCGTCGTCGGTCACGACCACGCTCAGCTGGTCGGCGGCGGCCTCGAGCACGAGCTCCCGCGCCACCGAGCGCTGCGCCTCGTCCTCGAGCCGCGCGATCAGCTGCTCGGCGGACTGGCCCGTCATCGCGAGATACGTCTCGAGCTGGATCCCGCGCGACTCGACCTGCTGCGCGAGCCCGCGGAGCAGCTCGCGCGTGCGCGCCTCGACGAGCGGCCCCGACGCATTCACCTTCGACGCGGCAACGAGCGCATCGATCGCATCGCTCCGGAACTGCGCCTCGACCTCCTCGGAGATCTGCTCGCCCTGGCGCGACTCGATGTCCTCACGGAGCTCCGCGAGCGTCTCGAACTCGCTCGCCGAGCGCGCGAGCTCGTCGTCGATGTCGGGAAGCTTCTTCTCCTTGATCTCCTTCACGGTGAGCGTCACCGACTGGTTCTCGGCGCCGTCGGGCCCGACCTCGAACGAGATCTCGTTCGTCTCACCCGCGCGCATGCCGACGACGCCCGCTTCGATCTCGTCGACGACTGCGCCGCGGCCGAGCTCGACGACGTAGTCGCGCCGTTCCTCGCCGCTCGGCGACACGAGGTCGACGATCACGGTGTCTTCCGAGCCGACCGGCCGACCTTCGACCGGAACGAGCTCGGCCACCGTCGCGCGCAAGGCGTCGAGCTCGCGCTGGACGAGCTCCTCCGGCACCTCCGCCTCGATGGCCCCGACCTCGAGCGTCGACCAGTCGGCGAGCTCAGGCTTCTCCTGCACCCGCACCGTCGCCGTGAACTCCCAGTCGTCGTCGTCCGTCTGCGGCAGCTCGAACTCGTACTCGGGCTGCGCGACCGGGCGCACGCGACTCCGTGCCGCCGCGTTCCAGAACCAGCCGCCGATGTGACTCTCGATCGCCTCGGCCATCAGGCGCTCCTTGCCGATCCGCTGCACGAGCAGCTGGCGCGGCACCTTGCCCTTCCGAAAGCCCGGGATCTTCGCCGTCTGCGCCAGGTCGGTCGCTGCGTGCTCGACCGCGTGATGGACGTCGTGCGACGGCACCTGAACCGTCAAGCGAACGCGATTTTCCGGTAGCTCCTCGACCTGGGCTTGCACCGGACCATTCAAGCAGAGCACTTATAGGCTCGGCCTCAGTGCGGATCGTCATCCTCAGCCGCCACGGGCAGTCGACGCTCAATATCGAGAACAAGGTCAACGGCGACCCGGCGATCCCTGTCCCGCTGACCGAAGACGGCCGCGTGGCGGCGGCGAAGCTCGGCGAGCAGGTCGCCCATCTGCCCCTCGACCTCGCCGTCCACACCCGCTTTGCCCGCACGCGCGAGACGCTCGAACTTGCCGTCGCGGGACGGGCGATCCCGACGATCGAGGAGCCGCTGCTCGACGACATCGACGTCGGCCGCCTCGAGGGGTGCTCGATCGAGGACTACCGCGCATGGAAGCGAGCGCACGCACGGAGCGACGCGTTCCCCGGCGGCGAGTCGCTCGACGACGCCGCACGACGGTACGCCCGAGCCTTCCGCGTGCTGCTCGCCCGACCCGAGCAGCGGATCCTCGTCGTGTGCCACGAGATCCCGCTGCGCTACGCGCTCAATGCCGCCGCCGGGTCCGACGACCTCGACGGCCCGGCGCACGTGATCGCGAACGCGACGCCCTATCTCTTCGACGAGCGCGCGCTCGAGCGCGCGGCGGAGCGAATCGACGCTGCCGTTGGAGGAGGGCAAGGATCGGACGCCGAATGATGCGTCCGCGGGTCTATGGACGTCTGGTCGGTCTCACTCATGTTCGGCGCCACGGCGCTCTGGACGACGATGCTCGTCGCCGTCACCGTGCGCATCCGCCTAGTGCGGGCGAGAGGACTCGAACCTCCAAGGGCCGCCAGGCCCAGCGGGACCTAAACCCGCCGCGTCTACCAGTTCCGCCACACCCGCGACGCGCTCGTCAGGATAGTGCCCGAAGCCTGACGGAATCCGATTAGAGTGCCGCTTCGTGTCGGGGATGCGTCCGGAGGACGTCTACGAGCTTGTCAACGCCGGGGACGCGCGCCTCTCTCCGGACGGCAGCCGCGTCGCGTACGTCGTCACCCGCGCCGACACCGAGGAACGGAGCGGATACCGCGCAGCGATCTGGGTCGCGCCGACCGACGGCGGCGACGGGCCGGCGCAGTTCACCGCCGGGCTGAAGCGCGACGGCGGCCCTCGCTGGTCACCTGACGGCCGCTGGCTCGCGTTTACATCGAACCGCGGCGAAAACACGGAGAAGAAGGACGCGAAGCCGGCGCCCGCGCTCTACGTCATGCCGGCGAACGGCGGCGAGCCGCGGCAGTTGACGAGCCTCAAGGAGGGCGTCGAGTCGGTCGCGTGGTCTCCGGACTCGAAGCGGATCGCGTTCACTGCTCGCGTCCGCGACGACGCGTACGAGGAAGAGGACGAGCGGAAACGACGTCCGCGCCGCTTCACGCGCCTCTTTCACAAGCTCGACAGCGTCGGTTGGACCGGCGACCGCCGCACGCACGTGTTCGTCGTCGACGTGGACGGACAGAGCGAGGTGCGTCAGCTCACATCGGGCGACTTCGAGCATGGGCACCCGGCGTGGTCGCCCGACGGGAAGCAACTGGTCTTCGACGGGCTCCGCGACGCGCGCTGGGACACGGAGCTGATCACGAGGCTCTACGTGCTCGACGTCGACGGGGGCGGCGAGCCCCGCCGGATCACCCGGGACGAGCACTCGTACACGGAGCCGGCCTTCTCACCCGACGGGACGCAGATCGCGTTCCGCCTCGCGCTCGAGGACGGCACGTACCCGCACCACGACCAGATCGGAGTCATGAACCCCGACGGCAGCGGGGTGCAACTGCTCACGACGTCCCTCGACCGCCAGACGTCGCCGTACCCCGACCACCGCGAGCCGCTGTGGGACGGCAACGACCGGATCCTGTTCACGATCGAGGACGGCGGCAACGTCCACCTCTACGCCGTCGCGGCCGACGGGTCTTCCTCGCCGGAGCTGCTGCTCGGCGGTGAGCGCCAGATCGCCGCGTTCGACTACCGGAACGGCGTGCTGGCGACGGTGCAGGGGACGTCGACGACCATGCGCGAGGTCTACGTCGGGGACGAACGGCTCACGAACGTCGGGGACGAGTTCGCCGGCGGTCGCGAGCTCGTCATGCCCGAGCGCTTCGCCGCGACCGCGCCGGACGGCTATCAGGTCGACGCATGGGTGATGCGTCCGCCGGGCTTCGAACAGGGCACACGCTACCCGGCGCTGCTGTCGATCCACGGCGGGCCGTTCTCGCAGTACGGCACCGGCTTCTTCGACGAGTTCCAGGTCTACGCCGGCGCAGGCTACGTCGTCCTCTACTCGAATCCGCGCGGCGGATCCGGGTACAGCGAGGAGCACGGGCGCGCGATCCGCGGCCCGCTCAACGGCCAGGGACCCGGCTGGGGCTCGGTCGACTACGACGACGTGATGGCGGTCGTCGACACGGCGCTGGAGCGCTTCGACTTCGTCGACCCCGAGCGGCTCGGCGTGATCGGCGGCTCGTACGGCGGCTACATGACGTCGTGGATCGTCGGCCATACCAACCGCTTCAAGGCAGCGGTCTCCGAGCGCGCGGTGAACAACCTCGTCAGCATGTTCGGGTCGAGCGACCTCTTCTGGATCTTCGAGCGCCAGTTCGGCGGCCCCTACTGGGAGAACATCGAGGCGTACGTCGAGCGCTCGCCGTCGACCTACGCGCAGCAGATCGAGACGCCGGTCCTCGTCCTCCACTCCGAACAGGACCTCCGCTGCAACATCGAGCAGGGCGAGCACCTGTTCAACCTGCTGCGGCTGCTCGGCAAGGACGTCGAGATGGTGCGCTTCCCGTCCGAGAGCCACGAGCTTTCGCGCAGCGGCTCGCCGATCCACCGCGTCATGCGCTTCGAGACGATTCTCGACTGGTTCGACCGCTACCTGAAGTAGCAGGGAGCTACCACGCGTCCCAGTGGACCATCGTCTCCAGGGGCTTGCGCTTTCCCGGCTTGAAGTCGGCGCCCTTCGTGTACGCGACCGGGATGAGCGCGACCTGCGTCACCTCGTCGTACGGGATGCCGAGGATCTCCGCCGCCTCGCGCTCGTGCATGAGATGGAACGTCGTCCACACGGAGCCGAGCCCGCGCGACCGCGCGGCGAGCATGAAGGACCAGGCGGCCGGGATGATCGATCCGAACATCGACGCGACGAGCGGGTTCGACTTCCCCTCGTAGCGGCCGGGCACGCACGGGATCACGTGGACCGGGACCTCGTGGATGTGCTCGGCGAGATGGACGACCGCGTCGCCGATGCGGGCGAGCTGGCCCGACCGCTCGCCGCCGCGCGCGAGATACGGGTACGCGACCTGGCGCCAGAGCTCGCCGAGCGCCGCGCGCTTCGCCGCGTCGGTGACGACGACGAAGTGCCAGTTCTGTGAGTAGCTCGCGGTCGGCGCCTGCTGCGCGAGGTTGAGGCACTCCTCGAGCACCTCCCGCTCGACGGGCCGCTCGAGGTCGAGCCGCTTGCGCACGGCGCGCGTCGTCGACAGGAGCTCGTCGGGGGTCAGGTCGAGGGGCACGACTCGATCCTAAAGATGCGCCGTGAGAGACTCGCGCGATGGAGCGCAAGCCCTGGTTCAGGCCGAAGCAGTTCGGCTACGGCTGGACGCCGGTCAGCTGGCAGGGGTGGGTACTGTCCCTCCTCCTGCTCGTCCTCCCGTTCGTCTTCATTGCCTGGTTCATCGCGCACCACCACCATCCGCGCTGACGGCAGTGGCCCCGGGTGGAATCGAACCACCGCACGCAGCTTCGAAGGCTGCCGCTCTGTCCGCTGAGCTACGGGGCCTCGCCCCGACAGGGTATCGCCGGGGCTACGCGGCGACCGGGGCGCCGAACTTCCGCTTGAGATAGGCGAGGTACGGCTTCGCGTCGATCCCGGAGCCCACGACTTTCTGCAGCAGCTCCTGGGGCGGGTACTTGCGGCCGTGCGCGTGGATGTTCTCGCCGAGCCACTCGCGGATCGGCGTGAACTCGCCGCGCTCCATCAGCTCGTCGAGATCGCCGACCTCGTCGGCCATCTTCTCCCAGATCTGCACGGACATGACCGTCCCGAGCAGATACGTCGAGAAGTAGCCGATCAGACCGGCCGACCAGTGCATGTCCTGCAGCACGCCGTGCGCGTTGTCCGGCACGTCGACGCCGAGGTAGTCGTGCATCTTGGCGTTCCAGATATCCGGCAGGTCGCGCAGCGCGACCCGGCCGTTGATGATGTCCTGCTCGAGCTCGAAACGGAGGATGACGTGCATGCCGTACGTCACCTCGTCCGCTTCGATGCGGATGAGCGACGGCTGCGACTTGTTCACGGCGGCGTAGAACTGCTCGACGTCGACGCGGCCGAGCATCTCCGGGAAGCGCTTCTGGACGTGCGGGTAGCAGAACCGCCAGAACGGCAGGCTGCGGCCCACGAGGTTCTCCCAGAGCCGGCTCTGCGACTCGTGGATGCCGAGCGAGCACGGCCCTGCGACCGGCGTGCCCTCGTACTCGCCGGCGGGGAGCTGGTGCTGGTACAGCCCGTGCCCGTACTCGTGCATCGTCGAGAAGAGCGAGTCGACGTTGTTCGGATAGTAGTGCGTCGTGATCCGGATGTCGTCGCGTCCGAGGCTCGACGCGAACGGATGCTCCGTCGGGTCGATGCGCCAGCTGTCGGGGCGGTGGCCGAACGCGTCGACGACGTCGCGGAGCAGCTCGATCTGCCGGTCGACCGGATAGTCGCCGACGAGGAACGAGTCGTCGACCTCGCGCTCGCTGAGCTCGGCGATCAGCGGGATGAGCTCGTCGCGGATCTCGGCGAAGATCCGCGTCACGTCCTCGGTCTTCATCTCCGGCTCGAAGTCGTCGAGCAGGATGTCGTACGGCTCGCCGTCGGCGCCGATCGCGTCGACGTACGTGTGACGCGTCTCGATGTTGCGCTCGAGCGCCGGCAGGAACAGCTGGAAGTCGGACGCCGGTTTCGCCTTCAACCAGACCGCGTTGCCCTCCGCCGCGGCGCGCGCCATCTCGGTGCGCAGCTCGACCGGCACTTTCACTTCCTTCTCGTAGTTGCGCCGCAACAGCCGGATCAGCCCGTGCTCGAAGCCGTCCGGATCGAGCGACGCCAGGCGCGGCTGCAGCTCGTCGAGCAGCCGGCCCATCTCCGGATCCACGAGCAGCTCGTGCGCGGAGCGCTGGACGAAGGCCATGTGCTCGCCGCGGTGGCGCGCGCCCGCCGGCGGCATCTGTGTCCGCTGATCCCAGGAGAGCAGCGTGCCGAGTTGGTTGAGCTGCCCGAGATCACGGGCGCGTGACATGAGCTGATCGAATGCGTCGGCCATGATCAGGAGCCTAATGGCGACGCGCCGGCGCCGGCTCGGCACAGGAGTCAGCCGATCGTCGGCGCGCCTGCGTTGCAGGGTGGCGGACGGGACTCGAACCCGCGACCACCGGGACCACAACCCGGAGCTCTACCAACTGAGCTACCGCCACCGCGCGCCGCACCAGCGTAGCGGCGTTACGCCGTCCGCGACGGGTGACGGCCCTCGCAAAACTCCTCGATCATCTTCTTGTTGAACGCCGGGATGTCGTCCGGCTTCCGGCTCGTGACGATGCCGTCGCCGACCACGACTTCCCTGTCGACCCACTCGCCGCCGGCGTTGCGGATGTCCGTCTGGAGCGTCGGCCACGACGTCAGCGTGCGGCCGCGCACCACGCCGGCCTCGACGAGCACCCACGGCCCGTGGCAGATGACCGCCAGCGGCTTCTTCGACTCGACGAAATCACGCACGAAGTTGACGGCGTTCTCGTCGCCGCGCAGCTGGTCGGGATTCCCGACGCCGCCCGGGACGAGCAGAGCGTCGTAGTCGTCCACCGAGACCTCCTCGACCGTCTTGTCGACCTTGACGGTCGTGGCCGGGTCGAAGTGGTCGAAGCCCCTGATCTCTCCGTCGTGGATCGAGACGACCTCGGTCGTCGCGCCCGCGTCCTCGAGTGCCTTCCGCGGCTTCTCGAGCTCGACGCGCTCGAACATGTCGGCCGCGAGGATCGCGACCTTCTTCCCAGCGAGCTTGCGCTCCGCCATGCGAAGACCTCCCTCTGTCGTTCGGGTTCAGAGGGAGAACGATCGGGCGGGCGATTGCGATGCGGCGGCCGCTAGACGCCTTTGAGGAGCGCGCGGGCGAACCCGAACGCAACGAGGAACACGACGGCGACGCCGAAGTACAGTGCCGCAGCAGAGCCGATGAAGTTCATGGTGTCTCCCTGAATCGTGGCTGCTGCTACTAGAGCAACGAGTGTGAACCTCGGCGGCCTCCGCGGAAATCCCTCAGCGGAGTGATTCGTCGTCCGGCGGGTTCAGCCCGTGGACCTCGACGTCGGGTGCGCCGGCCAGCCGCCGCTCGAGCTCGACGATCGCATCGGTCGGGCCGATCACGGTCAGGGGCTTCCCGTCCACGGTCAGGAAGCGGACCTCGAAGCTCGACGGCTGAGTGTCGTCCATGCCCTCCCCTCTGAGGGTTCCACCGCGGAGCGTGCTGCGCAATAGCTCGGTCGAGGCTAGACGCGCCGTTCGCGCGTGCGGGCGGAGACGATCGCGTGCGCCCGGGCGACGTCCTCCGGCGAGAGCCGGACAGTGTCCACCGCGACCGCGAGCAGGGTCACGACCAGGAGCGCGGCGAGGACGACGGCGAGGACGAGCACCACGGTCATCAACCGATTCATCGGCGCCGGAGACCGGCAGCTTGAGGGGCGCCGGGGTCTAGGCACCCGTTTCGAGCCGTACTAGGATCCCAACCTTCGAATCGACGGCGGCGTCGACGAGAGGGCGCGCATGGACATGCGACTCCAAGGCGCACGGGCGACAGCCCCGCGCCGCGCAACGGCACATGCGGCCGTCGCGGCTCTCCTGTGGAGCGGCGGCGTCTCGCTTGCGCTCGCCGGGCAGCACGCCCTCGCGCGGCGCGTCGACCGCGGGGCTGCGCTGCTCCTTCTCGGCGCGCTCCTCGCCGTCGCGGGGATGTGGCTCGTCGACAGGGCAGACACTCGAGACGCCGTCCCCGTTTGCGAAACGTCGCGAGTGTCGTGGCGCACGCGTCGGGCTGCCGCTGCGGGCATCGCGATCTCACTCGGTCTCGGCTGTTCCTTCGTCGCCGCCGACCTCGTCGCGCACGGCGCGCCGCTCGCGGCGACTCTGGCGCTCTGGATCGCGTCGATTGCCCTGATCCTCGGGGGAGCGCTCGGCGTTCGATATCCCGCGCTCACCGGTCTGCGCCGGCCTGCGCGTGCGAGCCTTCTGCGTGCTGGCGCCGTAACCGGGGTGCTTGTCCTCGCCGTCGCGCTCCGACTTCCGCATCTTGCCTCCGTTCCACCGGACGTCCACGGCGACGAGGCGGCGGTCGGGCTGGACGCCCGTGCGCTGCTTCACGGAGGCTGGGGCGGTCTGTTCGGGCTCGGTTGGGCCGGCGTGCCGCAAATGAGCTACGGGTTCGTTGCCGTCGTGATGCGCATCTTCGGGGACGACCTGTACGGGCTGCGGATGGCGTCGGTCTTGCTCGGTGTCCTCTCGATCTGGCTTCTTTACCTCATCGCGCGGCGACTTTTCGGGACAGTGTGCGCGCTGGTTGCGGCGTTCGTGCTCACCGTTGCGCAGTGGCACATCCAGTTCAGCCGCACCGGGTTCCACTACATGCAGGCGGTTCCGGCGCTCCTGCTCGCCGTCCTGTTCATGTTGCGCGCACTTGACGGGGGGCGCGAGCTCGATTTCGTTCTGACCGGCCTTGCGCTCGGTGCCTGCCTCGTCGTCTATTACGCCGGGCGCGAGGCGTTCGTCATCGTGGCGGTGTACCTGCTGTATCGGATGCTGCGAGATCGCGGCTTCCTCGGTCAAAACGCAGTCGGCTTCGCCTTTGCGGCGATCGGGCTCTGGGTCTTCCTTGCGCCCGTGCTCGTTTCCGTGAACCGCGCGCACCAGTCGCTACTCGGCGACCGCACGAACGCCGTATGGCTCTTCACACCCGACAACCTCGCGCACGAGCGGCAGGTCTACAACGTCTCGAGCAAGCTCGAAATCGTCGCGATCCAGGCGCGACACACGCTCGAGGCGTTCAACCGGTCGGGCGAGACGAGCCTCCAGTACGGGCGCGCAGGTCTGCCGCTCTTTGACACGTGGTCCGCGGCGCTCCTCGTGATCGGCGCGGGCTACGTGCTCCTGCGGTTGCACCGACCGCGCTACCTCCTTGTTGCGGTCTGGCTGCTCGTGCCGCTCACGATCTGCACGCTGACCGTGGACGCACCGTTCTCGCCGCACATGGTCGTCGCGCTCCCTGCGCTCGCGCTGCTTCCGGGACTCGTCCTCGACGCGGGGGCACGCGCAGCCACCGCCACGCATCGACGGCTCGGCTGGGTCGTCTTCGGGATCGTCGCCGCCTCGTTTGCAGGGCTCGCGCTGTACGCAAACGAGCGCGACTACTTCCATGAGCAGGTGACGAAGATTCGCGTCGCGGGTCCATTCACGTTGCTTGCGCGCTACATCGTCACGGTCAACGACCACGACCGGATCTACCTCGTGAGCGACCCGTCTCACCTCGATCTCCGCTATCCGACGGTCGCCTTCCTCGCGCCCCATCTGGCCGGCGCGGACGTCGGCCTCCACCCACGCCTCCCGCTGGCGCGGGTGCCGGCGCGAAAGGGCGCCGCGTTCGTCGTCGAGATATCGCCTGAGGGCCACGCCGCCGTGCAAGCACTCGCAGACATCTACCCCGACGGGACTCGCACCGTCCACGACGACGTGAAGGGCGACCCGGAGTTCGTCACGTACACCGTTTCCCGCGGCGAGCTGCTCAGCCGGCAGGGTGATCGACGCGCCGGGCAGGATTCGAACCTGCGACCCGCGGATTAGAAGTCCGCCGCTCTGTCCCCTGAGCTACCGGCGCCTGGACAGAGGGTACGCCCTACCTGCGGACGCCGAAGTCCGTGGTCACGATCGTGACGCGGCGGCCCTCGTAGACCCCCGGCGCGGCAGACTCGTGCACGGCCGCGACGCCGATCTCCCGCCAGCGCGGGTTCATGAGGTTCGCCCGGTGCTCGGGGCTCGCGAGCCACATCTGCAGCGCCTTCGCCGGCGTGATGTCCGGCGACGAGTAGAGGAGGTTCTCCCCCACCGACCAGTACGCCCAGGCGCTCGAGGGATAGAAGGCCTGGATGCGCTGCCAGAAGGCCGAGCCGTCGGCCGACTCGTGCGCGAAGTACCCATCGTGCGCCATCTGCAGCGTGTGCGCACGCGCCGCCTCGTCGAGGCGCGCGCTGACCCGGAGCGGCTGAAGATGATGCGCGCGCCGGAACGCGTTGATGTCGGAGAGAACGCCCGACTCGAGCGGCGTCAGCGCGGCGCCCGCGGCCGGCGTCAGCAGCGCGGCGACGGCGAAGGCGAAGGCGAC
>Ga0308175_100003583_pt1 | contig 10775 bp, 9 predicted proteins | sample PhyCR1_3_FD_203893 | JGI IMG/M metagenome (GOLD analysis project Ga0308175, IMG submission 203893) | Soil microbial communities from UC Gill Tract Community Farm, Albany, California, United States - DLSLS.C.R1 | ecosystem: Environmental > Terrestrial > Soil > Agricultural land | place: USA...
GCTGGCAGGTGGTCAACTGCTACAGCGGCAAGGTGAGCCTGATCAACTCCGGCGGCGAGTCCAAGGGGGCGGACGACTTCGCCCAGGCGGTGCGCACGGCGGTGATCAACAAGCGGGCCGGCGGCTCGGGGCTGATCTCCGGCCGCAAGGCCTTCCAGCGGCCGATGAAAGAGAGGGTCGAGCTCTTCCACAGAATTCAGGACGTGTTTTTGTGCCCTGAGGTGACGGTGGCGTAGGCCCCTCACTCCCCAACCCCTCTCTCCCGGCCCTCCGCCCAACCCTCCGGGGAGAGAGGGGCTTCAATACCCTGGGCTAGCTTTCTCCCTCTTCTCCCCGGAAGGTGGGTGGAGGGCCGGGAGAAGAGGGCCGGGGTGATGAGGGTTCCACCAGCCCCCGGATCTCTTCCAGCCGCGCCTCGGCGTCCTCCTCCCCCAGCTCGATCAACCTCTGCAGATAGTCCGGCTGGAACATCAGCATGCTGAGGAAGTCGGAGGTGTGGGTCTCGCGGGTGCCCAGGCTGCGGACGAGGTAGCGGAAGCCGGAGGGGAGGCGGGGCTCGTAGGAGGAGGCGAGCTCGCCGAGGTCCCGCGAGGGGCGCAGGACGCGGATCGCCACGTCGCGCAGGCCGCCGCGCTCCTCGGGCGGCAGCTTGGCGAGCAGGCGGTTGAGGCTCTCCAGGCGCCGCACGTCCTCGTCCAGCACGTCGAGGAAGATCGAGTCCATCAGATGGCTCAGGATCTGCGCCGGCGGCGGATAGCCGGGGATCTTGGGGCGCTCCGCCTCCTCGAAGCTCGGCTCGTGGTGGGGAGAGACGGCGAGGATGCGCGTCGCCCCCAGGCGGAGCGCCGGCACGAGCGGGGTCGAGAGGCGCACGCCGCCGTCGCCGTACCAGTCGTCTCCCAGGCGGACGGCGGGGAAGAAGAGGGGGAGGGCGGCGGAGGCCATCACGTGCTCGACGGCGATGCGGGCGTGGAAGCTGCGGTGGCGCGGCTGGTTCCAGGTCGGGAGGCCGCGCCCCTGCACCCAGGTCACCGTCTGGCCGGTGGAGTAGTTGAGGGCGGTCAGCGCCAGCGCCTTGAGGCCCCCCCGCTCGAGATTGCGCTCGATGCCGATGATCTCGCCGTCCACGGTGGGAGAGGAGCGCTCGATGGTGCCGTAGAGCGGGGCGCTGTCCACGAGGCCGCGCACGGCCGGGGCCACCGGCGAGCCGCCCGAGGCGAGCCGGGTGGCCCAGCGGGTGAAGTGGCGCGCCAGCGAGGGGGTGTCCACCCGGAAGATGTCCTCCACCTGGAGGCGGCTCCAGATCCCGCAGAGCTCGTCCATCGCCTCGGCGAGCGGGCCCGGGTGGGCGGCGATGAAGCTGGCGTTGATCGCGCCGGCGGAGACGCCGGTGACGACGGAGAAGCGCAGGTCCGGAAAGCGCTGCGACAGCCGCCGGATCACCCCGGCCTGATAGGCGCCCCGCGCGCCGCCGCCGGAGAGGACCAGCGCGAGGTCGCCTTCCGCGCCGTCGCTGGCCGGGGGGAGGGGCGTCGTGGCATGATCGCTGCCGCGCGGGTCGGACACCGCCTCACTCTATGGGAGACAAGGCAAAATGAAAACCGCTCTGACGGTGCTGGTGGTCCTCGCGATCGTCGTCCTCGGCGGCATCGGCTTCATGTACTCAGGTGCCTACGACGTCTCGGCCAGCAAGCCGGACAAGGGTCTGATCCGCTGGGCGCTGGTCACCACGCAGCGGCATTCGGTCCATCGCGGGGTCGAATCGCTCCAAGGCATCCAGGTGCCCAACCTGGAGGACCCGAAGCGGATCCAGACCGGGCTCGTGCACTACCACGAGATGTGCACCACCTGCCACGGCGCTCCCGGGGTCAACATCTCGGAGATCGGCCAGGGCCTGAACCCCGATCCTCCCGAGCTCTCCGACGTCGGGCGGGACGAGCCGCAGGAGACCTTCTGGGTGGTCAAGAACGGCATCAAGATGACCGGCATGCCCTCGTTCGGCGTCACCCACACCGACGACGAGATCTGGGACATCGTGGCCTTCGTCCGCAAGATGGGGAAGCTGACGCCGCAGCAGTACCAGGCGATGGTGCAGCAGGCGGGGCTCGGCGCGCCGGGGCAGGAGAACGAGGGGCAGGAGCACGGGGAAGGGCAGCCGGCGCGGCCGCCCCAGCCGGAGCAGCATCCCCTGGCGCCCGGAAAACCGCCGGGAGCGCCGCCTTCGCACTGACTGGAACAGGCTGTAGGGGCGGCCACACAGGGCCGCCCCTACGTCATGGCGGGGGTGAGGCCTACTTCGCCGCCTGCTGATCCGGCGTCTGGGTGCCGGTGATCTTCAGCGAGCCCAGCATGGTCTGGAAGGCGGCCTCGTTGGCCGCGAACTTGTCGTCGGGCGTGGTCATCAGGAAGATCACCACGTCCTTGTCGCGCGGCACGGCCACCCAGTGCTGGTCGGTGCGCACGGTGCCCTTGCCGTCGATGCCGGCGCCGGTACCCTGGCCGCTCACCACCAGCGAGAAGCCGGTCATGCCGCCGACGTTGATGACGTTCTTCTCCCGCACCTCGGCGCCCAGGCTCTTCTGCAACCCCTCCGCGCTCTGATTCAGCAGCGTGCGGGGGTTGTACGGCTTGCCCGAATTCTGGACGAAGACGGCGACGGAGGAGACGTTGTCCGGCGACCAGACGCAGCAGATGGTGCCCGGCACGGCGAACTTGGTGGGGTCACCCTGGGCCCAGCCCTGCGGCGGAGCGAACGAGAGGCCGATCTGCTCCGGGGGGACGCCCTTGCCGGCGTTCGGACTGGCCGGCGGCGGTGTCATCTGATCCGAGGGGGCCGTCCCCGGCTGAGCCGGAGCCGTGGCCGGCGGGTTCTGTCCCGGCGGAGCTGTCTGAGGAGCGGTGCCCTGCGCCGCTCCCTGGTCCGCCGGCGGCTGTGCCGGCGCCTGAGGGTCCTGATCGGCGGGGGTGTCGCTCTTGATGATCACCTCGCCCTTGGGGGGCGCCTTCTTCGGCTGCGGACGAGGGTGAACCGGCGCCTGCGCCCATCCCGGGAGGAGCGGCGCCGTCAGCAATGCGGTTGCGAAAACGAGAACGCGTGTGTTGCGCGGGCTCATGGTCTTGGCTCTCCTTTGTGGCGGTCGACGCTCAAGCGTTCGATCCATGCCTTGGTTGATGACTCTTCAAGGGATCTCCACCTGGATCCGCTGGTCCAAGGCTGGATCGCCTTCTCCTCAACGAACGGGGTGACCAGGAGGGGGACCACGACATCTGTCCGCCGCTCAAACCCCTCAGCTAATGCACCTCTCGTGCCTAGAATTTTCCCGGGAACGTCGAGCAAGGAAGGATAGAGCCAGAGCCGGGAGCGCACATCTTAATCCCGAGCGCCTCGTCCGCAAAGAGCCTCGTTTCGCGAGACAGCCCGCTCCGGCGGCTCATCACTTTCCCAAACGGGAAAGGACACGCCGTCCTCCCCGGAGGCCGCCTACCCGAGGAAGGCCTTCACGAAGGCTTCGGAGAAGGGGGCCTTCTCGACCGGGCCGCTGGCCAGGAGGATCAGCGCCAGCCCCTTCTCCGGCGCCTTGAGATAGAGCACCGAGCCGTCCTTCTCGCAGACGGACGACCACTGGAGCCGGGTCTCTCCGGAGCCTTCGGAGTGCCAGGCGAGATAGGGCCGGCTCTCGGCGATCCCGCCCCGGCCGATCACGACGTCGAGGTGGGCGAGGTCGCGGACGGTCCAGGTCTGGCCGGCTCGCCGGTTCATCGAGGGGACCGTGTACGCGGTGTCGGGGGTGGCCGTCCGGCCGTCCGCCGCGGCGCCGAGCCCCTTGAGGTAGACCACCTCCTGCCCCTTGACGACCGCTACCGACAGGCCCGGGACGTGCTGCTCCTGGCGCAGCGCTTCGAGCCGGGTCTCGAGCTCCTGGAGCTTGCCTTGAAGGTCGGGATCGACGTGGATCTTCATGGGGTCTGTCTTCATGGAATCGGATTGTGGCGCGGAATGGCCCGCTTGGAAAGCGAAAGCCGCGAGGACGGCGGCGAGGGCCAGGATCAGGACGGCGAGCAGGATCTTCGTGCGCCGGTCTTTCATGACTCTTTGGACACCGGTCCCGCCTCGGAGGAAACCGCTCCTCTACCCCAGCCGCTTCTGCTTCCGCAGCCGGTCGAGATGGGCCAGGATCTGCCGCTCGGCGATCGGCCAGGCCTGCTGAGGGACGTCGTCGTAGACCGTGGGGAGCATCTCGGCGGGCTGGCGCCTGCCGGCGCTCCAGGCTTCGAGGATGCGCCCCTCGCGCCAGAGCCGGTGATCGATGTACTCGCGGAGCTTGTCGACGCCGTTCTTGATCGCCGGGCCGTGGCCGGGGAACAGGGTGCCCGGCCGCAAAGAGGCCAGCTTCTCCAGTGAGCCGAGATAATCGTCCATGTTCCCCTCGGGGGGATCGACCACGATCATGCTCACCCCCGAGACCATGTCGCCGCAGAGGAGCGAGCGCTGAGTCTCCTCCATAAAGCAGAGATGGCCGCGGGCGTGCCCGGGGGTGTGGAGGATGAGCACGGGGAAATCGTCCCCCAGCGATACCCGCTCGCCGTCCCGGAGCTCGCCGTCGATCCTGATCCCCCGCCCGGCCAGCCGCTCGGCGGTGAGGGGGTGCGCGAGGACCGGCACGCCGAGGGAGGCGCGCAGGCGCTCGACGCCGCCGACGTGGTCCGGATGGTGATGGGTGAGCCAGATGGCGGTCACTTTCCGGCCGAGCCGCTCGCGGGCGGCGGCCAGGGCGGCTTCGAGCCGGTCGAGCTCCCGGGGGTCCGAGGCGCCGGGGTCCACCAGCACGGCGTCGCGCGTCCCCAGCAGATAGGCGTTGGTGGTGACGGCCGGCGGCAGGGTGTGGGTGAGGAGCGGGAACATCACCACTCCGGGGCGGAGCTCGACGCGGCGGATGGGGCCGAGGTTGGTCTCGGCGGGATCGCGCAGGCGGTCGAGGCCGCGGAGGGGACCGTCCTGGCTCAGCACCTCCAGGATGTGGAGGATCGGCGGCGCCGCCAGCACGTCCCCCCGGTGCCACGCCTCCCAGGCCTCGGCGGGGCGGATCCAGGCGCCGAATTCGAGCTCTCCCGCGTGGACGGCGGGCTCGGACGGGGCATCCGGCGGCCATTCCAGGAGGAAGAAGCGGTTGTCGAAACGGATGGGCGCGAACGGGGGCGTCACCCAGCGGCCGGCGTAGACCAGGGGGGAGGCGTCGAGCTTCACGCCGAGGGTCTGGAGGACGTCGGAGAATTTGCGCTCGCCGGCCAGCAGGGCCCGCCGGGGCTCGAACGTATCCTCGGGATCGATGGTGGGGGAGGAGAGGAGGATGCCCGTCTCCTCGAACAGCTCGCGCAGGGCGCAGGCGGCGAGCCCCGGCAGGAGGTCCGGGCTCGGCTCGTCGAGATCGCGCAGTGATTCGGGCAGCCCCGCCGCCGGGGGCGCGTCCGACGCGAGCTGGGGCGCGCCGGAGACCGGCAGCCCGGCGTCCGACTTCGACAGCCCGCCGCCGGGGAAGGCGTGCCACCCGCCCATGAAGGCGAGCGCCTCGGCCCGCTTCACCCAGTAGACCTCGACGTCGTCCGGGCCGCCCCCCTCGACGCGCCGCCAGAGCACCACCGCCGCCGAGACTCGCGGCGGCGGCAGGGCGTCCGCGCCCCCCAGGGGGGTCCCCACCACCTTCTCGTAGACGTTGCCGGAAAGATCGCTCGCCATGGGGCGGCTTATATCACGGTGGGAAGGCTGAGCAGGGACGGCAGGGACTCCAGGGACAGCAGGGACAAAAGGGACCGATCTCGACGCCAGATTTACTGTCCCTGGTGTCCCTGTGGTCCCTGGAGTCACTTCTTCTGCGGCGCAGCCTGGCCCCGAAATATCCCCCCCCTACCCCCCGCGTTGGATAGAATGGCGGCGCGCCGTCACCGGCTGTCATGGTGGGGGGCGCGGCCAATCCGGAAAGGAGAGCTCCTCAATGAAGCCGCCCGAGATCATCCGGCTGACCCCCGGCAAACGGGTCCTGTTCCTGACCAAGGATCCGGACCTGGTCCGCCGTCAGTTGCGGGGCGAGCTGGACCTGCGGATGGAAGGTCTGCGGGTCGAAGACCTGCTCGACGACATCAATACCGACGCCATGACCCCGGCCTGGGTCTGCTTCAGCCACCGGCCGGAGGACATCGCCCGCGACGCCTACGCCGGCCTGATCGTGGACGGCAAGCGCCTGTTCGAGCGCGACGCCCTGATCAACGGCAACTTCGAGGTCATCGTCTCCGGATACCGCAAGGGGGTGGGGAGCTCCCGCGAGACCGCCGTGCAGGCGGAGAAGTGGTCCGGCATCCGGATCGCCGTGGCCGCCTCCTTCGCCCCCATCCACGCCCGCAACAACATCAGCCAGGGCGTGCTGATGGCCGACCACGAGATGCTGAAGCGCCTCCAGGCGGGAGAGGGGATCCCCCTGGAGGAATTCTGCCAGGGATGGGACCCGATCACCCAGATCGTCATCCGCGAGGGGGGGCTCTTCCCCTTCTCGAAGGCCCTGGCGGCCGGCGAGATCGAGCTGCCGAAGCCGGACACCGGCCCGCGGCCGATGACCATGGCCGAGAAGATCCTCGCCCGCCACCTGCTGAGCGGCGGGGAGGGGCCCCCGTTTGACTCCCAAAGATACGTCAAGCCGGGCGACGCGGTGGTGGTCTCGGTCGACGGCGGCTATACCCACGAGTTCACCACCGCCCAGGTCCACTACTTCCTGGAGCAGGAATACGGCACGGACTACGTCGTCAAGAACCCCGGCAAATTCGCCGTCTTCGAGGACCACCTGATCTACGCCGACGAGGTGCCGAAGATGCGCGTCTTTGTCGACAAGATCGAGACCCTGCGCGAGCTCCAGCGGGAGTTCCAGCGCCACACCGGCGTGCGCGACTACTCGGCCAAAGACCGGATCTCCCCCGGCATCTGCCACGAGGTGGCCCGCGAGCAATTCATCGATCCGGGCGACTTCATCCAGGCGACGGACAGCCATACCTGCATGGGCGGGGTCAACAACGCCCTCACCTGGGGGGTGGGGGCGACCGAGTACGCCGACCTGATCCACCAGGGGTTCACCCAGGTCGAGGTCCCGGAGTCGATCCGCTTCGAGCTGACGGGCAAGCTCCAGCCGGGCGTCACGGCCAAGGACCTGATGCTCTACATCCTCCTCAACCACGCCCGGCCGCAAGCGACGCTCGACCGGGTGATGGAGTTCACCGGCCCCGGCATCGCCACCCTCTCGATGGACGAGCGGGCGACGCTGACCAACATGGCGACCGAGTGCGCGGCGAAGACGGCGATCGTGGTCGCCGACGGCGAGACCTGGCGCTGGCTGGCCGAGTGGCGGCCGGGGATCGACGTCGAGCGGCTGAAGGCGCGCGCCGTCGCCCCCGACCCGGGCGCGGAGTACGCCGGCGGCGTCCACACGATCGACCTCTCGGCGCTGCGGCCGATGGTGGCCCATCCGGGGGACCCCGACCGCGGCATCCCGTCCGATCCCACGAACGGCGCCTGGATCGACGAGATCGGCGACGTGCCGGTCGACATCGCCTACGGCGGGAGCTGCACGGCGGGGAAGATCGACGACCTGATCTTCTACCACCAGGTGGTCAAGGAGGCGCTGGACGCCGGTTTCAAGATCGCCCCGGGCGTGCGGTTCATGATCCAGTGCGGCTCGCAGGCGGTGGAGGATTTCGTGCGCAGGAACGGCCTCGCCGATACCTTCGAGCGGGCGGGCGTGCAGCTCATCCACCCCGGCTGCGGCGCCTGCATCGGCTGCGGCCCGGGGGTCTCGGAGACGGCGGACGAGGTCACCGTCTCGGCGATCAACCGCAACTACAAGGGGCGGAGCGGCCCGGGCAAGCTCTGGCTCGCCTCGCCGCTGACCGTGGCCGCCTCGGCCTTCACCGGCCGCATCACCGCCTACGAGCCGGGCATGTTCGCGCGTATGGCGAGCGAGCGGCCGGTGCTGGTGTAGGTGTAGAGCACGGACGAGCACGGACCTTCAAGGACCGGCAAGCTCCGGTCCTTGTTGGTCCTTGTCCGTCCGTGTCGCCCTACAGCCGCCACCGGGCGGTGATGCCGAACACCTGATCGCGGCCGCTGTAGGTGCCGGTGCGGCCGGGGCTCTGGGGCTCCTGGCGGCTGGCGTCGCGGCTGTCGAACGAATGGTAGGAGTAGGCCATGTCGAAAGAGACCCAGGGGAAGTCGTAGGTGAAGCCCGCGGCGTAGACCTTGAAGTCGCCGTAGGGGAAGCCGGGCTCGACCGTGCGGTCCGGCACCGGCGACTGTTCCAGGGCGACACCGGCGAAGAGGAGGAAGTGGTCGGTGATGTTCCCCTCCAGGCCGAGCCGCAGGCCGGTGGTGTCCTTCCAGTCGCGCGGGATGGTCTCCGTCCGGGAGAAGGGGTTGAACGGGTTCGGCGTATAGGTGATGTCGGTCGCCGCCAGGCTCGACCAGCTCTGGAAGCTGGCGTCGAGCTCGATCCGCAGCTCGGGATAGGGGGCGTACCAGATGCCGGCCCGCACCTCGCGGGGGAGCTCGAAGGACTCGCGGACGCTCCCGCGGACGAAGGTGCTCTGGAGCGCGCTGTCGAGCCCGGGGACGCCGGAGGGGACATCGCGCGGCTTGTAGGTGACGTCGCCGTTCCCCTTCAGGCTCTCGGCGCTGCGGAAGACCCCTCCCCACCCCCAGGCCGGCGCGGCGTAGTGGACCGAGACGTCCCAGGCCGTGGCGTTGACGTCGGCGGTGGCGTTCCGCTCGATCTCGACCGGCACCGGCGCCGGATTGGCGGTACCGGCGGGCAGGACGTTCGCGATGCTGTTGACGTCGCGGTCGATGTTCCCGAAGGCGTAGCGGAAGCCTCCCGCCACGCTCCACCCCTCGCCCAGGTCGTACGCCAGCACGGGGTGGAGCTCGTAGACCCGCACCTCGGTGCGGCGGGTGATGAAGCGGCCGGGGAACAGCCGGGGCTCCCAGTTGAGGCTGTCGTTGAACGGCGAGTCGTAGCCGAGCCCCAGCGCGAAGGGGCCGCTCCTCGGTCTCCAGGTGACGTAGAGGGCGGGGGGGAACTGGATGATGTGGCGGGCCTGGAAGCCCCCCGTCTGGCTGGTGTAACGGATCGTCGGGTTGTTCATGTCCAGCCCGGCCTCGAGCTGCACGCCGTTCAGCTTGGTGATGGCGGCCGGGTTGTAGGTCATTGCCGAGGGGTCGGACGCCCGGGCGGTGAAGGCACCGGCCTGTCCGATGGCACGGGCCCCGTGCTGAAACAGTCCGAACCCTGAGGCCGAAGCGAGGCTCGCCCTCAAAGCGACGGCGAGCAGGCACAGCACGACGACGCGGCATGTCTGACGCATGATCTCTCCTTGGAAAATGGGAACGCGGCCGGCCCCCAGCCCTTCACTCCACCGCCAGGATCTCCGGCACGATCCGGTGGTCGGTCACCCGCAGAATAGCGAGGGTGAGGGGCAGATGGAAGCGCCGGGGACCGCAAGCTCCTGGGTTGAGCAGTAGGCACGAGCCGTGCCAGGAGAGCTCGGGACGGTGCGAGTGCCCGAAGATCACCAGCCGCGATTCCGCCGGCCAGCGCGGAGCGACGTCCTCTCGCCGGTGCACCATGCGGAAGGGGAGCCCGTCGAGATCTCCCGCCAGGGTCTCCGGCAGCGCGGCCATGGCTCCGGAATCGGTGTTGCCCCGCACCGCCTCGACCGGCGCGAGCCGCCGCAGCCGGTCGAGGATCTCCGGCTCTCCCACGTCCCCCGCGTGCAGGATCCGCGCGCACCCCGCGAGCAGCTCCAGCACCCGCGGACGAAGAAGGTTGTGCGTATCCGAAAGGACGCCGACCCGCATGGCTCCACCCCCCTTACCGAATGCCCCGTGAGCTCCCCTGCACGGAGCTTGCAAGCCGCATGTATATAGCAGTTGGTCGATCGGCAGGCGGTCGATCCGGGGGTGAACATCAGGTGAGCAGCTCTTCGACATCCGCTCTTCGAGATCTCCGGCAGGCGGCTCCCTGGAGCACGGGCCGGTGCCTCCGCGAGGTCCTGGCCCGAGGGGAGCGGCCCGACCGGGCGACGCTGATCGACTGGGGGACCCAGCTCCTGGAGATCCTGGCCGAGGCCCACGCCGAAGGGGCCCTCTACCGGTATCTGACGGAGGACGAGGTCTTCCTCACCCCGGAAGGGCGCCTGCTCCTCGCCGGCTGGGGCTCTCCCGGGCCGCTCCCGGGCGAGCCGTACACGGTGCAGAACGATCTCTACGCCGCCGGCTGTCTCCTCCGGCGGCTGGCCTTCGCCTCGCTGCGGGGAGGGCGCGGTCCCGGCGCCCGGGACCCGCTGGTCAAGGTGCTGGCCCGCGCCACCTTCCCGGGTCCGGGGGCCCGCTACGAGAGCGCCGCCGAGATGGCCGCGGCGCTGCGCGAGGCGGGACAGGCGGAGATCGAGATGAGGACCGGCCCTCGTCGCCTGGACCGGCAGCCCGGAGCCGGCGCCCGGGTGGCGAAGTTCCCCGGGGGCTCTGCGCGGCATTCGCCCCACCCCTCCACCTCCGAGCCGCCTCCGGCGGGACCCGACGGAGCGCTCTGGCACGCTCTCGTCCTGCTGGTGATCTCCCTGCTGCTGATGACGTTTCTACTGGTGACCGGAGCGGTCATGATCCACCGGGACGCCCACTCCTGGCGGAGCGGTGAGCTCGGGTCTTCTCTCCCGCCGGTGCTCGCCACGCACTGAAGCCGCCC
>Ga0308175_100003584_pt1 | contig 10774 bp, 8 predicted proteins | sample PhyCR1_3_FD_203893 | JGI IMG/M metagenome (GOLD analysis project Ga0308175, IMG submission 203893) | Soil microbial communities from UC Gill Tract Community Farm, Albany, California, United States - DLSLS.C.R1 | ecosystem: Environmental > Terrestrial > Soil > Agricultural land | place: USA...
CCTAGGGAAAACGGTCGGCGTTGACCGTCAACGTAGAGACCCGCGGTCATCGGGCACAACACAGCAGCGGACGGACCGCGCTCCCGCGCCCCGCGACAGCGGTCAGGGCGCCTCCCAGCGCCGCTGGGAGTGCTCGAAGTCGGCCAGCCGCCAGGCCATCACCCGCCGCGGAACGAGTGCGTAGACGACGTCGACCGTGGGGTCGACACCCGGCAGATAGGCGACGTCACCGGGGCCCGTGTACTTGGCCGCGAACGCCGCGACGACGTCCGGAAGGTCGGCCGGGTGCCCGGTGTCACGCAGGCTTCCCTCGACGATCAGGACGTCCTCCGGGTCGGGGAGGTGCATCACCACCCGCGGCTCGGCCGCCAGGTTGCGCGCCTTGCGCGTTCCCCGCGACGTGTAGACGTGCAGCACGTCCCCGACCGCCGCGGCCCACACCGGGACGGCGTGAGGCCCTCCCTCCGGAGCGACGGTGGTCAGCCAGAGGTTCCGCTCCGCGTGCAGCCGGCCGGCGACGGACGGCCACTCGAGCCGGCTAATGGCCGATGACCTTCCAGAAGGCGGACGCCGCGCGGGACGGGCGGCCGGTGCGGGCCTCGGTCCGGTCGGCCGTGGCGAAGACGGCGGTGCCGGCGTTGACGCCCAGCCAGCGCAGCGGTTCGGGTTCCCACCGGGGTGACTGGCGGGCCAGCCACGGGAGGGTGAGCAGATCCGTCTGCCGTCCGGTGATCAGGTCGGCCAGAGTGCGACCGGCCAGGTTGGAGGTCGCGACGCCGTCCCCGACGTAGCCGCCGGCGTGCGCGAGTCCGGTTGCCCGGTCGTAGGACAAGGAGGGGTACCAGTCACGCGGGATGCCCAGGTTCCCGCCCCACGCGTGGGTGAACGAGGCGTCGGCGAGGGCCGGCAGGAGGTCCCTGAGGATGCGACGCAGCATCGCGTGCACCCGGCGGTTGTCACTGAAGGCCTGGCGCACGCGGGAGCCGTAGTGGTACGGCGCCCCCCGGCCGCCGAACGCGATCCGTCCGTCCGCCGTGCGCTGGCCGTAGATGCGCAGGTGCCGCTTGTCGCTGAAGGTCTCCCGGGCCCGCAGGCCGATCCGGTCCCACACCTCGTCGGGCAGTGGCTCGGTGGCAACCATGAGCGAGTACATCGGCGCGACCGCCCGCCGGTAGCCGGGGAGCTGCGCGGTGAAGCCCTCCGTCGCCCGGACGATGACACCGGCGCGGACGTCGCCACGGGTGGTGCGCAGCCGGCCGGGCGCGATCTCCTCGACCCCGGTCGATTCGTGCACCTGCACCCCGAGCCCCCGGACCACGTCCGCCAGACCCAGCACGAGCCGCGCCGGGTGCAGCGCGGCGCAGTGCGGGGTGTACGTGCCGCCGTGCACGGCGTCGGCCTGCAACCGGTCCTCGGCCTCGGCACGGTCGAGCAGCCGCATGTGATCGTCGCCGAAGCCCCAGTCGCGCCAGCCGGTGACCTCTGCCTGGGCGCGGAGCCACTGGGCCTCGTTCCGAGCCACGGAGACGTAACCGCCGCGCTGGAAGGCGCAGGAGATGCCCTCGCCCGCGACGACCTTCTCGATCTCGGCGACGGTGTCGTTCATGGCCAGCTGCATCCGCCGCGCGGCGTCCCGGGACGAACCCGACGCGACCTTCCGCATCGTCGCCGGGAAGATGGCCGAGCACCAGCCGCCGTTGCGCCCGGAGGCGCCGTAGCCGACGACCTCCCGTTCCAGCACCGCGATGCGCAGTGAGGGGTCGGCCTTGGCGAGGTAGTACGCCGTCCACAGGCCGGTGTAGCCACCGCCCACCACCGCCACGTCGACGTCGGTGGGGCCGGGCAGCGGGTTCCGCGGCGTCCAGTCGAGCTCGGGATCGTCGTGCCACAGGCTCAGGCCGCGGTAGCCGGCCGGGTCGGTGAGAGAGGTCTCTGGCGAGGTCATCGTGTGCTGCCGATCCGTGTCGAGGTACAGGAAAGCCGTGCGCCGGATCGCCGGGGCGTCCGGGAGGTCAGCGAGACGAAGAGCAGGCCCGCCGCCGCGGAGGCGACGCTGGCCACGAGCACGCCGAGGCGCGCCGCGTCCTGGTCGGCCGGGGCGGTGAGGGACAGGTGCGTGATGAACAACGAGACGGTGAAGCCGATCCCGGCGCAGATGGCCGCACCGGTCAGGCTGATCCACGTGCTGTCGAGCGGCAGTGCCCCGACGCGCAGCCGGCAGGCCGCCCAGGAGGCCAGCAGGATGCCCAGCGGCTTGCCGATGACGAATGCCAGGACGACACCGAGGGCCACGTCGCGCCCGACGGAGTCCAGATGCAGCCCGCGAAGGGGCAGCCCGGCGTTGGCGAGAGCGAACGCCGGGACGATGCCGTAGCTCACCCACGGCGTCACCCGCAGGATCACCCGCTCCAGGGGGGACGAGGACTCGCGGGCCAGGCGGCCCAGGTCCCGCAACGCCTGGGCCGAGCGGTCCGCGGCCTCCGGCGCCACCGCGACCGCCGTGAGCAGGGGCGCCGCCCGGTGCGCGGTGAGCGAGGGATCGAGGTGGGGCCGCATCGGCGTCAGCAGCGCGAACGCCACTCCGGTCATCGTCGGTTCGACGCCCGAGTGGGACAGCGCCAGCCAGCACAGCACCGCCAGGACGGCGTACACGGGCAGCGCGCGGACCTCCCAGCGCCGCGCGAGGGCCGTGCCGCCCAGAGTCGCGAGCGCGGCGGCCAGCCACGGCAGGGACACCGCGCCCGAGTAGACGACGGCGATCAGCACGATGCCACCGACGTCGTCGGCCACCGCGAGGGTCAGCAGGAAGACCCGCGTCCCCAGGGGCACGCGGGTGCCCAGGAGGGAGAGGACCCCCACGGCGAAGGCGATGTCCGTGGCGGTCGGGATGCCCCAGCCCGCCGAGGCCCGGTCGCCACCCGCGATGCCCAGGTAGAGGAGCGCCGGAACGACCATCCCACCCAGCGCGGCCAGCACCGGCAGGGCCGCACGCCGCCGGTCGGCGAGCTGCCCGGCGAGCAGCTCGCGCTTGATGGTGGCCGTGACGACGAAGAAGAACAGCGTCATCGCGACGTCGTTGACCAGTCCTCGCGCGGTGGTCCGGAGCACCGCCACGGGGCCGGCGGTCACCCCGAGCGGCGCCGACCACAGCGAGTCGTAGGCCGCGTGCCACGGCGAGTTCGCCCAGCACAGCGCCAGCACCGCCGCGCCCACCATCACGATCCCCCCGGCCGCCTCCACCTGGCCGAACCGCAGGATCGGGCGGACCAGGCGTGCAGGGAGGAACCGGTCGGAGTGGAGCCAGGTCGACGCCGCGGGCCGCGGCACCGGGCCGCGGCTGTCCTCGGACGTCACCACGCCCTCCCTTCCCACGTCGACGGGCACCGGACTACTGCTCCTCGGTCGGGGGGAAGGAAGGGCGTGGGGTCGGGACGGTCGGGGCTATCCCGTCGGCCCCTCCGCGGCGGCCGCGGGGACCCGCGCCCCCTCGTATCCGGGCAGATATCCGCCGCGACCTGCGGGCCGAACGGCCGCCACGGTGACGATCGCGTAGACGGCCGCCGCCACCACGGCCGACGGGACGCTTGCCGTCACGTACTTGAAGGGGTCGTGCGACACGTAGGACACCGGGTCGAGCAGGTAGACGTAGGTCACGAAACCGGCCAGCAGACCGACGACGCCGGCCGGGTTCACCCCGCCCCAGTAGTGGTAGCCCGACCCGCGGCCACCCAGGTAGAGAGCCCGCACGTCCAGCCGCTGACGGCGGAAGAGGAAGTAGTCGACGATCTGGATGCCGCACATGGGCGCGAACAGCACGCCCATGAATGCCAGGAACGTCCCGATGTGGTCGAAGAAGTAGTTCGGGATCAGCAGGATGATCAGGAGTACCGGCGCCAGGGTGATCGCCGTCGTCCCGTTCCAGCTGACCCGCCGCTGCAGACCGGGCAGCTGCTTGAGACCGACGGTCGTCACGTACACGCCCACCATCACCGTGCCGACGTTCGACAGCACGATGAACAGCAGGGCCACCACGCCGACCGGCACGCCCCCGAGGTCGACGAGGTAGGTCGTGGGGTCGCCACCGGAGTCCGGCAGGGCGAGAGCGGACAGCAGCCCGATGATCGACACGAGCCCGACGGGGAGGCCGAGGCCGAAGATCACCGGCCACTTCGCCGTCCGTGCGCTCGGGCACAGGCGCACCATGCCGCCGGCGTAGGGCCACCAGGACAGCACCGAGGCGACCATGACCTCGAAACCCGTGGACACGTCGAGAGCGGTGTCCCCCGAGGCGTAGGCGGGCTTCGCGTCCGCGATCGTCGACCAGCCGACCTTGGTGATCAGCAGGACGAGGATCACGACCCCGAGTGCCAGGACGGCGATGGCGATCAGGGGCCCGGTGTCGCGGACGGTGTCGGGGCCGCCCCGCAACAGCCACCAGACGATGAGCACGGCCAGGGCCGCGAAAGCGACCACCAACGGCTGGCGGGCGCTCTCCCCCGCGATCCCCAGCGCGACGAGGATCTCGGCGGCCGCACGGCCGAGGAAGATGAGCAGCAGGCAGTTCCAGCCGATGACGGTCGTGTAGAGCAGGAACAGCGAGATCCAGGAACCGCGGGAACCCAGCTGCGGCTTGCTCGAGGCGATGGAGTCGATGCCGTACTTCGTCGACACCGGCACCGTCGCCAGGAAGATCATCAGGATCCCGACGAGCGAGCCGGCGATCATCACGATCGTGCCGACGCCGGCGGGCAGGTAGTAGCCGACGTAGCCGCCGATCAGGAAGCACCAGGTCGCGATCGCGGCCGACACGGAGATGCCGAACAGCGCCTTGGCGCCCCAGGTGCGCTCCGCCGGCAGCACGGGCCACGACCCCTCGACGGCGAAGGACGCGCCGGCGTCGAGGCCGCTCACAGGATCACGTTCGCGATGACGAGGAGGGCCACGGGCAGCAGCGCGCAGAGCAGGAGCACCGAGACGTAGTCGCGGCGGTCCATCTGCTCGCCTTCGTACTCCGGCGTCTCGACGAGGGCCAGCCGCTGCTCCAGCCGCTGGTCCAGCTCTTCCGGTAGGGCCATGACGGGCTCCTGACATCCATTGATGCACTGGGGTGAATTCGCTCCGTGCAGCATCGACAGGGGTCCGTCAGTGGGCAAGCATGCTGTCGTCTGAACTCACCCGTCCCTTCCGTACGAAAGAACGAGCGTGGGCATCACAGTCGAAGAGCTCGTGGCCCTTCCGGAGCTGGGCACCCGTGTCCTGGCCGGTGCGGGTGGCCTCGACCGGCCGATCGGCTGGGCGCACGTCTGTGAGCTGACCTCGCCGTGGGACTGGCTGGGTGCCGGGGACCTCCTGATGACCACCGGACTGGGCGTCCCCCGATCGGCGGCCGACCAGGTCGACTTCCTCACCCGGGTGGCCGCCGCGGGAATGGTCGGCGTGGCCGTCGGCGAGCACATGAACGCCCCGCCGCTGCACCCGGAAGCGCTCTCGGTCGCGGACGACCTCGGGCTACCCCTGCTGATGACCCGCTACGAGATCCCCTTCGTGGCGCTGGCCCGTGCGGTCGCGGGCGCCAACCAGGAGGAGGAGCGCAACCGGCTGACCCGAACCCAGCGGCTGTACGAGCAGATGCGCCTGCTGACCGCCGACACCGCGCTGCCCTCGCTGCTGGAGGCCCTGTCGCGCGAGGTCGGCGCGGTGCTCGCGGTCGCGGACCCGCGCTCGAACCTGGTCACCGGCGCCAGCCACGACGCCGCGCTGAGCGCCGACGTGCTCGACGAACTGCGTGCGTTCGGCGCCAACTCCCGCACCGCCATGATCCGCCTGCGGGCCGACGGGGCGGTGGCCCTCGCCCTGCCCTCGCCCCGGCCGAGCTTCCTGGTCGCCCGCCCCCTGTCCGGCAGTCCGGTCGACGTCGGGCTGCTGCAGCACGTGGCCGCCGTGGTGGCGACGCAGCGCGCCGCCGCGGTGGCGGGGCGGGAGCGCGCGCGCCGCGTGGGCGCCTCGCTGCTCGCCCAGCTGGTCGACGGCCGGATCGATCCGGTGGCGGCACACGAGCAGCTCGGTGAGCGCGGGCTCGCGGGCGCCCATCTCGTCGTGAGCGCGTGCACCGGCGACGACGCCGACCCGGACCTGACCGGTCTGCACCACGTGCTCGACGACGCCGGTTTCGGGCACCTCCTGCTCACCCGCGCGCACATCACCTACGCGCTGACCGGTGCGGGCGAGCCCGTGGACCTGCTGACCACCGCCCTCCCCGACGGCGGCCGGGTGGGCGTGAGCGAGCCGTTCACCGCCATCGACGGCGCTCCGGAGGCGCACCGCCAGGCGCGCTGGTCACTGCACGTGGCCCAGGTGCGGCAGGAGCGCTCGGCCCGCTACGGCGACGACGTCGGCGCCTCGGCCTTCCTGCCCCGATCCCTCGAGGAGAGCTCGGCCGCCGCCCAGGAGGTGCTGGGTGCTCTGCTCGCGTACGACGCAGCGCACGACTCACGGCTGGTGGGGTCGCTGCGGGTCTTCCTCGAGGAGAACCGCTCGTGGCAGCGGGCCGCCGCACGACTGATCATCCACAAGCAGACCCTGGTCTACCGCATGGAGCGGGTCGAGCAGATCAGCGGCCGCCGGCTGGACCGCATCGCGGACGTGACCGAGCTCTGGCTCGCCCTCCAGGCGGCGACGGCCGCCGGTCTGCTCGACCCCTCCCACTAGTCGCCGCGGAACGCCTCGTCGTCGGCGTAGGGGAACCACCAGAAGTCCTGGTCGGCCGCATTCGGGTCGATCATCACGAACTTGGTGTGCCGGAAGGTGTCGAGCCCCTCCGCCCCCAGCTGTCGCCCGGTGCCCGAGAGCTTGCGGCCGCCGAAGGGGCCGGCGTCGTTGTCCAGGAGCGGCGCGTTGACCCACACCATGCCGGCCTCGAGCTGGTCCACCGCCGCGTGCACCTCGCGCAGGTCGGTGCTGTAGAGGTTGGACCCCAGGCCGAACGGTGAGGCGTTGGCCAGCCGGATGGCCTCCTCGAAGCTCTCGACGCGCACCAGTGGCGCCATGGGTCCGAACACCTCGCCGTTGACCACGTCCATGTCCGGCGTGACGTCGACGAGCACGGTCGGCTCGAGGAAGAACCCGTCGTCCAGCCCCTCCGGACGCCCGCCACCGTGCGCGACGCGCGCGCCCTGCTCGACCGCCCTGGCCAGGATCCGCTCGTAGCGGTCGCGCTCCTTCGCGCTGACCATCGGGCCGACGTCGACCGCCTCGAGGCCGTTGCCGACGCGCAGCTTGGCCGCCTCGTCGACCAGCAGGGCGGCGAACTCGTCGTAGACGTCGGTGTGCACGTAGATCCGCTCGGCGGATGTGCAGACCTGACCGCAGTTGAGGAAGGCGGCGAACGCGGCTCCCCGTGCGGCGGTGCGCAACGGTGCGGACGGCATGACGAGGAAGGGGTCGTTGCCGGAGGCCTCGATGAGGTGCGGCTTGAAGGTCTCGGCGCAGGCACGTGCGATGGCCTGGCCGGTCGGCACGCTGCCGGTGAAGGCCACCATGTGCGTGTCGGGGTGGGTGACCAGCTGGTTGCCCACCGCCCCGCCACCGGTGACGCACTGCACGAGCCCGGCGGGCAGCGCCTCGAAGACCTCCATGAACTTCAGCGTGGTCAGGGAGGTGTACTCCGACGGCTTGATGATGACGGCGTTACCGGCCGCCAGTGCCGCGATCGCCTCCCAGCACAGCAGGACGAGGGGGTAGTTGAACGGCAGGACGACGACGACGACGCCCATCGGCTCCTTGATGGAGTAGTGCATCTGCCCGGCGACGGCCGGACCGACGACGTGGCCGATGTCGTGCCGCCCGATCTCGGCGTAGTAGTCGGTGGCCGTGATCGACCAGCGGACCTCGTCGGCGCTCTCCTTGTAGGGCTTGCCCATCTCGCGGGTGAGCAGCTCGGCGATCTCGGGCAGCAGCAGCCGCATGGTGGCAGCGGCCTGGTGCAGCTTCTCGGCGCGCTCCAGCGCCGACTCACGGCGCCACGCTCGCTGCGCCTCGCCGGCCAGTGCGACGACCTCGTCGATCTCGGCCGCGGTGCACTCGGCGATCTCGCCCAGCGGCTGGGCCGTGGCCGGGTCGACCACCGGGAGGACGGTGCCGGAGGAACTCTCCCGGAACCCTCCTCCGGCGAAATAGCACCTGCTGAGCCGGGAGAACTCCTTGACCGCGTCCACGCACACCTCGTCACCGCCGATGGCGCGCCACTGCCACGCGCCTCCTCCGCAGGAGGATTCAGTGATCGGAGCCACAAGGCAATCAGCCGTTCGTCCAAGCCGTGCCCGGTCACTCGTGCGAAGAAATGAACCGGCCGTGACGCGCGAAACGCAGAGGACCCCGGCCCTGCTGGGCCGGGGTCCTCTGTGGTGCGTCGTAGCGGGGACAGGATTCGAACCTGTGACCTCTGGGTTATGAGCCCAGCGAGCTACCGAGCTGCTCCACCCCGCGGTGGTGTCCTCCACGGTACACGGTCGACGACGGGGGTCGGATGTGAGCCCTGTGACAGCCCCGTCACACGGGTCCCAGGCACGCGCGCGCCTTCCCGGCGGCGGTCCGGGTGCCGCCTACAGTCCGGCTCGTGGCGGTGGACAGGGCGACGAGCGCGTTCGCCGGTGAGCCGCAGCCCGTGGAGATCCACCACCGCGGCATCTGGTACTCGGGCGAACTGCTGGGCTGGCGGCACGAGAGCGACGGCCGGGTCGTGGCCCGCGTGCGCTGCGTCGTCGACAAGCTGCGGCACTCGACGTGGAAGGACCTCGCCGAACTCCGCCTGCCCGATCCGTCGCGGCCGCCCCACCGCGAGGCGTTCCCGGCCCCCGCGCCGCGACAGCGGGACACGGCCCCGGACGAGGACGACGCGACGCAGCCGCACGTGCTGCTCGCCGGCAGGCGCAGAGCGGCCAAGCCGGCGCACGCGGTGACACCGCCGCCCGTCTCGCGTCCCACCGAGCGGCGCGACCCGTTCCCCGCGCCGCCGGCCGGCCGGCCCGCACGGGTGGAGACCGACGTCGAGCGCCGGCGCTGGGCGCGACCGGAGCGGATGCCCACCGAGCTCAGCGGGGTCTGAGCAGACCTTCCGCATTGCCGACCGAGCCCCTGCCAGGCCGGTTGCGCAGACTGACTGCCATGGTCCCGGCGCCGGCGCGAGCAACCCGCCGACCGGCGAGGACCGTCCGATCCACGCTCCGCTCCTTCTGGCCACCGCGACGGATCCGTCGACCCGGCGACCTGCAGGGGATGCTGCTCGCCCTGGCCGGTCTGGCGCTGCTGATCGTGCTCGCCGTCGTGCGGCCGGCGGCGCTGACCGCCGTCGCCGACCTCGTTCCGACCGCAAAGACGGGACTGCTGCGGACGGCGCTCTCGGTCGTCAACGTGGCGGCGTCCCTCGCCGTCCTGGCCGCGCTGTTCCTGCTCGTCGTCGACGCGCTCCGATCCCGGCGGCTCGCCCTGACGACGGCGGCTCTTTCCTGCCTCGTCGCGCTCCTGGGCGCCCTCGTCCTGGCGCAGGTCGCCCGCGCCGCCGGCAACCCCGCGGTGGTGACCCTGCTCGTCGGTCCGCCGCACCCATCGGCGGAACTGCCGGTCACCGCTGCGGTCGCCTTCCTGGTCGGCGCCGACCTGCGCCGGCGGCGTCGGCTGCGCCGACCCGCGCTGCTCGCGCTGACCACCGGAGTCGCGTGCGCGCTGTTGCTGGGAAGTGTCACCGTGCCCAGTGCCACCGGTGCCGTGCTGCTCGGCGCGACCGCCGGGCTCGCGGTCCGCCTGATCGTCGGCGTCCTCCCGGCCCGGCCGGCGGACGAGCGGATCCGGTCCGTACTCACCACCGCCGGCTGGCCGGTGACGGCCCTCCGACCGCTCGAGGAGGGCGCCGGCCGGGTCCGCTTCGAAGGGCTCGGCGCGCCCGGGGGCCCCCTGGTGGTCACCGTGGCCGATCCGGACGGCCGCGGTGTTCCTCCGGTCCGGCGCATGTGGCGCATGGTCCGGTTGCGGACCGCGGCCGTGGGACGGCCGAGCCTGTCGCTGCGCGGCGAGCTGGAGCGTCAGGCGCTCAGCGCCGCCCTTGCGCAGGCCGGCGACGTCCCCGCCCCTCGCGTGCTCGCCCTGCTGGCGGCCGGACCGGCCCTCGTGCTCGTGGAGCGGCCGCTGGTCGGCAAGCCCCTGGCCGACGCCGAGGGAGCGGAGGCGGTGCAGGGGCTGCACGCCGCCGTGCGCACCCTCCGGCGGCTGCACGACGCCGGCCTGGCCCACGGCGCCCTGACCGCGGACGACGTCCTGCTGCTGCCGGCCGGAGGTGCGGGCTTCGCGGATCTCCGGGTCGCCCAGCCCGCCACCACCGAGCTCCAGCGCGAACTGGACGTCGTCGCGCTGCTGGTCGCGGGCGGCCGGCTGGTGGGGGCCGAGGAGGCCGTCGCCGCGCTCCGGGCGGAGTACCGGAGCACTCCGGCGACGGAGACGCGGCTCGCCGCGCTGCTCCAGCCGGTGGCGGTGCCGCAGCCCGTCCGCCGCGCGCTGCGCGGCACCTCCCTGCTCGACGACCTCCGCACCACGCTGCGCCCGCCGGGCGCGGCCGGTCACCTCGCCCCCGTGCGACTGGAGCGGCTGCGCGCCCGGACCGTGGTCAGCATCGCCGCGGCCACGCTGGCGGCACACATCCTCGTGGCGCAGCTGTCGACCGTCAGCATCCTGGGCGCCCTGCGGGAGGCGAGGCCGGGGTGGCTCGGGGTGGCCCTGCTGGGTT
>Ga0308175_100003585_pt1 | contig 10772 bp, 6 predicted proteins | sample PhyCR1_3_FD_203893 | JGI IMG/M metagenome (GOLD analysis project Ga0308175, IMG submission 203893) | Soil microbial communities from UC Gill Tract Community Farm, Albany, California, United States - DLSLS.C.R1 | ecosystem: Environmental > Terrestrial > Soil > Agricultural land | place: USA...
GCGGCGTCTACAGCCAGCCGCGCTCGGTGGCCATCAGCACGGCCTGCGCGCGATCGACGGCGCCCAGCTTGCCGTAGATGTTGTGCAGGTGCGTACGCACCGTGCTGGTGGAGAGCTGAAGCTCGAGCGCGATCTGCTTGTAGACCTTGCCCTCGGCCAGGCGCTTGAGCACCTCGACCTCGCGTGAGCTCAGCGGGCAGGGATCGACCTGGCGGGCGCGGCCCGTGGTCGGGTACGGGAGGTCGTACATGATCGCCCGCAGCTCGGTCGGCCCGAGGCCGATCGTCCGCGCGGTCTTCAGCAGCTCGGTCGGCGAGACGGCGCCGCCCTGGGAGTAGTGGGCGAGCATGTCCGCCAAGCGGACGAACGCTGCCTCGCCGGTCGCGTCATCGGAGTGGTGGCGCTCGATGACCGACGCCACGCCCTTGGGCATCCCCCAGCGACGGGCGAGGACGCCGCCGACCAGCGCGTGGTCGACGCCGAGCTCACGGCGCTCGCGATGGATGCGCTCCTCCGGCGTGCGGGCTCCGCTGTGGACCTGCTGCGGGTAGCCGGGGTAGGCGTGCATCAGGACCAGCTTGCCGATGTCGTGCAGCAGCGCCGTGACCATCAGGCGGTCGCGCTGCTCGTAGCCGACCTCGGTTGCGATGCGGTCCGCGGCGCGCTGCGTGGCTACGCCGTGGAGGCGGAAGCGCTCGGGCGCCGCATCCCAGACGGACGAGCGCTCGAAGAAGTCGAACGTCCGGGCGCGGGTGGCGAGCGCCTGGACGGCCTCCGGCGACAGCAGCTCGACGGCCGAGACGACCGACTCCACCTTGCCGCGGGTCTTGCCCTCGACCTGGTTGCCCAGCCGCAGGACGGCGATCACCAGGGCCACGTCGCTTTCGACGGCGGCGACGACGTCGCTGGTGGAGACGCGCTCCTGCTTGACGATGCGCAGCAGGCGGTTGCGGGACTCGGCCAGCGCCGGGAACGCCTCGAGTGCCTCGAAGGCAGCGGTGAGGCGACGGCCGTGGCCCTCGTTGTGGTGGCGCGAGGCGCCTCGCGGATCCTGCGCGGGAGTGTTCATCGAAGGAGCTGGTTCAGCCATGAGAAGCGAAGTGGAGCGGTAGCGGAAAGGAGCAGTTGCCTCGCTTATCGGCAGATATGGACGGATGATTGAGCGCTGATTTGAGCTTACGCTCGAAACGGTCTCAGGCGAGAGCGTTTTCGATGCGTGCAAGCGCCTCTGCACGGCCCATCACGGTCAGCGTCTCGTAGATGCCAGGCGAGACGGTCGTGCCCGCGAGCGCGACCCGGATCGGCTGAAAGACGTCCTTGGGCTTGGCATGCCGAGCCTCGACGACGGCGCGCAGCGCCACCTCGATCCCGTCGAGCTCCCACGGGTCGACGTCCGCCAGCGCATCGCGCGCGTCCGCCAGTGCGCCGCGGCCCTCGACGTCCAGCCACTTCTCGCGCGCGGCGGGATCGTCGGCGGGGCCGTCGTAGATGAAGCCCGCCAGCGGCCAGAAGTCCGCGAGCGTCTGGATCTTCTCATGCGAGATCGCCACCGCCGGCCCAAGCCCGCTGCGACCCGTGAACTGCTCCAGCATCCGGGTCAGCTCGTCGAGCGAGAGCTCGCGCAGGTAGCGACCGTTGAGCCAGCGCAGCTTCTGCTCGTCGAAGCGCGCCGGGTTGCGCTGGACGCGGGTGATGTCGAACTGCTCGACCAGCTGCTCGGTCGACAGGATCGTCGCGTCGTCCGCCGCGCCCCAGCCCAGCAGGGCGAGGTAGTTGCGCACGGCCGCGGGGAGGTAGCCGGCGGCGCGCAGCTCCTGCACCGAAGCTGCGCCGTGACGCTTGGAGAGCTTCTTGCCGTCCGGGCCGTGCAGCAGCGGCAGGTGGGCGTACAGCGGCGGCTCGGCGCCGAGCGCCTGGAGGACGAGCGCCTGCTTGGGCGTGTTGGAGAGGTGGTCCTCGCCACGGACGACGTGCGTGATCTCGGCGTCGAGGTCGTCAATCGCGACGGCGAAGTTGTAGAGGACCGAGCCGTCCGCACGCGCGATCACGGGGTCGTCCAGGTGTACGTGCTGGAAGGTGGTGTCGCCGCGGATGATGTCGTGCACCACGGTCGCGCCTTCGTCGGGGACGCGTAGCCGAACCGCGCCGGCCCCCTCGTCGGCCCCGCGATAGCCACGGTCGGACCCGTGCTCGGCCTTGTAGGCCTTGACGTCGTCGGCGGTCGCGTTGGTGCGGTAGGCATGGCCGCCGTCGAGCAGCTGCCCCAGGGCCTCCTGATGGCGCTCCGTGCGGCTGACCTGGCTGATCGGGCCCTCGTCCCAATCGAGCTCCAGCCACGTCAGCGCGTCCAGGATCTGCTCGACGTTCTCGGGCGTCGAGCGCTCGCGGTCGGTGTCCTCGATGCGCAGCACGAAGGTCCCGTCGTTCCCGCGGGCCATCAGCCAGTTGTAGAGCGCCGTGCGCGCGCCGCCGATGTGAAGGGCGCCGGTCGGCGAGGGGGCGAAGCGGACGCGCATCCAGTAGGACTCTATGCAATGCACATCGGCGCCCACGTCTCCCCCGCCGGCGGCCCGGCCAAGGCCATCGAGCGCGGCGCCGAGGCCGGCGCCGAGGCGATCCAGATCTTCAACCAGAGCCCACGGATGTGGCGCGGGCGCGACTACAACGACGACGAGGTCGCCGCGTTCCGCGCGGCACGCGAGCAGCACGGCATGGGACCGGTGCTGATCCACGCGGTCTACCTGCTCAACTGCGCATCCGAGGACAAGGAGCTGCGCGCCAAGTCGCTGGAGTCGCTGAAGCTCGCGCTGCGGGACGGCGATGCGCTCGGGGCGCACGCCGTCGTCCTTCATGCGGGCTCGGCGAAAGCCGGCGAGGTCGCGCCCGCGATCGAGCGCGCCGGGGCAGTGATCCGCGAGGCGCTGTCGGAGACCGAGCGCTGCCCACTGCATCTCGAGAACACCGCCGGAGCCGGCGGCACGCTCGGCCGCTCGTTCCAGGAGCTGGCAGACCTCATGGAGGCGGCCGGCGGCGACGCGCGACTCGGGCTCTGCCTGGACTCGTGCCACCTCTACGCCAGCGGCTTCGACATCCGCACGGCGGACGGTCTGGCCAAGGTGCTCGACGACTGCGTGGCGCTCGTCGGCGCGCAGCGGCTGGGCTCGCTGCATCTCAACGACTCCAAGGTCAAGCTCGGCGCGAACGCCGACCGCCACGCCTACCTGGGCGACGGCGAGCTTGGCGACGCCGGCTGCTCGGTCTTCCTGTCCGAGCCGCGCTTCGAGGGCCTGCCGTGCATCCTCGAGACGCCGCGAACCGGCGGTCTCGCCGCCGACCTCGAGCGGGCCCGCAAGCTGCGCGAGCACGGCCAGCGCTAAGTGCGGCCCCCCGCCCCCGGTCCAGCGGTAGAGCGAGGGGCCGCACGTCCGACCGTACACCAGCGGCGCACGCAAGTCATCCTTCGGACAATGAAACCCGGGGAGGTGGCGCGTCAGCTCACGAGCGCCGCGGGCTGCGCCTCGGCAGCCAGCGCCAGCGGGCCCAGGATCCGCCCCAGCTCGGCGCGCAGGCTAGGCGTCTCGGCCACGCGGTAGCCCTCGCCCAGGCGCAGCAGGCGGCGGCCACCGGAGGTGTTGATGTCGAGCACCACCTCGGTCTCGCCGGGGAACAGCTCGAGCACGTGCCGCAGCTCGTCGATGATCGTCGCGGCGTGCTCCTTGGCGTCGATCCGCACGCGGACGGGCTTCGGCCCGAGGTCGAGCTTCGAGACCTGCTCCCTGGCCCGCTCGACCTCGTCCTGGGAAGGCTTGAACGCCGTCACGTCCTGGACGACGACGCCGACCTTGCCGCCGTCCTTGCGCTCGAAGCGCCCGCGGACGAGCACGACCTCGTCCACCGCCAGCGCGCTCTCGCACTCCGCCAGCGCCTTCTCGAAGATCGTCAGCTCGACCGTTCCCTCGAGGTCGTCGAGCGTGGCGAACATCATTGTCGTGCCGGTCCGCGTCCGGATCTTGCGCGCCTGCGTGACGATCCCGCCGATCGTGACCCATGAGCCGTCCTTGCAGTCGTCCAGCTGGGCAAGCGGGGCGTCGACCTTCAGCCGCAGCGCCTCGCGCACCTGCTTGAGCGGGTGCGCCGAGATGAACAGCCCGATCGACTCCTTCTCGACCGCCAGCAGGTCGTGCTGCTCGAACTCCTCCGCGGGAATCGGCGGATGCGACGGTGCGGCAAACGCCACGGCGGCCTCCGAGCCAGCGCCGCTATCGCTGCCGAGCATGTCGAAGATCGAGCCCTGCCCGATCTGCGCGTCGAGCTGCGCCTTCTGGCCGGCCGCCTGGGCCTGCTCGAGCACCGCAAGCATGCCCTTGCGCGTCGCGCCGGTCGAGCCGAACGCGCCGCACTTCACGAGCGCCTCGATCGCCTTCTTGTTGACGCGCTGCGGGTCGACGCGCTCGCAGAAGTCCCAGATCGACGCGAACGGCCCGTCCTCCTCCCGTGCCGCCTTGATCGCCTCGACCGCGCTGTAGCCGACGCCCTTCACGGCGTCCAGACCGAACCGGATGTTGCCGTCGACCACCACGAACTCGTGATCGGAGAGGTTCACGTCGGGCGGCAGGATCTCGATCCCCATCTCCTCGCAGCGCGCGGCGAAGAACGGCACCTTGTCCTTGGTCGACATCACCGAGCTGATCAGCGCGGCCATGTACTCGGCGGGGTAGTTGGCCTTCAACCACGCCGTGCGGTAGGAGATCAGCGCGTAGCAGGCGGCGTGGGACTTGTTGAACGAGTAGTCGGCGCTCTTCTCGTTGGTCGCCCACAGCCACTCGGTCACCTCGCGGCGCGTACCGGAGGCGTCGCAGCCCGCGACGAAGTCCGGCTTGAGCTTGCCCATCGCCTCGCGGTTCTTCTTGCCGATCGCCTTGCGCAGGTCGTCGGCCTTCGCCCCCGTGAAGCCGGCCAGCTCCTTGGAGATCTGCATGGCCTGCTCCTGGTACAGGATCACGCCGTAGGTGCTGCCGATGATCGACTCCAACCTCGGATCCGGGATCGACACCAGCGCCGGATCGCGCTTGCCGCGCGCGTAGGTCGGGATCTGGTCCATCGCGCCCGGGCGGTACAGCGCGCCCAGCGCGACGACGTCGTCGAACTCCGTCGGGCGGACCTTCTTGAGCGCCTCCTGCATCCCCTCGGACTCGAACTGGAACACCCCGACGGAGTCGCCGCGCGCGAGCATCTCGTAGGTCTTCGCGTCGTCGAGCGGGAGCGTCGTCATGTCCGGCCGCTCGCCGGTCGAGCGCTCGATGATGTCCAGCGCGTCCTCGATCACGTCGAGGTTGCGCAGGCCCAGGAAGTCCATCTTGAGCAGGCCGAGCTCCTCGACAGGCTTCATCGAGAACTGGGTGACCTGGCGGTAGACCTTGTTGCCGTCGGCGTCGACCTCGTTGGCGTCGGCGAGCTGCAGCGGGACGATGTCGGTCAGCGGCATGCCGGCGATCACGACCGCGGCGGCGTGGATCGACGAGTTGCGCACGATCCCCTCGAGCCCCTGCGCGACATCGACGATCTGCTTGGCGATCGGGTCGGAGTCGTACGCGGTGCGCAGGTCCTGGCCCGGCGCAAGGCAGTCCTCGAAGCTCGGCGCGCGGCCCTGCTGCGGGTCCGGGATCAGCTTCGCGAGCCGGTCGCCGACGCCGTAGTCGTGGCCGAGCACGCGCGCGGCGTCGCGCGTTGCCGCGCGCGGGAACATCTTGCCGAACGTGACGATCTGCGCCACGGCGTCGCGCCCGTACTTGGAGACGACGTAGCGCATCACCTGCTCGCGCCCGCGGACCGAGAAGTCGATGTCGATATCGGGCATCGACACCCGCTCGGGGTTCAAGAAGCGCTCGAACAGCAGGTCGTAGCGCAGCGGGTCGAGATCGGTGATTCGCAGGCAGTACGCGACGAGCGAGCCGGCCGCCGAGCCGCGGCCCGGGCCGACCGCGATGCCGTTGTCCTTGGCCCACTTGACGAAGTCCCAGACGATCAGGAAGTAGGCGTTGAAGCCCATCCGGTCGATGACCCCGAGCTCCATCTCCATGCGCTCGACCGCGGCGGCCGGCGGCGGGTTGCCGTAGCGCGCGTGCAGCCCCTCGAGCACCCGCTCGCGCAGGTAGGCGCGCTCGTCCTCACCCTCCCCCAGGAAGCGCGGGATCAGCTGCTTGCCGAGCTCGATCTCGACGTTGCAGCGCTCGGCGATGTCGAGCGTCGACTGCAGCGCCTCCGGCCACGCGGCGAAGTCGGTCGCCATCTCGCCGTTGTCCTTGAGGAAGAACTCGTTGGTGGCGAACGTCATCTTCGGCTCGGCCAGCGTGGACTTGGTCTGCACGCACAGCAGCGCCGTGTGGTGGTGGTAGTCCTCCTTGCGCAGGTAGTGGACGTCGCCGGTGCCGACCAGCGGCCGCCCGACCTCGCGCGCGACCCGGACCGCGACCTCGTTCACCCGCTCCTGCTCGGCGATGCCGTTCTTCTGGACCTCGAAGAAAACGTTGTCGTGCCCGAAGGCGCCCAGCAGCTCCTGCGCGTGTGCGCGCGCGCCGGCCTCGTCGCCGTCGGTGATGCGACTGGCGAAGCGCGAGGCCAGGCAGCCGGTCAGCGCGATGATCCCGCGCCCGTGGGCTGCGAGCTGGCCCATGTCGAGCGTGGGCTTGCCGCGGTTGAGGCCCTCGAGGAAGCCGAGCGAGCTGAGCTTGACGAGGTTGCGGTAGCCCTCGTCGGACTCCGCCAGCAGCGTGAGGTGGTTGCGCTCCTTGCGCGGCGTTGCGTCCGTGTGGTCGTCGACGTAGTAGATCTCGCACCCGACCAGCGGCTTGATCCCGGCCTTCTTGGCGGCCTTGTAGAGCTCGACTGCGCCGTTCATCACGCCGTGGTCCGTGAGGCCGAGCGCCGGCTGGCCGAAGGCCGCGGCACGCTCGACCAGGCCCTCGATCTTGCATGCGCCATCCAGGAGCGAGTACTCGGAGTGGACGTGCAGATGGGCGCAGGACGGGGTGCTCACGAGCAGCTGATCCTAGGTGCCGCTCCGGACGGCCGGGCGGGGTCGCGGAGCGGCCGTCCCGCTCTTTGCGGGATTCAGACCAGGCCCTGTGCGCGATGCAGCCGCGTGACGAACGCGGTGGCCTGCGCCATGTCCCCGGAGACCCGGATCGGCGCCGCCGGAGCGAGGCCGGCCAGCAGCGCCACGAGGTCCTGCTCGGGGGCGTGAAGCGTCGCCTGCGGCTGCTCGATGCCGCTGCGCAGCACGACCGCCCCGCGGCGCGTGGCGACCGCGGTGATGGGCTGGTCGCCGTCATCGAAAGCGACGACCGTGCGCCCGCCCTCCGTCGCGACCGCCCCGAGCAGGGCGAGCATCGCCTGCAGCGAGAAGTCGCCACCCGCCGCGACGGCCTGGGCGAGCGTCGGCGGCTGGCGCCGCGCGCGCGACAGGCGCCAGAGCGCCATCCGGCTGCCCTCGATGTGCGCCGCCAGCTTGCGCCGCCCGCCACCCGCGAACAGCGCCGCGAGCTCACCCGCTGTCCCGCTGACGCGGAAGGCGACCTTGGAATCCGAGGCGCCCGCGGAGATCGTGGACGACAGGTCCTCGATCTCGACACGCCAGGTGCCGGCGTCGTTGACGGTCAGCTGGTAGGCGACGGGACGCCGGGCGGCGTGCGCCTGCACAGGGGTCAGCGCCAGCAGCAGCTCGGCACCGAGCGCGGCGTCGGTCCGCCCGACCTGGCGGATGCCGTCGCGCAGCCACGAGCCATCGCCGGCGGCGAACGGCACGACGGCCTTGACCTCGAAGGCCGGAAGGTGTGCGTAGGGGTCGGGCGCGGCCGCGCTTGCGGCGGCCGCCTGCTGGGCGGCGAGGACGCGGGCGAGCTCGTCGCGGTGGCCGGCCGGCGGCGGCCCCCCGGGCGCCGCGACGGGTGCCTCGTCGACGACGTCCTCGGCGATCTCCTCCGGCGGGGCCTGAGCTCGCAGGCGCTCGGCCGCGCGCTCGAGATCGGCGGGGTCGAGGGCGGCCGCCGGCGGCGGCGCATTGCGCAGCTGCGCAAGCTCAGCCTCCGCCGCCACGCGCCGCTCCTGCTCGCGGCCCAGCTCGGACTGGGCGGCGGCGTGCTGAGCCTGCTCGCGGGCGAGCTCGGCCTGCAACTCGATGTGCTCCGCCTGGCGCTGCTCGAGCTCGCCGCGGCGCTGCTCGAGCTCGGCCCCGCGGCGCTCGAGCTGCGCCTGGGCCTCCGCCGTGGCGGCCCGCGCCTGCTCGATCATCGCGCGCGCCTGCTCGGTCGCCGCCTCCGCCTCCGCGATCGCCGTGCGGTCGGCGGCACGGCGCTCGAGCTCGGCCCGCGCCTCCGCGTGGGCGGCCTGGGCCTCCGCGTGGGCGGCCTGCGCCTCCGCGTGCGCCGTACGTGCCTCGGCGTGCGCGGCCTCGGCCTCCTCGCGCGCCCGCTCCGCCTCCTCGCGTGCCCGCTCGGCCTCGGCGCGCGCCTGCTCGGCCTCCGCGCGCTCGGCGTCGGCTCGGGTGTGCGCCGCCTGCGCGCTCGCTCGCAGCCCGCGCTCGTGCTCCAGCTCCGCCAGCGCCTCCTCGCGCTGTGCGCGCAGGTGCTCGAGCTCGTCCTGCGCGGCGGAGCGCACGCGCTGCTCGGCGCCCAGCTCGACCCGCAGCTCGTCCGCCGCCCCCGACAGCTCCGCCACGCGCGCGTCGAGATCGGCAGCGAACCGCTCGCGCAGCTCGTCGACCGCGGCGCTCAGCTCGGCGACAACCTCTACGACCGCCGCGTGCCGGCTCGTCGCCGCCGCCAGCTGCTCGTGCAGCTCGTTCACACGCGCGCGCGCGTCGGCGAGCTGGCTCTCCGCCTCGCCGCGTGCGGTCTGCTCCGCCTCGAGGCGAGCCGTCAGCGCGTCGACCGCCGCCGTCAGGCGCGTGCGCAGCCCGGCCACCGTGTGCTCGACCGCCGCCAGCTGCGCCGCGAACGCCGTGCGCTCCGCTGCGATCCGCGTCGCGAGCTGCGGGTCGAGCACTGCGGGCGCCTGCGCCGGCGCGCGGCGCTCCAGCTCGGCGCGCAGCGCCGCGACCTCCGACTGGCGCGACTCGATCTCGTCGCGCAGCGCGGACAGCTCGGCCTCAGCGGCCCGCGCGCGCTCCATGCGCTCGGCGACCTCGGCCTCCATCTGCGTGAACAGCTCGGCCCGCTGCTCGGCAGCCACCAGGCGCACGCGCAGGTCCTCCAGCTCGCGCCGCGAGCCCGTCTGGGCCTCGGCCGCGCGCGTCTGGGCTTCAGAGCGCAGCGCCTGCTCGGCATGCTCGCGGCGGTTGGCCGCCGACAGCTCCTTCTCGCGATGGGCGAGATCGGCCGCCAGCGCGTCGCGCTGCGTGCGCGCGGTCGCCAGCTCGCCCTCGACGGCCGCGAGCCGGCCCTTCAACGTGGCGGCGCCCAGCTCGACCTCGCGCAGCAGCTCGCGCAGCTCCTCCTCGGCGAGCTCCGCGCGCCGGGCACGGCGCTCGGCCAGGACGACCGGGTCGACGACGTTGTCGGGGTCGTTCACCGCGCGCACGCTACGCGCGCGCGCGGACGGTGTGAACTACTCGCCGCTGCGCGAGCCGGCGACGATCGCGCCGACGACGGCCACGCCGACGACGCCGGCGATCGCGAGGTTGCGCGTCGTGGCGGCCCCGCGCACCTTGCGGCGGACGACGAGCTTGCCGACGTGCCAGACCACGAATCCGAGGACTTTGTAACCCATACGCGAAACGCTACCCCTCCGAGCGCTGGCGCAACCGATGAGCCAGGCGCGACTGCAGCGACCACAGCTCGATGAAGCCCGGCGAGGCCTGCTGGTGGAAGAGCGCGCCGCCGGATTCGAAGGTTGCGAGCAGCGCGTCGTAGACGGCGTTTGGCGACGTGCGGGTCACCGGGCGAACATGGCCCTTGTAGAGCTTGAGCCCGATGGTGCCGGTCACTTGGGCGTTGACCGCCTCGATGTAGGCATCGAGGTCGGTCCGCAGGGGCTCCCACCACAGGCCCGCGTACACCAGGTACGCCCACTGCTGGTCGATCCGCGGCTTGAACTGGTTCTGGTGGATCGTTCCCACGAGGCGCTCGAGCTCGGCGTGCGCCGTCAGCAGGATCGTGGCGGCGGGGACCTCGTAGATGTCGCGGACCTTGAGGCCCACGATCCGGTCCTCGACGTGGTCGACGATCCCCACGCCATGGCGGCAGCCGATCTCCGCGGCGCGCTCCAGCAGGTCCACGAGCTCCATGCGCTCGCCGTTGAGCCCGACCGGTACGCCGCGCTCGAACTCGACCTCGACCACCTCTGGCTCGTCGGGCGCGTCCTCAGGGCGGGTCACCAGCTGGAAGACGTCGTCCTCCGGCGCGTGGTGGATGTCCTCGATCCAGCGGCCCTCCGACGAACGGCCCCAGAGGTTGTCGTCGATCGAGTAGGGCGGCGTCTCGACGCCGCCCTTGACGGGGATCCCGTGCTTGCGCGCGTACTCGATCTCCTCGTCGCGGCCCATCGCCCAGCCGCGAACGGGCGCGATCACCTTCAGCTCCGGCGCCAGCGTCGCGATCGTCGCCTCGATGCGCACCTGGTCGTTGCCCTTGCCGGTGCAGCCGTGGGCAATGGTGTCGCAGCCATGCTTGCGCGCGTACTCGACCGCGAGCTTGGCGATCAGCGGGCGGCCCAGCGCGGTGAAGAGCGGGTAGCCGAGCCCGTAGACCGCGTTGGCCTTGATCGCGGGAACGACG
>Ga0308175_100003586_pt1 | contig 10771 bp, 11 predicted proteins | sample PhyCR1_3_FD_203893 | JGI IMG/M metagenome (GOLD analysis project Ga0308175, IMG submission 203893) | Soil microbial communities from UC Gill Tract Community Farm, Albany, California, United States - DLSLS.C.R1 | ecosystem: Environmental > Terrestrial > Soil > Agricultural land | place: USA...
GGACTCATTTTGCGTAAACGTGTGCATACGGGCAGTGATAATGCGGCAGGGCCCGTATCATCCATTCCCGTGTCCATCAAGGACATCGCACGTTCGGCGAACGTCTCTCATTCCACCGTTTCTCGCGCCTTGAACAACAGTCCGCGAGTGAAATCCGAAACGGTGGAGAAGATCCGTCAGATTGCGGAGGAATCAGGGTACCGCGGCAGCGCGATTGCACGCAGCCTCGCGACCCGGCGAACCAGGACGATAGGGGTGGTGGTCACCACCATCGCCGACCTGTTTGCTGCAGGCGTCGTAAGTGGAATCGAGACCGTCGCGGGCGATCACGGCTATTCCGTCTTTCTTGCGAATTCAAATGCCGATCCGGAACGCGAGATGAGGGTTGTGCGTACATTCGAGGAGCGACGCGTCGATGGCATCATTGTGACGGCTTCCCGTGTTGGCGCGCTTCACCTTCCTCTCCTCTCTCGGATGAATGTGCCAATCGTACTGCTGAACAATCAGCACCCCAGCCAATTCGCGCATTCGGTAATGATTGAGAATCTTTCGGCCAGTTATGAAGCGACGCGCTACCTTGTCGAACTCGGCCACCGTCGCATTGCGTACATCGGTGACCGGAATGGCCGTACCTCCGATACAGAGCGTTTCGGCGGCTACCGGCAGGCTCTTGATTCGGGCCACTTAGCTTTCCAACCTGAGCTGGTGCTCTACGGCAGTGGAACGCCCGAGAGTGGAATGGAAGCCATGGCGGCGTTTCTCAGATTACCGGACCGGCCCACTGCCGTCTTCTGCTACGACGACATGACTGCCCTCGGAGCCATGCGACAGATTCGCGATGCCGGACTGCGCGTACCTCGCGATGTCTCGGTCATCGGCTTCGACGATCTGTCCATTGTTCGATTCACAGAGCCGCCGCTCACCACCGTCCGTCAGCCAATGTCGGAGATGGGCCGATTGGCCATGGAGGCAATGTTGGACTTGTTGGGCGGCTCGGGCGCCACTCACGAGATCAAGATTCGCGGCGAATTGATTGTGCGGGCGTCCACGGGTCCGCCGAACGCGGCCGCGAATGCCGCTGGGTAGAAATTCTCGCTGAACCGCAAGCTGGGAGGAAAGCCGATGGAGTACCTGAGATTCGGAGTGATCGGGGTGGGTGAGATGGGAAGGTTTCATGCCGAAACTCTCCGCTACCATACTCCTGGTGCGGTGCTGACGGCGGTTGCGGATGCAAACTCTGCGCGAGCGCAGGCCGTGGCGTCGGAACTTGGCATTGAATCGTTCTACGACAGCGCAGAGGCGTTGCTAGCGAGCAACGACATAGACGCAGTGGTCATCAGTTCTCCACCGAAGTTTCATGGCTCCGCCATTCGCCTCGCAGCTGCAGCGCGCAAAAGGATCTTCTGCGAGAAACCACTGGCAATCACCCTCGATGATGCCGACTCGGCTCTCGACGCTGTGGCGGAGGCGGGAGTGAGCCTGCAGGTAGGTCACATGCGGCGGTATGACCCGGCATACGCCGATGCCAAGCGGCGAATCGACGAGGGGGAGATCGGACGCGTCGTCCTCTTCAAGTCGATCGGCCGCGATCATGACGCAGGACCGTCTCCAGCACCCCAAACGACGCTGAACGGTACCCTATTTCACGACTCGAGCACGCATGACTTCGACCTTGCCCGGTGGCTTGTCGATGACGAGGTAACCGAAGTTCACGCGTACGCCGGCTGCGTGGCTATTCCGGAAATGAAGCGCTTTGGCGGCTTCGATGCCGGGGTAGTAAATCTGCAATTCGCTCACGGCGCGGTCGGCAACGTGGAGTCTTTCATCGACGCCAAATATGGATACGACGTTCGTACCGAAATCGTCGGTACGGGCGGCACTATTCAGGTCGGACATGTCCGGCGTACGCCGGTTACTGTTCTGACCGCCGATACCAGCAAACACCAGTTGATGACACATTGGCTGGAGCGCTTCACCGATGCTTACCGGCTTGAGATCAGGGATTTTGTCAGCAATATCCTGGCGGGCCGTCCCGTTCGCGTGACAGGTCTCGATGGCCGGCAATCGTTGGCGATTGCCGATGCGGCGGTGCGCTCGCATTTTGAACGCCGGCCGGTCCAGGTCGAAGCTGTTCCCGTCCCCGCCCGCTGAGGAATCGCGTGTGGGCACAGCACAACAGGCTCTCCCACGCACCGCTCTCTGTCGCACACTCCGACTGCGCGACCTGATCTTCTACGGCCTTATCGTCATCCAGCCCACTGCTCCCATGACCATGTATGGTGTGGTCTCGCAGGAAGCACGCGGGCACGTGGTGACTACGATTCTGTTTGCGATGATTGCGATGCTGCTGACCGCCGTCAGCTATGGACGCATGGCCCGCGTGTATCCGAGTGCAGGATCCGCGTACGCGTACATGGCTGGTGAGTTTGGGTCTACCGCCGGAACGCTCGCGGGCTGGGCCATACTGCTCGATTACCTGCTGAACCCGCTAATCTGTACGATCTGGTGCAGTGCTGCGGCGGCAAACTTCTTGCCGATGATTCCCATCCCGGTCTGGAAAGTGTTTTTCGCATTGCTTTTCACCGGCCTGAACCTCCGCGCGGTTGAGGCGTCCGCGAGAACGAATCGCTGGCTGACCATCGCCCTATGTGGGGTGGTCGCATTTCTGTTATGGGAGTTCTGCCATTACATTTTTCTACACGGCACTCTTACGCCGGCAGGTCTGCTCAAACCCTTTTACGACTCTTCCAGCTTTTCCATTTCGGCCGTCTCGACCGGTACGTCAATCGCAGCTCTCACCTATATCGGATTCGACAGTATCTCAACTCTTTCTGAGGAGACCATCAATCCGCACCGCGATATCATGCGCGCAACCGTTCTCACTTGCTTGATTACGGGCGTGCTCGCAGCAGTCGAAGTATACACGGCACAGCTCGTCTGGCCGGAATTCTGGCATTATCCGAACATCGATACTGCGTACGTCTTCGTTGCCGGAAAGGCGGGCGGTGCAGCCATGTTCGGCTTAATCAACACCACGCTGCTTGTCGCAACGATCGGCTCCGGTACTGCCGCAATGTCAGGTGCCGCCAGGCTTTTGTATGGCATGGGTGCTCAAGGCGCGCTCCCCCGTTTTTTCACGTTCGTAAATCCTTCCAGTTGCGTCCCGAGTCGGAACGTGCTGGTTTGTGGTGCCTTCGCACTAGCTGGGGCTTTGACGATGAGTTATCAGCTTGGAGCCGAGCTCCTAAATTTTGGGGCGTTCCTCGCGTTTGCGGGTGTCAATGCGGCATCGTTCCGTCATTATTGGTGGAAAGCCGTCGATCGCAGTTGGAGTCAGGCCGTGATTCCTGTTTGCGGATTCGCCGTATGTCTCTACGTTTGGTTCAGCCTGCGTCCGCAGGCAAAATTCGCCGGGCTGTTGTGGATCACGCTGGGCTGCATCTACTTCGGAGGTAAGACATTGCTCCAAAGGCATCGCCTGCAAAAACCTTTGCACGATTGAGAGGCTGCGATGCTTTGCATGCAGCTGAACACGCATCAGCGCGGTGCCCACCCCCTTTGGGCGTTCGGAGCGGCGCTACTAAACGCATCCAGCGAGCCAACTCTGATTCGACACTCGTCAACGCCTGTCCTGGAATTTCGTCTATACCTTCCGGGCGCGACGCATCACAAATTGCTTATGTCGCCTCGAACTTGAGCGGCACTTTGAGCATGCAGACCGCCAGCCTGTGAAGTGAATGGTTGCGCCGTTCCGTTGCAGAAGAACGGGAACAATGTGCCGACCGGCGGCGATCGGCCGGCTTTTCATAAATTCTGGTACCGGTGAGCCATTCTCTCAGTCCGCAACGCGTTGTGTTTCGTGGAAAAAGACTTTACCCCTGTTCCCACCGATGTGCGTTCTGGCGCGTTCACCGTCGAGCGCGGAAATGATCGGCCGATCCATGTACTCGGAAATGAAGTGATCATCAAGATCTCGAGCCGCGATACGGGCGGAGCGTTCACGGTTTTCGAGGGCCACACCCGCCCGCTTGCGGGTCCACCTCTGCATGCGCACCCCGATCAGGATGAATGGTGGTATATTCTTGAGGGCGAATTCAAGTTCGAAGTGGACGGGCAGGAGATCTCTGCGGGCGCGGGTGATACCGTATTTGCGCCGCGGGGTAGCCGGCACACGTTTCAGAACATTGGAACCGCGCCCGGCCGAACCCTCACGACGGTCGTCCCGGGGGGCGTCGATCTATTTTTCCAAGAACTAGAGGCTGCAGCTCCGCGCGGCACGGTTCCGGACCGGGCAAAAATGCTGCCGGTCTTCGAGAAGTACGGGCAAGAACTGCTCGGACCGCCGCTCGCGTCACGACCGGTTAAGGCTGCATCCAGCATAACGGCGTAGTCGCGGCAGCCGGCAGGACGCTTTCCAGCAGAACAAGTCGCGGCGCCAGAAACTTTATCCGGTTTGGCACCAAAGTTGTAGGGTGGCTTCCGGATCATCATGGCGGCCGTCACACTCGATCTCAGTACCCCTCGGGGTTTCACCCATGCAGTCGATTGGATTCGAAAAAGCATCCTGCTGAACGCAAATCCGAAACCACGCGTTTTGGAGCTGGACGTGAAGCTTTCGCTCCGTTCTTCTGCGGATTTCGGAGTGATCACGTTATTCGCCGACACCAGGAACGGCTATCTGTTTGCGTTCCGCGGCAAGGACAAAACCTACGTTCTGCACGATGACAGCCAAGATGAGTATGTAGGCCTTTTGAAGAAGGATGGAATCGAGTCAGTGGCGATCGTGCATGGGGTTGGCAGCGATCATCGTTCGCTCGGAACCTTCCTGCCAAACATAGATGCCGGCGGGATGAGAGGCCGGACGTATGTGATAGCGAACCTGCAGGACGCCGCCAGGCTGGCCGACTTCTCTCAGGCGGGTGGATCCGTTACCAACGGCGACCTCATATCCGCCATGTCCATCCTGGTCTGCATGCTTGCCGAATGCGCCCGCTGGCCCCGGATTGAGCGTGAGTTCGAAGGAATCTACTTCGGCGAGAACGTCCAAGCGGACGAAGTCTTCCAGGTATACGATAAGGCCAAACGCATCCGCGACCTGGCGAGCGTATTCCGCGATTATCTTTTAGGTGATCGCGTGGAGCGATTGGTGAAACGCGCGACTGAGATGAGGGAACTGCTTTCGCGCGTGCAATCGAAAATGGGCGAAAGCTCGGTGACGGACGAGGCGCTGATGGAATTGTGCCTTCGAGCCAAAAATTCGTTTCCGGGCGGCGACAAAGATGCAGCCCAGCGGATCCGCGACATCTGTACGCAGTTAGACCTGAAGCCCGAACGAGATCCCAAAGGCGCGGCGAAGAAGATGGCCGAGATTTTGAGCTTGTGCGGCAATGACCGCGCCGTCCGCGCTGCTCAATCGGGCGTTATCGGCTGACCCCCGGAGAAAAGCGAACACAGCTCCCCGACATTTTTGCCTAGTTGGCAGTCACAGGTCATAGATCTTTGGCCTGGATTTCCGGGTTATCCTGTTTTTCATTCATCCGTTTCTGTGATGCAGAACGGCTAAGGGCCGCTGGCGCGTGCCCTTCGGGATACTATCCGTAGAAGAGAAACTAATATGAAATCGAACGACGATCTCAGCCGGCGAAGGCTGATTGAGTGGACCTCTGCAACGCTCGGAATGGCAGGGCTGAGTGCAACGACCGCCCAAGCCCAGCAGACAAGCGCGACGCCGCATAACGCTCCGAACGAGGCGGATCCGGGGCCGCAGAATTTGCCGTTGGCAAAGCAGAACCCGGATTCCGAGTGGCCTCCGGAAACCGACAACGGCTCCGTGCGGCCGTTCAAGTATCCTTTCTCGTTTTCGCGCAAGCGGGTCGAGAAAGGAGGATGGACGCGGCAGGTGACGGTTCGCGATCTGCCGATCTCGACGTCCATTGCCGGTGTGGAGATGCGGCTGACAGCGGGCGGCGTTAGGGAGCTGCACTGGCACGTAGAGGCCGAGTGGGCAATCATGCTGAACGGGAACGCTCGCATCACAGCCGTGAATACAGGAGGGCAAGCGTTTGTGGCGGACGTGGGCGAAGGCGATCTGTGGCTGTTTCCGCCGGGCGTGCCGCACTCAATTCAGGGTCTCGGGCCGGATGGGTGCCGCTTTTTGCTGGTGTTTGACGATGGCAGGTTCGATGAGTTTCACACGTTTCTCCTGACCGAGTGGCTGGCACATACGCCAAAAGAGGTGCTGGCGAAGAATTTCGGAGTGGCGGAATCTACGTTCGACAACGTTCCGAAGCGAGAACTCTTCATTTTTCAGGCCGAGTTACCCGGGCCTCTGACAGCGGAACAGAAAGAGGCTTCGGAAGGCACGGAATTGACAAACTCGTACGTTTCGAGGGCGAGCAAGATGCCGCCTACGAAGACAACACCAGGCGGTCACGTGAAAATCATCGATTCGAAGAAGTTTCCATCGACTCCGATTACGGCCGCGATCGTCACTCTGAAACCAGGCGGACTGCGCGAGTTGCACTGGCATCCGAATGCGGATGAATGGCAGTACTACATCACCGGCAAGGCCCGAATGACAGTGTTTGCCGCGGCGGCCACGGCGCGAACGATGGATTTCCAGGAAGGCGACGTGGGATACATCCCGATTTCACAGCCGCATTATGTCGAGAACACCGGGGATACAGATCTCGTTTTTTTGGAGATGTTCAAGACGAGCGAATATCAGGATATTTCGTTGGCGGAATGGCTGGCGCATACTCCGCATCTGCTTGTTGATCAGCACATCAAGGTTGGCCGGGACATGCTTTCGAAAATTGCGAAGGATGAGGTTGTGATTCGGCCCGCCTAGCGAATTGAGGGTGCGCACGGGCGCTCTTCTTTTACTCACAATCGTCAATCATCACTGGTCACTCATTACGCAAGGCGTCCATCGGGTCGATTCGGGATGCCCGCTGCGCAGGCGCCCGGCATGCAACCGCCGCGACGAGAAGCAGCGCGCCTGTTACGGCAAAGATGGCTGCCGGGTTACGCGCTTCGGTGCCAAAGAGAAAGCTGCGAATTACCTATCCTGCCGCCAAGCCACCTGGAATGCCCACAAGCAATCCTGCAAGGACGGGTCGAATTCCTTTCCGCCATCAATTATGCGGAAGTCGACAGCGTTCCGGAGGCACTTCAGGAGATGGTCGGCGGGTACGGCCCGGATGCTTGCATTCATGCTGTCGCATGGACGCGCACAGAACGGGGCTGCAGTATAAGGCTGTGCGAAAGGGCGGCACGGTATCGATACTGGGCGTGTACAGTGCGATGGATAAGTTCCCTGTTGGAGTGATGATGAACAAGCGGCTGACGGTAAGAACGGCACAACAGCACGGGCAGAAGTACGTTCCGAAACTGTTGAGCACACCGTCAAAGGTGAGCTGGACGCATCTTCCCTGGCGACGCACTGGATATCCCTGGAGCAATCCGTGCGGGGATAGGACATGCTCAAGAACAAAGCCGACGATTGTCGGCTAGTGGTGTTCGCACCGCAAATCGCGTCGGTTGGTGTCAGGACCGGAGGAAGGTAAGCAGTTCGCGATTGACGACCTCCGTTTCTCTTCGTGCGGCAAGTGACCGCATTGCGGGATGGAGACGAAGTTTAGCCGAGATGCCATTTTGTTCCAGACCTCGCGAAAGTCCCACATCTTGCCTCCCAAAGCAAAGTCTTGACCCCAGAGAACAAGCGTGGGACAGTCGATGAGCTTGGCTTCATCTTCCTTGTCCTGAGCGACATCTTCCCGGCCGGCCCGGTAATCACTGAAGGCTCCACGCAGTGCGCCGGGTTGTGAATACGCACGGACGTAGACAGCAAGATCATCGGGCGTGAATAGGTCCGGGTTATAACACCAACTTGAGAAGATGAAGCGCAGCCAGATTTCCTCACGACCCGTGATCAGAGCTTCCGGGAGATCCGGCACGTTGTTGAATATGAAGAACCAGTGGCCACGGGCGATGTCGGCGTTCATGCGCTCAAAGATGACTCGCGTCGGGATGTTGTCCATAACGACGAGGCGTTCGATGCTTGCGGGGTAATCCTTAGCAAATCGAGTTGCCACGCGAGCGCCGCGATCGTGTCCGACTATAGCCGCTTTGGAATACCCGAGGTGCTGCATCAAGGCATAGACGTCCCGCGCCATGGTGCGTTAATCGTAGCCTTCGGCGGGCTTCTCAGTATGCCCGTATCCGCGCAGATCCGGCGCGATCACATGATAGTGTTCGGCCACCACGGGGATCTGGTAACGCCAGCAGTACCAGGTTTGCGGAAAACCATGCAGAAGGAGAAGCGGCAGCCCCTGGCCAGCTTCGACGTAATGCATTTTGATGCCGTTGACCTCGGCCGTATGGTGTCGAATGTTCACGGACAGGAACTCTACTTCTCGTCATCACCGGCAACGCGCAGGAACTCGTGCTTTACGGACGGCAGAGTCGGGAGTTTGAGCTCTTCCAACTCGCTGTTCACGCGCTTCGCCGTCGATGAGTGCAGATCACTCTTGTAGTTATCGATGATCTCCTTCGCGCTGCTGTAGTGATGGAACCTGTCCTTTTCGCTTTTTGTGCGGTCCTGCACGTCCTGCAGTTTCTTCCTGTCTGCCTCGCTGTACTTATCGGCACTGGCTTTCAAAATCGGATCGAAGACGTGGTGATCGAGGAACTTAAGGAGCTCTGTTTTGTTGGCCATAACTCTTGTCCAAGCGTTGGATGTGGATGGTACCGAGAAGATCACACTCGGGACTTCACGCAATGGGAGCGTCCTGGAAATAAATACGGAGACAAGGCCAGCACCATCTCACTCCTATGTCTACTAACAATTCGGATCGCAATCTGATGGGATCTCCGTTTGAGCCGGTTTGATGGAATTCGAAAGATGTCGACCGAAGGGGTTCTAAGTTTATCCGGGTGTCCTCGAGGTGATCACGTACCAGAACGCTCCAAGGTCGGGTTCTTCGAGTCGAATCCGCAGAACAGACCGGGACAGATGTACCGGGTGTCGCAGGACGATGCGGTTCTATACCCAGGAGCAACACATTGCCGTCATGGTTACCGAGAGCTTAGAGTAGCGCTGCATGCTTCGACGTTCGTGGAGATCAGTTACGGAGGGAGTTTGTGGGACGGATCTGGGAAGCGCTCGCCATCACGCGTTCAAACCCGAGCGGATTACGGTTATCGATGCCCCGACGGTCGACCGTCCCGCGGAGAGCCGTAGTGATGAACTTTTTCTGATCGATTCAACGCAATGGGTCGGCGGAACAAGGAATATCGTGGCGATCATCTTGGCATCCCACAGGAACGTGTGCGAGGCCTTTCGCCGTTCGTGGGCGAAGGCTTCGGGTCGAAAGGGATCCGTGGCGTCCGACATTGCCGGCAATTGCGGCGAGGATGGTCGGCCGGGCCGTGAAACTGGTGCTTGGGCGGACAGCAGATGTTTGCACAGGTGGAACATCGGCCCGCGACAATACAGCGCATCGGCCGGATCACAGAGTTCCGGCTTCATCGGGTCGGCGGTTGTTCTCGCGGTGCGCCGGGCGTGGTGCGGAAATCTTTTGAGTAGCCGTCGGCCATCACCGCCAGCCTGGCAGTTCCTGGATGCAGGCGCTCTTGCGACCGCGGCACAGGCCGGCGCACGAAACCGGTCCGCACTCATCTGGTCGATTCTTGTCGGAACCGCCTGGGCCATGACCCTGATGGAGATGACGGGATGGCTCGCAATCGTGAGCGGCAACGCGGTACGCGATGCTATCGGATGAGCGTGGCCCCGGAACTCGTATCAACTTGAGAGATTTTCATATTAGATATAATCTAACCTGTTTGCCCATTGACCCCGATGCGATCAAACGCTCCCTCGCGGACAGTGGTCTGCGAAGCACTCCGCAGCGCTACGCTGTGATGGCGTTCTTGGTGAAGCAAGCCCGGCATCCAACGGCGGCGGAAATCTTCGAAGCTGTTAACCGTGTCGATCCGCGCTCCTCCAGGGCTACGATTTATAACAACCTGCGCGACTTGGTAAAGGCTGGTTTGGTGCGTGAAGTGGCCATAGAAGGTCGCGCCGCGCGGTTTGATGCGAAAGGCATTCGGCATCACCATTTCATCTGCGACCGCTGCGGCAATGTCGAGGACGTGGGGTGGTATGACGTGCCCCGGCCTGCCGCAGCCTCGCTCGGCAAGCGGGTGCTTCGTGAGTGCGAACTCATCTTCCGGGGGCTCTGCACGAGGTGTGCGCCTCGGCGCGTTTCCCGCTAAGCATTCTGATTCGAAGGAAAAGGATTGTAATTGGAACGAAAGGATAAACAGATGGAAAAAGAAGTAGTAGGAAGAGCGGCACCAGCGGCCAACAACGGCCAAACCGCAGCGGGCGCCTCGAAGTGTCCGGTGGCACACGGCGCGCGAGGACGCGGGAACCGCGACTGGTGGCCGGAGGGCCTCGACATCTCGGTTCTTCATCGAAACTCCCGCTTATCCGATCCCATGGGCGATGGGTTCGACTACGCCAAGGAGTTCGAAAGCCTTGACCTGGACGCAGTGATCAAAGACCTGCATGCCCTCATGACAGACTCCCAGGATTGGTGGCCCGCCGATTTCGGCCACTATGGCGGCTTGATGATTCGCATGGCGTGGCACAGCGCGGGGACTTATCGGATTACCGACGGCCGCGGCGGCGCTGGCGCAGGGCAGCAACGCTTCGCACCGCTGAATAGCTGGCCGGACAACGCGAACCTGGATAAGGCGCGCCGCC